>Ga0131853_10000174_pt1 | contig 111420 bp, 114 predicted proteins | sample TergutLab28metaG_FD_92764 | JGI IMG/M metagenome (GOLD analysis project Ga0131853, IMG submission 92764) | Labiotermes labralis P1 segment gut microbial communities from Petit-Saut dam, French Guiana - Lab288 P1 (version 2) (version 2) | ecosystem: Host-associated > Arthropoda: Insects >...
GACAGCGACCACCGCAGTTGGGTGGAGTTTGCGGTGGAATTGCCTCTTGATTAGTATTGAAAGGAATGCGTCATGCGACTATTTCATGTTAGCGCAGAACCAAATATTGCGCAATTTGTGCCGCGCATCCCTACCCGCGATGACTTAAGCAAATCAAAGGGGCTTGTGTGGGCAATTAACAAACAATGCTTACCGAATTTTTTCACGCCCCGCGAATGTCCGCGTGTGACCTACCATGCAGCTGACCACACCACCGCAACAGATATCGCGAAATTTTTCTCGTCAACCAGCCGCCATTGCCTTGCTATTGAACAAGCTTGGTTGAAACAAATGCTAGACGTTACACTATATATTTACGAGTTTGACTCTGCAAATTTTGTGTTGCAAGACGCCTGCGCGGGTTATTATGTGAGCGAGAAAACCGAAATTCCCCTGCACGTAACAGCAATTGACGATGTGTTTGCCGCCTTGTTTGAGCGTAACGTTGAGGTTCGGCTAGTCGATAATCTTTGGCCGCTGCGCGACGCTGTGGTTGCATCCACGCTCAATTTTTCCATCTGCGACATGTGGAACGCACAGCCACGAATCTAGCCCAATTAAGGAGACAACATGCAACAACCCCTCGCCGAACGCCTGCGCCCCCACAGCCTTGACGACATGGTCGGCCAGCCGCACCTGCTGGGCGAGGACCGTGCGTTGCGTCGCATTGTGCAAAGCGGCACGCTGCCAAACCTGATATTCTATGGCCCAAGTGGAGTTGGCAAAACCACCTTTGCCAACATCATCGCCAAGCAAACTGATCGCACTTTGGTGCGCCTTAATGGAACGACAGCGGCGACTGCCGATATCAAAGCCGCAGTGGCGCAGACGAACACGCTCATGGCGCCAAACGGCGTGTTGTTATATCTTGACGAAATTCAGTACTTCACCAAAAAGCAGCAGCAAAGCCTCCTCGAGTGCATTGAGTCCGGCGCGGTCACGCTCATCGCCAGCACCACCGAAAACCCATACTTTTACGTGTACGGTGCGATTTTGAGCCGCTCCACCGTGTTTGAGTTTAAGTCGCTGACGGCTGAACAAATTGTGCCTGCTATTACCCGCGCATTTGATTTTTTGCGCGCTGAGCAGGGCGAGGACTTCACCGTGGAGGATGGCGTGTACGAACACATTGCCCGCGCATGCGGCGGCGATGTGCGCAAAGCCATCAACGCGGCGGAGCTATGTTTTTTATCCCGTGATGCGGGCAAAATTACGCTTGAGCTGGCCAAAGAACTGGGGCAAAAATCCGCCATGCGCTATGATCGCGAGGGCGATGAGCACTATGATATTCTGTCGGCGTATCAAAAGTCCATGCGCGGCGGTGACCCCGATGCTGCGCTGCATTACTTGGCAAGATTGCTTGAAGCTGGCGATCTGCCCTCGGCCATGCGCCGCTTGATGGTCACGGCCTGCGAAGACGTCGGCCTTGCCTGGCCGCAGATTATTCCCATTGTGAAGGCCGCCGTGGATGCCGCGCAGATGATCGGCCTGCCCGAGGCGATGATTCCTCTGGCGGATGCGGTGGTGCTAGTGGCCACTGCGCCGAAGTCAAACACGGCCTATGTGGGCATTGGTGCTGCGCTGGCGGATATCCGCGCTGGCAACAGCGGGCCGATACCTCGCCAGCTGCAAAACAAGCATTTTGATGGCGTGGACAACGACGACCCCGGCCAGCATTACAAGTATGCGCACGACTACGCGAATCGCTGGGTGGCGCAGCAATACTTGCCGGATGTACTCAAAGACCGCGTGTACTACACCTATGGCGACAACAAGCATGAGCAGGCCACTAAGGCTTATTGGGAGAGGATAAAGGGAGACAAGACATGACCGCCAAAGAAAAAGCCGAACAATTGCATAAGCAAGTCAACACATTCATCCTGTCTTGCGTGGGCGCGGATGGCTATCCGCTGACCAAGGCGGTGGTGCCCGGCAAGCACCGCGAAAGCCTAAGCGAGCTTTATTTCTGCACCAACACATCGTCAACGTTCGCTGCCGCAATTAGCCAAAACCCCAAAGCCGCAGTCTATTTCTACAGCCGCAAGCTGCGCTGGAAGGGTTGCACGCTCAAAGGCAGCATGGAAATTGTGCATGACATGACCGTAAAAGAAAGATTTTGGCAAGACAAATTCAAAGCCGCGTATAAGCAACAGTCCTACACCGACCCCGATTTTTGCTTGCTTAAATTCACGCCAACCGTAGGGCGCTACTACGCCAACTTCACACCGCAAGATTTCACATTATAATGGAGCTACCCATGAAAGACGAAAATTTCCTCTCCGCAGGCGTTGCCCCCGGCGGACTATATAGCCGCGATGAAATCCGCACGCTGCTGTGCGATTTGGCCGCGCAGCTGACCCTGCCTTTTACCGTCACACAGGCCGAGGCCGTGTTTGTGGGCGAGGGGCTGGCGAACTATTTCGAGTTCCACGCCGCGCTGCACGAGCTCACCCAGCAAGGCAAGTTGCTGCTGGAGTCAAAACAAGGGCAGCTGTGCCTTGTGCTGCCAGATAGCCACCGCCACGCAGCTGCTACCCTTGCGCAAGAACTGCCCCGCCGCGTGCGCGACCGCGCTTTGCATGCTGCCGAACAACTGCAACTGCACGCCACCCGCGAGGCCGACAACCGCATTTCGGTCTATCCCACTGATGGCGGCGGGTTTTACATCACCTTTCGGCAGGGTGAAAGCGACGACATGCTGCTCAGCGTCACGGTTTACGCGCCCGACGCCGCGGAAGCCGAGCGCATCCGTGCTCGTTTTTTGCAGAACCCAGGCAAGCTTTACGGTGCTGTGCTGGGTGCATTATAAAAACAAAACCATTACATAAAGCGAGGAAATTATCATGAAAGTTCTCAGGCGTTTTGGCGCATCATTTCACACACGAGTGGGTTCATTTGTCTTTTTTGCCTTGGCAGCCACGGCCTTTGCGTTGCTCAATAGCGCAACTTGGGCCTATGGCTGGATTGCGCAGTATTACCCGCTGGGCGAGGCCTTTGTGCCCACCATGCTGTGGGTAATGGCTGTGTGCACGGTGCTATTGCTGGTGTTTTTGCTGCTGCGTGAGCGCTTGGAAAATCGCAAGGCCGTGCGTGTGGTTCACACGGTGCTTTGTGTGCTGGCTGGTGCGTTGTTCGGCTATGCGTTCTTTTTGGCGTTTGGGCTTGACCACGGCGTTCGCTATCTCTCGCGCGGCTGGCAGCATTTGCAGCCCTACCTGTTCCATCTGGGCTTGCTCATCGGCATCCCCTTTGTGTTTTCGGTGCACCCCAAGCTCAAGCGAAAAGCGCAGGTCATCACGGCGGTGGTGCTCGCGGTGGCACTGGTGCTGACTGTCGCAGTGCCGCGCATCACACGCGCAGCCGACTCCTTCGACTTCAGCACAAACCCACTAGTGCTCGACATTGGCGATGAGTATTACAGCGTGGTGTTCGCTACCAATCGTCCTAGTGTGGGCTACTTGATTATCGACGGCGAAATCACACCCAATGACCATGCCGGGCGCATGCACGTGGGGCGTGTGCATAACTTCCAAGTTCCGCGTGAGGCATTGGACGGCAATAGCTATCAGGTGCTTGCGCGTGAAGTGCCAGCGCTGCACAGCTCCTACACCAAGTTTGGTGCAACCATCGAAAGCCCCATGTTTGCTTTTAGAGGCGATGCCGGCGAAGAACTCAACATTGCTTTGGCTAGCGACTGGCACAACCAGCCCGAAAAGCTCGTGCAGGCCATGTCACATATGCCGCAGCCGGATTTGTTCATCATGTTGGGCGATTTTTCCAGCGGCTATCATAGTGAAGATGATTTCATCTATAATATCATCTGGGCCGGTGCCGAGATCACGGGCAGCGAAGTACCCGCAATTTTTGTGCGCGGCAACCACGAAATGAGCGGCGTATATGCGGCGCAAATTTTCCCGGGGCTGGGTCTACGTAGCTTCTATTATCAAGTGCAGATTGGCAGTTTCCTCTTTACGGTCATTGACTCGGCCTGTGACTGGCCAATTGATCGCACCAACACAACCGAGTTCGAGCGTGGCACCATCACCAGCACAAGCCCAAAATATCTTGACCAGCAGCTAGCCTGGCTAGCGGACATGGAAGAGCCAGATGAAACTCTGCTACATTTTTCGCTGGTGCACATTCCCAACATTGACCAAGAACGCGAGCAAACACGCGACGATTTCTTTGCGCAGCTAACTCGCTTGGGTGTTGACATGCAGTTTTCTGGCCACTGGCACGGCCTTGCCACAAGATTTTTCGAGCCTTATGAAGAACACGCACGCTTCACGTTGCCACTGCCCCTGTTTTTTGCTGGCGGCCCCACAGACGGCTACGGCGGTGACATCATGGCCTCCATGGCGCAAGTAAGTGCAGACGGCACCGTGCGCCTGCTGGGTTACGACAGCACAGGCCGGCAGCTGCAAGACAAACCCATCTCGTTACGCTAGATAAAAACTTGAAATTTCCGTGGCATTGGAGCTTGACGGATGAATAAATATATAGTATAATGGATGTTAGTATTTTACTCGGGAAAGGACTACATAGATATGAACGTGCTCAACAAGAAATCCGTGGAGGATATTGCCGTGACCGGCAAAAAAGTGCTGGTGCGCTGCGACTTCAACGTGCCCCTAGATAACGGCAACATCACCAGCGACCAACGAATTCGTGCCGCATTGCCCACCATTAACTACTTGCTGGAACAGGGCGCAGCATTGATTTTGTGCTCGCATCTTGGCCGCCCTAAAGGTCAAGTGATGCCCGAGTTTTCGCTTGCACCGGTGGCAAAACGCTTGGGCGAGCTGCTGTCCGCACCCGTTGTGATGGCAAGCGATGTCATTGGCGAAAGCGCGAAATGCCTTGCGGCCAGTCTCAAGGCAGGCGAAGTGCTGCTGCTTGAAAACGTGCGCTTTGAAGCCGGCGAAACCAAAAACTGCCCCGAACTGAGCAAACAATTTGCAGCACTGGCAGATGTATTCGTGAACGATGCCTTTGGCTCAGCACACCGGGCGCACAGCTCCACCACTGGTGTTGCAAACTACCTGCCTGCCGTGTGTGGCTATCTAATGCAAAAAGAGCTTGAGTATATCGGCGGCGCGCTGGGCAACCCCCAACGCCCGCTTGTGGCAATTTTGGGCGGCGCAAAAGTCAGCGACAAAATCGGTGTGATTGAAAACCTGCTTGGCAAAGTAGATACGCTGATCGTTGGCGGCGGCATGGCTTACACCTTTTTGGCGGCCAAAGGCAACAAAGTAGGCATGTCGCTGCAAGAAAAAGACAAGTACGACTTGGCACTTGAGCTGATGGCCAAAGCCGGTGATAAGCTCAAACTGCCCGTTGACCACGTGGTGACGCAAGAGTTCGGCCCCGACGGCTTCAACAAAGTGGTGGCACGCAATGAAATTGAAGAGAGCTGGGAAAGCCTGGACATCGGCCCTGCCACTCGCGAGCGCTTTGCCAAGGAGCTGCAAGGCGCAGGCACGGTAATCTGGAACGGCCCGATGGGCGTGGCAGAATGGGATGCCTACGCACAGGGCACCATCGCCGTAGCCAACGCCATTGTGGAAAGCGGTGCGCTGTCCATCATCGGCGGCGGCGACAGCGCGGCGGCCATCAAGAAGCTGGGCTACAGCGACAAAGTTAGCCACGTGAGCACCGGCGGTGGCGCGAGCTTGGAGTTCATGGAAGGCAAGGAACTGCCGGGCATTGCGTGCCTTAACGACAAGTAAACTGGATAAAATGAGCGGGCGGATATTGTATCCGCCCGCTCTTATTATTTCATCGTCACAATCGTCACGCCGTGCTCGCCCTCGCCAAACACACCCAAGCGATGGCTTTGCACGTGCTTGCAGTCCTTCAGATATTTCTGCACGGCGCTGCGCAGCGCCCCAGTGCCCTTGCCGTGCACCACCGTGAATTCCCGCAGGCTAGTGCGCAAGGCTTGGTCGATGAACCGCTCCAGCTCCTGCAAGCACTCATCCACCATCAGCCCACGCAAGTCAAGGCGAGTTGAATCCACGGCAGCAAGTTCGCGGTCACCGGTGCGCCTAGCTTTCTTGCCATCATCACGCGAGCCTGCTTTGAGCCCCATGCTTTGCAGCTTGGCGCGCGCGGCGTCTAGGTCTAACTCTTCATTTGTCGTGTCGCTGAGTTCATCTAAGCCTTGGTTGAGCACTTTCTTTGCTTTGCGGGCAACTTCAGCGGCGTTAGCGGCATCGGCCTGCTTTTTGAGTTGATCCAGCTCGTTGACCAGTGCGTAGGCTTCGCGTCGCGCTTTGTCCGCGATTTTTTGCGCCGCAGCACGTGCGTCCTCTAGGATTTTTTGCTGCTTGACGTCACTTTCGGCCTGCGTTTTTTCAGCCTGTGCAAGTGCTTGTTCAGCAGCAAGTTTGGCAGCCTCGGCTTCCAGCAAAGCTTGGTCAGCCTGTGATTGCCGCGCTTGCAGCTGTGCGATCACATCTTCAAATTCAGCATTTTCGCGGTTAACTAGGCGCTGCGCCCGCGCGATAATCTCGCCCGGCAAGCCCAGGCTTTCACTAATGGCAAAGGCGTTGCTGCGCCCCGGCACGCCAATGAGCAAGCGGTAGGTGGGCCGCAGGGTTTGCACGTCAAACTCGCAGCTGCCGTTTTCCACACCCGGCGTTTGCAGGGCGTAAGCCTTCAGTTCAGCATAGTGCGTGGTGGCAGCCAAGCGCGCGCCTTGTTGCCGCAGCCGGTCGATGATCGCCATGGCCAGTGCCGCGCCCTCCACGGGGTCGGTGCCTGCGCCAAGTTCGTCAATAAGCACAAGGCTTTGCGCGTCGGCGGTGTCCAGTATGCTCACAATGTTCGTCATGTGCGAGCTGAAAGTACTCAGGCTTTGTTCAATGCTTTGCTCGTCGCCGATGTCCGCAAGCACCTGTGTGAACACGCTGATTCGGCTTTGGTCGGCCACGGGCAGCAGCAGCCCACACATGGCCATTAGGCTAAGCAGGCCGAGGGTTTTTAGGCTCACGGTTTTGCCGCCGGTGTTTGGTCCGGTGACCACGAGGGCATCAAAGTCCACGCCCAGCGAAACATCAATGGGCACAACTTTGTCTTTGTTGATTAGCGGGTGGCGGGCGCGGCGCAGCAAAATTTCACCGCGGTCATTGAGTTCAGGCACACTAGCATTCATGTCATAACCCAAACTGGCTTTGGCAAAAATCACGTTGAGATCAACCGCGCAAGCGTAGGACAGGGCAATCGCCTCGCTAAAACTGCCCGCCAAGCTCGAAAGCTCCGTGATAATGCGGTCGATTTCCTCGCGCTCGCGGCCTTTGAGCACCTTGACTTCGTTGTTGGCTTCCACCACGCCCATGGGTTCCACAAAAATGGTTGCGCCACTGGCCGAGGCATCATGCACCAAACCGGGAATATCCGCGCGGTGTTCAGCCTTCACAGGCACCACAAAACGGCCGCCGCGCTGGGTCACAATAGCCTCCTGCAAAAACTTCGCATAGCTCGCGCTGCGGGTGATTTGCTCCAGCCGCGCACGCACAGCGGCTTCTTTCTGTCGCATTTTGCGACGAATGTCCGCAAGCGTGGGCGAAGCATGATCGGCAATGTCGTGCTCGTTCAGCACCACCGTGCTGATGCTTTCCTCCAAGTGCTTGTTGGGGTGAATGCCGCCGAACAGGCCATCTAGGCAGGTTTCCACGCCGCTGTTGTTGTCGCGCCAGCTCGCCAGCCCGCGGAATACGCGCAGCAGTTGCGCCACATTCAGCAGCTCACGCAGGCTGAGCACCCCACCCGCATGCGCCCGCGCCAGTGCGTGGTTCACGCTCACTAGGCCACCAAAAGGCGGACCACCGAAGCGTGCCAGCAGCCCATGAGCATCACGGGTTTGGTTCAGCAGTGCCTGCGCCAAGTGGAGATTACTCTCCGGCACCAGCGACATGGCCAGCTCGCGGGCGTCGTCACAAGCGCACTTTTGCGCAAGCAGAGCCAGAATTTTATTCAGTTCGAGTGTGTTGTGGTGTTTGTTCACGGTTTCCTCGCTAAATACAAAGTATACACGTCGTTGAGCTTGATATAATCGCCATTGTTGCGCACAACCTGCCGCAGTCCCTCAAACAAGTTTGATTTATGCGGCTCTTGAAGGCTCAGATGGTCGGAGTGAGTGCCGCGCAGAGCCACGTAATCATCCGCATTCATCTCTCTGTACGCATGATACACACGTTTCTCCAGCTCAACAAAGCCGTATTTATCGCTCGCCTGATAATCAAGCTTGCAGGTGTAAGGAGTCTCGGGGAAGAAATGCTTTTGGTAGACTTCTTGGCATTGGCTGCGCTGCGGTTCATCGGGTACACCGCTGTTGCCCGAAAACATGGCGAGTACGCCGCCGCTTTTGAGCAAGTCAAAGGCCTTGGGATAGCCGGTTTTCTCGGGTATCCACTGAAATGCCGCCGCAGAATAGATCAAATCGAATTGCTCGCCGCCGAAATCATGCGTTTCAAAGTCCGCGTTGACGATGCGGAAATTATCGTAGCCGCCAAACTTGTTCGCCATGAATTCCGTGAAATTTTCGCCAAGCTCAATGGCCAAATATGAGCAGCCGGTTTTGAGGACTGGCTCCGTTGCCTGCCCGGTGCCGGGGCCGACCTCAAGCACGGTTTTGCCGGGTGCAAGCTGCGCGTACTCAATTAAGTCAGCAAACAGTTCGTCACAATAGCGCGGCCTGTGCTTGTCGAATTGTTCGGGGATTGTGTTGAAAATTTTTCTGAAATCCATTTGCAAGCTGCCTCCTGTGTGTTTATTCATGTTCATGGGTATAGTATAACAGAAAACGCTTGCAATTGCAAGAAATATATGTTATAATTGTGATATTATCATTGCCATAGAAAGTGTGACTGCATGAACCTCAAAACCTTCACCAAAAAAGAACGCAACGCCTTCTTTACCGGGCTTGCAGGCCAAAACATCATCTTCACCATCATGGGCACCTTCGCAACTTACTTCCTGCGTGACACCCTGCTGTTCCCCGCCGCGCTGCTGGCGGTGATGCTGCCGGTGGTCATGGTCTTCGATGCCGTGACAGACCCCTTCATGGGTGTGCTGATTGACCGCACAAAGTCCCGTCTTGGCAAATGCCGCCCTTGGCTGGTGGCCATGCCGGGTGTCATCTTTATTTTTGTCATGCTTAGCTACATGGGTCAGCCCTACAACGCCACTGCGCGCAACGTGGGCACGCTGATTTTCACTTTTGGTGCCTACTTGCTGTGGGGCGTGTTCTACATGGCTGGCGATATTCCTCTGTGGGGCATTACTTCCCTGATGACCGAAGACGAAAAACAACGCCAGTCTCTGCAATCTTATGCCCGCATGGTGGCTGGTATTGGTGCAGCAGTTGCAATGTTCGGCTTCCCGGCCATCGCGGTGGGCTTGGGGCAAGCGCTGAGCAACGAGCGTTACGGTTTCATCATCGCAGCGTTGATTTTCGCGGGCGTGGGCTGTGGCGCATACCAGTTGGTGGGTGTTTTCGTGAAAGAAAAAATCAAACCACCGCCCCAAAAAGTCAACGTGGGCGAAAATTTCCGCATGGCGTGGAATAACAAACCCTTCCGCCGCATGATTCTTTCCGGCATTTTCGCAGCACCACGTAATCTCATTATGATTGTGTCCATGCCGCTGATTACATACTATTTTGCCGACCGCAATCCCCTGCTGATGCTGCTGTATACCGCAATTTTGGGCGGCGGCGTGTTTGGCGGCATGTTTATTTCTATGCTGCTGGTGCCCAAGCTGCTGCAACGCTGGCGCAAAAAAACCATATATAATGCATCGTTACTTGTCGGCATTCCGGTTAACCTGCTGCTGTTTGGGCTTTATGTGCTTTCCATTACGCTGGGCAGCAGCCTCACCCGTGTGTGGTTTATCATTCCACTGGTGCCCATTTTTGTGCTCATTGGCGCAACCAACGGCTTGTTCACCGTGCTGCAAACGAACATGATTACCGACAGCGTGGACTTGGAAGAATATACCAACAATCGCCGACCCGATGGCTTTTTCTTCAGCGGCCAAACCTTTTTGGCCAAGGTGGGCAACGGCATTTGCTTGATGATTTACAACGCACTGAGCGCCATCGTGCTGTTTTCAGGCGACAATATTCGCGTGCTACAACACATGGCAGAAAGCGAATACGCAGAAATTCCGCGCAACATGATGCAACGTGGCAGCGAAGTCATCGCACACTACATGCCCGGCGTAGGCTATTTAACCGAAAACAATCTGTTTTGGTTCTTCTTTGTGCTGTTTTTCAGCGCAAGTGTGGTGCCGGCCGTGGGCTGCGCACTGGGCGTGATTCCCACACTCAAGTACGAGCTAACAGAAGAAAAGCACGAGGAAATTCTGGAAGAGCTGCAACGCCGGCGACGCAGCGACAAGCCAGCAAACGAAACAGCATAAACTTACTTTATCATGAGCGGATGAAAATCCGCTCATTTTTCTTTGCCAAAACACTTGACAAGCTGCGTCAAAATATGTTATACTATGTCATTATTTTTATTTCGCAGGAGGCTCAATATGTCGTACACCCTATCCGTGCTGGAACAATTGAAGATTAGAGATGCTAGGCAAACCGAATTTATTCAAGCAGCCACCGAGATTCTCATCTCGCTCAAAGATTACGTGGACGCCAACCCGCAGTACGAAGCTGCCGGGCTGTTGGAGCGTTTCGTAGAACCGGAGCGTCAAATTGTGTTTCGCGTGCCGTGGATTGACGACGCGGGCAAAGTGCGGGTCAACCGTGGCTACCGCGTGCAATATAACAGCGCCATCGGGCCATACAAAGGCGGCCTGCGCTTTCACCCCAGCGTGAACTTGAGCATCGTCAAGTTTCTGGCATTGGAGCAAATTCTGAAAAATTCGCTGACCGGCCAAGCCATTGGCGGCGGCAAAGGCGGCGCAGACTTTGATCCCATGGGCAAAAGCGACCGCGAAGTCATGCGGTTTTGCCAAAGCTTCATTAACGAGCTGTTTCACCACATCAGCCACATGACTGACGTGCCCGCGGGCGACATCGGCGTGGGAAAACGCGAAATCGGCTACATGTTCGGGCAATACAAACGCTTGGCCAACAGCTTTGAAGGTGTGTTCACCGGCAAAGGTGTTGACTACGGCGGCAGCTTGGCGCGCACCGAAGCCACGGGCTACGGCTTAGTTTATCTGGTTGAGGAAATGATGAGCCAGCACAACCAAAGCCTCGCCGGCAAAACGGTGATTGTGTCGGGTGCAGGCAATGTGGGTAGCCATGCGGTAGAAAAAGCCCAACAACTGGGTGCAAACGTCATTGCAGTGGGTGAGTTCACCGGCACCATCATCGACAAACAGGGCATTGACTTAACCGTGCTGCGCGAAATCTCCGCACGCCGCGGCAACTTTGCTGATTACGTTGCTGCACGCCCGCACGCCGAGTTCCTGCCCGGCGAAAAGGTGTGGAGTGTACCTTGCGAAATCGCGCTGCCCTGCGCCACACAAAACGAGCTTGACGAAGACGATGCAAAAACGCTTGTCGCTAATGGCTGCACCACCGTGGGCGAGGGCGCAAACATGCCCTGCACCATGGAAGCAGTAGAAACATTCCGTCACCATGGCGTGCTGTTTGCCCCCGGCAAAGCCGCAAACGCAGGCGGCGTGGCAACTTCCGCGCTGGAAATGAGCCAAAACTCCAGCCGCTTGGCATGGAGCTTCAACAAAGTGGATGACAAGTTGCAAAGCATCATGATCAATATTTACCACAACATTGCCGCCGCTGCTAGGGAGGCCGGCTGCCCTGGTAACTATGTGATTGGCGCAAATATCGCGGGCTTTAAAAAAGTAGCCGACGCGATGATGGCGCAAGGTGTTGTGTAAAAATAAACTTGATAAGAGGCGGCCCGCTCTTGGTCGCTTCTTTTTTTTGCGCATTATTTGAATTTATTTTCTGTAATATGACACACAGTTGTCACGTTTGATGTGATAGAATGAGCGTCGGGTCTAACAGACCGAACAAATTTGTTAAATTTTGGAGGGCATTCCCCATGCAGTATGACGTGGAAAACACGCAGCAACAAAAAGAAGAATCTCGGCTCAATCAACCCATTACCACAAAATTCTTGCTCCGCTTCACCATTCCCACCATTCTTTCCATGGTGGTTATGGGCGTGTTTAGCACGGTGGACGGCGTGTTTGCCTCACGCGGCATTAGCACCGAAGCATTGGCCGCAGTGAATTTTGTGGCACCGTTTTTCTCCATCACCATGGCCATTGGCTTCATGCTTAGCTTGGGCGGTTGCGCCTTGGTAGCCAAACGCAAAGGCGAGGGCCAGCATCGCTTGGCGCGCGAAAACTTCAGTTTTCTCACACTCGTTACTTTTTTATCCAGCGTCGCAATCTCTCTTGCCAGCTGGATTTTGCGCACGCCGCTGCTGCACCTGCTGGGCACAGACCCCGCCGTGATGGGCTTGGCAATGGACTACCTGCAACCGTTGATTATTGGCATGCCATTTATTCTCATTGGCGTGTTTGTGGTGCAGTTTATCATCGCCGAAGGCAACCCTATGCTGGGCATGGTGGCCACCATGCTTGGTTCCGTGCTTAGCGCAGCGCTCAATGCAATTTTCACTTTTGTGTTGGATATGGGCGTGGTTGGGCTTGCGCTGGCTTCCACCATCGGCTGGAGCGTTTCGGCAGTGATGGGGCTAGCTTACTTCACCTTTAACCGCAAAGGGACAATCTATTTTGTGAAACCCAAGTGGGACTCCTTCGCCCTTTGGCGCAGTTCGCTCAATGGCATTAGCGAATTGATTACCTCTGCGGCCATCACCGTCACCAGTGTTGTGATGAACAATGTGCTGGTGCGCTTGGTAGGCTGGGAAGGCGTGGCCGCCGCAGGCATTGTAATTGCCGTGCAGGGCGCGTTAACTACGTTGTTTTGGGGTTATGCGTCCGGCGTGGCACCTTTGGTAAGCTACAACTTTGGCAGGCAAGACCGCGAGCGGCTCAACAAATTATTTCGCAAAAGCTTAGGCGTGATGGCTGTGTTAAGCGGGATTGCACTGGTGGCAACTTTTGTGTTTGCCGACCCACTGGTGCGCATTTATGTGTCGCCCAACGATCCTTTCATGGGGCACTTGCATGCCATGGCCATGCGTGGGCTGCGCATCGCAGCATTGTCGTTCATCCTCATGGGCTTCAATACCTTTGCAACCAGCTGGTTCACTGCGTTCAACGACGGCTTAATTTCCGGGCTGATGAGCGTGATGCGCACCATGGTGTTTGCGCTGATTTTGCTCGTTACCCTACCACGCGTGTGGGATTTAGATGGCGTTTGGGTAGCTCTGCCCCTTGCAGAAGTGCTTGCGGTTGTGCTCACGGTGTTCTTCCTGTGGAAAATGGGCGACAAATATATGTATCGCAGCAAACAGCCATTAAAATAAATATTTAGCTCGACAAATTCGGCAGCATGGTGTATAATGGAAACAACCTCGTGATAGATGAAGGAGCACACCATGCTGCTAAAACCGTTAATTCGCGACACCCGCAAGCAAATCAACCGCACCTCAGGCATATTATTTCTCGTCTTGCTGTTTGGTGCGCTGGGCGCAGGTTTCTTCTTTGTGGTGCAGAATATCTTGGGCGTGCAGGGCATGTTGGGCGCACTTAATGCCGCCAACGAGCCGATACTTTGGTTCATTTTGTTTTGGGCAACTGATTTTTTCATGGTGGCCATGGTGGCGCTGCTGTGCTATTTCATTGCAGGCTGGCCAGGCGTTGCACCCGGGCTTGCGCTGCCGATTTACTTCGCCCACTTCGCCGGCACACCCGTTGCCGCAAGCGAGGTTTACCACGCCTACTTCGCGGCTCCGCTGCACCATGGCGGCGGTGCAAACATCGGCTGGCTGGGTTATTTCTTCATGGCGCTGCTGTGTGCGTTGCTGATTAAGTTGCTGTTTGCTGGCTGGCATGCGCTCAAGCTCAAAGCCGGTGACAAGCACATTCACCGCAAGCTTAAGCTTAGCTGGCACCAGCTGCTAGATCAAGTTGACCTAATTGTGCTGGTGCTGATTATCCCCGTGGCCAGTGCGGCATTCACTTGGCTGGTCATTCACTACGGCGTGCAGCACCCAGCGTCGCTGCTGCCTGCACTGGTTGAGCCGCTGCTTAATTTATCCGGTGTTAGCGTGGTGCTGGTGGGCATCCTCTTTGGGCTAATGATTGGCCTAGACATCGTGGGACCGTTGTCGATGACGGCATTTGCAGTGGCCACGACAGCGTTTTTGCAAGGTGATGCCCAGCTGCTCACCATCTACGGCGCAGCATTTGTGACCATCGGCTGGTCGCCACTGGCGATATTCCTGCTGAGCAAACTCACCAAACGCGTGCATGCCGACAACGATGAACTCAACCTCGCCATTAGCGGGCCAATCAACGCGTTTTTCGAGAACATGAAGCTCACCGTGGCCTTTGCAGCGCCTTTTGCCATGCGCAATCCCTTGGCCATCATTCCCGGACTGATGACCGGCAGTGCTATCACCGGCGGGCTTGTGGCGCTGTTTGGTATTGTCAACCAAAGCTATCTCACTGATTACCCACGCTTCGGCGGCGGGCTAAGCATGGCCGAGCTGCTGCAACGCGGCGACTTCTACCTGTCGTTCACGCTGCCGTTTCGCTCCGGCGGCTGGCTGGACACCCGCATTCCCCTTGCCCTGTGCATTTTGGCGGGTGCCATCGCTGGCGGCGCGGTGATGTTCTTCCTGCGGCGTGCATGCGTGCGCGGCCAGAAAAAGCGCGGCACCTATTTGGAAGCCAATGGCGACATCGTGCTTGATATGCGCAACCTCGCCAAAGAACGCTTTGAAGCCTTGCGGGGGGCGAAATCATGAATATCGTTAGCATACAAGCAATCAATCAAACCCAGCGCGAGCAAGCCGCACAAATGCTGCACGAGGCCTTCCCCCATGCATGGTCTGTTGACGACGCATGGCAGGAAATCGACGAGATTCTGCAACAATGCAACGACGGCGAGCCCGAAATTCTCGCAGCCATGCACGACGATAAAGTCATCGGCTGGGCGGGCATGATCCCGACCTACGATGGCCATGTCTGGGAACTGCACCCCCTAGTTGTGCGGTGCGATTGGCAGGGCAAAGGCGTGGGCAGCGCACTGGTGCAGGCTATTGAGGAAGTCGCCCGTGCGCGAGGCGGCCTCACGCTTTGGGCAGGCTCCGACGACGAAAGCAACGCGACCAACCTCGCCAACGCAAACTTGTATGACAACTTGCCGCAGCGCCTGCAAGGCTTCAACTCCGGCCGCCACCCAACAGCGTTTTATCAAACGCTTGGGTTTGCCATTGTTGGCGTGATGCCAGACGCCAACGGCCCCGGCAAGCCTGATATTTTCATGGCGAAATCACTGCGCAAATGAGGTGCACCATGACCAACCCCACGCAATATTCTCCTCTCGCTCTGGCTTTTTTGGGCGACGCCGTGTTTGACCTGCTCGTGCGTGAAAGCCTGCTCATGCAAGCCAACCGCCCCGCTGGTGATTTGCACAATCTTGCCACCGCACAGGTCAATGCTCGCGCACAAGCCGCACTAGCACAACGCCTGCTGCCACAGCTTAGCGAAGAAGAAGCAGGTGTGTTCCGCCGCGGCAAAAACGCAAAGCCCGGCACGCTGCCCCAAAGCTGTAGCCCACAAGAATACGCACTCGCCACCGGCCTTGAGGCACTGTTCGGTTGGCTGTGGCTGCGCGGCGAACAAGAGCGCGCGCAGGAGTTGTGTTCTTTTGGTGACACCTAAACAACATACAAAAACCCCAGTCTCTGCGTGGCAAAGAGTGGGGTCTTGCTATTTTGATAATCGTCCACCGCGAAGCGGCTAAAGTTTTTTGGTTCTTTTTTTCAAAAAAGAACAGCAAATCTTAGGCTGCCTCAAGCTGCGTTTGCGCACCGCTGTGCACAAGCTCCATCATTTGTAGCGGACGCATGGTTTGGCGGTCAAACGCACGCACACCAATGTCGGTGAGTGTGAGCAAAATATTGCTGTGCACATGCACCCGGAATGTTCGCAGCTGCTTGGTATTTGGCAGATGCAGGCAGGCAAGGTCTTCACGCGTTACGGATTCGCCCGCCTGCCAGTTCCCCAAGGGCAACAGTTTGCCGCAAGGGCACCCCTCGCGCATGTCTAACACATGCACGCGAAATTGCGCAGTGCTCGCGGTGCCGGCCAAGGCAACCTGCGGCGGCGCAACATGGGTGATGGCCACGCAATACACATCCTGTGTGATGTGCGCGGTGTCACAGCTCCAATTGAAGCTGCGGCCATGCGGTGGCATGAATTTGGGCGGAGCAACGGCTTGGCCGTGCGCAACCCGCCTGGGTTCGTCAATCAGCTTGCCGTTTTCTTCCAAAAAATACACCGTATGCATGGGCGTACTCATCGCACATCCTCGTTTCGTAAACACTTGCCTGCGTCTGCCTGCAAACATATTTTATCGCGATAGCGCAAGAAAGTCAACGGTTTATCTCGATAAAGTTTGTCGAAAACTTCTTCAAGCCTTGTCTTTGGGAAATTTTGCACACAGGGCGAGTTGTTTGTGGGAATTTTCGGGAATTGAACAGTGTAAGGAAATCATTGACTTCCCTTGCAAAATATGCTATACTAGTAGCATAACAATGGGGAGGTGTTTGCACATGCTCACTGGCACAGCGGCATTCGGCCCGCAATACCAATTCATATACGAAAACGACACCCACGCCCCCGGTAGCGTTGACCGCATGCTGTTTGAGCGCATGATAAAACTCGACGCGCAATCGCAGGGCTATCTTTATAGTGATTACACCAACTTGACCATGGGCTATGTACCCGGCAGCCGCCCGGCACTGGAGAAAATCGTGCGGCGGCGCAACACGCCCGAGAAAATACTCCGCTTTGTGCGCAAAAAGGTGGTTGAACCCTGCAACACCAGTGCATACGAACTCATCTTCGGCGGCACTGAGGAAGATATCATCGCCCGCAGCACTTACTGGTGCACGAACTTAGCGCGCGTGGCCTGTGTGCTGCTTCAAGTGGCGGGCTATCCCGCGCGAGTTTTAGTCACCGGCAACACGAATTTTCCCTATTGCGGCCACCAAGTGGTTGAGGTATGCATAGACGGCAAATGGCGTGTGGCAGATGCCAACGCCGGAGTTGTTTATCCGCACAGCGCATGGGAGATTCACAACAACCCAGCGCTGATTGATTGCCAGCACGGCAACGACATTTTCTTCAGCACTGGCGAACAATATCAATCCGTGGGCATTGTAAATTATCACGTGAATGACGCGCATACATATAGCTATGAAACCAGCGGCGTGAATGACTACTGCCGCGCGATTTTGCAGCAGTCTGGTCAAAAGTGGGCAGGCGGCCTGCGCTGGATACACGGCGAAGATAATATTTGATTTTAATTTATCCCCTTCCCAAGAAAGGATATACCGATGAAAACAGTTGGCACCATCGCACGTGGCATCCGTGCGCCAATGATCAAAGTGGGCGATGACATCGCCGCCATTGTGGCAAATAGCGTGCTCACAGCCGCAACAGCCGAAGGCTTTGCCCTGCGTGACCGCGACGTGGTTGCCGTGACCGAAGCCGTGGTTGCGCGCGCCCAAAATAACTTTGCCACCACTGCACAAATCGCCGCAGACATCCGTCGAAAATTTCCCGGCGGGGTGGTGGCTGTCACCCACCCAATCTTTTCGCGCAACCGCTTTTCTGCGCTGCAAGGCATTGCCCAAGGCTGCGATAAGCTGTACTTAATGCTGCAATACCCCAGCGATGAAGTGGGCAATCATCTGATTTCGTGGGACGATTTAGATGCCGCGGGCGTGAATCCCTACACCGATCTGTTAACTGAAGCGCAGTACCGCGAAAAATTCGGCCACAACACCGTGCTGGAATACACCGGCGTGGACTATGCCGAGTTCTACAAAGGCTTCGGCGACCACATCGAAATCATTTTCTGCAACGACGTGCGCCGCGCTCTTGAATTCTGCCCGCATGTGCTGTGTTGCGATATCCACAGCCGCGCACGCAGCAAACGCCTGCTGAAAGAAGCCGGCGCACAAACCGTGTACGGCCTAGACGATGTGCTGGCCGAATCCGTCGATGGCAGCGGCTATCACGAGCAGTATGGTCTACTGGGTTCCAACAAAGCCAAAGAAGATAGCCTCAAGCTGTTCCCGCGCAACTGCGACGCTGTGGTGACAGACATCGCTGCAAAACTGCATGCCGCCACCGGCAAGCAAATTGAGGTGATGATCTACGGCGACGGTGCTTTCAAAGACCCCGTAGCCCACATTTGGGAGCTTGCTGACCCTGTGGTGTCGCCCGGCTTCACCCCTGGGCTGCGCGGCATGCCCAACGAACTCAAGCTCAAGTATCTGCTAGACCGCGAGCTGAAGGGCAAAAGCGACGACGAAGTCCGCAAAGCCATCGCCAACAAAAACAGCCAACTGGCCGATAGCGCGCTGGGCACCACCCCGCGGCACTACACCGACCTGCTGGGCAGCCTGTGCGACCTCGTCAGCGGCAGCGGCGACAAAGGCACGCCCATCGTGCTGGTGCAAGGCTACTTCGATAATTACTCAGCATAAAGGGTTAGAGGAGAAAAAAACATGCAACTGAACAAATCGGACAAACTTAGTAACGTGCGTTACGAGCTGCGCGGCCGCATTAGCGACCAAGCCGACGCACTCATCTCGCAAGGCGTGGACGTCATTCGCCTGAACATTGGCAACCCGGGTGCCTTTGGCTTTGCCACCACGCCAGCCGTGCAAGAAAGCCTGACAAGGCATGCCGCCGCCTGCGTGCCCTATTCCAGCACGAAAGGGCTGCCGCAGGCGCGCGCTGCCATTGCGCAATATCACCGCAACTTGGGCCTGCCCAACGTGTGTGAAGAAGACATCTACACCGGCAACGGCGTGAGCGAGCTGATACAAATCACCTTGCAAGCCATGCTCAACCCCGGCGACGAAGTCCTCGTTCCTTCGCCGGACTATCCCCTTTGGACGGCGGCCACGACCCTCGCGGGCGGCACACCGGTGCACTACATCTGCGACGAAGCAGCCGACTGGTGCCCCGACATCGCCGACATGCGGGCGAAAATCACGCCGCGCACCCGTGCCATTGTCATCATCAATCCCAACAACCCCACCGGCGCGGTATATACCAAAGACGTGCTGCTGCAAATTGCACAGCTGGCACGTGAGCACAAGCTCGCACTACTCGCAGACGAAATCTACGACCGGCTGCTGTTTGACGATGCCGTGCACGTGCCCATCGCCTCGCTTGCACCGGACCTGTTTTGTGTGACCTTCAACGGCATCAGCAAGTCGCACCAAGTGTGCGGCTACCGCGCCGGGTGGATGGTCATCAGTGGCGAAAAATCGCACGCGCAAGACTACATGGCTGGTGTTAACACCCTTGCCTCGCTGCGCCTTTGCTCAAACGTGACTGGGCAATACGCCATCATTGCGGCGCTGGACGACCTTGAAGGCCCCAACGTTAACCTGCGCCCCGGCGGGCGACTGTATGAACAACGCGAGCTCGTTCACCGCGAGCTGAACAACATTCCCGGGCTTTCGGCAGTGAAGTCAGCTGGTGCGCTGTACATGTTCCCCAAGATTGACACCGCACGCTTCAACATCACCAGCGACGAACAGTTTGTGCTGGATTTCCTGCGCGAAAAGCATGTGTTGCTATCGCACGGGGCAGGCTTCAACTGGGCTGCACCCGACCATTTCCGCCTAGTATTCCTGCCGCCGGTCGACCAACTGGCGCAAGTGATGACCCGTCTGCGTGACTTCTTGGCAAGCTACAAGCAATAACGTATATGCGCCGCAGTGCTATGTATACTAGTAATGAAGAAAGCCAAGGAGTTGCCATGCACGCGATTTTTGGCCGCACAGGCCCACACGAACCCAATATTTTGCAAGCCATGGCACAGGCCATGCTTCACCGCGGCGAGGACTATGCCACGCACACCAGCGAAGAAATCACACTATGTGGCGAGCATTTGCTGCACAGCCAAGACGGCGCAATCAGCCTTGCGTGCCACGGCACAGCCGAGCATGCCGCACAACTCCTCGTGCTATATCAACAGCTTGGACAAGCTGGCTTTGCGCAAGCCAGCACCGGCTTTGCCTGCGCGATTTATGACGCCGCTCAACAGCAACTTGTGCTTGCGCGTGACCACTTTGGCGCAAAGCCCTTGTATTACACCATGCTGGATGGCCAGCTTGCTTTTGCCACAGAGATCAAGGCGCTGCTGGCAGCGGGTGCGCCCAAGCAACTCAATGAACTTGCCCTAGAGCAATACCTCACCTTCCAGTATTCCGTGCTGGAAGAGACCTTCTTCAAGGGAATTTTTAAGCTGCTGCCCGGACACTGCTTGGTGTTTGCGCAGGGCGAAATCGCCGTGCATGAATACTGGGATGCACAGTTTTCGCCGGACGATAACGCACAACTGGATGACTTAGCAGACGATATCGAACAGATCACCCAAGCAAGCATTGCGCAGCAAGCGCAGGTGCAAGGCTCGTTTTTGTCCAGCGGGGTAGACAGCAGCTATATCGTTGCGTCGTCTCGCGTGCCCAACACCTTCACCGTGGGCTTCGACACCGGCGCGTATTACAACGAAGCGACCTATGCCAAAGAGCTTTCGGACAAGCTGGGCTTGCAGCACCACAACATGCTGGTGCCCGCGCAGGACTACTTTGCCGCACTGCCACGCATGCTTTGGCACGCCGACGAACCCCTAGCAGACCCCGCGCACATGGCCTTGCATTTCGTCAGCGAATTAGCTAGCGAACACGTGAAAGAAGTGTTTTCCGGCGAGGGACCCGATGAGTTTTTCGGCGGCTACCATGTTTATCGCGAGCCGCTTTCGCTGCGACACCTCACGCGCTTGCCCATGCCGCTGCGCCGCCTGCTGGGCAAACTGGCCAGCCGTCTGCTGCCCACCGGCATGAAAGGCCGCGGCTATTTCATCCGTGGCGCACAAACCGTGGAACAACGCTTCGTCGGCGACGCGAAAATTTTTAGTGATGCCGAGCGAAAGGCACTGCTGTTGCGGCACGCCGGAAGCACTGCACAAGACGTGACAGCACCGCACTACGCCCGTGTGCAGCACCTTGATGATACAACTAAAATGCAATATCTCGACATCAAGCTTTGGCTAGACGGCGACATCCTCAACGGCGCGGAGAAAATCACCGCCGCGCATGGATTGCAAATTCACACACCGCTGCTTACGCGTGAGTTGTTCGACATCGCCGCGCGCACGCCCACGAAATATCGCATGAGCCTAGCCGACACCAAAATTGCCTTTCGGCACGCCGCCAAGCGCAAGTTGCCGCCCGAAGTGGCGCAAAAGCGCAAGTTGGGCTTTCCGGTGCCGTTGCGCGTTTGGCTGCGCGAAGAACAATGGGCAAACACCGTGCGTGAGGCCTTTGCGTCCCCCACTGCGCAGGCTTACTTCAACACTGGCGAATTGCTGCGACTTGTTGACCAACACGCCGCAGGCAAGTTCGACCATAGCCGCAAAATCTGGACGGTATATTGCTTCTTAATCTGGTACAGGGAGTTTTTGAATGAGAGATTGGGCACACGAAGTTGAGCTACGCGTGCAATTTATCCGCGACGTGCTCGCGCAAGCGGGTGCTGCGGGCGTGGTGTTCGGCAACAGCGGCGGCAAAGACTGCGCGCTGGTGGGCATGCTGTGCAAACTTGCCTGCGACAACACCGTGGGTGTCATCATGCCATGCAACTCGGCGCGCAACTATACCAGTGACAAGAGTGATGCCCTCACCCTTGCGCAGCAGTGTGGCATTGACACCCGTGAGGTTGAGCTGAGCGACACCCGCGTGCAGTTGCTCGCCGCCATTGGTGAGCTGCCGCCCGCTGCGGTGAATAATCTTGCCCCGCGCCTGCGCATGACCACGCTTTACGCCATTGCGGCAGCGGAAAACCTGCTGGTGGCGGGCACCAGCAACCGCAGCGAGCGCCACATGGGCTATTTCACCAAATGGGGCGACGGCACCTGCGATTTCAATCCCATCGCCGACCTCACCGTGGCAGAAGTATACGCCTGCTTGCGGCACTTAAATGCACCTGCGCAGATCATCGTCAAAGCGCCTTCGGCGGGTCTCTTTGAAGGCCAAACCGACGAAGCCGAAATGGGCGTGAGCTATGCCAGCATTGACGCCTTGCTGCTCACCGGCAGCACCAACGAACACGATGCCGCCATCATTGACCGCGCGCACCGCGCCACTGCGCACAAACGCCAGCCGCCAGTGATGTACGAAGGAGAATAAAGCCATGCTGCCACAACCTATGCGCGAATTGTTTTGGCGCGTGGCCTCCGGCAACATGGCAGTGGCTGAATTTGAGCAATGGGTGTATGCAAACCTCGATGAGCTTGAGCAGCGCCTTAGCCCTGATGATTACTTAGGCTTGATTTCGCTGGGCTTCAACACGCCTTATGCACGGCGCGATTTGAAGTGTCTGCTAGGCAAATACGTTGACTTTGCCGAGTTCGCACCCCGCGAAATGCTCGCCCTGCTGGAAAAGGCCAAGCGCAAAACACCCGAGCTACCGCAAGTTCTCATGGATTTTTATGATTTATATTGCGATGGCTATTATTTTTTGCAAACACTGGCTTTAGATTACGGCTTAAACGTGTACAACCCACGCAGCGCGAAATCATGGGAGGCACTGAACGCCCCTGAGCAAGATGAATTATTGGGAAAATTCTACCCCGAGCTAACCACAGAAGTTGAGCGCATCATTTCGCTCATCGAAGACAAAACGATTATTCCGCTAGGCGAGCGCAAAGATGACGATTTGCCTCGCCTAAATTATCTTGGGGATACCACACAGCCTAATTTTAGCTTTGCTGGCCCCGGCGTCACCATTAGCGAATTGCCATTGCGAAAACGGGCACGTCTGCTCAAACGCATACATCGCGGTTTGCAACAAAGTGAATGAATCAGCCACTCACCGTAACAAGTGTGTGATTTTTTATGTATGCATTCACGATTCTTCGCTTTCGCCGGTGCCGTCATCTTTTTTGTTGGCTACCGGACGCAACGCGTTGCCCGCCAAGGCGCAACAACAGGCCCCTGCCTCTGCCACGGTGTTCAGCGTGTGTTGCGTGGTGTTGGGCATTGCCGCGTATAGCTGCGCGCACTCCCAGCAGCAGTGCCAATGGTCATCATCGTGATGATGCGCGCCAGCGTTGGCCAACGCCGCGCCCGGCACCGTGCACAATAGCGCCGCTGCAGCAAATGTGGCCAAAAATCTCCCGAACATAAGCAGTCCTCCTTTTGTAGTTAGTTTAAACTAACCTTTGCTTCTAGTATAGCAAATTCCAGCCTGTCTGTCAAGTGTTATTTGAAAAGTTATTGAAAAAAATCGCCCCCGGCTCTTCCAAGGGGCGATTATGATTGCGTTATGCTGTTCGTTGCGCGCTAACCAAGTCAACAGCTTCTCGACTCAAGCGGGTGATTTCCTCAAAATCACCCGCGTCAATAAGTTCGCGGGTGCACATCCAACTGCCACCACAGGCCACGATTTTATCAAACGCGGCATAGCTGCCTAGGTTGCCCGCGTGAATGCCACCCGTGGGCATGAATCGCAAGTTAGGGTAGGGCGCCGCCACAGCCTTGATGAATGCCAGTCCACCCGCTTGCTCGGCGGGGAAGAACTTCAGCGTGGTGAGGCCCAGTGTCATGGCGGCCTCCATCTCCGTGGGCGTGATGCAACCGGGTATCACCGGCACATCTTTAGCGATGCAGTACTTCACCACCTCGGGATTAAACCCGGGGCTGACGATAAACTTCGCACCGGCCGCCAGTGCGCGGTCAACTTGCTCGGTGGCCAGCACCGTGCCCGCACCCACCAGAATATCCGGCAGCTCTGCGGCAATGCGGCGAATGCACTCCTCGCCTTGCGCCGTGCGAAACGTCACCTCCGCGCAGGGGATGCCGCCTGCTGCTAGTGCTTTGGCGAGTGGAACGGCCTTTTCCACGTCAGTCATGGCAATCACAGGCACCACGCCAATGCTGCCGATTTGCTCTAAAACGCTCATATTCATCCTCGCTTATGTTTTTTATGATTTCAACTTCTTCGCCGGATAAAACTCCGACAACAGTGCCATATAATCCGACAGCTTTTCCCAATCAGGCTGCCAAAATTCAAATGTTACGCCATCACATTTTTCGTAAATATTGTCATCAATCGTATAAGTTTTTCTGTGTTTACAGCTATCCTCACCGCAATGTCCACAACTGCCGTGAGTACCCGTAAACGCGCCTTTGATATGCGGCGGCGAACTTTCTATGTATGTACGGTGCTTATCTATGTTGCTAAAATACAACCGCAAGGCAATTTCATTATCCCTCAGATAAATCCGTGCGGGAACTTTTTTTGCCTTAACGCTCAATTTGCGATAAATCAGCATAAACCGTCCCCACACGTAGCCCTTGTAGTGACCGTTTGTTTCAAGCCCATAACCACGTTCCAACATAGCCGCATCAAAAGCGACAATAAACGCTTTGTCATCCGCATGAACAAAGTCAAATCGGGATTCATCAAGCAGTTGTTTTATATCGTACTCTGCCATGTTATAGGTCTCCTTTCCGCAATCAGTATAACAAGTTTGCAGACACCACGCCTGACTTTAGGCGAAAAGTTTTGCAAGGTTAACGATTCACCCTCGCTCCCGCGCCTTTCATCAGGCCTTCCACTTCTGCTTTGCGTGCCATGGAGGTATCGCCCGGGGTGGTCATGGCCAGTGCACCGTGGCACACGCCATAGTTCAGCGCTGTTTGCATGTCGCAGCCGCTGAGTAAGCCATACACCAAGCCGCTGGCAAAGCTGTCGCCGCCGCCCACGCGGTCAAGCACCTCCAGGGGATCAAAGTTCATGCCGCGATAGACTTGCCCGTCTTTCCAAGCCATGGCACTCCAGCTGTTGATGGTCGCGCTTTGCACGCCGCGCAGCGTGGAAGCAATCACCTTGAAGTTCGGGTAGGCTTTGGCGGCCGTGTGTAGCATGCTTTCATAACCCGCAATGTTCAGCTCATGCAAGCTACTATCCTCAATCTCAAGCCCCAAGCAGGCGGTGAAGTCTTCTTCGTTGCCCAGCATCACGTCAACATATTGCGCAATTTCGCGGTTGACTTGCTGCGCCTTGGCATGCCCGCCGTGTTCTTTCCACAGTGACGGCCGATAGTTCAAGTCATAGCTGACCATGGTGCCGTGCTGCTTTGCAACCTTGATGGCCTCTAGCGCAACTTCGGCACTGCTTGCGCTGAGTGCGGCGAAAATTCCGCCGGTATGCAACCAGCGTGCGCCCAACTCGCCGAAGATGTGGTTCCAGTCCACATCACCGGGCTTGAGCTGCGATGCCGCCGAGTTGGCGCGGTCGCTCACGCCAAGTGCGCCGCGTACGCCAAAGCCGCGCTCGGTGAAATTCAGCCCGCAGCGCACATTGCGGCCAATGCCGTCATAGGGCATCCACTGCACAAACTGGGTGTCTACCCCACCCTGCAGCATGAAATCCTCGATGAGATAGCCGATGTCATTGGCAGCCAGTGCCGTCACAATGGCGGTGTTCAGACCAAAGCAGCGGCGCAGCCCGCGGGCAACGTTGTATTCCCCGCCGCCTTCCCACGCGGTGAAACTGCGTGCGTTGCGAATGCGGCCCTCGCCGGGGTCCAGGCGCAGCATGACTTCACCCAGCGAAACCTGGTCAAACATGCAACTTTCTTTCGTTTTGATATTGAGCATTGCGTTGTTCCTCTCTTTGTGCTATAATATACTTAGAGTATATCATTTTTTGCGGGGGATTGCAATGGCTAAACACGAAAAATTTAACTTTCGCAGCGCGGACGAGCTTCGCGCGAAAGCTGCCGCGCTAGGCTGCAACATTGCGCTGAGCGAAGACACAACAGTTTTAGGCAAGCCGGTTAAAATCGCTGGCAAAACCGCGCCAAACGCCATGGCTGTGCTGCCCATGGAGGGCTGCGACTGCCTGCCCTGCGGCGGCGTGAGCGAACTGTTCGCACGGCGCTACCTGCGATTTGCAGCAGGAGGAGCCGGTCTGCTTTGGTGGGAGGCTTGCGCCGTGCTACACGAAGCCCGCGCCAATCCCCTGCAAATGATGCTGACCGACAGCAATGCAAGTGCACTGGCCAAGCTGCTTGAGCAGACCAACAAAGCCGCACCCGCTCGCCCGGTGAACATTCTGCAGCTTACGCATTCGGGGCGCTATAGCCGACATACCGGGCACAAATTCACGCCAATTCTTGCGCAACATGATCCCCTGCTGGACCCCCGCGTGGGCGCAACTGAGCACACACCCTTGGCCAGCGATACTTATCTCGAAAGCCTGCCTGAGTATTACATCAAAGCCGCCAAGCTTGCGCAAAAATGCGGCTTTGATGGCGTGGACATCAAGGCCTGCCATCGTTATTTGATTAGCGAACTGTTGGCCGCGCACAATCGCCCGGGAAAATACGGCGGCAGCTTTGACAACCGCACACGGCTGCTGTGTGAGATTATCGCCGAGGTGCGCAAACACACCAGCCCCGGCTTCATCATCGCCTGCCGCTTCAACGCAACCGACGCACATCCCAACGGCTTTGATAAACCCGTGGCACTCACCGAACTGCTGGTGCAATGCGGCGTGCAGCTGCTGGGCGTGTCGGCGGGAAATCCCTATTACACCAACCCGCAAATGCTGCGCCCGTTCGACCAACCCGGCCCCAGTGTTCCCCTGCCCCACGAGCATCCTCTGGAAAACACGGCGCGGCTGTTTGAACTCACTGCGCAAGTGCAAGCTGCGGCGGGTGATATCCCCGTGATGGGTGCAGGCTACAGCTGGCTGCGGCAGTTTGCGCCACAGGTGGCCGCAGCGAATCTATCACGCGGGCAAAGCAAATTCATGGGTCTAGGGCGGCAGAGTTTCGCCTATCCCGATGCCCCGCTGGATATCCTAGCAAGCGGCATGAATCCCCAAAAATGCTGCACCGCTTGCTCCAAATGCACACAAATGATGCGTGATCACACCCATGCAGGCTGCGTGATACGCGACAGCCGAGTATACGCGCCAATCTATAAACAAGGGAGGGCGGACGCATGCGCAAGACAGCAATCGTAACCGGAGCGGCCCGCGGCATTGGCTTTGCCATTGCAAAAGAGCTGGAGAATCAGGGCTATTGCATTGTGAATTTTGATTTACAGGGCAATGATGAAGAAGCTTGGTTGCAGGTACAAGGTTCAATCGCCAGTGCCGAAGATAGACAGCGCTGCCTAGACCTGACACTGACCAAGTTTGGCAGAGTAGACGTGCTGGTGAACAACGCCGGCGTTGCGCCAAACGTGCGCACCGACCTGCTTGACATGCCCGAAGAAAGCTTTGACCGGGTGCTGGGCATCAACTGCAAGGGCACGTTTTTCATGAGCCAGCTCATCGCCAAGCAGATGATCGTGCAGGACTGCACTGGCAAAAAACGCGGCACTATCATTAACATATCATCTTGTTCAGCCGAAGTTGCTTCCGTCAACCGCGGGGAATATTACATCTCCAAGGCAGGCACGGCCATGACTACGAAGCTCTTTGCCGCGCGGCTGGCCGAAGAAGGCATTTATGTGCACGAGATTCGCCCGGGCATCATCGCCACGGACATGACCAGCGGCGTGCGTGAGAAATACGACAACATGATTGCAGTAGGAGTGTTCCCCATCGCTCGCTGGGGCACGCCCGAAGATGTCGCCCAAGCTGTGGTAGCCTTTTGCAGCAACGCGTTTTTATACACTACCGGCAACCACATCGACGTGGACGGCGGATTTCACATCAGGAGGCTTTAGATGAAAATTGGCAACTACGACATCCCAGTTTATGAATATAACACTGTGGTGGTGGGCACCGGTGCCGCGGGCTACAACGCCGCCGACCGCCTGCACCAATACGGTCAAACCGACATCGCTATCGTCACCGAGGGCGTCAACTGCGGCATTTCGCGCAACACCGGCAGCGATAAGCAAACGTATTACAAGCTCACCCTTTCCGGCGGCGAGCCGGATAGCGTGGGTGAAATGGCCAAAACGCTCTTTGATGGCCAGTGTGTGGACGGCGACCACGCGCTGTGCGAAGCCGCGCTGTCGGCACAAAACTTTCTGCGCCTAGTGGAGCTTGGCGTGCCCTTTCCGCGCAATGCCTATGGTGAATACATCGGCTATAAAACCGACCACGACCCTCGCCGCCGCGCCACCAGCGTGGGGCCCTACACCTCCAAGCTCATGACCGAAGCGCTGCAACAGGCCGTGGCACAAAAGAACATCCCTGTGTTTGATCACATGCAAGTGGTGAAATTCCTAGTGCATGATAATCGCGTGCTGGGCTTGCTTTGCTGGGTGCTTGATAAACAAGCATTCGCGGCGTTTAGCTGCAAGAATGTGATCTGTGCCACCGGTGCACCTGCGGGCATGTATCACAACAGCGTGTTTCCACTGGGCGTGTGGGGCGCCACCGGCGCAGCATTCGAGGCAGGTGTAAAGGGCAAGAACTTGACAGAGTGGCAGTTTGGCTTGGCTTCTGTCGCACCAAGGTGGAATGTGTCGGGCACTTATATGCAAGTGCTGCCCAAGTTCATTTCCACCGACGAAAACGGCAACGACACCCGCGAGCTGCCGCTTGACCTAGGCATGGTGTTCCTCAAAGGCTACCAATGGCCATTCGATGTGCGCAAGATTGACGGCTCGTCGGCCATTGATATTATCGTGCACGAAGAAACCTGCCGCGGCCGCCGCGTATTCCTAGATTTTCGCGAAAACCCCGGTAATCAACCTGTGGATTTCGCCGCGCTGCCCAACGAAGCCCGTGAATATTTAGAAAAAGCGGGTGCCTGTTTTGGCACTCCGCTCGAAAGATTATTGCACATGAACGCCCCCGCCGTGGAATTTTACCGCGACAAAGGCGTAGACTTGGCCGCCGAGCCGCTTGAAATCGCCCTGTGCGCGCAGCACAACAACGGCGGGCTTGCCGTTGACCACTGGTGGCAAACGAACATCGAAGGCTTTTTTGCCGCAGGCGAGGCCGCCGCCAGCCATGGGGTATACCGCCCCGGCGGCAGTGCGCTCAATGCTGGGCAAACGGGCTCGGCACGCGCCGCTATGTATATCGCGGCCAAGTGCCAAGGCAACCCGCAGGCAGATTTCGCTCAACTGACACAGACGCAAATTGCGCAGGCCGTTGCCATCGCAGAGGCCTCCGCTGGCGAAAACACCGTTGATGCGCTGTTGCATGCCACTGCCACCACCATGAGTGCATGCGGCGGCGCCATTCGTCACGGCGAGCAAATGGCACAAGCCATGGCACAGGTGCAACAGCAGCTGGCCAACTTCACTGCCCAAGGTGATGTTTCGAGGGTGTTTCGCTACCGCGATGTGCTCATTTGCCAGCTGATGTATCTCAGCGCAATGTTAAACTACATTGCGCAAGGCGGCACCAGCCGCGGCAGCGCACTTTATACGGATGAATCCGGCAGCGGCACAGCCGGCAGCATGCTGCAAGAAGCCGCTTATTCAAACGGGCAGTGCCGCTACAGCTGGCGGCCAGTGCGGCCCATTCCGCAAGACGACGACTTTTTTGAAAACGTGTGGCGTAGCTTCCGCGAAACGGGAAATATCGTATAGATGCAGTTCAGCCACCCAACTCTGCATGCGTTTGGTTGCTAGCCATGAAGAAAGAAATAACCGTATTTGCACGGTTATTTCCCAGCGCACCGCTGGTATACCGTGGATAGACATCAAGGTTTGCACCGGTGCCGCCACCCGAGCGGCGAATGGCAATAGCACTTGCGGCAATGTTGCCATTGAGCAGTTGTGCATTCCAAAACGTGCAATTGGTGTGTACACCCAATGTGCCCGCTGCACCAAACACACCATTAACGCTGTTTGACCATGTTTCTGTCATACTTGCACCGCCGGTGAGCCCAACCACAGAAAACCGCATGCCAAGCCGACCGGTTTGCGGGCAACTCTCAACGCCACCACTAAGAAGAGCCGCAACCGTAGCTCTAAGCTGCATGATGTCTATATTTAATTCATCAAGCATGGCTAGCAGCCACTGCACACTCACATTTGCGTTGGTGGCATTGCCAACATTATCTTGCATGATGAGATTTCCCGGCACTGGGGGAGTGATTTTATCCATCTTACCTGTAATATCGGTTGAATACGTGATATCGTAACCCCAAGTGATATTTCCACTGCCGTCAATGTTCATGATGATATAGCGCGTGCTAACACCGCCCTGTATCTCGTCATGCCGAACCGTAATAAAATCGTTCAATGATACCGAGCCCGTAAATTGCGCAACATTGTGAGGCACAGTCGTATTGCCCGGCACTTGCGCTACAGCAAAGTTGTCAAACGCACCAACATAAAATCCAAGGTTGCCAATGCCATCAATACGCGTATTGAGCGCATTCACTTGCATCTGTCGTGCAACTGCTTCACCTGTGATTGCATCTTCAATTTGCGTCAGCGGCACGCCGCTGTCCATGATTCCATTGCCGCTGCCCACCACAACGTGGTCCAGCGTAATGACAACACCCTCACCGTTTGCGCCGGGCGGTCCCTGCGGGCCGGTTGGCCCAGTTGAACAAACACAACTGCCACAGCAATTGCGCGAAATATTGAAGTTGGGGTAGCTCATCGCATGCATCTCCTTGCAAAAAAGCAATATCGTTGCATACTATGCGCTCCACAGCTTACACTATTCTCTAAGATACTCAATCATTGCAAGGGCAGCTTTGGCGCCCTCAGCCACGGCAAAGGCGATCTGCGGAAACGTGCCCGTGCAATCGCCTGCAGCAAATAAGCCCGGCAAGTCGGTCTGTTGCTGCTCGCCCACAGGGATAGCCCCATCTTCAATTGGCAACCCAAGCTTTTTTGCAATGTCCGCCGCGGTGGCCTGCCCCAGCGCAACGAACAGGCCATCCAAGTCAATGTCCTCGCCGTCGCTGAGCTGCGCACGCGCCAACCGCTGTTTGCGCCCGTGCAGCCGTTTGAGTTTGCTCTGCCGCACCTTCACGCCATCAGGCACATCGAACTCTGGTTCGCCGCCGTGCGTGATGAGCGTAACATCCTGCGCAAGCGGCAACAGCGCCTCTAGCTCGTGCCGCGCAAGATTACCACGCCCCAGCACCGCCACGCTGCGCCCGCGATACAAAAACGCATCGCACACCGCGCAAAAACTCACGCCCTTGCCTTCAAATTCGCTCAAGCCTTCGATTTTCGGCAACTTTTTTGCGCGGCCGGTGGCCAGCAATACCGCGCGTGAGGTCAATTCATCCCCACCCGCAAGCCGCAGATAATAGCCACCATCCTCCTGCCACTGCACGTTGAGCACTTCATCCTCGCGCAAATCTGCGCCGAGAGCACGGCATTGCTCACGCCCGGCACGCACTAACTCACGCCCGCGCATGGGATGCGGCAGGCCAAAATAGTTTTCGATTTTCTCTGCGCGTGCCAGTGCGCCATGGTCGCGACCGATAATCGCCACGCGCAGCCCCGCACGGCACAGATAAAGCCCCGCCGAGCAACCCGCAGGCCCGTGGCCCACAATCACCGCGTCAAACGTGTGTTGCATTTTCGTTCCCTCGCATATGCTTATGATAGATTATTATGGTTAAAGGAGCTTTCCCATGAATATTTCCACAACAGATTTCAACGCCCAAGTGCTGCAAGCCAGCGAACCCGTGCTGGTGGATTTCTACGGCCAGCACTGCATGCCCTGCAAGGTGCTCAAGCCTATTTTGCAAGAAATTGCGCAAGAACAGCCCAATCTAAAAGTCTGCTATTTCAGCACCGACATTGATCCCGCAGAATCCCAAGCCGACATTGACGCCAAGTTCGCTGTGCTGGGTGAGTACAACGTGATGAGCCTGCCCACGCTGCTGCTGTTTCACGGCGGCAAAGCGGTTGCGCAAACCGTTGGCTTCATGCCAAAAGACAAATTGCTGGCGTGGCTAGCGGAAAACGATGCTATGTAAGTATATTATAACACAATTTGCGCAGTAATGCAACCTGTAGGGGCGACGATTATGCCGCCCGAATTTTGTGTATGATTGGAAAAATAATATCATGCAGATGCATTTTTGAATGGAACACACATGAAAAAATATTATTTAGTTTGGATTGAGGATGAACAGAAGAAAAACGAAGTTTACCATGAATTTTTGTTTTTCGAGCGATTCTTGCCAGTAGCCCCAGATAGAGCATTATCTGACGCCGAGGCAGGAGAAATACTCACAAATCTAAAAATAAAGCGACTCGCTGGTTACGAGGAGTTTTATTTTGAATGCCTAATTGAAAACATCAAAGATGTACAACGTGAAAACCAAGATTTTAATCCCGATAACATTGACGAGCTTGTGCATCGCCTCAGAAAAACGCAAAGATTGTTTATAAACGTGCTTGGAATTTTTTATACTTACATTGGGCACTACGAAAAACACTTCAAGAAGGATTCTGCTGAAAACAAAGTTAATGTTTATCGCAATAATTCTCTGTTTCTCTTTTTGTGGGAGTTGAGAACTTTTTCTACACACATCGCCATGCCTTTTCTAACTACCCGGAACAATGATCCGCAATCCGCGTATATCCGCAAAAGCGATCTTGAGAATTGCAAAAATCCAGACATGCAGAATTTTTTGGATGATAGTCCTGATTTAATAAAACTTTCCGACCTGCTTCGTGACCTATTAGATCTTATGACCAAGTTTCACAATGAGCTGGTGAAAGAAAAAACACAAGAGTTTCAGGCCGCCGCAAACAAACTATGCTCCTACGCAAACGACAGGCTCGAGTATCCGGAGTTGCTCTCATGGGATGGCCAAACACTCTACCAAGAAGCATTGCTCAAAAGAAACACGCACCCATCAACATGAGTGCGTGTTTTCGTTTGGCACACCTAGTGCACGTCGTCTTCCGCCGTGATGAGCGAACGCTCGCGAAACAACAACGAAACACACCAAATGCCCGCCAGTGCCACCAAGGTGTACAAAATGCGGCTGACGATTGCACCTTGGCCGCCGAAAATCCACGCCACAATGTCAAACTGAAACAAGCCAATGCTACCCCAGTTCAGCGCACCAAGCACCACGAGGATTAACGCAATGCGGTCTAACATGTTCATGTCACTCCTTGCAAAAATTTTGGGTTGCTGCGGGTAGTATGCACCGCTTTGACCGCAATTATGCAAGGGCTTGACAAGCTTTTTTTTCTGTGCTAAAATATACTTGGCGTTGTGCGCTGTGGTGTCGTTAGTTCTTCCGGAAGTTGGCTGATTTGCCAATGGAAGGAGGTGAGCGGATGGAGTACTTAGTTATCATGGCAATCCTGTTGTTCTTGATAACCCGAGAAAACAAAAGCAATAAAAAAGACTAACCGCCCCCCAGTCGCATGGTAGCGGTTAGTTCGTCTTTCCAGAGGAACTCTTGCGCGCCGCAGCGCCAAGCCCCTTGACACTCTTATTATACCACATATAATGAGTGTTGTCAAGGGAGCTTTCCGATTTTTGCGCATGATTTTTATGAGAGGTATGCATTTAAATGAAACACATCATCATCCTATACGACGGCATGGCGGACGAGCCCCTGCCCGCCCTTGAAGGCAAAACACCCATGCAAGTTGCCCGCAAGCCGCTGTTCGACGCCATGGGACGCGACGGCGAGGTTGGTCTGGTGCACACCACACCGCCCGAACAATCTGCAGGCAGCGACAACACCAACCTCAATATCCTCGGCTACGACAGCACAAAATATTACACCGGCCGCAGCCCCATTGAGGCCGTGAGCATCGGTGTGCCCATGGCAGCCGACGACCTTGCCCTGCGCTGTAACCTAGTTACGCTCAGCGATGAAGATGATTACATCGCCAAAACCATGGTGGATTACGCCGGCAGCGAAATTTCCACGGAACAAGCGCATGAACTGATTGCCAAGCTGCAAGCTCAACTGGGCAGCGAGCAATTTGAATTCCACGCAGGTGTGCAATATCGCCATTGCTTATTATGGAAAGGCGGCAAAGCCAAGCTCGCCGGTATGCACAACACTCCGCCGCACGACATCATCGGCCAGCCCATTGCTACGCACATGCCCAGTCATCCCGAGTTGCTAGACCTGATGCAGCGCAGCTGTGCCATTCTCAACGGCAACAAAGCCAACGCCATTTGGTTGTGGGGCGAGGGCACCTGCCCATTGCTACCCAGCTTTGAAGACATGCACGGCCTACACGGCAGCATTATTTCCGCGGTGGATTTGCTCAAAGGCATTGGCATGCTTGCCGGCATGCGCACACCCAGCGTGCCCGGCGCCACCGACTGGATTGATACCAATTACAAAGGTGAAGCCAAAGCAGCGGTCGAGGAGTTCAAGGCCGGGCAAGACTTCGTTTTCCTGCACTTCGAAGCCACCGACGAAGCCGGGCACCGCGGCGATGTGCAAAGCAAAGTCCGCGGCATTGAGCTCATTGATGAAATTGTGCTGCCCATTGTGTTGGAATATCTGGAGCAACAAGACGATTACGCGCTGATGATTTTGCCTGATCATCCCACGCCGCTTGCACGCAAAACCCACACCAGCGCCCCCGTGCCTTACATGATGTTCCGCAAGTCATGGCGCGGCAGCGGCAAGGGTGTGCACAGCGTAACCGAGCAAACCGCAGCCGCAACCAACAACGTGGTTGCACACGCGCCGGACTTAATCCGCAAATTCATCACATAGAAAACATCATTAAAAACAGCGTAAACACGAGAAAAACGCAGTTCGCACCCACAAAAATTGAAATTGCGCAAAAAAACGCTTGACAAGCCACACGCAATGCTGTATAATTGCAAGGTATGATAAATTTTTCGGAGGTTCATTATGTCTACTTATATGCCAAAAGCGGGCGACATCACCCGCAACTGGTATGTGCTTGATGCTGCCGGCGTGCCCATGGGCCGTGTGGCAACACAAGCTGCTACCTTGCTGCGTGGCAAGCACAAGCCCACCTTTGCGCCACATGCCGATTGCGGCGATTTCGTCATCATCATCAACGCAGGCCAAGCAGTGCTCACCGGCAAAAAGCTGGCGCAGAAAAAGCACTACCGCCACACCGGCTATGTTGGCAGCCTGAAAGTGGTTGGCTACAACGAGTTGATGGAAAAACGTCCCAGCTATGCCATGGAACTGGCTGTGAAAGGCATGTTGCCGCACACTAGCCTTGGCCGCAAGTCCTTCACACGCTTGAAAGTATTTGACGGCGCCGAGCACAAGCACAGCGCACAACAGCCCATCGCTTGGGAATTGGGAGGTAAATAAGCATGAACTTTGAAAGCGTACCGTTCTTTTATGGCACCGGCCGACGCAAAAAAAGCGTGGCGCGCGTGCGTTTGTACAACGGCGCAGGCAAAATCACCATCAACGATCGCGACATTGATGACTACTTTGGTCTCGAAACACTGAAGCTGGTGGTTCGTCAACCCCTCGCGCTAACCGAAACTCTGGACAAAATCGACATCGTTTGCCGCGTGAATGGCGGCGGCGTAAGCGGTCAAGCGGGTGCGATTCGCCATGGCGTTGCGCGCGCGCTGCTGCTGTATAACCCCGAACTGCGCCCGGCACTGAAGGCCGCAGGCTTCCTCACGCGTGACCCACGCATGAAAGAGCGCAAGAAATACGGTCTCAAAAAAGCTCGTCGTGCGCCTCAGTTCTCGAAACGTTAGTTTTTGTTTTATGTTGCGGGCGGCGTAATCGCCGCCCCTACAGTGAGATTTTCACCGAAAGGATTCATATAAGATGAAACGCACCTATCAGCCTAAGAAGCTGCACCGCAAAAAAGAGCATGGCTTTCGCAAGCGCATGTTCGACCGCCACGGCCGCAAAATTCTTGCACGCCGTCGCGCCAAAGGCCGCAAGCGCCTGACCCACTAAGACGTGGAAACTTTAAAGATTAATGGGGATTTCCGCCGTGCCTATGGCCGCGGCAAATCCCTCACGGCGCCTGCGCTGGTTACGTACGCGCTGCGCAACCGCGCGGGCCGTTGTCGTTATGGCATCACCGCAAGCAAAAAAGTGGGTAACGCCGTGGTACGCAACCGCTGCCGCCGGGTCATCCGCGAGGCATTTCGCACACTGGACGAGCCCTTGCAAGGCAACTGGGACATCGTGTTTGTTGCCCGCGGGCGCACCGCTCACGTGAAAAGCACGGATATCCAGCGCGTGATGCGCGCGCAACTGAAGAAACTGGGTGTAATTGCATGAAGCGTGTTCTGACTGCCCCCATCAAGTTCTACCAGCGATTTATTTCGCCGGTGTTGCCGCCCATGTGTCGCTTTCAACCCAGTTGCTCGCACTACACCGTGGAGGCCATTGAAGTGCACGGCGCGGCCATTGGCTTGCTGCTGGGCATTGGCCGATTTTTGCGCTGCAACCCACTGTTCCCCGGGGGATACGACCCCGTTCCACCCAAACGCGATAAAAGAGGACTAAAATGACATTTATCTTTGACTTGCTGGGCGTTGTGTTTGGCCCAATCATGCGCTGGATTTTCTGGCTGGTGGGCAATTATGGCGTGGCAATTATCGTGTTCACGCTGCTTTGCCGCATCATTCAGCTGCCCTTTGCGGTGAAACAACAGCGCAACATGGCAAAAAACACGCGCATGACCATGAAGCTGCGCAAAATCACCGAACGCTACAAAGACGACAAACGCCGCCAGCAAGAAGAAACCCAAAAATTTTACCAACGCGAAGGCTACAACCCGCTTAAGGCGGGCTGTTCGGGCGGCATGCTGGCGCAGTTCCCCATTATGTTTGGTTTGGTGGCAGCCATTAACCGCCCGCTGCAATACACCTTGCAGTTGCCGCAGGCGCTCCTTGAACGCCTGCAATATCTTGAGCCCATCGTGCTGGGCGCCGCCGAAGAGGGCGGCCGTGGATTCACCTTCATGGGCATGGGTGCCGGTGGTGGCCCACTGCAAATTCAGTTGCGCATTGTAGAAAACATTGAGCTGTTTGCAGAATGGTTTGGCGAAGGCTATCGCTACATCTGCGAATATTGCGAATATGCCGCCTACGGCTGCTGCGAATATGTACAACAAATCGCACTGATTCCCGAACGCTATGCCAGTTACTTGCCACAAATTCAAGAGTTCGCCGTTAACGATTTTCAGTTGTTTGGGCTTAGCTTGGGCCAAATGCCCGGCCAAGCAGGCGCGTTTATCGGTGTACTGATTCCCGTGCTTGCGGGCGCTGGTGCCTTGGCCACATCGCTGTTCACTTTCTTCCGCCAACGCGACACCAACCCCCAAATGGCACAGCAAGGCAAGTTCATGACTGGCTGCATGACCTTTGTGATGCCGCTGTTCAGTGCCGTGTGGGCCATTGGTTTCCCCATCGGCGTCGGTATCTTCTGGATTATTTCCGGCTTCATTGCCTTTGTGCAAACCGTGGCACTGCACTATGCCATGCCGCCGCAAAAAATGCTCGCGCGCGTGCTGGTTGAAGAAACCGTGGAACGCCGCAGCCGCGAAAACAGCAAAAAGAAAATCGCTGAGTTATAATGTAATCACACAGTGGGCGGGTGCAATACCCCGCCCCTGTATCTATAAGGAGGAGAAACCATGACTGAAGCCATTGGCATTGGCCCATCGATGGAAGAAGCTGTGCAAGCCGCCATCGCACAACTCAACGCCCCCGAGGGCATCGAAATTTCAACCGAAGTGCTGAGCGTGGAGAAAAAACTGCTCAAAGGCACACAAGTCAAAGTGCGCGCCTATTACGAAGAAACCGAGTTTTCCAAAGCAGAACAATACATCAAAACTGTGCTGCGTCACATGGGCGTGCAAGAATCTACCGTGCTAACCATGGAAGAAGAAGATGGCGTGCGCTTTTCGCTGCAATGCGGCGATGACGATGGCTATGTCATTGGTCGCCGCGGCGAAACCCTCGACAGCCTGCAATACTTAGTGCGTTTGGTCATCAGCCGTGGACGCGATGACTACCGCCGTGTGAACGTGAACGTGGCAGACTACCGCGAAACCCGCGAGCAAAATCTGCGCGACTTGGCCAACGCCAATGCCGGCAAGGCCAAAAAATTCGGCCGCAACATGCTCATGCCACCCATGAGTGCCTACGACCGCCGCACCGTACACACGGTGATTCAAGAAATCGAAGGCGTGAGCTCGCACTCGGTGGGTGAAGGTAGCGATCGCCGCGTGGTGGTTGCGCCCGACGAACAATACCGAAAGCCCGACACTCGCCGCAGTGGTGGTGGCGGTGGTTTCAATAACCGCGATCGCGGCAACAGCATGCAGCGCAATCAACGCAACGCCAACACCCGCCGTTTTCCTGGCGACCGCAACGACCGCGCACCCCGCCAACCCATTGACAAAACCCCAACTCGTGCGCCACGTTCTGATATGAACAGCAGCGCCGGCCGCTACGGCAAAATCGAACCCCGCCGCGCGGACGCTGAAGTGAATACTGAGGAGTAATGGTAGGGGCGGATGCAAATCCGCCCGTGATTTATTATGAAGATAGAAATACATATCCATTCCACCGAACACAGTGCCTGCGCCGCAGAAGATGCCGCGGGCTGTGTGGCACGTTGCGTGGCACAGGGCTATGACGGCATGGTGATTACCAACCACTTTTGCAACTGCGGCTGGCCAGATTGGGCCGACTGGCAAACGCGAATCGACCGCTTTATGCGTGGTTATCACGCAGCTGTGCAGGCTGCACCGCCCGGTTTCACTGTCATTTTGGGCATGGAGCTGCGCTTTTTTCAGGAAGATGAGAATGATTACTTGATATTGGGCTTGGATGAGCAATTTTTGCGTGAGCACGAAGGCTTTGATGACTTGGGCATTGCAAAATTCAGCGAATTCGCGCGCGAGCACGACCTGTTGATTTGCCAGGCGCACCCATTTCGCTACACCATGGTGCTGCGCGACCCGAAATATGTGGACGCCTATGAGGTCTACAATGGCCATGGCCGCTGGGAAAGCAACAATGAAATTGCAGCGGCATGGGCAAAACGGCACGGCAAGATTGCGCTTTCGGGCAGCGATTGGCATGGCTACGACACCGAATGCGGCATGAATCCCGGCGGCATTGTGCTAGATTACCCCGTGAAAGATGCAAAAGAGCTTGTGGCAGCCATAAAATCCGGCAAGTTTACGATTTTGCAGTAAATTTCGCTTGACAACGCGCATAAACTATGCTATACTAGCTTTATCTATTCGCAAGGAGCAGCCATGAACCGTTCGTTTTACCGCTACTTTAGCTTCCCCTTTTGGGGGGCAAACTGCGGTATGCGCTAAAGTTTTTGGGCCACGCCCGAACTATCATGCAACCCGCAGTGTAAACTGCGGTATTTTTTTTAGGAGGGCAACATGCACATTATCGCCATTCAGCACGCGCAAAGCGAGCAACACCTCAACGGCATGATTGGCGGCAGCACCGAATGGCCGCTTACCCCACGCGGGCGGCGGCATGCACGCAAAATCGCGCGAGCATTGCGGCGCGAACTGGGTTATCGCCCCAACTACGTGCTGTATTCCTCCGACATGCAGCGTACCGCACAAACTGCCACGCCCATCGCCAAAGCACTGGGCCTAGAGATCCAATGGCTGCCCGACTTGCGCGAGCTCAAAGTGGGCAGTGCCGCAGGCAAAAGCAAAGCTTGGCTGAAAGAAAACGAAGCCCCGCGCGAGGGTGTGCCCTTTTTGGATCACCGCCCGCTGCCCGACGCCGAAACTTGGCGCGAAATGAGCCAGCGCGTGGCGGTTGCTCTTGCGCAGATTGAAGCCGCCGGCGAAAACGCCATCGTGGTGGCACACGGCGGCAGCTTAGGGCAGTTTGTGCAGCTATTTTTGCGCATCCCGCAAGAAGGCAGCTGGCCGCATGGGCTGGCAGGCGGCGTGCATAAGCTGGAAAAACGCGAAGAAAACGGCAACACCGTCTATACCTTACACAAATTCAACGAAATTCATTTTTAGGAGAACCACTATGATCGTCGTACTTAAGCAAGATTACATGCAAGAACAGCTGGATATGCTGCTGCACTGGCTGCAAGAACAAGGCATTGCTGTGCACCAAAACCTGGGCGAACACTCCACCGTGCTGGGCCTAATTGGCGACACCGCCGGGCTCGACACCGACCTGATTGAAGCGCAGGATTTCGTGGAAAAAGTCCAGCGTGTGCAGGAACCGTTCAAAAAAGCCAACCGCAAATTTCACCCGATTGATAGCGTGGTGGACGTGGGCGGCGTGAAAATTGGCGCAGGCAATTTTGCGGTGATGGCTGGCCCATGCAGCGTGGAATCACCCGAGCAAGTGAGCGAAATTGCTGCGGCGGTGAAGGCTTCGGGCGCAAGCATATTGCGCGGCGGTGCCTTCAAACCGCGCACTTCGCCCTATGATTTTCAGGGCATGGGCAACGACGGCATTGAGCTACTGCTGAAGGCCAAAGCGCAAAATGGTCTGCCCATCGTGAGCGAAATCATGAATGTGAACCACTTGCCCGCTTTCGAGCACGTGGATTGCATTCAGGTGGGCGCACGCAACATGCAAAACTTTGAGCTGCTGAAAGAACTCGGCCGCTGCAACAAGCCCATTTTGCTCAAGCGCGGCCTGGCCAACACCATTCAAGAGTGGCTGATGAGCGCGGAGTACATCATGGCTGGCGGCAACCAGCAAGTGATTTTGTGCGAGCGCGGCATTCGTACCTTCGAAACTGCCACGCGCAACACCTTGGATCTTTCTGCCGTGTGCGTAATCAAGGAAAAATCTCACTTGCCCATCGTGGTTGATCCCAGCCATGCCACGGGCGTGTCACGCTATGTGAAGCAACTTGCGGTGGCCGCTGCTGCCGTGGGCGCCGACGGCCTGATGATTGAAGTGCACAATAACCCCGCCAAAGCCATGTGCGACGGCCCGCAATCGCTCACGCCCGCGCAGTTTGACGATGTGATGCGCGCCGTGAACCAAGTGAGGGCAGCTGTATGAGCCGAGGTCTGTACTGCTCGAATGAAGCAGTAAGCTTGGTGGAATACTGCTCCTGCGATGACCGCGCGCTGTATGATTGCTGGTTCGACCCGGAGACAAAACAGGGCTACAATGGTTGGACGCCCGCTGCAAGTTTTGAGGAATTTCAGCAGAACAACCAACAGCGCCACGAAGATTTTGTTAACGGCGAAAGCGAAGCACTCTTGTTTGCGATGATTCAATGCAATGCCACCAGCGAAATAGTTGGCGCGGTGAGCACCGCACCGGGGACTCCGCCCGAGTTTGAGCCCGACCTCAGCATACGCATTTTTGCGCCCTACCGCAGGCAGGGTTATGGCACGTCGGCCTTCGCGTTAGCGGCAAAGTACGCAACCGAAACGCTCGGCATCGCCGAACTGCATGCCGGGGCGTATCTCGACAACATCGGCAGCAAGAAAATGCTGGTGCGCTGCGGCTTTGTGCCCCTCGCGCTTTGCCCCGCAGAAAAGCATTATCTCACAGGTGAGGATGTGTTTCAGATGGATTATATTTACAAACCCATGCAAACCGTGCATGTGCCCCTTGGTGACCGCGCCTACGACGTGATGATTGGCAGCGGTTTGCTGTCGCAATGCGGCGCGTTGATTCGTGACGCGCTAGCACCGCAAAAAGCGTTGATTATCACCGACGAAAACGTGCAAAATTGCGGCTATGTGGACAGCGCGCTGCAAAGTTTGCAAGCTGCGGGTGTAAAGGCTGAATGCTTTACACTGCGCGCCGGTGAAGAACACAAGATCCTCGCCAGCTACGAGGGGATTTTGCAAGCTTGCACGGCGTTCGGCCTCACCGGCAGCGATATTCTCGTCGCGCTGGGCGGCGGCGTGGTGGGCGATCTCACCGGATTTGCCGCCGCAAGTTATCGTCGCGGCATCGCCTATGTGCAAATTCCCACAACGCTTTTGGCCGCTGTGGACTCCAGCGTGGGCGGCAAAACCGGGCTGAATTTACCCACCGGCAAGAATTTGGTGGGTGCGTTTTGGCAGCCCAGTTTGGTCATTTGCGACACCGAAACCCACGCCACCCTGCCACCTGCTGAGTACGCAAACGGCGTGGCAGAGTGCATCAAGTATGGCGTGTTGTGGGACGAGAGTCTGTTTAGCGCATTAGCGCAAGGCAGCAATGTGACAACAGAGCAAATCGCTCGCTGTGTCGCGTTGAAGCGCGACGTGGTTGTCGGCGATGAACGCGACACCGGTGCACGCCGCCTGCTGAATTTGGGGCACACACTCGGCCACGCCATTGAGCAAGCTAGCAGCTACACTATACCCCACGGCGCAGCGGTTGGCATCGGCATGGCCTTGATGTGCAAGGCTTTTTGCCCGGCGATTTACGATAACGTGTGCGCCGCACTGCATGCGAATCACCTGCCCACCCACTGTGATTTCAGCGTGACGGAGCTGTTTGAGGCACTTTCGCGCGATAAAAAACGCATGGGTGACGACATCACTATTATCGTGTCGTTGCGCATTGGGCAGTGTGAATTGCGCACTCTTTCGCTTTCAAGCTTCAAAGCGTTGCTGGAGGAAAAGCTATGACATTAACCCTGCATCCCGCGAAACTACAGGGCGAAATCGCCGCCATGCCGTCGAAATCCGACCTGCATCGGCTGATGATTGCCGCCTGGCTGGCCGGGCAAGACATCACCACTTTGCCCATTATTTCCGACGACATTGCCGCCACGCGTGACTGCCTGCTGGCTGGCAACGGTGTGCTCAACTGCCGCGAAAGTGGCTCTACACTGCGGTTTTTGCTGCCTGTGATGGCAGCCATCGGCGGCACATTCACCTTCACCGGCGAGGGCCGCTTGCCCGAACGTCCGCTTGAACCACTGCTGACTTTACTGCGCCAACACGGCATTACGATAACAAGCGAAACGCTGCCGCTGACCATCAGCGGGCAGCTGCAACCCGGCACATTCACCCTGCCTGGCAACATCAGCTCGCAGTATATCACAGGGCTGCTGTTTGCGCTGCCGCTGCTGCCCGGCGACAGTGAGATTGTCCTCACATCGCCGCTAGAGTCCGCAGGTTATGTGGACATGACGGTGCGCACACTAGAAAAGTTTGGCGTTTTCGTTGAACCAAGCCAAATTGGTTGGTTCATTCCAAGCACTCAACGTTACAAGCCTGCCACATCGTTCGCTCCCGAAGGCGATTGGTCTAACGCAGCGTTTTGGCTGGCGGCAGGCGTAAACATTGTAGAACTTGACAAAAATTCCGCCCAGCCAGACCGAGAAATCATGCAATTGCTATCTTCTTGCGACCCCATGAACGCCGCACGATGCCCTGACCTCGTGCCGATCATGGCGATTTACGCCGCGGTGCACTGCCCGCACTACGAAATTCGCAACGCCGCGCGGCTTCGCATCAAAGAAAGCGACCGCTTGGCGGCCATGCTCACCAATCTTGAGTTGCTTGGCGCAGACGTTGCGCCCTTGGGCGACGACGGCATGACCATCCGCGGTGCAAAACCATTGCCTGGCGGCGCAACGATAAACAGCTTTGGCGACCATCGCATTGCCATGGCCATGGCGATTGCCGCGCTGCATTGCCAACAGCCCATCACACTGACCAACGCGGAGGTTGTGGCGAAATCCTACCCCGACTTTTGGGCAGATTACAAGCGATTAGGAGGGATTGCGCATGGCCTCTAGCTTTGGTGAACGCGTGAAAATCACCGTGTTTGGGCAGTCGCACTCGTCTGCCATTGGCGCAGTGATTGACGGCCTGCCTGCGGGCGAAAGCCTTGATATGCAAGCGATTTCTGCCTTCATGGCACGCCGCGCACCCGGCCGTAACCCCGGCGATACCGCCCGCCGCGAGCCCGATATTCCTCGCATTCTCAGCGGCCTAGTGAACAACACCACCTGCGGCGCGCCCCTGTGCGCCATCATCGAAAACACCGATACCCGCTCGCAGGATTATGATGCTCTGCGCAATATTCCGCGCCCGGGGCACGCCGATTTCCCCATCCACGTCAAACACAACGGCCACGCCGATAAACGCGGCGGCGGGCACACCTCCGGGCGGTTGACTGCTCCACTTTGTTTTGCCGGTGCTGTTTGTGCACAAATTTTGGCGAAACATGGCATCGGAATTTGTGCAACCATCACAAAAATCGGCGACATCGAAGCCGCAAAAGCCGCAGGCGACTCCGTTGGCGGCATCATCGAATGTACCGCAACCGGTCTGCCGACAGGCTTGGGAGAACCCATGTTTGACGGCGTGGAAAACCGACTAGCCGCTGCGTTGTTTGGCATTCCTGCCGTGCGCGGCGTGGAATTTGGCGCAGGATTTGCCGCGGCGGCTACGCAAGGTTCACAAAATAATGACGCATATTTTGTGCAAGATGGCGAAATTCGCAGCCGCACAAACCATCACGGCGGCGTGCTGGGCGGGCTGACCACCGGCATGCCTTTAGTTTTGCGTGTGGCCATCAAGCCAACGCCGTCGATATCACTGCCGCAGGAAAGCGTGAACTTAGCCACAGGCGAAAGCGAAGAATTGCGCATCAGCGGGCGGCACGACGCCTGCATTGTGCCCCGCGCCGTGCCGGTGGTGGAGGCCGTTGTGGCCTGCGTACTGCTGGATTTCATGGAGGTTGCACGATGAGCAACACTTATGATACCGCCGCAAATTTCTACGATTTAGGCTATCAATATCAGGGCGATGTGCCGTTTTTCCAGCGTTATGCACAAAACGGGCCTGTGCTCGAGCTCGCCTGCGGCACCGGGCGCGCGAGCATCCCCCTCGCCGAAAGCGGCTTGCGCGTGCATGGGCTAGATTTATCGCCAAGCATGCTGCAAGCGTTTCGCGCAAAGCTGACGAAGCTGCCCGAAGACGTCCGGCAACGCATCACCATCACGCAGGGTAACATGGCAAGCTTCGATCTGGGCGAGAAATTTCCGCTGATTATCATCCCCTGCCGCGCGTTTCAGGCGCTGACGGAGGACGCGGATATCACAGGCTGTTTGCAAGCCGCGAAGAATCATCTTGCAAAAGATGGGCGTTTCATCGTCAACTGCTTTGTGCCGAAAAAGCGCATGCGGCACTGGTGCTACCCCGTGCGAATCGACTGGCAGCGCGATGGCGTGACCTGCAAAAGCCTTGGCGAGCGCGTTGACACAAAGCGGCAGATTATCTATGTGGTGATGATCTATGAACACGGCGAAAACCAGCGCATTGAAGAGCCACTTGAGCTTAGATATTACTACCCAAGGCAGCTGCGCAAACTCTTGCGTGATGCAGGTTTTCGCATTGTTGAACGGTACGGCGATTACGACGACGGAAAGATAAAACGCCATGGTGGCGAGCAAATTTATGTATGTGAGGTAGCCCAATGAACTTAGAGAATTTACGCGCAGAAATTGACCGCGTGGACGACGCCCTTGCCCCTCTGCTGGCACAGCGCATGGAGCTTGCATCGCAGGTGGCGCAGGCAAAAATGGCCAACGACGAGCAAGTGCACCACCCTGCGCGCGAGCAAGAAGTGTTACAGCGCATTTGCAAGAACGCACCTGATCACTTGCAACAACCGCTCAACATGATTTATCGCACGGTGTTTTTGGCCAACCGTGCACGCCAACATCGGCTGATGGTTGAGGCCGAAGAAACCTCGCCGTTGCGCCAGCAATTGACAGCGGCACTTGAGCGCGGGCAAGGTAACCCATGGCCGGTGGGTGCAAGCGTGGCCTGCCAAGGCGTGGAGGGCGCGTTTTCGCACATTGCTGCGCGAAACATGTTTGACCAACCGCGCATTCTCAGCATGCACGAGTTCGAGATGGTTTTCCGCGCCGTGGAGCAAGGTCTATGCAACTTCGGTGTGCTGCCCATTGAAAACACAACGTATGGCAGCGTCATGCGCGTTTACGACCTGCTGCGCAAGCACAAGTGCTCCATCGTGCGCGCCATTCGCCTGCCGATTCGCCACTGTTTGCTCAGCAATGAGCGCTTCCTCAAAGATATCACCGAGATTTGGTCGCACGAGCAAGCCTTGCGCCAGTGCGACAGCTTCATTCAAAAGCTTGGCGACCGCGTCACCACCCACGTGTGCGACAACACCGCCATTGCCGCCAAGCGCGCCGCGCAAGAAGATAAACCCGGCGTGGCCGTCATCTCCAGCGAAGAATGCGCCGATCTTTACGGTCTCAATGTGCTCAAGCAAGAAATCCAGGATCGCAGCGACAACCAAACCCGCTTCATCTGCATCACCAAGCAAGCCATGATTCCTCCGTGTGCCAACAAAAGCAGCGTGCTCATTTCACTGCCGCACCATGCAGGCACACTGGCCGAGATTCTGCAACTGCTTGCCAGCATGGAAATCAATCTCACCAAGCTAACAAACCTGCCCGTGCTGGGCAACGCGCTTGATGCCGTGTTTTACTTGGACTTGGAGTGCGACGCCACCTCGCCCAACTATCCCATCATGATTGAAAAACTCGCGCGGCACTGCGAAACCCTAGATGTGTTGGGCAGCTATGAGGAGATTACAACGCCTTGCAACGAGAGGACTGAACCATGCAGTTTGGCTTAATTGGAAGGCATTTGGGCCACAGCTATTCCCCCGAAATTCACAAACGCCTGCACGGGCATGATTATCAACTTGTGCCCATGGAGCCGCAGCAACTACCGGCCTTTTTTGCGCGGCGCGATTTTGCGGGCATCAATGTCACCATTCCCTACAAAGTCGAGGCGTTCCATGCTTGCGATGCACTGGGCGAAACCGCCCGTCGCGCAGGCTGCGTGAACACCATCGTCAAGCGCCCCGACGGCACGCTGTTTGGTGACAACACCGACCTTGCAGGCTTTCAGTTCATGCTGCGCCGTGCGGGCATTGATCTCACCGGCAAGCATGTGCTGATTTTAGGCGCAGGCGGTGCTTCGCAAACCGTGCAGCTGGCCTGCGCAGACGCCCAAGCAGCAAGTGTCACCATTGCCGACAAAGACGACAGCAAGCATTGCCCGCAGGCCGAAGTTCTCATCAATACCTCGCCTGTGGGCATGTATCCGCATGCGGACAACACCCCCGTGGACCTGCGTGACTACCCTAACTTGCGCGCCGTGGCCGACCTCATTTACAACCCCTCACGCACGCGCCTTCTTCAGCAAGCTGAAAAACTGGGGTTAGTATGCATCAACGGCCTAAGCATGCTGGTGGCGCAAGCCGCCGCCGCCGCTGAGCTATTTTTGCAGCAGAAAATCGCCGACGAACATGCCGCACAGGTGCTGCATTCGCTCAACGCCGACCTGCAAAACTGGGTGCTGGTGGGCATGCCCGGCTGCGGAAAATCCACTATTGGGCTTGATCTTGCACAGCGCAGCGGCCGCAGTTTTGTAGACATTGACCATGAAATAGCGCAGCGCACCGGCACAACCCCTGCCGATATCATCCGGCAACAAGGCGAACCCGCCTTTCGTGACATCGAAAGCCAGGTGATCACAGACCTCAGCGCGCAAACCGGTTTGGTCATCGCCACCGGCGGCGGTGCCGTGCTGCGTGAAAGCAACCGTCAAGCCCTGCGGCAAAACGCCCGCGTGTTGTGGATTCAACGCGCCAACGCCAATCTCGCCCGTGACGGCCGCCCACTTTCGGTTGACCTAGATGATTTATATCGCACACGCGAGCCCGCCTACCAAGATGCCGCCGACGTGGCAATCACCCACAACGAAGACTGGGACGCCGTCAAACAAGCCGCTTGGGCTGCATTTTTGTCGCCTTGCTGTGCTTTACGATAGGCACTGCAAACTAACAAAAAGCAACCCCCAATTCACTGAGGGTTGTTTTTATTTGCGGTTTCGTTACTCGCCTTCCACCTGCTGGCCAACAATGCGATCCAGATTTTCCACACAGTTGCGGCAGATTTTGTAGCCGTTGTACTCAATCATGCCATCTGCGTTGTCGCAAAACGTGCAGGCAGGAATGTGCTTGCGCAGCACAATGCGGTCGCCTTCCATCGAAATTTCGAGGGAGTCTTCTTTGTCGTTCACTTTCAGCATGCGGCGGTATTCTTTGGGGATAACAATGCGCCCCACCTCGTCGATTCCGCGAATAATACCTGTTACTCTCATGTTTTTTCCTCTTTTCTTGCAGTGGCCCAAAAATTCCCTTGGTTGTTGCACCCATTATATCACATTTTCCGACATTTTTCAAGCCCCTAACTCGCCAAAATTCGACATGATTTTCCATTTCCATTTTGTGCAATTTTCACAAATTGAAGTGTCACGCATTATCTCGGGAAAGCGATTTGAGAAAAAATTTACACTTTCTCCCTTGACAATTTCTTAGAAAAATGGTATACTTATATAAAATCCATTTGATTTTTTGGCAAATATGAACGAAATATTTCCAACGGAGGACAAACCCATCGAAGAGCGCGTCATTCCTATTGATCGCATGGAGCACATTGTGCAGCTGTTTGGCAGCTTGGACGAAAATGTCAAGCTGCTGCAATCGCATTATGGCGTCAGCATTGTTTATCGCGGCACCGAGGTGAAGCTCAGCGGCGAGCCCGAGGCTTGCGCCCGCGCCGCCCGCGCCGTTGATGCCCTCCTCGCAGTGCTAAGCCGCGGCGAGCAGCTAAGCGACCACACCCTGCGCTACGTCATCTCCATGATGGACGAAGACGAGGATCTGAGCAAGAAACTCGCCGCCATGACCGACGGCAGCATTGGCATCACCGCTCGCGGCAAGCCGCTTAAGCCCAAAACGCTCGGCCAGAAGAAGTATATCGACGCCATCAAGCAAAACACCATCACTTTGGGTGTGGGGCCCGCCGGCACCGGCAAAACGTATCTTGCGGTGGCCATGGCGGTGAGTGCGTTTCGCGCCAAGGAGGTCAACCGCATCATCCTCACGCGCCCTGCGGTGGAGGCTGGCGAAAAGCTGGGCTTTTTGCCCGGCGACATGCAACAAAAAGTTGACCCCTACTTGCGTCCGCTATATGACGCACTGTTCGACATGTTTGGTGCGGAGCAATTCGCTCGCCAGCAAGAACGCGGTGCCATCGAAGTTGCTCCCTTGGCCTACATGCGCGGCCGCACGCTTGACGACAGCTTCATCATCCTAGACGAAGCACAGAACACCACCATTGAACAAATGAAGATGTTCCTCACGCGGCTGGGACAAAACTCAAAGATTATCGTCACCGGCGACATCACGCAAATTGACCTGCCGGACGACAAGCCTTCAGGGCTAGTCAACGCCACCACCGTGCTCAAAGGCGTGGAAGACATCGCCATCGTCAAATTCACCGAACGTGATGTGGTGCGCCACAAGTTGGTGCAATCCATCATCAAGGCATATGAGAAACAGGAGATGCGCAAAAATTCGTCCAAAAAGAAACCAGGGAGCACATCATGAACGACACCGGCGCTTTGCTGTGCGAAGAATTGATCTGCCACGGCGCAGACTTAGTGGGCTTTGCTGACCTCACCACCCTGCCTGCCGAAGTGCGCGAAAACTTGCCGGTGGGCGTTTGTGTGGCGGTGGTTTACCCGAAAGAAGAATTTGCAACGCGTAGCAATCATGACTGCGACAAAGCACTGCGCGACCGTTTAGATATGCTGGTGACGCTTGGCGCAGAGCTGCTACAATGCTTGGGCTACCAAGCCGTGGCGAAGACGAAAGCACAAGTTTCGCGCACCAAGCTTTCGCATCATGTCACACTGCTGCCGCACAAAACCGTGGCCACCCTTGCGGGAATCGGCTGGGTTGGCAAAAGCAAACTGCTGGTGAATGAGCAATACGGCTCTATGCTTCGCCTGTCGAACATTCTCACAGACGCACCGCTGAAATGTGCCGCGCCGATTGAATCACGCTGCGAAAACTGCATGGCATGCATCACGGCTTGCCCCGCAAACGGAGACATCACAAAATGCTACTCAACGCCTGAAATGATATGCAGCAAATGCATTGAAGCCTGCCCTTACACACAACGATATGTCGTAAGGCAATAACGACAGAAAGAAGGAAAAATCATGGCAAATAAAGTGAAAGTAATCATCACCGACGACCAACAGCAAGTGAAGGTACCCACCGGCATTCGCATGCTGGTGCGCCGCGCCTGCGTGGCCGTGCTGGTTAACGATGAATTCCCTCATGCAGCTGAAATCAGCGTGCGCTTTGTGGACAACGAAGAAATCCAACGCCTTAACCGCGAACACCGCAGCAAAGATGACATCACCGACGTACTTTCCTTCCCCTTGGGCGAAAACGGCAAGTACGACATCAACCACGCCACCGGCTCCGCGTTGCTGGGCGACATCGTCATCTGCCTGCCCCGCGCGCAAGAGCAATCGCGGCTATACGGCCACACCTTCCAGCGCGAAATGGCCTATCTCACCGTGCACTCCATGCTGCATTTGTTGGGTTACGATCACACTGCCGGCGGCCTAGACAGCGTGCGCATGCGCGAAAAAGAAGAGCAAGTGCTGGTACAGCTCGGCCTGCCGCGCGGCTATCAATATATGCAAGAGTGAGACAACAACATCATTATACACTAAGGCGGCAGGGTTCTCCACCCCGCCGCTTGTTTTTACTTCCTCTTTGTTCGCAGCCGCACACCGTGTTCCCGGCAGGCTGTGGCCTTCACCTTGCCCAGCGGTGTTTTCAACGCAAGACTGGCTTCATCTAAACTTAGGTTAAGCACCAGCTGCGATGCCCGCAGGCTTTCTTGCGCAGTGGCAAGCTTGCGTTGCAGTTTGGCTACTTTCTTCGCTCTGCAGCCCACCGCGATTTCACGCAAATTTCTCATGTAATTCTCCTCCCATCATTGATTAAACAAACGCTAAATACATATACATCCGCCCGCCCTCGTTCATCGACGGAATCATGTTGCCGCTTACGAAACCCCCGCCGTTGCGCACCAAAAAACCACTGGCCGAGATCTCCACGCCCATGCTGCCGAAATCACCCGCCGCAAAGCCAAACCACGATTGCAGCGTGCCAACCTGTATGGCCGCCGACTGAATGCTGCTGGCAAACACAGCCCGCGGGCGAAAGCCAATGTTGATGACCCGGCTGGCTGCGCTGTTGCCTGCGTAAGTGCCTGCGCGAATGGGACTGTCAATCCATGCGCGGTCGCGTTCGTCCAGGTGCAAGTCGCGGTTATTGATGTGGCTGCCGCACAGCAAGTCTTTGTACATGAAAGACTTAAAGTCAATGCCCGTGCTTTCGGCGGGGCAAAACTGCGCATGCACATCCGTCCAAGCTTCCAGCACAAAGGCGTCGGTGTCGCGCTGGCTGCGGATTTCCCGGCAGCCGCTTGCGCGAATTTCCAAGTTGCTTGCGAATGTCATCACGTCCACCACACGGGTGAAGATTTCGTGACAGCGTTCGCCGCCCTCACTAAACGGCACGTGTATGTCAAGCCGCAGGCGTAGGCTGGCCGTGCGGCAATACTCTTGGCGTTCCAGCACGCCATTGTCGTTTTCCTCAAACTTGTCGGTAATATTCACCGAACTCATGCCCACCGCCACAATCGGGCGGCGCAGCGGCACGGCCTTGTTTCGCGCCGGAAACTCCGTCAGAAACTCTAGGCCCATCGCCACCAAGTGATCTTGTTCACTCAGCCACTGGCAAACGGCCCCTGGCAGCGCACTGATTGCACTATTGTTCATTCCACAATACTCCTCACTACTGCCCAAATGTGGCTGGGTTTGTTGCCAAAGTGCACCATCTCCGCGCGGTCCACGGTGAATTTCTCTTCCCCGGTTTGAATCCACGCTTCGCGGCCCAGCTGAGTCAAGTCATGCTCAGGCGGCCCCAGATAAAGATAGTGCCCCTCGCGGTTAAAGCCGATTCGCGTGTTGATTCCGCCCAAATACATGCGGTTGCGGTGGCGCAGCGGCTGGATAAACGCGCCGAAGTTTTCGCTTTGCCAGCCGTCGGGCAGGCACACGCGCGCCTGCCGCCCATATCGCTGCATAATGTGCTTAATGTCACGCGTGACATTCATGTTATTCATAATTTCTCCTAGTGATTAGTGATTAGTGCTTAGTGGTTAGTTCCAAGCAGCGGCTAAGTTAACAGCCACTAACCACTACTCACTAACCACTATTCACTGCGCAACGCGCACTGCCTCAAACGCCCAGCGATTATCCCGCAACAGTTCGCTGATATCCGCCATGGCGGCATCACGTTCTGTGATGGCAATGCGCAGGCGGTCACGCGCAGCTTGGCCGCGTTTGTTCACGGTAATGTCGCCGGCCTTGAAGCTTTCCACGCCGTCGCCCTCGCTGTTTTCGCGGCGGTTGAGCAGCATCACCAGTGCTGCACAGGCCGCCGCACGGCTCAGGCGCGGGTCAGTGCGGTTAAACCACTGGCCGTCTTCGTCACGTTTGAGTTTTGGCAGCAGTTGTTCAGTCGCTGCCGCGCAAAACGGCAGGGCCTCGTGTGCCTCATCGTCGGTCAATTCCACCAGCAGCCGCAGCTGCCCCAGCACCGTGTGTTGGTTCATATTTTCTCCTTTCCGTTCTTTTTTGAAAAAAAGAACCAAAAAACTTTAGTCGCTTCGCGATGAATTTTTATGGGGTGTGAATAGAACACAGCGAAGCGACCAAGCCCCACCGCAGGTGGCTAAGCCAGCACACGCACTGCGTCTGGGAAAATTTTTGCAAAGCCCACCGTGGTGCTAATGCCCGCGCGATGGAATTGGCGGTCAATCAAGCGGTCATAGTCGGTGATTACACCACCGGCTTGCACCATTTCAAGGGCACTCTTGTTGTCCACACCAATGATTTGGTTGCCGCTCACTGCGGAATTCACCAACAATACCGCACCCAAGGGTGTCACAAGGTGGCCGCTGCCGTGGAAGTCTAGGCCAGCCGCGCCGTCGCGCAGTTCGGGCAATGCAAGAATTTCTTGTGCCGTGGTTTGGTTGGTTATCATTGCGCCCATGCTAAAGCCCGAGAACGAACCCCACAAGCTCACCAAGTCAGCATAAGTGAGTGTTGAGCCGCTGCGGTTAACCACGGGGGCCGCTTCCGCAACCGAGCCATCACCGTGCAGCAACGCATCAATGGCACGCTCCATTAAGTTGTAAGCAAAGCTCACGCCAATTTTGCGCAGCATCACTGCAAGCAGTTCAATGCGATGCAAGCGCAGTGTTTCGTAGGTCACGTTCAGCACGCTGCCAAACTTGTTCATTTCCACCAAATTGTCTCTGCTGCGCACCATGGTGGATGCCATTTCTTCGCCTTCTGCAGTGATGGACGCGCCTTCGCCTGCCACGCGCACGCTACGGTAGTCGTTGCCGTCAATTTGGGTGGTGGCCGCCACGATGCTTTCTAGCTGGCTGGCTTCGGTCAGGCCTTTTTTCACTGTGCGCGAAACAAATTCCGGGAACAATGTAGCGGTGTTTGCGTTTTGAAAGAATTTTTCCACGCGATCGCTGCTTGCGCCGCTTACGCGGATGCCAAAGCGCTTGAGCTGGCGTTCATAGGAATCCAAGCCCTCCATTGCTGTGCCGTGGTAGTTTTCGCTGGGGTCCAGCTCCTCCAGAGCTTGGGTGAAGCTTTTGCCTACGCAATACAGTCCTTTGTCCAGTTTGATGTTGTCGAATGCCATGTGTTCGTTCTCCTTTTTAATTTTATTTCTTGTTCTTTTTTTGCAAAAAAAGAACCAAAAAACTTTTTCGTCGCTTCGCTGTGCCCGCAGATAGGCGCAGCAAACCTCCAAACAACGGAGCTACACCCGAAAGCCCTCGTTATCCCCGGTGTCCGCGCGTTCACGGTTCACCAGCTGACCGCACAGCGGCAGTGCTGCTTTGGCTTTTGCGCGCAATGTGTCACAAGCCAGCTTTAGCTGTTGTGTTGGCAATGGCTGCACCATCGCCGCCAGCAGCGCCCGGTCCATTTCCGGCATGGCCGCCGCACCCGCTTGCAGCGTTTTCTCTAGCAGCTGTGCACGATAGGCTCGTCCATCTTCCGCAAGGCGTTCAAGTTCTGCGATGTATGCCGCTTCGCGCTTAGCGGCTTTTTTGCGCACTCCGGCTGCCGGTTGCGCGGGCACCGCCACAAACGAAAACTCGTAAGCATCCGTGGGTTCTTCCAGCACGGCGTGGCACACCGCACCGCCATAGCTTTGCCCGCGCTTGTGTGTGCATTGGTGCATGCCTTTGCCGCAAACGCTGCAGGTGATGTTCTTCACCGCGCAGGCCACGCTCACTTCTTTTTTAATGCCCGCGTCAATGTCGGCAATCAAGGTGGCGTTGCCGGCGTTACGCGGCAGATACACCTTTGCGCACAGGCAAGCGTATTCACCATGTTCTTCCACTTGCGTGTGATAGATGCGCATGGTTTGGTCGCCGCTTTTGCCGCTGTGGTCAAACATGCCCGTTTTGCCCACGAACATGGGCGCAAGCGCATGCAAGCACTGTGTGGTGAATCGCTCGCCGTCGCGGTCCACGCGGTTGTCACATAAGGTGACGTTGAAGACGTAAAGCTCTTCGGCCGGCAAGTTTTTGCGTGTGTGCTTGTGAATGAGCGCTAGGTCTTCCGCACTGGGTGTACCGGTGGCCTGGGTTGCGTGTTTGCCTGATTTCAAAATATCCATTACTCTCCTCCTATCTCAATGTCGTGTTCAATGCGTGCTGCCTGCGCCCGTGCCAGCCGTGCGCGTGACAAATCAATTTCGTCCGCTAGGGTAATGTCATTCCACTCTAACGTGCAGTGCGGACTTTCACCCCAAAGGCGCAAAATTGTTTTGCACAGCTGTACAATCACCGGCGTGAGCGTGCGGCGGTAGCTTTCCAGCTCGCTGGTGAGCAGGTCGGCCTGCACGCTGCTCATGCGCTCGGTAGAACTCCACGTCAACCCCAGCAAGAACGGCGGCAACCCGGTTTTCGCCACCACTTGCTCCAGCAGCTGGCGCACCGGCGTTTGACTGTCGGGCAGTGGCACGTCGCCACCGATGACGCTGATACGCACATCGCCCGCGGCAATGAAATCTCGCACGGCGGCACCCTCGCGCATGGCTTTTTCCCATTCCTCAGCGATGATCTTGGTGCGTTCGCCCGCTCGCGCCTGTTCGGTGGGGTCGTTACCGGGGTGATAGGTCACCGCAAAGCGCACGTTGCCCAAGCGCTCCCAGTTCAGGCCAATGGTGTCCATAATTTGCAATAGCACGCCCGCCACAAAGGGCAGTCCCTTCAGCAGCGAATTGCCCGTGAGCGCACCCGGCGCGGGGTTAAGCACGCTGCAACACAGCAGCTCGGGATGCGGCGCGGGGCGCAGCTTGCCTTGTTCTCCCGTGCAGATTTCCACGGTGATGCCGTCATTCGCCCGCCGAAAGGTGATACCCTCTAGGGGTACGTTCCACAGGGCGGCGGGTTCGCCGTCTTCGCGCAGCACCAGCTCGCCAATTGCCGTGCCGTAGGTCAACAGCTGCTCAAAGTAGCTATTGACAAAGGCCGCAATGCCGCGCTGTGTGCCCCCCACGCTAATCATCTCCAGCATGTCGTTGAGCCGTTGCTGCACAGCTTCATCTTCGCAAATCACCGTGAAGCCGCCTACTAGGCGCACCAGACGCATGATGGCCGCGTCGATAATCGGCACCGATTCACGCAACCCACGATACAATGCAGCATGTGTGGCGGGCATGCGTGTTTCGCCTGCCCAAACGGCTTGTTCGCTGCCAAAGCCGCCGTCTGCACTGCTGCGCGCCAGTGAACCCATCAGCCCATCATAGGCCTTGCGCAATGGCCGAACCGCCCCTCTAGCCCACCTTCCGTCGTTTCGCTGTGTTCTATCCACAGCCCTGCGACGCGTTTGTTTTTCTTTCGCCATAATTTCCTCCTCATCGTTTGATTGAACCCGCAAAAAATCCATCTTCGCTGCCGCGCAGCCCAAATTCCGTGGCCACAAAGTAGCGCACATCGTCCATGGCGTGATCGTATTCCTTGCGCGGTGCGTCGCGGCCACCACCGCTTTCCCAAGTGTAGGCCCCGAACTCGCGGATGCAATCGCCACAGCTTGCGTGGACTTTTAGCCTGTCCTCCCTGAGCTTATCCGCCACGAGTCGAATACCTGTCACTACGTCGTTTTTGCCTGCGATCACCGTGAACCGCCCATGCCGCCGAATGCACTCGATGAAACTTGCCGCGCTGGGGTCACACACCACATAGCTGATTTGCCGCTCACCCGCAAGCTGTTCCAATGCACGATAGTGTTCTTCGTCTGTGCGCTGCATGGCGTTGGCGCGTGAGTCCCAGTAATACTCTGCCAGCCGCACCCAAGTGCCGTCGTCGGCCTCGCCCCACAGGCCAAAACTGCTTGGATTAACCGTGCCGTAGTCGCAGCTGATGACATGTTTGCCGCAGCGTGGCATATCGTGGATCACATGCCTGCCGGATTCAAACATCGGGTAAACCAAGCCCTCGCTGCCCGCCCAAATGCCCTCCACAAAGCGCTTGTAAAACGCCCCGCTGTACAACACTTTGTAGCGATTGCGGATGGCGGGGTCCAAGCTTGGGTTGTCGTCCATGGTAAAGTGCATGTGCAGCGCGTTTTTCTCCTGCGCCTTGAGCACCCATTCGCGATAAAACCAGTGCTGCGGATACTCCGGGTTGCAGTTGAACCACAGCTTGCTGCCCTGCACCGAGCAACGCGCAATGGCTTGCTCCACAAAGCTGCGCGGCATCAGCGCCACTTCGTCAAACAGCACCCCGGCCAAGGTCATGCCTTGAATAAGCGCGGCCGAGCCTTCGTCTTTGCCGCCGAATAAGTACACGCGGTTTTTTTGCCGCCCAAAGCTAATGTCCAGGTAGTTTTTGCTAATTTTCTCCTCGCATTCAAACCCCAACCCGCGCAGCGTTGGCAACATGGGCGAAACGATATTTCTTCTCAATGAGGTCATCGTTTTGCCGCAGATTGCGAAGGCCTGCCCGTTGAACTCGTGCGAAAACCAGCCAAAGAACCCCACGCACATGCTCAGCGTTTTGCCAGAGCGCACCGCGCCATCACAAACGAGTGCGTCACGCCCGGCATGCGGACTGCGCCTGTGCCACCAGTTCATTGCTGTTGCCTGATTTTTTGAAAATTGCACAAATTTTATGATACTTTTTCACCTCCTTACTGACCACTGCTATTAATCACTCGCCACTGACCGTTCAATCGCGTCGTAGAACAGTTTCACTCCCTGCGGCACCTGCGCCAGCCCGCCCACCTCCACCAAATGCCGCATTGCCTCAAAGCGGTTGTAGAATTTGATGGTGATGTTTCCCCCCTGCTTTGCACGGGTGATTTCGCTGATGTTGAACACATCCAATTCTTCCAGTTCATGCCAGCTCACGTCTTCGTCCATAAAGAGCAATTTCAGGGCGTCATTACCTTGCCCAAACGCCAGTTTTCGGTAGCCTTTCAGCACGTCTTCCAGCTGAGATTTTTCCTGCACTCGCTATCACCCCCCTCCATATAATCTTACAAAACCCCATTTTCTGCGCACTTTTTTGCGCAGAATTGCCGTTTTTGGAAAAAAAACATTTTTTTTTTTGATTTTTCTTGATTTTCCAAAAAAAACGCCTTGCATTTTTGTGCGATTTGTGTTACCATATACGGTGAGGTATGCGCTGATGAACGTGTTGTTTTTGTGCACAGGAAATACGTGCAGAAGTCCCCTTGCGGCCGCGCTGTTTTGTGCACCATTTTCGGTGCAATCCGCAGGGATTTGCGCCGCCGTCGGCAGCCCCGCCAGCACGCACAGCATTGCCATCGCAGCCGAACTCGGTTGCGATATTTCGACGCACGCGGCACAGCAGTTGACCTATGAACTGCTGCATTGGGCGGATGCCATCGTTTGCCTAGCGCGAAACCATGCCTTGGCCGTCGCCGATCATGTGCCGCACAGCAAGTTGCACCTTCTAGGCGGCGGAATCGCTGACCCCTTTGGCGGCACGCTTGAAGATTACCGCGCTTGTGCAGCGCAAATGCAGGCGGCGATGCCCGCGCTGCTGCGAAATCTGCAGTGCATGGCGCAGATTGTGCCAACGCAAGCGACCCATCTGCCTGCGCTTGCGCAGCTTGAGCTCGTGGCCGAATCTGTGCTGCGCGAAAAGCTTGCGCTAGAAACCTGCCACATGCTCACCGCGCTAATTGATGGCGAAATCGCAGGCAATATTTATGTGGATGAAATTGCAGGTGTGGCAGACATCAACAACTTGGCGGTGTTTGCCGGCTATCAACGGCAGGGCATTGCCAACCGGCTGCTTGCCCAAGCGGAACTCGGTGCCGCACTGCGCGGCTGCACGCATGTACACTTAGACGTGCGCGAAAGCAATGCCGCAGCTCGCGCGCTATATGCTTCTCGCGGATATCAAGAAGTGGGCAGCCGCCCAAGCTACTACAGCAAGCCCACAGAGGATGCTATACTCATGACGTTGGAGATACAATGACTATATTGGGATTTGAGACGTCGTGCGACGAAACCGCTGCCGCCATTGTGCAAGATGGCCGCAAGGTGCTAAGCAGCGTGGTGGCCAGCCAAATTGACGCCCACGCAGTATTTGGCGGCGTGGTGCCCGAAATTGCCGGGCGCATGCACATCCAGGCCATCGCCGGAGTGTATCACGAAACCTTGGTGCAGGCGAACCTCACGCTTGACGACATTGACGCCATTGCCGTGACCCACGCACCGGGGCTAGTTGGCGCGCTGCTAGTTGGGCTGAACTTTGCCAAAGGCTTGGCTTACGCCACAGGCAAGCCGCTAATTGCCGTGCACCACCTGCGTGCACATGTGGCGGCGAATTATCTCAGCCACGCCACGTTAGAGCCGCCATTCCTATGCTTGATTGCCAGCGGCGGACACACGCACATTGTGCATGTGCAGGATTACACGTCCTTCGCCGTCATCGGCAAAACCCGCGACGACGCCGCTGGTGAGGCACTTGATAAAACCGCCCGCATGCTCGGCCTGCCTTACCCCGGCGGCATGCACTTGGATAAACTGGGCGAAAACGGAAACCCCAATGCGTTCACCTTCCCCCGCCCAAAAGTAGATGGCGTTGACTTTAGCTTTAGCGGCTTGAAAACCGCAGCACGCAATGTGATTGTCAATTCGCAATCGTCAATGTGCAATGAAGATTTCGCCGCAAGTTTTCAGCTGGCCGTGGCGAACTATCTTTGCGACAATACCCTGCGAGCCGCCGCCGAACTCAACTGCAACCGCATAGTTCTAGCAGGTGGAGTTTGTGCCAACAGCGTGCTGCGTGCCGAAATGCAACGCCGCTGCGCTGCAAAACAAATCGAACTTTTCATGCCCGAACTGCGCTGGTGCGGCGACAACGCCGCCATGGTTGGCGCACAGGCTTTTTATGAACACCGCGCCGGCAATGTGGCCGGCAAGACGTTGAACGCACTGCCCAATTGTCCAATGTAACCATTGGAGGGATATAAAAAACAGGGAACGTAAAAACAAAAGGAGAATAACCATGAAAAAATTCGTCGCGTTAGCTTGCATGCTCATTTTCACCTGCACCGCAGCCATTGTGCTGTTGGCATGGCCCGCCCAAGCATCTCCGCAAAACGATCTTGCCGCCGAACTGTTTGCGCTAACCAACGCACACCGCGTGAGTGCCGGTTTGCCCGCACTGCTGCATGGTGGTGCCACCGTGCAAGCCGCCGCACACAGCCGTGCAGCCGAACTGCGCCACCTAACTGACCAACAGTTTAGAAACCACGAGCGCCCAAACGGCGATGATTTCATCTGGTTGCTATTTGAATACGGCATTCCCTTCACAGACATTCCCAACGAGAATATTTTGCGTGGGCACGCCACCCCACAAGCTGCCATGAACCAATTTTCTAGCTCAGCGGCGCACAACAACACCATGCTGCGCGCTAGCTACACCCACTTGGCCATCGGCGTGTATGAACACAACGGTCGGCTATATTGGGCGCAGATTTTTGTGCAGTTTACGCCGACGAACTTCCCCCCAAGCACGGCACCGAGCGGCACAACCACTACGACCACAACAACTTCAACTACGTCAACCACGACAACCACTGCTGCTGCGCCGGTAACGACGACCACAACCACCGCGCCTACTACAACTACTACCACAACCACAACGACAGGCGCAACAACGACGACTACTGCACCAACCACAACAACTACCACCACAACCACAACCGCCGCTGGTGCAACAACCACAACAACTGCTGCGCCAACGACCACAACGACGACCAGGCCAGTTACAACCACTACAGCTGCTGGTGCCACTACAACAACTACCAGACCAACCACAACAACTGCAACAACCGCTGCAACCACGACAACCGCCGGTGGTGGTGCCGGTGGTGCTACGACAACGACCACCGCGACCACAACAACAGTGGCGACAACGCCCCCCCCCAGTACACCTAGCTCACCACTAGCTTCAATCACCGAATTCTTCCTGTCGCTGCTTTCTGTTGTGTTTGCTTCAATTTTAAACTTTAGTCTACTCAGGTAACCCCTTTAAGGAGGCTTTGCATGAAGAAAATTTTCGCTTTATTACTAACCGCTGGCATGTTGGTGGCCTTTGCGCTGCCTGCTGCCGCCAGCACTACGGTAGCCCGCGATGTGCTGTATGCGGCGGAGCGCGCAATGCCAGGCGTGGCAACTTCCACCAACACCAACGCGCAAATCCGCGATGTGCTTCGTTTAACAAACAATGAGCGCCGCATGAATTTTCGCCCTGCAGTGCAGGAAAATTCTGCACTAAACGCCGCCGCCGCTGTGCGTGCACGTGAAGCTGCACAAAGATGGAGCCACACGCGACCAAACGGACAGATTTGGCACACGGTGCTTGCGCCACATGGTGTTACTGGTTTTGCGCACGCCAGCGAAAACCTTGCAAGCATCAGTGGCGGCGCCAACCCCGCAGACGCCGCCCGCGCAGTGGCCAGCTGGATGAGCTCCCCCGCACATCGCGAGGCGCTGCTGGGCAACCATACCCATGTGGGGCATGGGGTGTATCGTCACGTAGCGGCCAACGGCACAGTCACCTATTTTTGGGCGCAAATTTTCATGCACGACAACATCACTAGCAACACCCTTGGCATTTGGGACTTGATTGTAGGTGTCACGCTCACCCTGATGCGCGCGGTTGGATTGTAATTACCAACATTAAATCTCGCAAAACTGCAAACACTACCTCTTGAAACACATTCAGGAGGTAGTTTTTTATCATGAAGAATTTAGCAAAAATCGGCGTGGCTGGCTTGGCCGCCTTGGCGCTCACCGTGCCCGCGGGTGCAAAGGCCCAGCGTCCGCCGCTACCCAAGCGCAGCATTGAATCCCCCGGCAAGCACGGCCTGCCCACCAAGAAAATTGAGCATGCCTACGGCGTGCCAAAAGATGGCAACCCGCACCAGATTTCTATCGACAACCAGCGTTTTTTTGACCAGCATCCCGAATACAAGGCCGTGGCATTTGACAGCCGCGCCATGCAGCCCGATGCTGAAAAATCGCTGTATCTGACGTTTGACTGCGGCTACGAGAACGGCTACACAGCCAAAATCCTCGACGTACTGCAAGAAAAAGAAGTGCCGGCGGCGTTTTTCTGCACCTTAGATCACTTCAAAACCGCACCGGACATCGTGGAGCGCATGATTGACGAAGGCCACATTGTGGGCAATCACAGCACCACCCATGCCTCGTTTGCCGCGCTCACGCCCGAACGCATGGCCGAAGAAGTGCTGACCGCCGACAATTATCTGCGCGAAACCTTTGGCTATACCTCGCCGTATTTCCGCTACCCCAGCGGGGAGTACAACGAAACTGCGCTACGCACCGTGGCCGACCTAGGCTTTGCCAACGTGTTTTGGTCCTCCAGCTATGCCGATTGGGACGTGAAAAGCCAAAAAGGTGGCGCATATGCCCGCGACACCATGCTCAGCCGCCTGCACCCGGGCGCGATTATTCTGCTGCACAGCGTGAGCGCGGACAACGCAGCCGCTATGGCGGAGATTATCGACCAAGCACGCGCACAGGGCTATGTATTCAGAGATTTAAGTAACTTGCCCATTGCCCCGCAGTCTCTCAATAGGCACCTTGCTCACCGCAGGTGTCGGGATTTGACAAACTTGCCGCTTGTTTTTTCCTCATAATGGAAGTCGTTTGGTTTAGTCTGTAAAATTGCGCACTTTGTCACTTTCTTGCGTTGACAAGCGAAAGTGTTTGGTGTATCATAGTGATAAAGCAAACACCGAAGGGAGTCCGCAATGTCTGACGAGAAAAAAGAAAAAAAAGAGCAACTGCGCTCAAAAGTGCAGGCCCTTGTGACTTATTATGAAGAAGAAAAACGCCGAAATGAGGAACTGGAAATGGAAATTGAACGCCTAAGAGCCGAGCAACGCGCCAACGAATATAATCAACCCCCGATGCCGCAAGCTCCCAGTTTCGCACCTGTGCAGCAGCCGTCTTATCAAATGCAGCATTTTGCATCGCCCCCGCCCGCACCGGCACCACAACCCGCAGCTTACCGCTACACACCGCCTGCACCTGCATACCCCGCACAAGGCGCAGCAAGCTGCCAACGCGTTGTGCAATGCGTGGAACAACTGCGCGCGCGCCTGCAACAAGCGGCCTATGACTACAACTCGCCCTACGGGGATTACGAAACCATGGGACTGATGGATCGCCTGCAAGAGCAATTGGGCGAACTATGCCGCGAACTGGGCGTGCCCGCACCTGCTGCAGCTGCGCCTCCAGCTCCTGCACCTCAACCAGTACCGGTTTATGCGCCACCTGCACCCGCAGCACCGGCCATGCACTATCCTCCCCCACCCCCGCGCTATTATTAACATCTCCCCCTCTTCAAACTATAATAATCAACCGCTCACAGCTTGGCCGCTGGTGGGCGGTTGGTTACAACTTTAGCTTGACTTTCGTGCTCTGTTGTGGTAGAATAAACTGTATACAAAAGGGAGTGAAGGCATGCACACATGCTACATTGTTGGTGCGGCACCGCAGGCTGTGCGCATTGCACCGCAGACAGGCGATTTCATCATTGCTGCCGACGGCGGCTTGCATCACCTACAGGCTTGGGGCGTGCAGGTTGATCGTCTTGTAGGCGACATGGATTCGCTTGGCGAGTTGCCACTGGGTATACCATTCAAAAGATACCCTGCCGAGAAAGACGACACCGATTTAGCGCTAGCCCTTGAGTTAGGGCTGCAAGCAGGCTACACTCGCTTTATATTCAGCGGCTGCACCGGCGGTCGAGCCGACCACATGTTTGCGAATGTGCAACTGCTGGTGCAGGCGGCCAAACACGGCGTGCAGGCTACTATGCTAGACGAAGACTACACATTGACAGCACTTGCGGGGCCGGGCGAACTCAAGCTAGAAGGCCATGGCACGGTGTCTGTGTTTGCCTATGGCGACTGCGCCCAGAGCGTGACCATTACCGGCATGAAGTACAACATCGCAGGCGAAACACTGCAAGGCGATGTGCCGCGTGGCATCTCGAATGAACTGAACGGCCAAGGCACTGTCGCACTAGAGCATGGGGTGCTATTGGTTTATCAATACAAGGAGCAACAATCATGAACGATCTGCGCTTAGCTATCCCCGCGCCTGAACACGCCGCTGCTGTTGCGGACTACCGCGACGAAATGCTGGCGCACGGCAGTGACTTCGATGGCTGCGGCGGGTTGAAAGATTACGACGATGCTGCAGAATGGATCACGTGGATGCGGCTGTTTGAGCGCGAAGAAACCAAGCCTATGTCTGATCTAGTGCCCGCGCAGCAATATCTGCTGATGCAGGACGAGCGCGTGCTGGGTATGATACAAGTGCGCTTGCGTATCAACACCGAATTTTTGGCGGAGTATTTCGGGCACATTGGTTATTCAGTGCGGCCGACTGAGCGCAGCAAAGGCTATGCCAAGGCCATGCTTGCCCTTGCCCTGCGCGAGTGCCCACAACTTGGCGTGCCGCGCGTGCTGGTGACAGCCTATGCCGACAACGTTGCCAGCCGCAAAACCATTGAGGCTAACGGCGGGCAGTTTGAGCGCCTGACCCAACTGGACGACAAAACCTACGCACGATATTGGATTCAAGTATAGAGGTATTTATGCGATACGCATTAATCGGCTGCGGCCGCGTGGCACCCAGCCACATCACCGCCGCACGCAATAACAACCTGCACATCGCCGCGCTGTGCGACACTGACCCACAGCCGCATTTGCAGCTAGACGACGTGCCCATGTTCGCGAATTATCGGGACATGCTAAGGGAAGTGCAGCCGCAACTGGTGGCCATCGCCACGCCCAGCGGTCTGCATGCACAAATGGCACTGGACTGCTTAGACGCCGCTGCACATGTGATCATTGAAAAACCCATGGCCATGAACTTGGCTGACGCGGCGAAAATTGCCGAAAAAGCACAAGCAACCGGCCTAGTGGTCGGCGTGAACCTGCAAAATCGCTTTAACCCCGCCGTGCAGCGGCTGAAACAAGCCATGGATACAGGCCGCTTTGGTCGCATCTTCAACGCCAGCATGCAGCTGCAATGGCACCGCGGTGATGACTACTACAACTCCGCTGCATGGCGCGGCACGCACGCCCAAGACGGCGGCGTGATGATGAACCAAAGCATTCATGGCATTGATTTGCTCAACTGGATGATGGGCGCAGACCCCGTGCAGGTGAAGGCCTTTCGCTCAACCTTGGTGCGCAACATTGAGGCCGAAGACCTAGGCTTGGCTGTATTGAGCTACCCCTGCGGTGCGCTTGCCAGCCTGCAATGCAGCACCCTGCGCTACCCCGCAATACAGGAACAAGTTCTTGAATTCAACGGCGAGCGCGGCTTTGTGCGCCTTGGCGGCAGCTGCGCGCAGGTGATTGAAGCCTGGCGATTCGACGATAACTCCCCCGACGAAGAGGCACGCATGTGCCGTGAATTTGGCCAAAGCCCCGCGCATGTTTATGGCCATGGCCACAGCTTGCATTATGCCGATGTGCTGCGCGCCATTGCAACCGGCACGCAGCCGCTAATCAACGCAGAAGAAGGCATGCGTGCGCTGAAAATCATCCTGGCGGCATACAAAGACGCGTGACGCGAAGTGTATTACTTTTTTTGCAAAAAAAGTAATCAAAAAACCTATGCCGCTTCGCGGTGGATTTTTATGGGACTTGCGTAGGACAAAGCGAAGCGACAGTAAAGGTACTCAATATGAAAAAAAACCATATGATAATAATATCATTGCTGCTGGTGCTTGCGCTGGCGTTTTCGGCATGTGGCACAGGCGGTGCGGCCATCATCAGCCTGCAAGTGCAGGGTAGCGCACCCGACGTTGCAAGCGCCGACCGCGGCCCGCACTTTGCTGCTCCCCTGACTGCCGACAGCGACGTGCTCGCGCAATCCGGCTTTCTAGAGCTGATTCTTGACCAACGCAGCATGACGGCAAACATCCGTGGTTTTGCCGAGGCCGAATGGTTCACCTTGCCACAGGTGAGCGCAACGCCGCGTGCAAACCTCGGCGCCGCCGCCGTGACGCTTGACATCATCGTCAACGGCAGGCCAATCACCCTAAACTCGCAAGACCATGCGGTGTATTGGGAAAACGTGACCACCGAGGAAATCCCCGATGGTGTGCAGGTGAATTATCTTATCACCCCCAACGCCGAAACCGCCGCACGCGCAGATGAACTGACCAAAGACGACGTGGCCTTCACCGTGATGGTGCGCTACTTTTTGCAAAACGGTGTGTTCTTTGTGGAAGCCGACTGGGAAAACACCAGCGGCAACCCCAACGCCTTCATCCAAACGCTAAGTTTGATGGATCGCTTTGGCACGCTACGCAACCCCGGCGCAGATGATTTTCTGCTGCTGCCGGACGGCGGTGGAGCGTTACTATTCCCCGCACGGGCAACGCATGAGAATGACTTTTACGACGGCGCAGACCTGTACTTCAGCGTGTTTGGCGAGGATTTGGCAAGCCCCATCACCCGGCAACACGACGAACAGCGCATCAACGCTGACCATCGCGGCAACGTGCTTGCGGCCAACGTTGGCGTGTTCGGTGCTCAGCAAGGCGCTCAAAGCTTTGCGGCAGTTATCGAGCGCGGTGCCGCGGCAGCGACCATCGTCGCGCGGCAAAACATTCCCGGCGAGGCCAATGTGCGGCAAAGCAGCGTGGGCGCACAGTTCACCATCACCCCAACGCTCATCAGCGGCAACACGGTGCATCGCGCAGCCAATAGCCTAGGCGGCCAAGGCAGCGAAACCTTTCCCCTGCGCATTAGTTACCGCTTTTTCTTTGGTGCAACTGCGCAGTTTAGCGACATGGCCACTGCCATGCGCACCCAGCTCATCAACGCCGGCATTCTGCCCTCTATTATCAGAACTGTGCCCAACCCCAGCTGGCCGCTGCCTTTGAACCTCACCGTGCTGGGCACACAGCCGCAGGGGCGCACTCGCCAAACTCTCACCACATTTGATCAAGCTTTGGATATGCTCACCCGATTGCAAGCGCGCGGGGTTGGCAATGTGAATGTGCGCTATGTTGGTGCGCTCACCGCAAACCCGCAGCGCATGCGGCCATTGTATCGCCTAGGCGGGCAAAGCGACTTGGCTGCCTTGCAAGCCTATTGCCTAGCGACGAATTTTTCGCTGTTTTTGGATGCCGACATGCTGCCCGGCCGCGGTGCCGTTGACCTTGCAGGCAATAATATACCACTGCGCAACACCGACGGCATGACGCAATCTGTGCGAGGCTTCATCAACCGCTTGGATAACCTCAACGTGAATGTTTCACTTGGCGACGGTGCGGCAATGCTTTATGCCGACCATGCCCATGGCTACACCCGCTGCGACGTTGCAGCACACCTGAAGGATATCCTGCCCTCCCTTGCCGCGCAAGGCGCACAGGTGATGGTAGACACCGGTTTTTTCTATGCCATCAGTGCTGCCAACGTGGTGGTGAACCTGCCCATGGCACCGCAGTTACGCACTAGTCCCCGCCGCGAAGCCAGCCCGCGCTATCAAAGCGTGCCGCTGCTTGCCATGCTGCTGGGCAACAGCGTGGACTTCAGCTTCCCGTCCATCAATCTGCAAAGCAACGAAGAAGAACATTTTCTGCGCAGCGTAGCCTTTGGCGCATCGCCGGCTTTCACTTGGGCGGCCGACGGCCACGAGCGCTACCGCTTTGAAGAGCAAGTGGAGCTTGTGGTGGAGTATTACACCCGCGCCAACGCTGTGCTGGGTGACCTGCGCCAACACCACATTGTGTTTTATGAGTTCGACAGTGAGTCACAAGTTTCTACCACACGGTTTAGCAACGGTGCAGTCATTCACGTCAACTTTAGCAACAGCGACGTTGCTATGCATGAATTTTCTATTCCCGCACGAGATTTTATTCGCAGATAGAGAGGGTACTCCATGGATTTTCAAGACATTTTACAGCAATTTAATTTGGAAGACAACGACTGGCAGTTCATTGCCCAGCAAGAACTGCTGGGCGGCCACATCAACAATACCTATCAACTAGAAACGCAGCAGGGCGAGCAAGTGCGCCGCTATGTGTTGCAGCGCATCAACGTCAACGTGTTCAAACAACCCGTGCAACTGATGGAAAATATCCGTCACGTGACTAATTTTGTGCGCGTTAAGCTCGACGAAGGCGCAGCGCCCGGGCAAAGCACGCTCACGGTTTATCCCACGCATGACGGGCAGGATTATCACATTGATGCCGACGGCGGCTTTTGGCGTTGCTATCAGTATGTAGAAAACAGCTACTCGCCGCAAGAGCCCACCGAAACTGACGCCTACCGCGCCGGGCATGCCTTTGGCACCTTCATGAGCCTGCTCAACGACTTCCCCGCTGAGCAATTGCACGAGACCATTCCGGGTTTCCACAACACCGCAGCGCGCTACGAGCATTTGCAGCAGGCCATTGCCAACAATGCAGCAGGCCGTTTGCATGAAGTGACCGAGGAAATCGCATTTGCGCAAGCACGCAAAGAAGATTGCAGCAAGCTGCTTGACCTGTGCGCGGCAGGGGAAATTCCCACACGTGTGACGCACAACGACACCAAGCTCAACAATGTGCTGTTTGACAAAACCACCCAGCAGGCCAAATGCGTGATCGACCTCGACACCATCATGCCGGGGCTAGCACTGTATGATTACGGCGATGCACTGCGCTTTTTGGGCAACACCGCCCGTGAAGACGAACGCGACATCAACAACGTGCAGTTTTCCATGCCGTTGTTCGAGGCCTACACCAAAGGCTATCTCGCCGCCGCCCGCGATGCCCTCACCCCCGCCGAGCTCGCCATGCTGCCGTTTTCCATCAAGCTGATGACCTTGGAGTGCGGTATGCGCTTTTTGACCGACTATCTTAACGGCGACACCTACTTCCGCATCCACTATCCCGACCACAACCTAGTGCGCTGCCGTACACAGTTCAAGCTGGTGCGCGAAATTGAGGCACGGCTGGGCGACATGGAGGCGTTTATCGCAAGTTTGGCGTAATACAAAAAATTTAACAGCCCTCCAATGTGGGGCTGTTTTTTGTATGTTATTGGAAAAACCTGTTGACAAACACGAAAATATGTGCTAAAATAGGTTTGGCGTTGTGCGCTGTGGCGTGATTAGTTCCCACGGAAGTTGGTTTCATTTGCCGACGGAAGGGGGTGAGGTCTATGGAATATTTGGTGATGCTTGTGCTGATTTTGTACATGTTCGCTGAACTCAAAAGAACCGATAAAAAGAACTAACCGCTCCCCAGCCAAAGGATAGCGGTTAGTAAGTCCGTTAAGGAGGAGCTGCCGCGCCGCGGCGCTAAGCCCTCTTGACATCTCTTATTATACCATGAATGTGGGAGAATGTCAAGGGGGATTTTTTGTTGCCTAATGTGCTTGAGCAAAAAACTTTTCACAAGCGCGGCGCATAGGCTGGTGCTCCTCTAGAATGAGCGTGGGATCTTTGGCGAAGATGCTCTCGGCGGCGGCGCGACTTTGCGCAAGCAGGTCGTGGTCGGTGGCGATGTCGGCAATTTTAAAGGGCGGCAAGCCGTGCTGCCGCTGCCCAAAGAACTCACCGGGGCCGCGCAGTTCGAGGTCTCGGCGGGCAATTTCAAAGCCGTCACCGGTTTCCTTCATGATGGCAAAGCGGGCCTGCGCCTCTTCATTTTCGGCGTTGGAGATGAGAATGCAAGTGCTTTGGCCGCCGCCGCGCCCTACCCTGCCCCGCAGCTGGTGCAGCTGCGAAAGCCCAAAACGCTCGGCGTTTTCGATGACCATGATCACCGCGTTGAGCACGTCGATGCCCACTTCAACCACGGTTGTGGCAACCAGCAGCTGCACGTCACCAGCCGCAAAGTCGCGCATCACTGCATCTTTTTGCTTGGCAGGCAACTTGCCGTGCAGCAGCCCCAGCCGATAGCCAGCAAATTTCCCCTGCGCCAGCTGTTCGTAGAATTTCTTGGCGCTGGCGAGGTCGCGGCTGTCGCTTTCCTCCACGCGCGGGCAAACGATGTAGCCCTGCTGCCCAGCGTCGAGGTGCTTCTTCACGTAGCTATACGCCCGCTCGCGCAGGCTTTCGTGCACGGCGTAGGTTTCGATTGCAGTTCGCCCCGGAGGCAGCTCGTCCAGCACAGTGATGTCCATGTCGCCGAAGATCATCATGGCAAGGCTGCGCGGGATGGGTGTGGCGGACATCACTAGCGTGTGCGGGTGAAGTTGGGTGAGTTTTTCGCGTTGGTTCACGCCAAAGCGGTGCTGTTCGTCCACCACCAGCAGGGCAAGTTTGGCGAAGTTGACATCGTGCTGCAGCAGCGCGTGTGTGCCCACGACGAGCAACTGCGAGCCGTCTTCTAGTGCGCTTTTTAGTTTTTTCTTTTGGGCAGCAGGGGTGCTGCCAATCAGCAACGCACAATCTAGGCCCAGTTTTTGCAGAGTAGCATAGTGCTGGCGAGCGAGCAATTCCGTGGGCGCGAGCATGGCTGCCTGTGTGCCGGCTTGCGTTGCCTGGTGCATCAGCGCCGCGGCAACCGCCGTTTTGCCGCTGCCAACATCGCCTTGCAACAGGCGGTGCATGGGCTGCGTGGTGGCCATATCCGCTGCGGCTTGGGCAACAGCACGTGATTGCGCACCCGTTGGCGTAAACGGCAGCGTAGATAGAAAATCTGTGGGCGGCAGGGCAATGGCCTGCGTTTGCGCCCGTCCAAGTTTGAGCAATCGCAGGCCCAGTTGCAGTGTAAATAGTTCATTGAAGGCCAGGCGGCGGCGCGCCTGCTGCGCCTGGTCAAGTGTTTCAGGGCGGTGGATGGCTTGCAGTGCTGCCAGCCGCGGCATAAGATCATGCTCCGCCAGCAGGTCATCGGGCAAAAATTCTTTGACCTGTGCGCCAACTTGCGTCAACGCCATAGCTACAAGGCCCTCCAGCACGCGCGAACTCATGCCCTCCGTCAGCGGATAAACCGGGCGCAGGCGGGCTTCATCCGGCGGCGCAATTTGCGGGCTGCTCATTTCGCAGGCAAGCAGGTTATCACTCAGCTTGCCATAGAACAGATACTCCTGCCCTTCCTTGAGCTGCCCAGCCAAGTAGCCCGTGTTGAACATCGTGATAGCCATCACGCCGCTGCCATCAGTCACGCGGGTTTTATATAACGTCAGCCCACCACGAATGCGATGCTCGCTGGGCGCGTGGTCAACAAAGGCGCGCACGCAACAAAGCTGCCCCGGCTGCGCATCGGCAATCGGGGTGATGGTTTGCCAGTCTTCGTAGGCTCGCGGCACGTGCGCCAGCAGCTCGCCCAAGGTGGTGATGCCCAAGCGACGCAAGGTGGCGGCGCGTTTTTCGCCCACGCCTTTCAGGTACTGAATGGAGGTGGCTAGGTTCATGTGAAACGTTTCGCCCATTCCTCTATATGATAGTATCGCTTGATTTCGTCGTCAATGTGCACAAACGGCAGTTCGAGCCATTCAGGCAGCGCGGCCATGTCATCTTCGCCCAGCAAAAAAATATTATGCGGGTGATAAAAATCTGCCAGCTTGATGGCCGCATTGTTGGTGATGAGCTTGCAGCCAAAGAATACATGCTCCATCACCCGCAGCGAAAAGCCCGTTTGCCCAACTTGATATAAATCCAACAGGCAGCGGCTTTGGCGCACTAGCTTGAGATAGTCAGGGTAGCTTAGCCAGTCCCGCGTGAGCTGCCAGCCGGGTTTTTCCTCTGGCTGAACGCGATCATGTTGCGTGAGCGCCACGCGAAACTGCGTGCGCAAACCCATGGCTTGCAGCTGCCCGTGCAAGCTGCGCAACTGCGGCAGCCTGTCTTTAGGTACGCCCAAAAACAGCACATCGAGTGCATTCCCGGCAGACGGCAATCGCGGCGGCGGGGCATACATCGTGGAGTTGAAGCGCAGGCCAAAGTCGCGGCAGTCTTCATGCTGAAAGCTGTAGCATTTGTGCAGCGTGTTCAGCCGTTGCAACAGCGCGGGCGACGGTGCATAGTGCGGGCAGCGTGCGATGTCCCACAGGAAGAAAAAGCTGTTGTGCGCCGCCAGATTGGGATGCAACAACCAATGGTCGCCAATGCCATTGAGCGCGATGATTTTGTCAAATCGCTTCAGAGTATTGGGTTCGTCAAGCACGGTTGGCGGCAAAATACTCAAGCTTTGGCTTTGCGCCCAAGGGAAGAAATACGCGCCCCAGTTTGAGGCCAAGATACATGTTTTCATGCAGCATGTCTATGAAAAAGTCCAAGCAGATATACCAGCGAAGAGGTTCCCGCGTTGCAGGGCAGCAGACATGTTCAACCCGTGTGCCGCAACCACCATGCCCATGCGATAACCCAGCGGCACAAAGGGAGCGTCATCCCAGAAGGCTTCGTGAAATTCTGCGGGGGTCAGTTCGCCCAAACGCAGTTGTGTGTAGGCCGTTGCAGCGTCACCCCAAACGTTGACACCAGCGGTGGCTGCACCGCCATAGCTCAACAATGGCGCAAGCGAAAGCCCCGGGGTCAGGCGAATTTGCCCAAGATATAAATCAAAGTTGCCGTTGCGCACCGCGCTCTCATAAGCCGCGCGCTCGAGCACAACCAAGTTAATTTCCACGCCAAAGGCCTGCAACTGTGCGCGAATGCTGCCTGCGGCGTTGACCATGGCGGGATTGTAACGATACACCACCAAGTCAAAGCTGGGATTGACCAAACCAGCTGCATCAATGGCTTGGCGCGCTTGCGCAGCATTGAATCCGCGCGTAAATTCCTCGCCCTGCAAGGCATGCCAGTTGTGTGGAAACGGCGACTGTGTTGCTTGCGCAAAGGCGGCAAAGCCATCATGCATCACACGCGGCACATCCAATGCTGCGGCAATGGCCGCGCGGGCATCTGCCTGTTGCAGTGCGCCACGGCGGGAGTTCATGCCCAAAAACACCAGATTAGTCGTGCTCACCCGGTGCGAAGCTGCAGCCACTGCGGGCAGATTGCCAGCGGTTAAGTCATCATAGGCAAGATGGTAACTACCAACCTCCACGCCATGCAGCAGCGCGGCTGTTTGGCTTACGCCTTGCAGACGGATGGTGGTGAGCGCGGAAGTTTGCGCAGGATGCCCTGTGTGATGCGCCAAATAAAACGCGCCATCGTCGTCTTGCACAAGATAGTATGGCCCCGTGCCAGGCGGAGTGTTGTCTAGGGTGAAGTGATGGCCCGCCACGGCTTGACGCAGCGGCGCAGCACCTGCGCTATTGGCAGGCACAATGGGAAAATCCAAGTTTGCGGCAGCGAACACATCGCCATGGCGCAAGTTAACTTCCACCTGTCCGTCGCGCACACGCATGCTGGTAATATTCGCAAGCCGTGCGGAGAAATTCGTGCTTGCCTGTGCCCGCCCAAAGGAGTACACCACGTCTGCAGCAGTCACTGCGTTGCCGTTGTGGAATTCCCGCTCGCGCAGGGTAATCACCAGCTGCGTGGGCGTGGGTTGTTCAAAGCTTTCGGCCAACACTGGTTGCGGATAGTGCGTGTCGTCCGCGGCAAACAGGCCTTCCCACACCAGCGATGCGAGGCTAAGATTGACCTCGGTGGCAGCAAAAAACGGGTTGAGTACATCGCGCTGTGCAAAAGGCAGCACAAGGGTGTCAAGCTGCTCGTGCGCAGGTGGAGTGAAATATGGCTCGGTGGGTTCAGGCTCAATGACAGCGGATGTGCAGGCAAAGAGGAGCAATGCCAACGCCAACGCGCAGGCAAATATTTTGTAGGGGCGCGCATCGCGCGTCCATTTTTGATGGTGCGGACGGCTGATGGCCGCCCCTACATGGTTTATCATTTCTTGTTCCCCTTAACCAGTTTGCCCACATCTTTATATTTCAGCCGGCTGCCATAGTGCAGCACCGATGCCGAGTAAACTTTGCCCGCAAGCCAGCTAAGCAGCACCACGCTACCAACCAAAATGAGTATTGATGGTAGAACCACGCTAGGGTCAAAGTCATTGTTCAGCAGCACCGTGGGCGCAGCAAATGGAGCGGTGAAGGGGAACAGCATGACTGCGCGGCCAACTTGCCCGCCACCGGTAATCATGGGGCCAAGGCCGCCAGCGTAAAACGAAATCATGGTAATGATTGCTGCAGGTGCGAGTGCGGAGTTAAGATCCTCCAGCTTGCTGACCATTGCGCCAAGCATGGCGTTGATGAGCGCATACAGCGCATAACCAGCCAAGAAATATAGCAGCAACAACGGCGCAACCCACAGATTGATGTCGCCCATGCTCATTTCAACGGGTGCATCGGCGCCAGACGTTAGGGCACTGAGTAGCCCGGCAATGATAATCAGCCCCAGCATTTGCACTAGGCCAACTGAGCCCATTCCAATGACCTTGCCGACCAAAATGCGCGGCGGCTTGGCGCTCACAATCAACGTTTCCATCACGCGGGTAGATTTTTCGGTGGCCACGCTCATGGCAACCGATGTGCCGTAACTGTGCACCGACATGAACATAATCATCATCAAAACAAGCGATGCACCCATGGCCGCAAAACCTGCCTGCCAAACTGGCTCAATCATTACCTCAGACTGTAGAATACTTATGGATACTTCATGATCCACGCCGGCTTCAACCAGCTGCGCATGCCGAAACTCCATGTTGATTAACGCACCCACACCGTTTGCGGGGAAGCGGCTCATCATGTCGCGCATGATAATTTCAGCGTGCAAGGTATCATACTCGTTAGCGGTGATGTGCACCACTGCCGCGCCAGCATCTTCGCTGATGGCAACAAGGCTATCCTCCAGCTGTGCGGGCGTGATTTCCACCACGGTCATGCCCAGATTCTCCAAGCTGTGCCGCACAGGCGCAAGATAATGGCTGCCGCTTTCGTCCAGCAAATAAGCGGTAGCGTTGCTAAACCCGCCTTCGCCAAAATTCAAATTCATGTCGCCACCGTCCATGCCGCCCACTAGGGGCATGATAATCATCATGCCCAGCAGCATAATCAGGTAAATAATGTTCGTAATCCAAAACGCGCGTTTGCGCACGGCCTCACGAAAGGTGAAGCGTGCCACTAACCAAGATTGTCTCATTACGCAACGCCTCCTTCCACTTTGCCCACTTTGTCAATGAAGATTTCGTGCAGGGTGGGTTCGCTCAGCACAAATTTTTCGGGGATGATATCTGCCGCCAGCAGGTCGCGCAGCAGTTGTGCGCAAATGGCGTCGCCATCTTTTTCCGGCAAACTGAACACGCACTCGGCGGGCAGTTGTTCCAGCAAGGTGAGACCCGCTTGGTGCGCCATGTTGTAGGCCTGTACGTCAGCACTAAGCACGAGTTTGGTGTGACCGTAGCCGCGCTTGATGTCTGCCAAATTGCCCTGCACCAAAGCATGTCCGCGGTGCAGCAACGTGATTTCGCGGCAATATTGCTCCACGGTGGCCATTTGGTGCGACGACATGATAATCGTTTTGCCGTTGGCTGCCATGTCGCTAATGAGCTCGTGGAACAACTGCGAATTCAGTGGGTCAAGCCCGCTGAAGGGTTCATCCAAAAAGATCAGCTGTGGGTCGTGAATGAGCGTGCTGATCAGCTGAATCTTTTGCTGGTTGCCCTTGCTGAGTTTCTCCGCAGGCATGCGCTCATATTCCGTCACGCCAAGGCGTTGCATCCACTGCTTGGCAGCTGCGATGCTTTCGCTTTTGCTTAGGCCACGCAAGCGGCCGAAATACACCAGTTGATCCAACACGCGAGTTTTGGCATAAATACCACGCTCCTCAGGCATATAGCCATAGCGCAGACCACTTTTCTTCACGGTTTTGCCATTCCACAGGGCACTGCCGTGGTCGATGGGCAGCATGTCCAATATCATGCGAATGGTGGTGGTTTTGCCCGCGCCGTTGGTGCCAATAAGCCCATACACCCCCGGCTGGGTGATGTTGAAGTTCAGTTGGTCCACAGCGGTTTTTGGGCCAAAACGCTTGGTGAGATTGTTAACGATGAGTGACATGGTTGTCCTCCTTATTGTACTGCTATCTATTATAACACAAAAAGCAAGGCTTGACAAGACATTGCGGCAATAAAATGCGGGGCAGCCGCAAAGCCGCCCTGCAGGTTGCAGATATTCGTCACTGTCGGGTCTGGCTCAAAAACTCACTGCTCATGTAGCCCACATCATTGCCGCGCCGCACACGAAACCAGTTGGCATTGTAATAGTGAACAACATTTACTCGCGTGCCTGCCGCAACCACAACAATGGACTGCGCCTGTGTGCTGGGCGCGGCACGCAAGTGCAGATTAGCCGTGGTGTAGAACATGGCAGGCGTGGGGGGCAGGCCAAGCTGGTTTTGCAAAGTACTGTCGTTAGATTGAATTTCATCTGCGGGCAACGTGGTTTCGTCGTTGTTGTTTTCTTGTGTCACGGCAGGTTGGCGCTCACCAAACATGCCGATGAACGCAAACTCTTGCTCCAGCACCAAAAAGCCAACCACCAACACCAGCGTGGCCAACACGGCAATCGCCGCAATCAATATCATCGTGCTTTTGCTTTTGGCGGGCGGTGCAGCAGGCGGCGAAACGAACTCGGGTTCTGGCAGCATTTCGGGCTGAGGTTCGGACACAGGCATGGCGTGGTCAGCACCGGCACCGCAGGCGCGGCAAAAGGTATAGTCTTCGCGCAGCATTGCGCCACAGCTTGAGCATTGCATAGGCTTACCTCCCAATGATTCATTACATCTTAATGTCCCCAGTAGTAATTGTAATATTGCGGCTCAGGCTCCCAAAAATGGTGATCCGCAAAGTCAACACGAATAGACATGTGGTGCACGCGATCGTTGCCAAAGCTCACCGACATATGCGTGTCTCCACCACGAAAATCAAACCTGTGGTGCCATGCGTTCACGGTTTCGCCCAGGGCCTCCAAAATGCCGTCACGCCTGGTGGTATTATCCACGCCATGCAGGTGAAAAGGCTGGCGTTCGGTATTTCTAAAATTCACACTAATGCTGTGCACACGGAACATATCTTGCCCATTCTCGCGCCAAGTGACCACACGAACCGTCACGTTCTCGTAAAGAATGTCGTGCGAGCTTGTGCCGTCACCGTTATCTCGTGCCTCGGCGGCGGCGCCGCGGCCAAACACGTGGTCAAGCGTGGCACGGTCAGCGTTAAGAATCACAGGCGAGGCAATGTTCACACGCTGCGTTGTGCTTAAAAAACCCGCAGCCATGTAGCCCACTTCATCGCCATATTGCACGCGGAACCAATCTTCGCTGTAGTAGAAGAGCACACGCACTTGCGTGGCAATGTTCACCAGCACAAGGGACTGCGCCTGTGCATCCGGTTGTGCGCGCAAGTGCAGGTTGGCCGTGGTGTAAAACCGCGCGGGCGTAAACGGCAAGCCCAACTGCCGCCGCAGGTCATCGTCTTCGGATTGCCGCAGCGTGAATGCCACGGTGGTTTCGGTGGTGGTTTGGTACACAATAACAGGCTGACGCGGTGCAAACCAGTCGAACCATAGCCCCAGCAAAAAGAGAAGAGCCATCAATGCCAGCACGGTGATTGCGGCAATGACGATGAGCGCTATCTTCTTGCTTTTGCGTTTGGCAGGTGGTGCAGTAACACCGCAGGTGCCACAAACGGCTTGATTTTCACGCAGCGTTGCGCCACAGCTTGAACATTGCATCATTCATCCTCCCGCGACTTAATTAAACATAGTATAACACACTTTGCACAACATGTAAAGTTACAATGTTGTAACTTTTTTGCACTTGACAGCCCGTCAAAACCATGCTATAATAGATAAGTTAATGCATAGCAAGGGGGAAGACACCCATCACAAAAAACGTAACTGTTGTGGATGAACACGGCACAGAATATGAGGCTACCTACCCAAAACGAGCCCGTGGGCTTGTGAAACAAGGCCGGGCACGCTTCATAGAAGAAAACCGAATATGTCTTGCGTGTCCGCCCAGCGGCGAGCCAGTGGCTCTTGGGAGTAACCTCAACAAATTTATTTTTTTGGAGGAAACTCACATGCATCCCAAACCCAGCAAGTTTTTGACATTTTGTTTTTCGCTGTTGCCCGGCGCCGGGCACATGTACTTGGGCTTAATGAAACGCGGCTTGTCGTTCATGATTTTGTTTTTCGCAACAATCGCCGCAACATTCTTAAGCAGCAGTCTAAGACTGGAACCATTCATGTTTGCCTTTGCCTTGGCAATCCCCATTGTTTGGTTTGCCGCTTTCTTCGACCTTTGGCGCTACCCGCGCATGACAGCCGAAGAAAAAGCCGCACAGCAAGATGAGTTCTTGTTTATGCAAGAACCCACCGTGCAGTGGAAACCCATTGCCCGCAAGCTTTGCGTGCTCGGCGGCGTGTTGCTGATTTTGGCAGCCGTGCAGCAAGTGATTCAGCACTACATCATGCGCCTTTTTACCCAATGGCACTGGTGGAATATCCAGCCCGCCATCGGCGCAGCGATTATGCTGGCACTGGGCATTGCAGCCATTGTCATCTTCACACGCAAACCCAAACAACTACCGCAACAGCAAAACGAAGTACACATCGAAAGCGAAACTGAACACTAACCGGCCAAAACGCCCCTGCCATGTGCGGGGGCGTGAGTTTTTTGAAAAACTCGCCATATTTCGTGAGGATTTTACCTGCCACGTGCGACAAAATAGTATAGCATTTACGGAGGTTTGCCATGAACAAGATTATTGGAGCAATCACAACGGTAGTGATGTTCTTCACCAGCCTGTTTGGCTTGGGCGGCGCAGGTCCCACTTCTGCGGTGCTCAACCAGCGCGATCATTGGACTCGTCGTGGCTGGCCTGCTGACATCGGCGGGGTCTACATTGACCAAACCATCGATGGCGACGAATGGGGGCTGCTGTTGGTTAACCCCACGCCGCAGCGTATGCGGGAACTGCGCAGACAAATCCACCGAGACCTGCGCATTACTCCGGCTGATTTTTCCTACCGCGAGCTACGCGCTATTGCAGACGAAATTGCCGCCGAAGCCATACCCGGCAGCATGATTTACGCTGTGGACGTGGATTGCATGGTTAACGGACACGTTTGCCCATGCGTCATTCGCGCAGGCTTAAGTGGCAGCCACGTGCGCGTGATTGTTAATGTGGATGCACGCATGCTGGAACACTATCGCGTTGAATTTGCAATTCGGTTTGGTGAACGTGTGCATGTGAAAAGTATCGCCCACACCCCCACAAGCTATTGGCGTGTGCATTGGTATGACCATGGCTGGCCGGACGATATTCACGAAGTCCACACCAATTATATCCTTGTGGTCAACCCTACGCCACAACGCGAGCAAGAACTACGCAACCTGCTGGGCGACCATATGGAAATTATCCCGGCGGCCTATTCGCGTAATGCGCTGTACCATGCACATCGTGAAATCGTCGAACGAATTATGGCAGCAAACGGCTCGTCACAGATTTTCAGCGTGGGCATCGGTGTGAGGGTAGATAGCGATAGCAATTTGGTCTGGTTTGGGCAAAGCGGCCGTGAAGTGCGTGTGATAGTGACCGTTGACGAAGCGGTATACGAGCACTACAGCGCATTGTTTGCAGAACTTTACGGCGGCATAGTCATTGTAGAGATCGGCCAACCAATTCGCATTGGATTTTAGCAAATAAACAACAAAAGACAGAAATTGGAGGACAAACACATGATGAAGAAGATCTGGAAAGCTACGCTGCTGGCAATGGTCGCCGTGGGATTTATTACCACTGTGCGCAGCAAAAAACAGCCCAAAAAAGAAGAACTAGCCGTAGCGGCATAATCCCCCTTGACATTTTGCAAACTTTCGGCTATACTAGTAATGGAGCAACCCTGCCCCCTTGCGGGGATGAAAGGATTTCGACGGGGATTTTGCACCATGGCAAGCGAGCAGTGGGGTGGCACCACTTTAATCCGCCGCACGTTTATAAATTAAACAACAACAATTATCAACTCCAAGCTGCTTAACCCCTAACGGGTTAGCAGTCGTCGCCCTGGGAATCCTGCGACCCGGTACGCGGCGTCATTAGCAGGGCACGTGCATCAGTCGGACGCCTTGCCGCTGATCATGAACACACACGGCTACCGTAGCGCGCGGCCTGATGGCCGGCGGCGCGTGAGGGGAATCTTATAGACCAGATACGCTCGTAGAAACCCATGGGAATTGATTTTCGGACGTGGTTTCGATTACCACCATCTCCACCAATGCCCCTCCTTATAGGTATAAGGGGGGCATTTTAATCAAAATCTGCAAATTTCAATTGCTTATGGCGTGCATCGTGCTGAACGCCATTATGTACTTTAGTTATAATATACCGTGCCGTTTTATGCTGCGCCATTCCTGTACCATCAAATTCCGTTGTTACTTGGAAGTCGGCGTTAATGTAATCGTTAGGTTTTAACGGGTATTGTCCGTCGCTGAACGCATCTAAAAAATCATCATCATCGATAGTCGCCCAAAACTTGCGATTTCCACTATCGAATTGCCACTTTGCTCGCCCTGAAAAATTTGCAGAGCATATAATCAAATCCCCATTGTGTGTTGCTGTTACTGGGGCAGGAACTCCATCAACCGGAAATTGTTTTGCTATCTCAACAATATCATTGGGTTCAAAAACAGCGTTTTCGTTACCAGTGCCGAGCGTAAAACCAACACTAGGATTATGCTCACTCAGCCTTTGCGCAATACCGCTTGCTAACTCATCTACGCGAATGTTAGTGCATGCAACATTCGCGCCACGGTCACCTATATACACGTTACCATCATTATTGAAATAATATCTATTCCCGTCTTGCCTATCCTCTGTTCGCGCAGGTCTTTGCCCTTGCAAGTGTTTTTTCAGTTCAAAACATTGTACCAATAGTTTCATTATGTAACTAGCGAAGTGGATAGCATAATCTGGGTTTGCAATTAAAGTTGCCGCCGCAACAGCGATTGCAGAAAAGCAAACCTCAAAACTTCCTTCGTTGAACGCCTTAACATTCATTTTAGCATAATTTTGAGGGTCTTGGTCTCTTGAGATTTCTTGGGTAAGCTCCGCAACATTCGATAAGATATCGGCTAGCAAATTTGCATCCACTTCGCTATCGCCATGAATGCGAAACGACAGTTCTGCACGACTCTCCATAAGATTTCCTCCCATATACATCCCTCCTGTTTCCAACATTATACAACAGATGAAAAATAAATGCAAGCATTATTTCCCACGCACGTTGCCAAGCCGCCCGCGCATATGATACACCAAAGGGGGAGTATCGTATGGCTATCGCCCAGGCAGAACATTGTTGTTTTTTGCGCACCAACACCGCGCAGGGTGCGGTGACCCAATTGGCTCAGCTGGCCACGCGTGAGAATCTGCGCACACTTTACATCAAAGGCGGACACGGTGGAGCTGCCGCAGCATTACTGGCCGCACTGGATAATCTGGCGAAAGAAAAAGGCACGCCCGTGCAACCCTATTGGGATGCCCCCGGGCGCGAACGTCGTTGTGCGGTGGTGCTGCCCGAGCATCATCTTGCGGCGATTGATGCCGAAGTTCCCTGGCCGCTTGAACCTAAGCTGCCCGGCGCAGGCGAGGAACTACTGTCGCTCGACAGCTGCCGCGACAATGGCAAACTGCGCGAACAACGCGATGAACTGCTGCAACTTTCTGCTCAGTGGGAACAACAGCTTGCCCGCGTGGCACAGTTCATGCGCTCGGCACGGGCAATCAAGAGCGACATGACCCACGTGGCCAGCGAAACACTTGACCTAACCAAAATTGAACGCTATGCCAGCCGCTTTGCGCAAAAGCATTTTGCCTCGCCCAGCGGAAAAGTGGGCCTAGAGCAACGGCGCTTCCTCACTGCAGTCACCGGCAAGGGACTGCTGTTGCGCAGCAGCGTGCTGGCCGAAACCTGCAGTCAAACGATTATTCTTGATGATGAAAACGGCGTGGCCGCTCCCCTGCTGTGGAACTTAGTGCGCAGCTACGCGCTGGGCAATGGCGTGGATTGCATCAGCTGCCCATGCCTGCTTGACCCAAGCGGCCCACCCGAGCATCTCATCTTCCCGCAGCTAGAGCTTGTGTGTATCACCAGCAACCTGCGGCACCCCATCAAACTGGAAAACGCGCAGCATATTTCAGCCACGCGTTTCATTGAAAAATCTGCGTTGCAGGCGCACAAAAACCGCCTGCGATTCTGCCGCCGTGCCATGCGCGAGCTGCTCGCCGAGGCCTATGAAGCACAGGCCGCCGCCGATGCGTTTCGTGCGGAAATTGATGCGATTTACGCGAGCGCGCTAATCCCCGGGGCCGTGGAGGATGTGGCGCGTAAATTGATTGCATAAAAGTTTGTGCGACAGCATTGACAATTGTCGAACAATGGTTTATAATGGAAGCAACCTGCCGGGTGGCGGCGCAGCCCTTTCCTCTTTTCGTATCAGAGCGAAAAAGAAAGGAGTGATGCCTTTGTGAATTGTTTTATACAGTTGTTGTGGATAGTGGCAGATATGTAACAGCGTTGGCGGCAGATACAACATACGCCATCGCAGTCGCGCAAGCGACTTCACAGCTTGCGCGCAGCATAAGCGAGCGCATAAAGAAGTAACCGCCCTCGAGCGTCAGAAACTCGGGCGGTCGCTTCTTTTCCCATAAGGAAAGGGCTGCCGCACTCGGCAGGCCACTTTTCAATATCATTATAGCACAATCCGGCGCAAATGTCAATCCCCTGTGTGGATTTTACGTAAATTTTCTTGCGCATCTCCTGCCAGTGCCCGCAACACTTCCTCGCGGCTTTCGCGCGCATGAGGGAGTGTTTTTGCTAGCGCCTGCGCCCGCTCGGGCTTCCCCGCCATGTGATAAATAAAACACAACGCCGCCCGCGTGCTGCCGCACAACTTTACGCTGCTGCTTTGCGCCAGCACTTGCTCGCACAACGCAATGGCCCGCGAGAAATCGCTCTGCAGGGCAAGCACCATGGCTAGTTCGCTCAGCAACCCAAGCTCGTTTGGCCAGAGCACAAGCGCTTGTTCCAGCACTTGCGCAGCTTGAGCATAGTCCCCCTGCCGAGCCAGTTGTTGCTCTCGCACAAACACGTCGTGCAGTTTTTCGCGGCTGCGTAGTTCATCCACGCCCAACAGTTGATCGATCGTTGTGCCGAACAAGCCGGCCAATCCCGGCAGCAGCGAGATATCCGGGCAGCATTCGCCGCGCTCCCAGCGGCTGACGGCCTGTGCGGTGACACCCAGCCGCAGGGCAAGTTCTTCCTGCGTGAGATTTTGCTGCAAACGAAATTGGCGGATATTTTTAGCTAATGGTTGCATGGTATACCCCCTGTTTTTTCATCCAGTATAGCATGCCCAACGCATATTCACCAGCGCACAATGCGCTATTGCAACTCAATCCACAGTTGTGCGTATTGCTCTAGGGTGATATTTTCGGCCCGCGCGGTTTCGCCCAGCCCGGCGCGCTGCATCGCTGCCACCACGCGTGATTTCTCCAACCCCAGGCCTGCGGAAATGGCATTCACCGCTGTTTTTCGCCGCTGACCAAAGGCCGCACGCACCAGCCGCAGCACTGCCACGTCCATGGTGATTTCCTCACGCGGAACAAGCTGCAGCACTGCGCTATCTACATTTGGCGGTGGCAAAAAGCTGCCCCGACTAACTTTAAACAGCAACTTGGCCTCGCTGCAATAGTACTCCACCGCCGCGGTGATTGCCCCGCAGGCACGGCTGCCCATGGGCGCACACAGCCGCTGCGCAGCCTCCAGCTGCACCATGATGGTGAGCTTAGTGAATAGCCTGCTTTCCAGCAAGTGCATGACCACAGGCGACGTGATATAATACGGCAAATTCGCGCACACCACCACAGGCATGTCGCCGAAGCGTTCGCGCAGCAGGGCAGGCAAGTCAAGCTGCAAGATATCACCCTGCACCACGGTCACGTTGCCCAACCCGGCGAGAGTTTCGTCCAGCACGGGCAGCAAGCGCTCGTCGAGTTCGATGGCCACGACTTTCGCCGCCACCTGCGCAAGTTCGCGGGTGAGCGTGCCCGCCCCGGGGCCGATTTCCAGCACGCCGGTGTGCTCATTTGCACCGCAAAGCGCGGCCATGCGCGGGCACACAGCCGGGTTGATGAGAAAATTCTGCCCCATGGCTTTGCTGAAGGTGAAGCCGTGTCGGCGCAGCACGGCGCGTTCGTCAATGTTGTTCATAGCTATAGTATAACATATTTTTTAGAGGAGTGCAAGAGCACTCGTCAGTTATTCAACCGTGAAGTAGCTTCGCATTCTTCCCATATCCGCAAACCCTGTTTTCAGATAGTACCCTTGTGCGCGAGTGTTGCTGTCCGGGGTATCGGTATCCAATCGCGCCACGCCTTTTTGTTTCAATTCGTGGAACAGCTTGTGCATGCACTTGGTTCCCAGCCCTTGATGCACATATTTTTCGTCAATATAAATCCACTTCAAAAAGCAAATTGCACCCTGCGGCAAGAAATTCAATGCACAACCGCCGATCTTTTCGCTGCCTCGCTCGAACGATATGCACTGCCCATTGTCCTCATAAATAAACTTTATTTCTGCCACATCCGAAGTGTTTGCGTGCTGCAAGTCTTTTGTGTAGTATACGTTTTCGTGTTCCTTAACATAGCCATATTTACTGAGCAATTTTTCGATATAAAATTCGCTCTCGTGAAGCTTGCCTTGCCCGGCGTAACATCGCATGCCGAAATAGTGAAAATATGCGTATCGTTTGCCGAGACCTAGCGCATCAAAATATGCAGTTGCTTTATCCAACAGCAAGTGCGCATTTGCAGTGTTTTCAATAAAATGAACATTGCGAATCACCGCATACTGCTTGGTGTAGTCTTTTTCGCCATGCTCACCAAACACAAAGCTTGTCAATCCGTACTGGATAAAACCATTAATTTCATCGTTATCCATCAGCAAGAAAGTTTCTAAATGTGAAAATAACGGCTTGCCATCTTCGTCGCAGTCATTGAACATGCTTTCGCGCCATGCTTCAAAACTCACGCGAAAATAATAGGGCACGCTTGCCCTTAACGCTGTGAAATAGTCATATAACTTTAATTCATTTTCTTTGTTTATCTCGCAAAGCATTGCGAATACCTCCCCAGTTTATTGCTCTTAGTATAGCACACCCGCCGCGAGATTGCAAGCATCACACCCACTCCCACGCCGCTTGAGTTTTTCTCGCGCAACGCGATATTGCCTTTGCGCCCGCCATGGGGTATAATAGGGTTACAGCGCTGAATTCAACAAACGAGGTGACCCCATGAAACTTTACTTTGGCGAAACCGTGCGCCGCCTGCGCCTTGCCGCGGGCCTCACGCAAGAGCAACTTGCCCAACGCCTGCATGTGTCTTTCCAAACCATCAGCAACTGGGAGCGCAACGAAAGCTACCCGGACATCACCATGCTGCCGGTGCTCGCGCAGCTGTTCGGCGTGAAGGTTGACGACCTGTTGGGCATCAACCAAGCCGAAAACGAGCGGCTCGTGCAGGAAATTATTGATACTTATGAATTGGAAACCAACCATCACCGCCGCTGGGCCGAACAAAGAGATATCCTCAAGGCGGCACTCAAGCACTTTCCCGATGAATATCGCCTGTGGGTGCGCTATTTGCGTTGCATGCTGCGCACCAACAATGTCGGCACAGTGGAAGAACGCCGCGCATTTTTACCCGAACTCGAACCCATTTACGAAAACATCCTAGCAAACTGCACCAACGACGGCATTCGCGTGGAAGCTAAGCAGCTCATGTGCTGTATCTATCACTCTATTTCTGCCATGGACCCCGAAAACAGCGCAGCCGAACAAGCTGCCGCCGAGCGCATCATCGCTGAAATGCCTTCTATGCGCAACAGCCGCGAACACACTAGCACTTACCTGCTTTATTCTCCGCCGGGAAAAAGTGATGCGGCCTGCCGTGAAGCAATTATGGAAACGCTATTTTTGATGCAATGCGCCGTGCACCATCTCACGCATGCGCTGAAATTGGAATACCAGAAAATTTGCGGCAATCCTCAAGAGCGCAGTCAACTGGCTCTTGATACAAACACGCGCGAGCACATGAAAATGATGCGCTCAATGAATTGCATTTATGACGCGGTATGTCCCGACGGTGACTATGGCAAAAACTATGCCCAAGTCATTTATAACTGGAACAATATCGCCCTTTGGCATGCCTTGGCAGGCGAAACCGGCGAGGCCTTTGAGGCGATAAACCGCGCGCTAGAAATCGCCCAACGTTTTGATGCTTTGCCGCGCGAGAGCACACACACTTCGCCGTTGTTATCAGGACAAAATTTCGATAAATTCACACAACACACCAGCGGCTCCGTGGATGGCGAGAGTGGTATGCTAGAGCGTCAACGCGTTTTATTGGTTGACCGCTACCCCTGGCCCGAAGCTTTTCGCGATGACCCCCGCTTTGCCGAAATGGTGGCGCAATTGAGCAAATAAACTTTTGCAAGAAAATTTTCGCAAACCCCTTGCAATGCCCGCCAAGATGTGGTATAATAGAAGTAATGAAACTTGATTTGATATGAAGACTTGACAGTGAGCCGTGGCTCGCTGTCTTTCTTACAGGAACACGGAGGAACCTATGGACATCGCCGCGCGCGCAAAACAGCTTGCGCAACCCCACGCCGAGCAACTCGGCCTAACACTGTGGGATGTGCGCTTTCTCAAAGAAGGCGCGCACTGGTATTTGCGCTTTTGGATTGACAAGCCCGGCGGCATTGGCCTAGATGACTGCGAAGCACTCAGCCGCGCCATTGATAAGCCGCTTGATGACGCAAACTTCATCCAGCAGCAGTATAGCTTAGAGGTTTGCTCGCCCGGCATTGAGCGCGAGCTCACGCGTGACGAACACTTCGCGCAGTTCATCGGCAGCAAATTGCGGATTAAAATTACCCACCCTGCGCGTGAACTGGTCGGCGAACTAACTGGCTACGCTGATAAACAGCTGACTATTGCACTTGACGATGGCGCGAGCGAAATATTAACGCGCAAACAGTGCGCATGGGTAAAGCTTTACGACGACTTTGATAATATGGAAAAGGAGTGATTCCCGACATGCATAACCCCGAATTTTTCACCGTGCTGCGCATGCTGGCCAAAGACAAAGGCGTGGAGCTCGAAGCCCTGTGCGACGGCATTCAACGCGCGATTGTCACCGCCATCAAAAGCGACTATAACAACAAAGACATCGCCTATTGCGAAATTTTGCCCGACACCGAAGAAATGAAAGTGTATGTGCGCAAACAAGTGGTGAGTGAAATTCTTGACGAAGACACCGACCTGCTGCCCGAGCAAGCCGCACAATATAAACCCGGCGCACAACCTGGCGACATCATTGAAATTCAGCTAGACACCAAGGCTGTGAGCCGCATTGCTGCCGAAAAAGGCAAGCACGTGCTGCGCCAAGGCATTCGCGAGGCCGAGCACGGCCGCCTGCGCGAAGAGTTCCAAAGCCGCGAGCAAGAAATTGTGACCGTGAAAGTGCAGCGCGTGGAGCCCAATGGCGACTTGGTTGTGGAAATCGGCCGCGTGACGGAAATTCTGCCGGTAGCCGAACAAGTGCCCGGCGAAAGCTTCGACGTTGGTGATTTGATTAAAGTATATGTGGTAGACATCAGCGGCCTAGATCGCCGCCACCCGCATGCCACGCTGTCCCGCGCGCACGCAGGCCTAGTAAAGCGCCTGTTTGAGCTGGAAATCCCCGAGGTGAAAGATGGCCTAGTTGAAGTGAAAGCCGTGGCGCGCGAAGCCGGCAGCCGCAGCAAAGTGGCCGTTTGGAGCCGTGACGAAGACATTGATCCCGTGGGCACCTGCATTGGCGCACGCGGCGCGCGCATTGAGCGCATTGTAGATATGCTGGGCGGCGAAAAAATCGACGTGGTGCGCTACAGCGAAGACGTGGCCGAATTCGTGGCCGCAGCCCTCGCGCCCGCCGAAGTGCTGCACGTGCAAGTGGTAGACAACGATGAGCACATCTGTCACATCACCGTGCCCGAAAGCAAGTTGAGCCTGGCCATCGGCAACAAAGGGCAAAACGCCCGCTTGGCCGCCAAGCTCACCACCTGGAAGATTGACATCAAAAGCGATGCCGCCGGCGATGATGAAGTCATCTCAATAGAGGAGTAGCCCATGAGCAACGCTCCCCTCACCCGCCGCTGTTGCGGCTGTTATGAAATGAAACCCAAGCGCGAGTTAATTCGCGTGGTGCGCAGCCCCGAAGGCAACTTTATGCTCGATAAAACAGGCAAGCAAAACGGTCGCGGCGCATATCTATGCCAAGATGCCACATGCCTACAAACGCTGCGCAAAAAACGCGGACTTGACCGCTCCTTCAAGTGCAGCGTGCCCAGCGAAGTTTATGACGCACTGGAGGCACAACTGCATGAATGAAAAATTGCTATCTTATCTCGGCCTTGCGCGCGCAGCCAACCTGTGCAGCTTTGGTCATGATGCCGCAAAAAGCGCATTGCGTAGCGGCAAAGCTCGCCTTTGCCTGCTGTGTGAGGATGCCTCGCCGCGCTTGGCAGAGGAATTCATCTATCAGACCCAGCAAGCGCGTGTGCCCCTGCACCGCATTGCCCTCACCTCACAAGACATCAAAGGCGCCACGCAATACAAAGCCGCGGTCATTACGGTGAATGACAAAGGCTTTGCCGCAAAAATCGTATCATTACTAAGCACTTAGCACTAAACACTGGAGGATTACATGCTAGAAAAAATCAGAATTAAGGACATTTCCACGGCACTTGGCGTGGCCAACAAGGAAGTTGTGCAGCTGCTTGCTGCGCATTTCTCCGAGACAAAAACGCTCAATTCTGTGCTGGGCGAAACCGAGCTGGATGTAATCTTCGAACATTACACCATTGCACGTGGCGTGGAGAACTTTGAGGAGTTCTACAAGCTGGCGGAGCTCAAACCCAAGGCACCGGCCAAAAAGCCCGCCGAGGTGAAAAAGCCCTCCACTGCGGCCAAAAAGCCGCCCACCAAAGAAGAACGCGCCGCCAGCGAAACCCTCGCTAAGGCGGCTGCGCAGCATAAATCCAGCACACCCACTGCGCCGCCTAAAGTCAACAAGCCCAAGAAAGAAGGCGCCGCGCCGCAGTCACGCACTAAAGCCGAGGCCAAAACCATCGACACCCGCAGCGGCAGCGTGAACCTTGATAAATACAACGAACGTTACGAAACCATTGCGCCGGCGACCCATGCAGCGCAGAATAATCGCCGCCCAGACACCCAAACCAACAAGCAAAAGCTCAACCAACGCAGCAAGCAATATCGCAGGCAGGGCATGCGCAGCTCACGCCGCGAGACTGAAGCCCAGCGCCTGCAACGCATTGCCGCAGACCGCGCAAAAAAGCCCCAGCTAATCATCAAAGTTGGCGAGGAAATTCAAATTGGCGAGCTAGCTTTGCGTCTCAAGCGCACCGCCGCCGAGGTCATCAAAGAACTAATGAAGCTGGGTCAAATGTCCAGCATCAATGATGTGATTGACTTTGACACTGCCGAACTTGTTGCCAATGAGCTGGGCGCAAAAGTGCAACGCGAAGTGGTCGTGACCATTGAAGAACGCATCATCGACGACCGCGAGGACAGCGACGATGAACTCGTTGTGCGCGACCCAGTTGTGGTGGTGATGGGTCACGTTGACCACGGCAAAACCTCACTGCTGGATGCCATTCGCTCCACCGCCGTGACCGAAACCGAAGCTGGCGGCATTACCCAGCACATTGGTGCCTACCGCGTGCAAGTGGGCGACCGCCACGCCACTTTCCTTGATACTCCCGGCCACGCAGCCTTCACCGCCATGCGCGCGCGGGGCGCCAAAGCCACAGACATCGCTATCCTCGTGGTAGCCGCCAACGATGGCATTATGCCACAAACGGTTGAGGCTATCTCCCATGCCAAAGCGGCAGGGGTGAACATCGTCGTGGCCATTAACAAAATTGACCTGCACGACATCAACGTGGATAAAATCATGCAGCAGCTCACCGAATATGAGCTTGTGCCCGAAGAATGGGGCGGCGAAACCATTTGCGTGCCGGTATCCGCCAAAACCGGGCAAGGCATGGATAATCTCCTCGAAAGCCTGCTGCTGGTGGCCGAGATGCAACAATTGCGTGCCAACCCCAACCGCGCTGGCAAAGGCGTGGTCATTGAAGCTCGCCTAGACAAAACCCGCGGGCCAATCGCCACTCTGCTGGTGCAAAACGGCACGCTGAAAAGCGGCGATGTCATCGTGGCGGGGCAGGCCGTTGGCCGCGTGCGCGTGATGACCGACCATAATGGCGTGGTGCTTGAACAAGCTGGCCCAAGTGTGCCAGTGGAAATCATGGGCTTGGCCGAAGCACCTGCAGCAGGCGAAAGCTTCGATGCCGTAAGCGACGAACGCCTAGCGCGTGAGCTGGTGGAGCAACGCAAGTATGCCGCCCGCGAAGAAATCTTCAACCTTAACCAACAAGTGACGCTCGAAACCCTGTTCGACACCCTCAAAGAGGGCGAGCTGAAGGATTTGAATATTATCGTAAAAGCTGACGTGCAAGGCACAGCCGAAGCCGTTAAGCAAAACCTGCTCAAGCTCAGCAATGAAGAAGTGCGCGTGCGCGTGATTCACGCAGGCGTGGGCGCGGTGAGCGAAAGCGACGTAATGCTGGCCAGCGCAAGCGGAGCACTCGTGGTGGCGTTTAACGTCACCGCTGACCCCATTGCGTCAAACAATGCCGACCGCGAAGGCGTGCAACTGCGTCGCTACAGCATTATCTACGACATGATGAACGACGTGGAACAAGCCGTGAAAGGCATGCTTGCGCCGAAATATCGCGAAGTTTCCATGGGTCGTGTAGAAGTGCGCCAGGTGATGAAATTCAGCAGCGCTACGGTGTGTGGTAGTTATGTGCAAGAGGGCAAGGTGCAGCGCGGCGCGTTGTGCCGTGTGACCCGCGACGGCGTTGTGGTGGCCGAGGATACCGTTGCCTCGCTGCGCCGCTTTAAAGACGACGTGAAAGAAGTCGGCCGCAACTACGAGTGCGGCATCACCCTAGAAAGCTTCGCCGACGCGAAAGATGGCGACATTCTGGAAGTGTATATCATGGAAGAATACCGCGATTAAAATAAGAATGCAGAAATGAGAAATAATTATGCCTTCACATCATATTAATCGCAACGCCGAGGACATCAAACGTGAACTTAGCGTGCTGCTGCGCGACCTCAAAGACCCCCGTGTGGCGGGCAAGCTGCTCACCATCATGCGGGTGCAGCTTTCGGGCGATGGCTCCACGGCGAAGATTTATGTTTCGGCCATGGAGGGCTTTGCTGCTGCACAAGAGGCCACCAAGGGCCTCAAAAGTGCCGCGGGATTCCTGCGCGGCGAGCTGGGGCGACAGCTTGGGCTGCGCAAATCGCCAGAGCTGCGCTTTATTGCCGATAACTCCATTGAAGAAGGCACGCAAATTTTGCAAAAGCTAGACGAGCTTACCGTGAAGGGTAACGATGATGAAGCAAGTTAGCATTGAACAAGCAGCCAAACGGTTGCGCGATTGCCACGCAGCCGCTATTTTCATGCACGCACACCCCGATGGCGACTGCTTGGGCAGCGGTTTTGCTCTAGCACACGCGTTGCGTAGCTTGGGCAAAGAAGTGTTTTTGCTGTGCAAGGACCCCATGCCGGCTATGTTCGCTTTCATGCGTGACGGCTTTGTGCTGCACGGCGCAGACGCTGAATTGCCCGACGATTGCCTGCTGGTGACCGTGGATGTTGCCGTATCGCATCTGCTGGGCGAAACGCTCAACACGCGTTTTGGCAACCGTATTGACCTGTGCATCGATCACCACCCCACCAACGATTTTTTTGCCACCGAAACTTTGCTCGACACCACCGCAGCCGCCTGCGCGGAAATTATCAGCGATGTGATTGACGCCATAGATGTGCCCATGACCACCAACATCGCCGCCTGCCTTTATGCCGGCGTGAGCACCGATACTCTTGGTTTTCGCAACGCCAACACCACCGCACGCAGCCACCGTTATGTCGCGCGCTACATGGACTTGGGCGTAGAGACACAGCCACTCATTCGCGCGTTTTTTGAAACGCAAAGCAAAGCCTACCTAGAGTTGGAACGCCTAGCGTTTCGCGGGCTAAAATATTACTGTGATGGCGGCGTGGCACTCATTGCGGTGTCGCAAAGAATGTTTCGGCAAAGCGGCAGCAACGAAGACGAGTTCGCGCAGCTAGTAACTCGCACCCGGCAAATCGAAGGCGTGCAGGTGGGGGTGGCCATCCGCGAGCGCCCGGACGGTACATATAAAATTTCACTGCGCAGCCATGCGCCGGCAGATGTTTCGGCCGTTGCAACCAAGCTGGGCGGCGGCGGGCACGTGCGCGCGGCGGCCTATGCCAGCGACCTGCCGCTGAAAGAAACCATCGCCACACTAATCAAATGCATTGAGGATGAGCTCGCATGTGCGGACTAATTCTGCTGGATAAACCCGAAGGCATCACGTCGTTCACCACTGTCAACCGCGTGCGGCGTGCGCTAAACTACAAAAAAGCCGGCCACACCGGCACCCTTGACCCCCTTGCCACCGGCGTTCTGCCGGTTTTGCTTGGGGGCGCAACGCGTTTTGCACAGTTTCTGCCCAGCAGCCGCAAAGCCTATCTGGCAGGATTCCAGCTGGGCACCACCACCACCACCCTAGATATCACCGGCGAGGTGCTGCAAAAGCGCACCGTTCAGGCCACCCGTGAGGATATTCTCACCGCACTTGCGCCTTTCCGCGGCAAGATCCTGCAAGTGCCACCGATGGTCAGCGCACTGAAAAAAGACGGCCAGCGACTGTACGAACTCGCACGCCAAGGCATTGAAATTGAGCGCGAGCCACGTCCCGTGGAGATTTTCGCCCTCGAATTGCGCAGCGATGAACTGTATATCGAATGCTCAGCGGGCACTTATGTCCGCAGCCTCATTGACGACCTCGGCCGTGCGCTGGGCTGCGGCGCCTGCATGACTACCCTGCGGCGCGTGGCGGCCAACGGCTTTGATATCGCGCAGTGCACGCCCCTTGACGACATCGCCCAAGCGCCAATTTTTGCGATAGAAGATGTGTTTTCGTGCTATCCAGCGGTGCAGGTTAGCGCAGCGCAGGCAACAAGATTTCGCAACGGCGGAGCGTTAGATTTGAGCCGAACGAATATAACAAACCCGATAGAGGATGAACTCTACCGGGTAATGGGTGAAGATTTTCTTGGCCTAGGACGTGTGCAGGGCGAAGAACTCACCATTGCGCGGTTACTGATTACTTAGCAAAACCGCCAACCGTCAGCATAAACGCGCCCAGTTGTGCGCCAAATTCGGGTGCGCCATCCATGATCAAGCGTCCAGCTTTGGTGGCATCCATCATGTCGTCGGTGCTCATGAGAATGCCCAACGCACTGTCCAAGCTGTCAAAGCGCAGGGTGAAAAAGGGCATGGCACGCTTGTATTCCCCGCGGCCGGCGCGGCTGTTGCCCGCCTTGATGCGCAAGTAGGCCGACACTTCGGGGTGACCATTCACAGCCCAGCTATACACACGATCGGGGCTTTTGCTGGTCCAGTCTTTGATTTCCTCGTGGCCATTTTTGTTCAGCGCGCTAATGCCGCTGCTAAGCAAATAGAAAAATGCCTTAACCAGCAGCACTTTGGTCTCCTGGTCTTCGGGGGCTTTTTTTGCGCCCAGCAGCCCGCTCATTTTCATCAGCACGCCCATGAATGCCGTGAACATGCCAAAGTTTTTGCCCACGCCTTTCATCTTCGGCAATGCCATCATGTTGCCCTTGAAAAAGTCCACGAACTTCTCAATGGAGCTAAATTGCAGCTCCACGTCGGGTTTTGCGTGCACTTTGTCGGCAGCCACTGTCCACTCGCCGTTTTCAAGCAAAAAGTGCGTAGCCACCTTGCCGTCGGGCATGGTGGGGGCCAGTGCGCTCACTTGAAACACGCAGCTTTTGCCCTCGAATTTCGCCTTGAGGTTGGGGATATCCGTGGCAATGACTTTCACCAACGGCAACGCTGCATTGAGAAAGATCTTATACGCAAATAGGGTAGATTGTTCCATTCATTCTCTCCTTAATCTAACCGGAATAATGCACAGCGAAGCGACTAAACTTCATCGTCCCAGTTGTCGTCGGCTTCAAAGTCTTTGTTCATCACTTCACGCACAGCGGCAGCAAGGCCGTTTTGGTCAATGCCAGCGATGTTCATCAAGTCTTCGTGCAGACCAATGGTGCTGAAGCTATCTTGCCAGCCAAGGCGCTTGACCGCACAGCCTTTGCCGTACTCAGCAACAACTTCGCACACAGCGCTGCCCAAACCGCCGTTGATGGTGTGGTCTTCTGCCACGATGATACGGCGCGTGTCGTCCACTGCTTTGCGAATGGCTTCCACGTCAAGTGGCTTGATAGTGTGCATGTTAATCACGCGCACGCTCAGGCCATCGGCGTTTTTCAGGAAGTCTGCTGCCTGCGTGGCCGTGAACACACAGCTGCCGCAAGCGATGATGGTGATGTCGGTGCCTTCGCGCATGGTTTGCGCTTTGCCCAGCTCAAAGCCATAGTCGGTGCTGTCATATACCACCCTGTCAAAGCCACGGTTAATGCGGATATAGAACGGGCCGGGAGTTTCATAGGCCGCACGCACGGCGTTCACGGTTTCCATGCCGTCGGCCGGGCAAACCAAAGTCATGTTGGGGAATGCACGTTGCAGCGCGAAGTCCACAATGGCGTGGTGCGTGCTGCCCGCTTGGCCAAACGAAGTGCCGCCGTGGGTGGCGATGATCTTCACGTTGGCGTTTTGGTAGCAAACATTGGCGTGCACTTGGTCTGCTGCACGCAGCGAGGTGAACACACTAAAGGCGCTCACAAAGGGCACCAAACCGGCTTTTGCCATGCCTGCTGCCATGCTGATGAGGTTTTGCTCAGCAATGCCCACGTTGAAGAAACGCTCGGGAAATTTATCGCCGAACATGCCGATTTTGGTTGATTTCGCCAAATCTGCGGTCAGTGCCACGATTTCGGGATGATGTTCGCCCAGCTCACACAGGGCTTTGCCGTAATATTCAGCGGTTGCCAATTTGGTTGAATCCGCTGCGGTAAAAGTCAATCCAGCTGCCATCTATTTGCCCTCCTTTTCTGCACGCGCCAAACGTGCTTGATGATATGCTTCCAATTCAGCCTTAGACTGTTCATACATATCTTCATTCATCGCGCCATAGTGCCACAGATAGTTATCTTCAATGTTGGCGATGCCTGCGCCTTTTTTGGTGTTGCACAAAATCAACACGGGTTTGTTGGTGGTGTTGGCTTTGGCAAATTCAATGGCGTCGTCAAGTTCGTTGAGGTTTTGGCCGTCAACTTCTTTCACAATGAAGCCAAAGGCGGTCCATTTGTCGGCCATGGGCTCAAGCGCCATGATATCTTCGGTGCGGCCGTCGATCATGCAGTTGTTGCGGTCCACAAAGGTGATGAGATTAGTGCAGCCAAAATGCGAAGCAGCCATGGCAGCTTCCCACACTTGGCCTTCGTTGAGCTCGCCGTCGCCGGTCACACAATAAGTCAGCCAGTTTTTGTTTTGCACGCGGGCGGCCAATGCCGTGCCCACAGCGATGGAAATCCCGTGCCCCAAGCTGCCGGTGCTTGCGTCCACGCCGTCAACTTTGTTGCTGTCCAAGTGAATACCCATCTTGGAGTTGGTGAGATTGAAGGTTTTCAGCTGTTCAACGTCGTTGTAGCCACGGCTGATGAGCGCGGGTGCATAGGCGATGCCTGCATGCCCTTTGCTCAGGATGAAACGATCGCGATCTTCCCAGTTGGGGTCATCACTAAGATTGAGGTGCTTGTGATAGAGAATGGCCAGAATGTCCATGCAGCTCATGCCGCCGCCGATGTGCCCGCTGCCCGCCCAGTGGGTGGTGTCTAGGCACAGTGTGCGCAGCTCGTGAGCTTTTTTCTCAAGAGCTACCCATTCCTGTTTGGTTAGTGCCATGTTGGTCCTCCTAGATATGTTAGATTTTTTAGATTGTAAATTTATTTAGATGATTCGATTGTACAGCCAGTCAAAAGCATTGGCGAATATACCTAAAGTATTGATGAACATACTCACCGGCACGAAAACCACAGTAAAGAACAAGGCAATCATAAACCTAATCGGCCACTGCCACCAAGGATAATACACAAAGTTGTATGTCCACACTTCGCGCACAAAATCCCATGTGCGTGCCATTGCTGTAATGCGCACAGTCAGACTTCTCACGCTTGCGGTTTGGCCATCACCATCGGTATTAGTTACTACTGCATAAATTTCAACGCTATACGTCAGGTCCCAAGCGGGTGTCGTATAGGTCGCCGTGGCTCCATGGGCAAAAGGGAAACTCCTGTCGGCAAAAACCCGAAACCAAACAATGCTTAGCTCACCTTCCGCATCGGGTGGTAATTCTGCAGCAATATTTAAATCAACTGAATCACCCGGACGCACATTGAAAAAAGTACGTGGTTGCTGCGTGATAATCGGCGCGTTGGGACTAACTTGTGTTTGTTCGGCCGCAAACGCAGGCACAAACAGCACGAGCGCAAGCACCATGGCAAGAACAACGCTAAGCATTTTTTTCATAACGATTCTCCTTTTCAACTGTTACTCACGGAATCAAGTATAAAAACCCACCATTGCGGCGCACAAGGGGCCACAAGTCGCTGCCCACACCAAACGGTCCACGCCCGGTGCGTGCAGTCACCACGCCAGTGTCGGGATAAATGGTGATCAACTGCCCCGCAAAACCCGTTGCCCGCACACTGCGGCCAGCAGAGCGCGTGTTTCCACCGCCCCACCAAAGCATGTTGTAGCGAATCAACCCGCCCAACACGGGATAGTTTTGCATGTTCACCAGCACGCCTTCTAGCATTTCATCCGGCAGCACTTGCACGCCGTCAATCAAACCGCCCTGCAGCATAAACACACCAAAGCGCAGCATGTCGTGTATGGTCATGTAGAGCCCCGCGCCGCCTTTGGGTCGGCCATCGGCGGTGAATAGACGTTGCTCAGTATTGTACATCCCCAGTGGTTGCAACAGCATTTCTTGCAGTAATATGTAGTAACATTGCCCGGTGGCGCGTTCAATCACCGCCACGAGAATCTGCATGGCCGCCCCGCCGTCATAGCGAAAACCGGCGCCGGGCGCTGCACGCTGTGGGGTGAGAAACGCCGCCAAGCCGCTGTCTTGCTCGCAATTGATGAAGTCCAGCGACCCACGCTGCAACAGCCACGGCAAGCCCGCTTGCATCGTCAGCAAATGATGCAACGTCATGTCGCGCTTGCTGGAGTTCACACACAAGCGTGCCTCGGGAAAGAAAGGATATATCAGCTGATGCATGCCATCAAATGTGCCATCATGCAGCAGCATGCCCACCATCACACCCAGTATAGATTTATTGATGGAGTTAACCGGGTGCATGGTGTCGGCATTGGTGCCATGGCGATATTCTTCATACACAATTTCGCCGTCGTACCACACCAGCAGACTAGTTTCCTGCGAACCCACAGTAAATACCGTGCTCGCCAAAGCATAGTGTCCACGCAGTTCAGCTAGGTCTAGCCACTGCGGCAGATTGTCCACCAGCGGCTCTTGGGCCGAAAACAGCCCGCCCATCACCGACGTGACCGCAATGATCATGCTCATGAACACACCACCCAAAAAGCTTAGCATGACTTTCCTCTTTCGTGGCAGGGGCTAGAGCGTAAACTCTAGCCCCGTCTATGTTAGTGATTAGTTGCTGTATTGCAGCTGCGGGTTGTTCTTGCGCACAATTTTGAAGGCTTCATCAGCCACTTCGGCGGTCACTTTGATGTCGTCATCACTGAGCGCGGCGCAGGTGAAGTGGTTGTGGTGCCCGGTGAGGAACACGCCGCGAATCATCATTTCGGCAATCCATTGTTGGTGCGCGAACATGTTCTCATCGTTGGCAATGCGGAAATAGAACAACTGCGGCTCACCGCTGATGACTAGGTCAAAGCCATTGTTTTTGGCGGCGGCGTCAAAGGCGTTGCACAACTTGGTGCTGTTGTCTTTAAGCACCTTGACGATGTCGATTTTCTTCATTTTTTCAATGGCCGCAATGCCCGCTGCAAAGGGCACCGAGCTTTGCCAGTAGCTGCCCGTGAAACTCAAGGAACTGATGGCAGGCTTAAATTCATCTTTGCCGCAAACTGCGCTCACCGGCCAGCCGTTGGCCAATGCTTTGCAGAAGCAGATGATGTCTGCCTCAAAGCCGTAGTAGTGGTCGCTACCAGCCATGTCAAGGCGGAAGCCGCAGCGCACGTCGTCCAAAATCAGCACGATGCCGTGCTTGGTACACAGTTCGCGCACTTTTTGCCAATAGCCTGCTTCCGGCAGCACGTTGTCTTTGAAGATACCGTGCATGTAGGGCGTGCCGATGAAGGCAGCGATTTCGCCTTCATTTTCTGCCAAGACTTTTTCCAGCGCAGGAATATCGTTGAAGGGAATATACAGGTTACCGGCCACATCGCCGGGTTGAATACCGGGATAGTCAATTTTTTGCGTCCACATGCCCACGCCGTGATAAAAGCCGTTAACAAAGATAACTTTTGATTTGCGGGTGTGATGGCGTGCGGTGAGAATCGCGCCGGTGGTGGCGTCGCCGCCGTTTTTGCAAAAGAATGCCCAGTCGGCACTTTTCACGGTGTCGGTCAGCAGTTCGGCGTATTCAATAATCTTATGGGTGGGGGTCGTCAAGCAGTCGCCCACGCCCATTTGCTTGATGGCGGCGTTGTTCACGTCTTCATCGCAGTAGCCCAGAATGTTCACGCCAAAGCCGCACATGTAGTCGATAAACTTGTTGCCGTCCACATCCCACATATAGGTGCCTTGGGCTTTTGCGCTTACGAGGGGCCAGTTTTCCACGGGAATAAAGTTGCCGTGCGCAGGGCCTTTATGGCCATAAATGCCGCTGGGAATCACTTTCAGCGCACGTTGGAACCACTCTTGTGATTTTGGGTAGGTGTATGTTTGCATAGGAATTCTCCTTTAATATGTTTTTGAATGGAGTGTTGAACCTTACGCTGCCAAGTATAGCGGCACGCGATCCAGAATACGGTTGACGTTATCGAGCATGTTGATTTTGCCGCCCATGATAATTTGGCCTTGACCAATGCAGCTCATTGCGTTCACTTTGCCGTCAAACAAAGCACGGGCAAGCTCAAGGGATTCAAATTCCATGATTGCGCTGGGGGTTTCGGGGCGTTGTTTGATGGTGGTGAGGAAATGATCCTTCACGCGAATGGTCACACCAAGGTCGCCTTTAATCGAAATTTGCACGTCGCCGTCGGTAATATACTTGGCGCTAAATTTCCCAACGGGATCATAGTCGCCAATTTGGCTAATTGCCACGCCGATGACATTGAGCATCAGTTTGGTGCTAATGGTTGAAATAACGGGATCAGCTAGGTCTTCTTCTGTTGCACGCAGGAATTTCTCCAGCCGTCCGGTGAGTTTTGTGAAGTCATTGAGCATGAATTTCAGTGCCGCAACGCCGCCGCCTTTTGGCACGGGCGTGGGGTTGGCTTTGCCGCCCACCACTTGGTTAAATTGCGCGCAGCTGGACACTTTCATCTTCAGGTTGTGCTTGGGCAGAATGCCCGTGTCTAGACGCATGCGGCCTTTGGCAAAGGTCATGGTGGCCTTGGGGCCGCCCGCCACATCCCAGGCGATAACTAGGGGCTTTTCGTTGGCCACCATTGCGCTGGCCTCGGGGTCAAGCTCGCAGAGATTTTCCAGCGCGCCAATGATGGCATGCATGTTGATATACGCCAAAGTTTTCTGATCCATGGGATATCCTCCTAATTTTCTTATTATATATAGTGTAACAGAAAGGGCGAGGCTTGTCAATTGATTTTGGCGAAATCATGCGAAAATTTTGCACATATTTTGCACATATAAAAATAGCGGGCGGATTTACATCCGCCCCCACAAAAATCACGTGTCATCCCTCACGAGTTGTCATGCTTAATCGGCACACGAAAGAACAGGCGCCCCAGCGCGCGGCCATTGAACGGAATCAGCGGATACCAATAACTTGTGCCGCTGACGGTTTTGGTGACGCTGATGAGTAGTAGCATAATGGCCATGCCCGCCACAAAGCCCCAAAAGCTGAACAACCACACCAGCACCAAGGTAATCATGCGCACAAAGGTAAGTGCGTAGCCAAGCTCGTGGCTGGGCTGCGCAAAGTTGCCCAGTGCCACAAAACCCATCATCAGCACGGTTTCGGGAATCAACAGCTCACTGATGACAGCGACCTCGCCCAGCAGCAGCGCGCCCACAATGCCAAACGAACCAATCAGTGCCGCCGGTGTGTTCAGCGAGGCCATGCGTAGCGCAGCAAGCACAATCTCAATCACCACAAGCTGTGCAAACACGGGGATTGTCGGCGTTTCCTCCAACGCAAGAAAACTCAGGAACTCCGGCAGACGGTCGTTGTACTTCACGGCCATCATCCACAGCGGTGTGAGCACCGTCATCAGCACGGTAATCAACAATCGAAGCCAGCGCAAATACACACCAGTAACAGGCAAAAAGCTATAGTCATTGGTGTCCTGCAAAAAGTCAAAAATGCCAGTGGGCAAAATCATCGCAGCGGGCGAATTGTCCATCATCAGGATGATTTGCCCTTCAGCCACACAGGCAGCCGCGGTGTCGGGCCGTTCGGTGTAACGCGCCCGCGGAAAGGGATTCCACCATTGCTTGCGGGTAAGGCATTCAGTCAGGCTTTCCACGCCCATGGTCAGCGTGTTGATGCCAATGCCGTTGAGCCTAGCACGCAGTTTCTCCACGAGCTTTTGGTCTGCCTTGCCCTGCATATAACACAGCACTACGTCACTGCGTGAACTACGACCCACACGAACCGCTTCCATGGTCAACGCAGGGTCACGCAGGTGGCGGCGAAGCAGCGCGGTGTTCACCACTAGGGTTTCCACAAAGCCCTCACGCGGGCCGCGCAGCACGCGGTCGTTTTCGGGCTCCATCACGGGGCGAGCTGGATGGCTGCGCACGTCAATCACAACGCCCTCGTCAAAGCCCTCCACAATCAAGCCCACGCAGCCCGACAGCACCCACACAGCGAAATCCCGTTCATTGTCCACTAGGTCAACTTCGCCATAGGGCACGGTTTTGTCGGCTAGCTCACGGGTGGTTTTCAGCTCGTTTAACTGCGCTTCTTCCAGCTTGAACAACGTTTCCACGATTTTATTTACCACGTTGTCTTCGTTCATGCCGTCGATGGTATACATGCGCGCCTGGCGGCCTCCAAACTCCAGCGTGCGCGGCAAAATATCAAAACTGTTGTCAATGCGCAGCGTTTGGTCAAGCAGTGCCACGTTGCGCGAGTGATCTTGTGTAAGCATAAAATCCCCTCCTCCCGCTTAGTATGGGATAGGAAAGAGAAAACATGCAAAAAATGCTTGTAATCGCACACATCGTGTGTTATTATAGTAACAACAATTATGAGATGGGGGATTTCACATGTACGAGCAAAACCAAACTTACACTAGGCTTTCGCGCGCGCAAATCAAAGCCAATTCCAAACAGGCCATGGGTCAACAACGCGGCATCACCATCGGCATCACCGCACTGTATATGCTCATTGCAGGGGCAGGATCCATTTTCGCGGGCATTCCCATGCTTGGCGCAATCATCGTCATGGCCTTGCCATGGTTTATCACCATGCCCCTCGCAGTGGGAATGTCGGGTTCGTTCCTGAATGTTTACGGCGGCCAACAAATCGGCGTTGGTGATATGTTCACCACCACTTTCACCGTCAACTACATTCGCAAAGTGGGCGGCATGGCGTGGATGGCCCTTTGGGTTACGCTGTGGTCGCTGCTGTTTGTCATTCCGGGCATCATCAAAGCCATCGCTTATTCGATGACCGGCTACATCTTGGCAGCACATCCCAATGTCACCGCCACCGACGCACTCAAGCTTTCCATGCGCATGACCCAAGGCCACAAAGGCGAGCTGTTCATGTTCTATCTCAGCTTTATTGGCTGGCTACTGCTGAGCGGACTGACCTTCGGCATTCTGTATATCGTGCATGTGGGTCCCTACATGCAAACGGCCATGGCAGGCTACTTCGTTGAACTGCGCAACCGCGCCGTTGCCTCCGGTGCAATCCAACCGCACGAGCTTGACCCACAATCGGTTGCAGCACAATAACAACACAAAAAGCCCCCTGTGAAGGGGGTTCTTTTTTATGCGATGTTGCGGCGCGCAAGAAAATTGGAACATACCAGCCAGATGATGCAAATCACCGCCAGAGGCAAAAAGCCTGCAAAAATCGACCATTGCGTGCTCACCCAGCCAAACAACAAACCCACCAGCATGGAAAGAATCTGCAAGCCCAGCGACGCAAAAGATTCCACCGTGGCTCGAATGCTGCTGTCGGTTTCATGGTGCAGATAACCCAGCACAAGAGGTTCGGTAATCCCCGCAGCAAAGGAAATCACCGCAATCGGAATAACCGCCCACACGCTACGCACTACAAACAGCGCTAGATAACCTGCAATGTTCAGCACAAAAATAGCATTGAGCACGCTGCGGTAGCGCAAGCGCTGCTTAAGCTTGTGTGCCAGCAAATTACCGGGTATTCGGCTGGCCACCAGCACGGCACCCACAATGCCGAAAAACACCACCGGCAGCTCTGCGCCATATAAAATCAATTGATAGAACTCGTCCATTTGCGTCAAGGCCGCGCCAAGCACCATGCCAGACACGCAAAGCATCAGCACAACCGGTTTTTGGCGCAACAGCACCAAGGCCTGCTTTGCTTGCTTCACTGCGCCAAGCACTTCGCTTTCGCTTTTGGTCACCAGCGGCGGTTCTTTCAGCCCAAGCGAAAGCACTGCCGCAATCATCATGCTAACAAACGAGATATAGTAGTTGAGCGAAAAGCCCAACTGCGCCGCCAATACGCCGCCAAACAACATCGCAATCATAGAACCTGCGAGATCCAGTGCGTTCACGTTGCCCAGCAGTTTTTCAAAGCCATCTTGCTTTTGCTCGGCCAGCAGGGAATCATACAACAGCGCATTTTGGCTGCCATTATACAGCGCGTCACCAATGCCCGCCGAAACCATTGCCAAAGCGAACATGCCAAAGCTGCGAGCAAACACAGTGAATATGAACTCACCTGCCGCAAATGCGTAGCCCAGAAAAATCATTGGCTTGCGCCCAATGCGGTCAGCCAGAATGCCACCGGGCACGTCCAGCAAAATCACGGTGAGCGAATAAATCACGCCACAAAGCACCATCATCTGCACAGTCATGCCTTGTGCCTGCCAAAACAGTCGCTCAATTACATAGGCTGGCAACAGCGCCCGCATGAAGCTAATGACATACTGCAATTTAATATTACTCGAATAACCCATTCTATTTTCCTTTCAAATTTCGATCAATTTCAAGAAAAATAGAATAGGTGGCGCACGTATTCGGTTGTGCCTTCGGGCTTAACAGGGGGGACGAATATTGTTCATCAGAGTATTCCTCATTTTATTTACTGCTCAGTCGCAAATTTGTAGCCCACGCTCCACACAGTTTGCAGGCTCCACTGGTCGCTCACACCCTCAAGTTTTTCGCGCAGGCGCTTCACGTGCACGTCAATGGTGCGGCTGTCGCCATAGTAGTCAAAGCCCCACACCTCATCAAGGAGTTGTGTGCGGGTGAACACGCGATTGGGGTTGGCAGCTAGGTAATACAGCAGCTCCATTTCCTTGGGCGGAGCGTCCACTTTTTTGCCGTCGATGCGCAGTTCATAATTCGTCAGATTCACGCTGAGTTTTTCAAAGCGCACTTCTTTTATCGCAGGCTCAGCAGCAGAGCTTTCGCCCGTGCGGCGCAGCACAGCTTTCACACGCGCAACAATTTCCTTGGCATCAAAAGGCTTGGTCACGTAGTCATCCGCGCCAAGTTCAAGGCCCAGCACTTTGTCAAACACCTCACCTTTGGCGGTGAGCATGATGATCGGCACAGCGGAGCTTTTGCGGATTTCGCGGCACACATCGTGGCCGCTCATTTCGGGCAGCATGATGTCTAGCAGCACCAGCGCGGGGCTGTGCTTGGCAAAAGCCTCCACGGCCGCGCGGCCATCGTGCGCCAGCACAGGCGTGTAGCCCTCTTTCTCCAAGTAAATACGCAGCAGTTCACAGATGTTCATGTCGTCATCAACGACCAATATTTTTGTGGACATAGCACGCCCTCCTTATAGATATTTCCTCTTAGGCGCCCCTGGGGGAGCTGGCGCGTCGCAGCGTGCCTGAGGGGGTTACCTTATTATAACAGCTTTTCCGGCGCATTGTCAAGGGAAATTATGAACAGCGCAAAAGAGTTTGCGGTTTCGTCATGGTTGGTTAATAATCGCGCGGCGAAGTTTTGCTTGCAATTGCGAAAAAAATTTGTTATAATGGTATCTGTAGTATTATATCAAGGGGGTGGCATGCTGAAATTCACACGCAAGCAGTGGATGCTGGCGGGCCTTGTTGGGTTGTTGGTTATCAATCAACTCTCCTTGTTGTTCACGCGCAGTTACGCGCTAACGTTTTGGAACATTTTCGGCTTGGCCTCCGTATTAATTCATGCAGCGTTTTATCTCAAGCTGTTGCTGCCCTTCCCTGCGCTGTCGCACCGCAAGTGGCTGAGTATTTTGTTGAGCATTTCACTTGTCAGCGCGTTAACGCTTTCCGTCAGTTGGCGTGTTGAAGCATTCCCTTCGCTGGCCATAGATTACGCTGCGAATGACTTGCTTTTCGTGCAGGCTGGTTTTCTCACCGCTTCCCTGTGGGCACTGCTGACCCTCACCGTGTTGAGTGCCTATTTTTGGCTGTTCATTGGAGCCATTCGCAGAAAAACCACCCACAAAATTGCGACAGTCATGGCGTTTATTGGTTTCGCTTTATTTGTCCTTGATATTCCGGCTATTGCCCTCACACCCTTGATTTATCCCGATTTTCAGATGCCGCGACTCATTTGGGTGATTATCCCGACAGTGCAAGCACTCATCTTCGCCATTGTGCTGCTCAAACACCCCGTGTTGCGCTTCCCCATTCTTGCGCCCGAACCCACGCCTGAAGAAGACGAGGTGCCCGCATGAAATTCACACGCAAGCAGTGGGTGCTGGCGGGTCTGGCTTTGCTTGCACTTTCCTACACCCTAGCAGGCATGATAACTTCCCTTGATGCATTCGCGTTCACTATGCTTAACGCACTTCGCTGGATAAACGGACTGGTATACATTGCAGTTTGCTTGAAGTTTTTGCTGCCAGCATGGAAACCACACCGCCTTTGGCTAGGTATTTTACTCGGCCTACACATGTTGTTTATTTTGCTTGTCCTCGTTGTGGCATTTGTCCGATACGGCTACGGCCATGAACTTTGGCTCTTTTTGTTTGACTTTATCGTATTTAACCCATTCTTTTGGCTGCTCATTGGCGTGCTGCGCAACCAACGCACACATCGGCTCACCACTTACCTCATTTTTATCAGCATTGTTTTTCGCATCATAAACATCCCACTGCAAATCGTGTTGCATGCACAAGACTACGAATGGTATCAAAGGCTATATTCATTTTACACGTCTAACCCCGAATCATTCCCCGCACCCGTTGCGCCCGTTCATCCCATTTCTGTATTCACTATATTAGAAATCATCGCGCTGATTGCATTATTTATTGTCCTGCTCAAACACCCCGTGCTCAAGTTTCCCATTCTATCCAAGGAGAATACCTATCGCATGCAAATTTCAATCAAAGAGTACAACGGCCCATACAAAAAAAGACCCGACCCCAATAACTTGGGCTTCGGCAATTATTTCACCGACCACATGTTCATCATGAACTACGCCGACGGCAAGGGCTGGCACAATCCGCGCATCGAGCCCTATGCTCCCTTCCAACTCGACCCCGCCGCCATGTGCCTGCACTACGGCCAAGAGGTCTTCGAGGGCATGAAGGCCTACCACGGCAGCGACAAAAAAGTGCGGCTATTCCGCCCGCTCGAGAACATCCGGCGGCTCAACGCATCCAGCGATCGTCTGTGCATTCCCCTGTTAGACGAAGACTTCACGCTGCACGCCATTGAAGAATTGGTGCAGCTGGATCGTGACTGGATCCCCACCACAGACGGCACCTCGCTGTACATCCGCCCATTCATCATCGCCGCCGACCCCTTCTTGGGCGTGCGCCCAGCCAGTGAGTACATCTTCGCCGTGATTCTCAGCCCCGTGGGTGCATATTACCCCGAGGGCCTCGCGCCAGTGAAAATCTTCGTGGAAAAAGACCACGTGCGTGCAGTGCGCGGCGGCACAGGCGCTGCCAAAGCCGGCGGGAACTACGCCGCCACGCTTAAGGCGCAGCAAATGGCCAAAGCTAGCGGCTGCGCACAGGTGATGTGGCTGGACGGCATTGAGCGCAAGTACATCGAAGAAGTGGGTACGTCTAACGCGTTTTTTGTCATCGGCGATGAAGTGATTACCCCCGCGCTGTCGGGCAGCATTTTGCCGGGCATCACGCGCAAAAGCTGCATTGAGCTGCTGCGCGCCAATGGCCACGCTGTGGTTGAGCGCGCCATCACACTCGAAGAAGTGCTTGCCGCCACCCGCTCGGGCAACTTGAAAGAAGCCTTCGCCACCGGCACCGCCGCCGTGATTTCCCCCATGGGCACGCTGCTATGCGACGACGAGGAAATCATCATCAACCGCAACGAAACCGGCGAAATCGCCCAGTGGCTGTATAACGAGCTAACCGGCATTCAATGGGGCCGTGTGAAAGACAACTTTGACTGGACGAAGGTGATTTAATGCTCACCAACAATGCAGAGCTTCAGCGCTACGGCAGCTCTTCTATACCAACTCTCAACGCCTTTACGCTTAAATGGGTCGCCATCATCGGCATGGTATGCAACCACATTTCCATCGCATTTGATGGCCTCATCCCCCTGTGGATTGATATCCCCCTGTTTGCCGTTGGCGGGCTGACCTTTCCCATCATGGCCTACTTCGCCGTGCAGGGCTATCGCCACACCCGCAGCTTGGAAAACTACACCGGCCGTTTGGCCCTGTTCGGCGCAATTGCCATTCCCTTTCACGCGCTGGTGTTTGGCAGCTGGGGACTCAACATCATGTTCACCATCATCGTTGGCCTGCTTTGCCTGTGGCTACACGACAAAATGATCAACAAGCGTTTGCAGTGGCAGTTTTGGCTGATATTCGCGGGCATTTGTGGGGTCATAACTTGGTTGCCCTTGCACGTTGACTGGTCTGCCATTGGCGTGATTGTGCTTGTGCTGGCGCATGTCATCCCGCACGAAACCGCACGCCGTGTGGTGCCGCCATTGGTGGCAGCTGGCGCTTGGCTACTGCCCAGCGCAACGGCTGCGCTAAGTGGCGACTTCTCTTCAATTTCCATCTTCAGCGTTGTGTTTTCGCTAGGCAGCGTGCTTGCTGCGGGGCTGTTGTATGGCTACAACGGCCAGCGCGGCCCCCGCATGAAGTGGACGTTTTACATCGCTTATCCCGCGCATTTGGCCGCCATTGGTTTGGCTGCCTTGGCACTTGGACTCACCCATTTCCCACCGCCACCGAATATCCACGCCTTCTTCCCTTGGTTGTGACGCATAAAAGGAGACGCCCATGCCAAAGCTCAACGCCTTCCAGCTCAAATGGATTGCCATTGTTGGCATGGTGCTTAACCACATGGTACTCGGTTGGTGGGATATCATCCCCACATGGCTGGCTGTTCCGATGTATGCCGCAGGCGGGCTAACCTTCCCCATCATGGCCTACTTCGTGGTGGAGGGATACCGCCACACCCGCTCATTGGGCAAATACATGCTTCGCCTTGCGCTGTTTGGATTAATTGCCCTGCCGTTTCACTTTTTGGTGTTCGGCGCGTTGATGCTCAACATCCTGTTCACCATTGTGGTCAGCCTGTTCTGCCTGTGGTTGTATGACAAACTCGCGCACAAGCGCTGGTTATTCTGGCTGCTGTTTGCGGGCATTTGCGTCCTCACGGCGTTTCCCCTGTCTTTTGACTGGGCAATCATCGGCCCCATTGTGGTGATGATGACCCAAATCATCAAGGACGAACAACGCCGCCGCACCTGGCCTGCCATTACCGCTGGCGCAGTGTTCTTGTTCTCGTCACTGGGCATGCTGAAGATGAGCCTCGTGGCCGAACTCGACGCAATCACCCAAGCCGACAGCACCATGATGTGGGTATCTTCCACGTTCATGCTCGGCTGCTTGGCTGCCGCCCTGCTGCTGCGCCACTATAACGGCCAGCGCGGTCCCTGCATGAAGTGGGCGTTCTACATCGCCTACCCCGTGCACTTGGCCGCCATCGCTTTGCTGGCGCTTGCATTCGGCCTCACCCAACTGCCGGATATTTTTGCTTAATTTAAACCAATATAAAGGAGAACCCCAATGCCAAAACTCAACGCCTTTCAACTCAAGTGGATTGCCATCATCGGCATGATCCTCAACCACATCGTCATCGGCCTGTGGAGCGACAGCTTCCCCACATGGCTGGCCATTCCCCTGTATGCCGCCGGTGGGCTGACTTTCCCCATCATGGCCTACTTCGTCGTCGAAGGCTACAAACACACCCGCTCACTCGGCAAATACATCGGTCGGCTTGCTATTTTCGGTCTCATCGCCATTCCCTTCCACATGTTGACCATGGGTGCGCTCATGCTCAACATCATGTTCACCATCATCGTTGGCCTGTTCTGCCTGCGGCTGTATGACAAGCTGGCCAAAATGCGTTGGTTGTTTTGGATTTTGTTCGTCATCATCACGATTCTCACCATGCTGCCCATTCCCTTTGACTGGCCAATTATCGGTGTTATCGTGGTCATCCTCACCTATGCAATCAAGAACGAGAAAGCACGCCGCGTGGTGCCTAGCGTTGTGGCCGGTGCATTCATTTTGCTCAGCTCGCTGTCCAGCGTATGGACGCTGAACAACCCCGAATTTGCAGGTGTCGTGCTGTATGGTATGGACCTGCGACTGGCTTGGGTATCCATGACATTCTTCGTTGGCTGCGTTGCCGCTGCAATTTTGCTGCATGGCTACAACGGCGACCGCGGCAAACGTATGAGATGGACTTTCTATGTCATCTATCCCGTGCATCTAGCCGTCATTGGTCTCACTGCACTGGCACTTGGCCTAGTCACTCTGGCGCAATTTGGAATCAACATATAAAGGAACTTTATCTATCATGGAAAAACACGAATTAATCCGCGAAGAACACGACATGCTCAAGTTTTGGGCCGAAAACGATTGCTTTGGCAAGCTGCGCACGCAAGCCGCCGGCAGGCCGATGTTCCGCTTTCTCGATGGCCCCATCACCGCCAACAACCCCATGGGTGTGCACCACGCCCGTGGCCGCAGCCTCAAAGACATTTACGTGCGCTACAAATTCCTGCAAGGGCACGATTGCCGCGCCCAAAACGGTTTTGACGCACAGGGTCTGTGGGTAGAAGTCGGCGTGGAAAAAGAGCTGGGCTTCGCAAGCAAGCGCGACATCGAGGCCTATGGGCTAGACAAATTCACCAATGCCTGCAAAGATCGCGTGGCGAAATTCGCCGATGTCATCACCGAGCAAAGCAAGCGCTTGGGCATGTGGATGGACTGGGGCAACGACTACTTCACCCACACGGATGAAAACATCGAAGGCATTTGGCATTTCCTCAAAAAATGCCACACCAGCGGCTGGCTGCGGCAAGAGTACAAACCCATGCCCTGGTGCCCCCGCTGCGGCACCAGCCTCAGCGAGCACGAAATGACCGGCTCGTATAAACTCATGACGCACGACAGCGTGTTCTTTCAACTGCCGGTGCATGGCCGCGACTTCAACATCCTCGTGTGGACAACCACGCCCTGGACACTTTCATCAAACGTAGCTTTAGCGGTTAACCCCGACATTGACTATGCGCTGGTGAAGCTGCATTCGCAAGAAAAGCCCATCGTCCTCGCCAAGCAAGCCATCAAGCTGCTGGGCGACGACAAAGCCGAAGTCCTAGATATGTTCAAGGGCAGCAGCCTCGTTGGGCTGACTTTTGAAACCTGCTTTGAGGAACTGCCCAAGCTGCAGTTCGAGCATCGCATTGTTGCTTGGGATGACGTGAGTGCAGAAGACGGCACCGGCGTGGTACACATCGCGCCCGGCTGCGGCGCCGAGGACTTCGAGCTCGGCCTGCGTGAAAACCTGCCGCAAGTCATGCCCGTGGACGACGAAGGCATTTTCCTAGAGGGCTTTGGCTTCTACACCGGCAAAAACAGCGAAACCGTTGCCCCCGAAGTCTTCGCCGAGCTGGAGCGTCGCGGCAAGCTCTATAAAGTCTTGCCCTTTGAGCACAACTACCCCATTTGCTGGCGCTGCAAAACTCCGGTCATCTTTCGATTAGTTCCTGCGTGGTATATCGCAACAACGGAGCTCAAGCCGCGCCTGCTGGCCGCTACCAAGAAAGTCAAGTGGGAACCCGAATCCGCAGGCCGCCGCATGGAAGACTGGATCACCAACATGGGCGACTGGAACATCAGCCGCAAGCGTTACTATGGCCTGCCGCTGCCGTTTTACCCCTGCGATTGCGGGCACCTCACGGTCATCGGCAGCAAAGCCGAGCTTGGCGCAGACGTTGAATTACACCGCCCGTGGATTGACGACATCACCGTCACCTGCGCCCAATGCGGCAAGCAGGTGCAGCGCATTAGCGACACCGGCGACGTTTGGCTAGACGCCGGCATCGTGCCATTCAGCACCATGGGCTACTTCACAGATAAAGAAGCTTGGCGCAAAAACTTCCCCGCCGAATGGGTCAGCGAAATGAACGAGCAAGTGCGCCTGTGGTTCTACTCCATGCTGTTCATGTCCGTTGTGCTGGAAGATTGCCCGCCCTATGAGCGCGTCATGTGCTACGCCATGGTGGCCAAAGAGGACGGCAGCAAGTTCAGCAAAACCGGCACCATGATCCAGTTCGACGACGCCGCCGAGGAAATCGGCAGCGACAGTTTGCGCTATCTCTTTGCAGGCACACCCAACGCCAACGACGTGCGCTTTGGCTTTGCCATGGGCGACGAAGCCCGCCGCAAGCTGCTGGGTTTCCGCAACATCTACACCTTCTTTGACACCTACTATCAAATCGACAAACCCAACTTGGCTGGCTGGCAGCCCAACGAACTCAATGCGCTTGACAGCTGGCTGCTGCTGCGCACGAATGCCTTCATCTCGTCCGCAACCAAGCTCATGGACGACTACAAAGCCTACGTGCTGGTGAAAGAATTCGAGGACTTTGTCGATGACGTCAGCAACTGGTATGTTCGCCTGAACCGCCGCCGCTTTTGGAAAGCCGGTGACGAAGCAGACAAGCGCAATGCTTACGGCTGCCTGTATTTCGCGCTGAAAAGCGCCTGCCAAGTCATGGCGCCCATCATCCCCTTTGGCACCGAGGCCATCTGGCAAAAGCTTGTGCGCGCTGTTGAGCCCGATGCCGCGCTGTCCATTCACCTGTCAACTTGGCCAACACCCATTGCAGGCATCGACAACAATGGCCTGTTAGAGCAAACCGCGATTGCACGTGAGGTGATTGCGACAGCACTTCGCTTAAGAAACGAACAAAACCTCAAGGTGCGCCAGCCGCTGCAAACGCTGTTCATCGCCTGCGACGAAACAGCCAAAACTGC
>Ga0131853_10000175_pt1 | contig 111020 bp, 100 predicted proteins | sample TergutLab28metaG_FD_92764 | JGI IMG/M metagenome (GOLD analysis project Ga0131853, IMG submission 92764) | Labiotermes labralis P1 segment gut microbial communities from Petit-Saut dam, French Guiana - Lab288 P1 (version 2) (version 2) | ecosystem: Host-associated > Arthropoda: Insects >...
CCCGGAAATCTTCGGCGCACAATCACATCGACCTGTGAGCTATTACGCACTCTTTGAATGAGTGGCTGCTTCTAAGCCAACATCCAGGCTGTCTAGGCAATTGCACATCCTTTACCACTTAACATGAATTTTGGGACCTTAGCTGTAGGTCTGGGCTGTTTCCCTTTCGGCTACGAAACTTATCTCACGCAGCCTGACTCCTACACGCATATATTCCGGTATTCAGAGTTTGATAACGTTCAGTAATCCGCGAAGACCCCTAGCGTATTCAGTGCTTTACCCCCGGTATAAGTTCATGTAAGGCCACCCCTAAAGGCGTTTCGAGGAGAACCAGCTATATCCCGGTTCGATTAGAATTTCTCCGCTATCCACAAGTCATCCCCGACTATTGCAACAGGCGTGGGTTCGGTCCTCCATAAGGTGTTACCCTTACTTCAACCTGCTCATGGATAGATCACCAGGTTTCGGGTCTACGACATGCTACTAATTCGCCCTATTCAGACTCGGTTTCCCTTCGCCTCCGCTACTGAGTAGCTTAAGCTTGCAACACATCGTAACTCGCCGGCCCATTCTACAAAAGGTACGAGGTCGCACACATAAGGTGCTTCCTCTGCTTGTAAACATATGGTTTCAGGTTCTATTTCACTCCCCTCCCGGGGTTCTTTTCACCTTTCCCTCACGGTACTATTCGCTATCGGTCAATTGGTCGTATTTAGCCTTACGGGATGGACCCCGCGCATTCACACCGGATTTCTCGTGTCCTGTGCTACTCTGGATACCACTCGGTCGACTTCAATTTCGGTTACGGGGCTGTTACCCTGTTTCGCCGCACTTTCCAATGCAGTTCACCTATCGTCGTCGAATCCTAAATGTGGTCCGAACCCCACCCCAGTTACCCGGGATGGTTTGGGCTTTTCCGCGTTCGCTCGCCACTACTAACGGAATCATTTGTTTATTTTCTTTTCCTCTGCTTACTTAGATGTTTCAGTTCAGCAGGTTCCCTTCACATGACCTATGTATTCAGTCATGGATGACCACAGTTTCCTGTGGCCGCGTTTCCGCATTCGGAGATGTACGGGTCATTGGATGTTTGCTCCTTACCGTACCTTATCGCAGCTTACCACGTCCTTCTTCGGCGCCAATTGCCAAGGCATCCACCATATGCTCTTTGTAGCTTGATCGATATATCATGAAATAAATCATGACATACTTAAAAATTGTCATTCATATACGTTGATTCTTGGTACCAAGTTTTGCAACTTGATATCATATTTTTGTCGTGGTCACGATAGCTGTGTGACCACTGACATGAGTTACATTTTTGTTTTTTGCCTATTACTGCATGGCATTGTTCCTCGCTCTTGACTCAAACGGAACGGCCAGCTTTGCAGGCAAACTTCATACTGTTATTAATTGTAATATTAATATTGTTAAGTTATTTACTCAGCGTAATTGATTTTGTGAAACGACTTGGCTTTTACCATGTCGTTAAAATTGAAAATTTGTATTACACCTTTTTTGACCTCTTTCGAGGTCGCTTAATAAATAAGATATTTTTACTTCTCTCGTTGTCCACACCACTTATACATGGTGTAGACTCTTACAGTATGCAGTTGTCAATTTTCACTTGTCATCGCCAGCAAAAAGTGACGACAACAGGACAACTATATCATACCCAAAAACCTCTGTCAACACTTTTTTCAAATTATTTTACAAAATGTTTGCGGCTAATATCTGACCATCCTGAACAAATCAAAGCCGCACTTCTTGTTCAACCATTGATATCCCGTGTTAATATATTGGCCAACCAACATCGGCTCTGCCCCCGCCACCCTACACAACTCCGCCTTTGCCTTGGGGGTTAGGCTGTCAATCAAAACTGGACTGTAATATATCTCCTCTGTTATCGTGGGCAACATTATATTGAACACATCCAATACCTCTTTGGTCGTCCGCATTTGTGCAAAGAACTTTCCATAATGTGCATTATCGATATCCTCGTTCAACCAAGAACAAATGATATGGGTCTTACCATCATTCGGAAAACACGCAACCGTCATCTGGGGATAGTAATTTTCTTTGCCAACCTCCGCCACCAAGTTCGGGTCAATAGCCCCACCATTTGGCAATGTATTCGTATACAACAATGAACAACATGCAAACCCAATCTCGTAATCCAACTCAAAACACCTATGCGTCAAAATGGAAAAATCCCTCTCCTCTACCGCCCTCATGTATTTGTCATGGAGCATCCGAATCCGCGCATAGTCGTCTTGCATTGCGATGTTGCTTAAAATAAATTGTTCATACATGCCACCTGCTCTGCCCTCGAAAAAATCATGAAAGATATTGTACTTGTCAAAATATTCGGTCTTCCAATAATTCCTGTTCTCGGTTGCTTTCCATAACGAAAACAATATCGACCTGAACGAATACAAAAGATTTTGCTCGTCACTCCCTATATACGGTTGCTTCTCGATAGGCGCAAACAACTCTGCATCATGCCTGTTACACAAACACCGAAAGAGCGACGTTTCGTTCCGCCCGATTTTCTTTAACTCGATTTTGGGATAACCGTCGGGCGCGGTTCCATCCGTTTCATAAACATGCCCATCAACGGCCAATCTATCCAAGATACCGTTGTTCTGTATCGTGTGCGATTTTATAACTGGCTCGCTACAATTGCTAAACACACATGGCATTTTGAATTGGTCATATTGCCTTGCCCTCTTACCAATGAACTGATTATACGTATGATAATCAAAGGTATAACGCGGCTTTAACTTGCAACACCTTTCATAATCTTCCCCGCTTCCGCAAAGACACTCGCCCACCCTTAATTTCATTCGGTATTATACCACCCACATATTCCCTATGCAAATTTGTCGTTTGACGGTGGGGGCGTGGCGGACGTATTATAATAAGGATGATAGAACAAAAATATATCGACGAGTTAGAAGAAATGGGTCTGTCCACCGATGTGGTGCAACAACACGCACGACGGTTGGAAACATTCGGGAACAATGTTGACGACATGTGCACCCAGAGTAAATGTACCCATGCGGGACACAAACGATACGGCACCGCATATGTGATGGCGGGATTACGCAAGGGCAACAACATCGACGACGCGATGAACAACGGATACGACCGCGTCAACCACATCCATGCGAAAAACGAAATGAGGGATTAGAAAAGAGGGGGCACCCTCTTTTGTTTGTATCTAATTCCCGAACCCATCCATCTCGTCAAATGTCGCGGGCATGTCTGGCTCGGGCGCGAATTGGTGCCGCGGTGGTGGCCCCATCGGTGACATCGGCGGCGCGGGTTGCGGTTGCATCATCATTGGTGACGGTTGTGGCATCGGCGACGGCATTGGTTGTAGCATTGGTGCGGGCGCGGGCGGTGGTGGCGACATCGGTTGTGTCGGTTGTGGCAATGGCGGTAATTCCTCCTCCATTACGGACGATGACTTCTGTCTTGGTCGCTTTGCCGGGAACGCAATTCGTATCCCTGTCCCCGACGGCAATACCACCAACGACATCGCAATAACCCCAATACCAAGCAGTAAAAGTAATATCCCGCCAATCGCCGGTCGCCCCGACGTCGACGCACCCGACAACAATCCCGCGGTCAAATCGCCTAACACGCCCGCGGTCGTCAACCCGGCAAAGACCGATAACACACCGACCAATACCGCACCGCCGCCCGCGACAAACATAATGCGTTGGTAACGTGGGATGATGTAATCCGCGCGCTTGTCAATTAATAACAATACCCCGCCCACCATCATTGCAATCAATATGATGAACAATGCCAAAGACGCAATAGCGGCCAGCACCCACCACGCGTTACCCATTTCGCGCAACATCGCGAACATGCCATAGCGACTGGTTTCCTCCATCGCGGGACTAAACAATGTCTGGGGAACCGAAATGTGAAAGGCAACCAAAGGCAGCATCAGCGAAACAAACAAAACAACCGCGGTGACCAAGGTAACTAAACCGAACTTTTGATTTTCCTTCATTTGTTTTCCCCCGATATAATATTAGGCCTTTTCTTCCGTTGCCACGTCATCCTCGTCCGACATTTCTTTTGCGGTGTTTTGCAAGTTCTGTTGTACGTTCTTGCGTGTGTCCAGCCACGACCACAAAACCAACATCGACCCAACCAGGGCCAATCCCGCGCCGACAATCATCGCCCATTCGTACCCGCCGAAAACGTTGATAGCCATAAACACGGCACCCACCAGGAATATGCCCGCGGCAACAATCATCAATATTTGGTCACGTGAATATTTCATACACCCTCCTAAACTCTATACTCTAATCTCTACTCTCTACTTAAAACTTTAATGTTTCTTTTGTGTAAATTGTGGCCTCGTAATCGTCCGTACCCTCTTGGGAAAACAGGAGCGGGGTGGTAATCAATGCCTGTTTAATAATTACGCCAAATAATCGCAGGGCCATTTTGCGGTCGCCGTCGCACGCGTCCATCACCGGTTGGTACACGGTTTTCGTCCAATCGTGCGGTGCCAAATCGGTGGCCTTGAAACGTGTGGTCATGTTGACCTGTTGCTGGGCATTAGTGATAATCAGGAACAGTTCGCGCGCGGTCAAACGGTCCAACCGTTCGACGGACGTACCGCGGAAATCCAAACTTTTAACCAATTTACCATTTTTATCAAGGAGCATCTTAACGCCCTCCTCTTTTTCTTTTGTTTAGATAGTATACCCTTTTTATGTCGCCATCACCAAATAAAATCAGTCTTGATGTTCCTGTAACGCCGCCTTGCAGGGAAAACTAACTTTCCTTGCCTGCGGAGGAGAAAAGACCACCATGTATCGTGGTGGTCAAAGTTTAATAAATGGGTAGGCCATTTTCTCTGGTCCTCGGCTACGTAAAGTTGTTGTTCCCTCGGCGGCTCTATTCTTCAAACCCCAACAGATAATCTGTTGTAACCTCAAAGAATATTGCCAACTTGACAACCGCTTCGGATAACGCGTCTGACCTGCCTATTTCCCATTGTCCGATGTTTGTTTTGGATATTCCAACCTCTTCTGCCAACTGTAACTGTGAAAGTTTACGTTCTGTACGCAACTCCTTTAACCTCTTCGCAAATGTGCTAACTCTTTTCATAATCCATATATACCCGCAATTACGGGAGAAAAGTAGTTGACCGCCCTCATTTGAGAGTGTACCATAAATGTATGAACGAACTTGACCAATACACCGAAGACCTGCACGAATTTTCACAAGCCATGGCTCGTATAGAAAAAATCGCCGACTCACTCGGCATAACTCTTAAATCGCTATGTGTCGATTTCACTCCCGCCCGCTTCATGGTTGACTATCTCTACGGTTACATCGACTGCCTCATCGCTAACAACCTCCCACCAAACGGTAACTCGGGGCCGCCGAGGGAACAACCTACCACCACCTAACCAACCCTCTCTCCCTTGCCAGACCAAAGGTGCGGACGAACAATTTGCAGCGCAAATTTTCGGCGCGGTTTTTGGTCGTGGGGGTATTGACAAAGGGGCCCTCCCCTTTTGTCCGTTTTTTTGCACTACTTTTTTTGCGGAAAAAAAAGTAGTACTAAAATAATTATCAAATTTTGTCAGTAACCCCCTTGCACAAAAAAATCCCCATGCTACCTTGGGGGTACAAAGGAGGTTCTATGACCAACCAAACAACACATTCCTCCACAAATGAAACACACACGGAAACCCTCACAAACGAAACAATCATCCCCCGCGACGCATTTGCATTCCAACGTGAATTCTTCGACGTAACCGCCGACCTGCCCCCCGAACTATTCAAAGCCGTCATCACCGCCCTATGTAACTACGCACTCAACGGGGAACTCTCGGGCACCGAAACCGCGGAAACAAATTACATCATCGAACCCTTACTACAAAACATCACCGCCCGCAACAATCGCTACGATGCGGCCGTCGAAAACGGTAAACTGGGCAAACAATTTGGCTACCTTGGTGCCGCATTTGGCAAATTGGGTGGTCGTCCGAAAAACACCCCCGTGGCTGACGCCTTCGGGCCAAACGCTCGCCCTTACGGGCTCGGCCCGAACTATAATGAAAAAAACCCCCCAGTAAAAAACGAACAAAACGAAAACCCCCCAGTAAATGAAAAAGAAAATCATCCCGAAAACTCCCACGAAAATGACCACTCAATCTACACCCTCTCCCAAACGGAACAGGTAAATACCGCCCACGACTGGGATGATGACATGCAAATCGAACTCGCCGTCCGAAAACTCCTATTCGGCCACACCGTACCTACCTACATCGTAAAAAACGGTCGCCTAATCAAAACCCGCTACTATCCGCCTAACTTCCGATTGTTGCATCACTATTTCAACGGCACCCTCAACTTAAATCCTTATGAAAAACAAACCACGGCCTAACGGAAACGGTTACGCTCGTAATTCCACCAAACCACGGACCACGTGTCATGAATGTGCGCACAGCGCACGGATTAATGGAAAAATCCCACCGCATAATTCGACACGACCCCTCATAAACATTGGCAACAACGACATTATGGAGGTTCACAATGCAATCGAAACGCAAGAAATTGGCAAAGCGCATGGGCGTGCTGGTGGTGGTCGGCGCAATGGTCGGGTTTTTCGTGTGGGTCGCCACATTAACCGGCGGCCATTCATCATTACAACAAATGGCAATGGACAACATTTCCGAAGCCCGATTTTTCATGCGCCACGCACATTCGGAAAATCTGCGCGTGCAATTCTTTTCGGGCGTACGCGAATCCAATTACGAAATTGACGGGGTCGCGGGCGGCACCACACCCTTTGCCCTCCTGAACGTTGAACCGCGTAATGCCAGTCACCTGGATGACAGCGAGCTTCGCGGCACCCTGCAAATCGGCACCGAAACAGTCGAAGTCACACTAGAGCGAAACGAGTTCGGGCGAAATTTTGCAGTCGACCTGGGACGCGAGGTTGCGGCGGATGTCGACGTCCTGTTCACCCTCTTGCCCGTTAATGCCAATGCCGTGCCATTCCCATTGTTGCCCGCCATGCCCGAGGGGTCGATTGATTGGAAAGAAGCCCTGCGTATAGGTACCGATTACCTGGCCGAGGCCATGGCAAACGTTACCCAGTTTGAATCATACGTAAAAATCATCACCGACCGCGGCAACCACAGCGCGTTCTGGTTCGTGCAATTCATCACCAATAACGGCGAAAATCACTTTGTCGTCATCGCGGCCGGCGGCGAAATCATCGGCGGCCAACAACCCGCATCGTCGGTGGGTTAATCAAAAAGGGGTCAACGGACAGTCAAGTGTCTTGCGCACCCGAGGACCAGAAAAAGCGGCCTGCCCCCGCAAGCCGCTTTCGATACAATATATCATGGCGGTCCTTTTTCCTCCGCAGGGAAGCAAGATACTTGACTGTCCGTTGACCCCTAACTAGTGAATATTGATGTCGGTGTGGGATTCGGATTGGTTGCTGTGCCGTGCGTTCCATGCCCCCGCGACCGACCGCACGGTAATGCGATAAGTTCCAGGCAGCAGGAGGCGTTCGCGTAACTCGGCGACCTCTACCGTTCCCGCCGTTCCCGACCATATCAACACATTGTTTGCAAAGACCTGGTGCCCGTTGCGCGCCGGGTTTTGCGCATCATCCCAGACGAGCATACCCTCGGCCGTGCGCACATTGGTCGGGGGTTGCAGTTGGGTTACGGCGAACTCTATCGCGGTGCTGGGCTCGCTGTCCCTGTATCCCGTGCCCGCCATCGCGCGCACAGTCAAGGCATAGTTCCCCACCGCGAACCCCGACACATCAAACGACCGCACGGTGGACAACAACATCCCCATGGAAACATCATTCACCAAAATTTGAAACCCCGCAACATTCCCCGAAACCGCCTCCCACCGCACCACCCCGTTGGTGTCGGGTGCGGCCAAGGTTGGGGGTTGCAGTTGCGGCTCCATTGGCCCGCCCGTTTCCGCCGAACGCCAAAAGCATCCCGCCAACCCCAGCATCGGCGCGGCCAACATTATAATAACGACAAGTTTCAGAAGTCTTTTCATGAATTTATGATAGCCATATTTGCCTGTCGACCCATGTCGAAAAACGGGACTAGATAACAAAAAAAGTCGGCTGTGGCGGGGTGCCCCGTGGGCGATAATTCCCAGGTCTTAAAAAAGCCCCGCTGTGGATACGAGGCTTTTTATAATTTGTGTTTGTTGATGAGGTTACTTAATAAGTAAGCAACAACCACCCGAGCGTAAAGCGAGGGGACGGGGCCGAAGTAAGTTATTACTTAATAATCTTTGCAACAACTCCAGAACCGACTGTACGTCCGCCTTCACGGATAGCGAAGCGAAGACCCTGTTCAATAGCGATGTCGGTGATGAGTTTCACGGTCATTGTTGTGTTGTCACCAGGCATAACCATTTCGGTGCCTTTTGCCAATTCGATGGAACCGGTAACGTCCGTTGTACGGAAGTAGAATTGTGGACGGTAACCATTAAAGAATGGTGTGTGGCGTCCGCCTTCTTCTTTTTTCAAGACGTAGACCTCGGCCTCGAATTCTGTTCCAGGAACGATGGATTTTGGAGCCGCGAGGACTTGGCCACGTTCGATGTCAGTACGGTTAACACCACGGAGCAAGATACCCGCGTTGTCACCAGCCATAGCCGATTCAAGGTTTTTACGGAACATTTCGATACCGGTAACTGTGGTGTCTTTTTTCGCGCCCATACCGATAATCGATACGACGTCACCAAGTTTAACCGAACCACGCTCTACCCGACCGGTTGCGACTGTACCACGTCCTGTGATTGTGAAGACGTCTTCGACAGGCATCAGGAATGGCTTGTCTGTGTCACGTGCAGGTGTTGGGATGAATTCGTCAACCGCAGCCATAAGGTCAAGAATAGGCTTTAGAGCCGCGTCGTCTTTTTTACCAGCAGATGCCGCCTCGAGTGCTTTTGCAGCCGAACCACGGATGATTGGTGTTTTGTCGCCAGGGAATTGGTATTTGTTAAGAAGTTCACGGATTTCCATTTCAACGAGGTCTTGCAACTCTGCGTCGTTTGCAAGGTCACATTTGTTCATGAAAACAACGATGTTTGGAACACCGACTTGACGTGCAAGCAGGATGTGTTCACGTGTTTGTGGCATTGGGCCGTCCGTTGCGGCAACCACAAGGATAGCACCGTCCATTTGAGCGGCACCAGTAATCATGTTTTTGACGTAGTCAGCGTGACCAGGACAGTCGACGTGAGCATAGTGACGAGTTGCGGTTTCGTACTCGACGTGCGCGGTGTTAATTGTGATACCCCGTGCCTTTTCTTCTGGTGCCTTGTCGATTTGGTCGTATGCCATTGCTTGTGCCCCACCGGTAAGTGCCAGTGTTGTACAAATAGCCGCGGTCAACGTGGTTTTACCGTGGTCAACGTGACCGATGGTACCAATGTTAACGTGGGGCTTATTCCTGTTAAAATTCTCCTTTGCCATTATATAGGCCTCCTTTTTTGCTCTTTATTGCAAGTATTACCGATTATATAAAAGGTAGGGGAAAATGTCAACTAGTTATCCGAATGATGATTAATTAACTTGGTCGCTGATATCGGATTCCAGGGCCTCGGCCAGGGTTGGTAGGCCGGTTATTTGGAATTGGCTGCTGTTTATTTTGTATTTGTTTGCCCCGTCCCGTTCCAGTTTTTGTGGGTTGGTGAAATACAATTCCATCCAGCCAGCAACGGCCACACCGAGGAAGCTGTGCATTTTTACGTGAACCTTTATTTTGGTGAATGGGTTGGTTATGTCTTCGTTATAGAACTCGCTGTCTTTGTCGACGATTAGGTTGACCGAGGCTTCTTGGCGTTTTTCGTCCTCGTTATAGAGGATTAGGGCATGGAATGATTTAGAGCATGGGACGAAGCTGTGAACCGTGTTTTCGCGCACCATTAATATGTTGGTGAATTGGATGGCGCGGACGGCCGTGCCGACAACAATTCGGATTGGAAGTTTCAGAGTTAGGAACAGGTAGTTGTCGTAGTTTTCCCGGACCTCGGCCACTGCTATGCCATTTTCACGCATATAGAATTTGAAGTCGCCCGTGTCGCGAAGACGTTTTGTGTAACGTTCGGAAATACGAAATAGCAGCATATTATCCACAAAGTCCACGATTGTGTGGTTTGCCGCGATGAATTGTAGGGTGCGAAAGGCCTCGGACCGCGCGTTGACGTCATCGTTGTTTTTGCGGGTTATGTCCCCCTGCCTTATCAAAAGGAAGCTGAACAATGCCGAGGTTAGGGCCATACCCAGTGATAAGAAGTTGCTGATGACCTGGAACGTTGGCGGTTGGATTATGTTTTGGTCATTGTGCGCCATGATTTGCGACGCGACGAAAAGACCGAGTGTTATCACCACGAATGTGCAAAGTATTATTATCATCGTACGTGTTTTCATTTTTATAATCCCATCCCCAGTGTATAGATGTTGCTTGCGGCATTGATGGCGCGTTGTTCTTGTCTGGCGCGGGCCACGCGTTGTTTCAATTCCGCCTGGTAGTCCACCCAATCGAGGTAGTTGTTCCATGATTCGTCCGTACCCGCCAAGCGTAGTGTTTGTTCGGCTTCACGGATACGGTCGGTCAAGGGGTAACGATGTCGGCGCATATGCTTCATTGCAAAGTTCGATGCATCAAATTCACGGGGCGAGGTCATGTATAACATATATCCGTCGGACGAGGGGGCGGTCGGCATTGTCCAACGTTTCATATAGTATTCTTGGTCACGATGGTTGTCCGCAACAATCTTTCCCTCGACAAAGTCTTTTTCAAAGAAGTGGAAGGTTTCGTGCAACATTGTCCACATCAAGTCGGAAGATTCGCGGCGTTGTGGTGTCAGGGTTTGTCCCCGCCGTTTTGCGCGGATGGTTTCCTTTGCCGTTGGTGTTTCGTACAAAGATATACCCATACGGCGTTCGGCCTTTTCACCCGTACGCGCCAAACCGAGATTTGTCGATTCGGTTGATGTTGGCAGGAGGCCTTGCACCTTTATCGGGTCGATGCCGAGGGATTCAGCGACCTCGTTACATTTGAGTTGGAGTGCGTTCAGGGTTAGGCGGTCGCGGGTACGGCTGTGTTGAAAATGAGGACCGTACAATATATCATCCGCCATTATTGATGTAATTTGGGTCGGCCATGGGACAGCCTCGACCGCGCGAACATTACGTTTATAATCCCCCGCAGTTTGATAGACCGTGTTTAGCCCGCCCGATTTCAAGATGGGTTTGAAAACACTTTTCAGGTTTTGATGTTTATAGAGTGACTGGGCCACAGTTATATGTTAGCCTGTTTTTTGATTTCTGTCACCAAAAAAGGGGTTGCCCCCTTTTTGTGTATTAATTAGTCTTTTTTCGCGCGTTCGCCAGCAACTTTTTCTGCGACGTTTTTTGGGACCTCGTCATAGTGACTGAAGACCATGTCGAATGTTCCGCGACCCTGGGTCAGAGAACGGATATCGGATGCATAGCCGAAGAGTTCGGACAGCGGTACAAGGGCGCGAATGACCTGGACCCCTTGGCGGGCGTCCATACCCTGGAGTTGGCCGCGGCGGGACGAGATGTTACCCATAACATCACCAAGGTAGTCTTCCGGTGTTTCAATTTCCATCGACATGATAGGCTCGAGAAGGACCGGGCCCGCTTTGCGAGATGCCTCTTTGAAGGCCATAGAACCAGCGATTTTGAAGGCCATTTCGGACGAGTCGACCTCGTGGTAGGAACCGTGGACAAGAGTTACTTTGAAGTCCACACACTCGTACCCCGCGAGGACACCAGACATCTTGGCTTCTTGGATACCTTTGTCAACCGCAGGAATGTATTCTTTTGGAACCACACCGCCGACGATTTTGTCGACGAATTCGTATCCCGTGCCAGGGTCTTTTGGTTCGACAATAACTTTGACGTGACCGTATTGTCCCTTTCCACCAGATTGTTTAATGTATTTTCCTTCAACCTCGACGCGGTTACGGATGGTTTCACGGTATGCGACCTGGGGCTTGCCCACGTTGACGTCGACCTTGAATTCGCGGCGCAGACGGTCAACGATGATTTCCAGGTGAAGTTCGCCCATACCCGCGATGATTGTTTGGTTGGTTTCGCTGTCTGTATATGTTTTGAATGTTGGGTCTTCTTCGGCCAATTTGATGAGGGCCATAATCATTTTTTCTTGCATTGCCTTTGTAGCCGGTTCAATTGCAAGGTTTATGACAGGTTCGGCGAAGCTCATAGATTCCAATGCAATTGGGTGAGCAGGGTCACAGAGGGTGTCCCCCGTTATTGTGTCTTTCAGACCGACAAGCGCACCGATGTCACCGGCACGGAGTTCGGTAATTTCGGTACGGTTGTTTGCGTGCATTTGCAGGATACGTCCAACACGTTCCTTTTTGTCTTTTGTTGCGTTTAGGACGTATGAACCCGCCTCTAGCACACCGCTGTAGACGCGGAAGAAACACAGACGGCCAACGAATGGGTCGGTTGCGATTTTGAATGCAAGACCCGCGAACGGTTCGTCGTCCGATGATTTGCGTTCCTGTTGCTCGCCCTTTGGTGTTGTTCCGCCGATGTTTGGAACATCGATTGGGGATGGCATATAGTCGACAACCGCATCAAGCAGTTTTTGGATGCCTTTGTTTTTGAAAGACGAACCACAGACAACCGGGTTGAATTTCATAGCAATTGTGCCCTTGCGGATTGCGGATTTAAGTTCATCTATCGTTGGTTCCTCGCCCGCGAAGAATTTTTCCATCAGGGCGTCGTCCATTTCGGCCGCGGCCTCGATAAGTTTGTTACGGTATTCCTTTGCCAAATCAACAAGGTCGGCAGGGATGTCGATTTCTTCCATGACCTTGCCCATGTCGTCTTTGTATATTGTTGCCTTCATTGTAACTAGGTCAACGACACCGCGGAAGTCTTTTTCCGAACCGATAGGCAGTTGAATAGGCACAGGGTTAGCACGCAGACGGTCACGCATTGTTTGAACGGCGCGCAGGAAGTTTGCGTCGTCCCTGTCCATTTTGTTGATATAGGCGATACGAGGAACGCTGTACTTGTTGGCTTGGGACCAGACCTTTTCAGATTGTGGTTGAACACCCGCGCGGGCACAGAACACGGCAACGGCACCGTCGAGGACTTTTAACGAACGCTCGACCTCTACCGTAAAGTCAACGTGGCCCGGGGTGTCGATGATGTTGATTTGACAGTGTTGCCATGATGTTGTTGTTGCGGCCGAGGTGATTGTGATACCCCGTTCCTGTTCCTGGACCATCCAGTCCATTGTTGCGCCACCGTCATGAACCTCACCAATCTTGTGGCTTTTTCCCGAATAAAAAAGGATACGTTCAGTCGTTGTGGTCTTGCCCGCATCGATGTGAGCCATAATCCCAATGTTTCGGTAATCTTTCAAATCTACCTTTCTTGCCATAGTTAAAGTTTTCTCCCTCTTGTTTTGATTTTGTTATTATTAACTAGTCACGATAATAACACACAGGGGCGTTTTTCGCAAGGATTTAATTATTTTGTTTGTTCGCGGCGGAGTCTGCGCCATGCCACAAATCCATAGATATCAATGAGCAAGAATAGGACAAATGTCGATATCATTACGGTCGCGGCCGAGTCACCATCGATAAGAAGCATCAACCAAAGAACGGCCTGGACAAAGTCCAGTATTATATACGTTGCGAACGAGATTGGGCTGCGCCGTGCCATGAAGTATGTGGCCAGAACATTCAGGGCAACAGAGATAACAGATATTATAAGGAAAGGGGTTCCGAACGCACGGAGAAGAAAAAAGTAACCGACAGATAAAACAAGTTGGGACAGGATAGCCAATATCAATTCCCGCCGCGTTGTTACCGAGATTTTAATAATTCGGCCAGAGTGCCGATTGCGCAGCCACGAATACATCGCATAGATTTTCAGCGGCATGATGAATGCGAGGATAACCGTGACCTCGCCAAATAAACTGACCTGCCATGATGCCACAACATAAAAGACAAGAGAGATTATCGCCAAGAAACGACTCTCGATTTTTCCCTTTACCGCCAGCACCGCGCAAACGGGCATTGACACACCCGCCAATATCGCCCAAACGGAACCGTCAAAAATCACCCCGAACGTAATCGGGATGATAATGGACAACATTAAAAGGACGACCTCCCAGGCCGTCCAGTTTTTGAAATAGGTTCTTACCACTTGTAGTGAGCAAACGCCTTGTTGCTCTCGGCCATTTTGTGGACTTCTTCTTTTTTCTTGAACGCGCCACCCGTTTGGTTGTATGCGTCAACCAGTTCGTTGGCAAGACGTTCTTCCATTGTTTTTTCGTTACGCTTTCGCGCAAAGTTTACCAACCAACGGATACCGAGGGTTTGACGGCGAGCAGGACGAACCTCCATCGGAACTTGGTAGTTGGAACCACCGACACGACGGGCCTTTGTTTCAAGGAGTGGCATGATGTTTTCAAGTGCCTGGGTAAATGCGGTCATTGCATCGACGTTTGTCTTTTTCGCCATGCGGTCGAACGCGCCGTAAACGATAGCTTGGGCGGTGCCCTTTTTACCGTCTTGCATGATTTGGTTGATAAGTTTTGTTACGACTTGGCTTCTGTAGATTGGGTCCGGCAATACCGGTTTGACCCCGACTCCGCTTCTTCTTGGCATGATTTATTTTCTCCTTTTCTTGTCACAATTCTGTGACGGATACTCCGCTTTGCGGTTATATCAAATTACTTCTTTGGACGCTTTGCGCCGTATTTTGAACGGGCTTGCATACGTTTGTTAACACCAGCGGTGTCAAGCGTTCCGCGGATGATGTGGTAACGCACACCCGGAAGGTCCTTTACACGGCCACCACGGATGAGAACGACACTGTGTTCCTGGAGATTGTGACCGATACCAGGGATGTAACAGGTTCCCTCTTGCTTGTTGCTGAAACGAACACGCGCAACTTTACGAAGAGCCGAGTTTGGCTTTTTCGGTGTGGTTGTTTTGACTTGTAAACATACACCACGTTTTTGCGGACATTTTTCCAAAATAGGCGACTTTGATTTTGATGTCGTCTGTTTCCGTCCTTTTCGCACCAGTTGGTTCATTGTTGGCATTGTTTCGTTTCTCCTTAACAAAAAGATGCTCACACAGAGCATCCCTATATTATCATAAGTATATTGTTATAGTCAAGCCATTTCCAATTCTTTTGCGTCGTTTGTAAATTGACCCTCGAGCTTCATTACGTTGGCGCGGCCCGCATAGTTATCCGACATTGTGTCGATGGCGGCCATAGTTTTGCGCAGAACATCTACCTGTTGCCCCGCGGCGACCTCGGTCGCGAGGATGCCAGGCAGTTGATTGATGTTGGTTTGCATTTGGTTGCGAGCAATGTCACCAGCCAGTCCAGGGGCGAACACGCCGTAATCCATGCCCTTTCCCGCCAATCGCGTGTAAGAGAGCATATCGGCAAGTTGTTGGCCGTTTGGTTTGCTACCCGATTTCATCATATCTACTACGATATCCATGCATTAATTATAGCACACACGAACCAGTTGTCCAAACCAAAATTTTGATGAATACTATAGGTTAAAAAAGTTCGTAAATCATTAGACAAAAGCCGTAACCATCCCATATAATTAGGTTAGATAACAGGGGGAGATTGGGGTGCCAAAGTTCACATATCCAATAGTGTTTATATTTAACGAGGAAGCGGGCGTGTACAATGGTTACATTCCTGACCTTTGTATTTATGCCGCGGGCAACACGTTGGAGGAAGTATATGCCGATGCCGAGGATTTGATGGGCCAGTTTTTTACACTCTGTTTGGCGCACGAAATTGATTTCAACACACCAAGTACATTAGAAGAAGTCACAGACAAATGGGTTGGTTACAAGGTAAGTTTGTTAACCGCCAAGGTTCCAGATTAATTACAACAAACAAAAAGCCCCGAGGGGCTTTTTGTTTTGAGCAGTCAATAACTAGATTACAACAGCAACCTTTACACCTACACCCATTGTTGAGGTAAGCACAACGTTTTTCAGATATGTGCCCTTTGCCGCGGATGGCTTTGCCTTGATAATGGCATTGATAAGCGCGTTGAAGTTTTCAACCAATTTGTCCGAACCGAAAGAAACCTTTCCGATAAGACAGTGAACGTTGTTTCCTTTGTCCAGACGGTATTCAACCTTTCCGCCCTTTGCCTCGTTAACGGCCTTGGTCACGTCGGTTGTTACGGTACCGCTCTTTGGGTTTGGCATAAGACCCTTTGGTCCCAAGATTTTTGCAACACGACCGACAACACCCATCATGTCAGGGGTTGTAATACACACGTCAAAGTCGAGCCAGTTTTGGGAAACGATTTTTTGAACGATGTCCTCGCCCCCTACGTGGTCGGCGCCAGCTTTTTTGGCTTCTTCTTGCTTGTCAGGTTTTGCGATTACCAATACGCGAAGGGTTTTACCCGTTCCGTTTGGCAGAACGACGGTTCCGCGAACCTGTTGGTCGGCTTGGCGGCCGTCAACACCCAGGCGAACATGGAGTTCGACACTCTCGTCAAATTTGCTGGTTGCGTTTTCGATGACCAATTTCATTGCGTCGTCCGCGCTGTACATTTTTGCGCGGTCAACTTTTTCGTGACGCGCGGTTACTTTTTTTGCTTGTTTCATAATACCTGTCCTCCCCTTAGTCCACTACCACGACACCCATTGAACGGGCGGCGCCGGCAACCATGCTCTCGGCCGCGGCCAAGTCGGTGGTGTTCATGTCGACCAATTTTTGTTTCGCAATCTCGGTGATTTGTGCACGTGTGATTTTACCGACTTTGTCGGTGTTTGGCTTTTTTGAACCGGATTCCAGGCCAAGGACCTTTTTGATAAGAACAGCCGTTGGTGGGGTTTTCAGGACAAAGTCGAACGACCGGTCCGTGTAGATTGTGACAACAACGGGGATGATAAGACCCGCGTCTTTTGCCGTTTGGTCGTTAAACGATTTAACGAACAGCGGTATGTTAATACCATGGGGACCCAGGGTCGAACCAACCGGTGGAGCCGGTGTGGCCTTGCCCGCGCCGATTTGCAGTTTTACCTGCGTCTTGATAGCCTTGGACATTGCAATTCCTCCTATTATTTATTGTGGTCCTGGCGAAGTGCACGCGGCACCTCTTCCACTTGGGGATGATGTGTCTTTCAACACAGTAGGGGTAGTATACACAAGTACAACCATTATGTAAAGGGTTTGTTAACCGACCCAACGGCCCCAGATGAAGCGGAGGGTGATGATGTTTATTAGTTGTTGGGCAATCCAGCCGATGAGGGTGTCGTTATAGCCCAGGATGTCGGATACAACACCAACGAAGAGGACCATTGGTTGAGGGCCGAACGAGGCCGAGTCCCAAGACATCAGGTCACGGTCGGCGTCCGAGCCGTCGCCTCCGCGGTTATCACCCATATAGAACATGTAACCCGCGGGCACGGAGATTTCCCAACGATTGCGTTCGGGAACGAATTGAATAAAACGGGCGAACGGGCCGCGGTGAACGGCGTTCGGGCGTGTCCAGTTCCAAATTGATGTATAGGTAACATTTTGACCCCAATGCGCGTCCAGATACCATTCGTCAATGGCCTGGCCGTTTACATGTATTTCATAACGCCATGGGTGTTGGCCGATTGGTGTGTTTTCGCGCGGACGGCGATAGAAATAAACAAAGTCACCGTCCATGGCAATCATACGTTTGACAAAGAAATCAAACGGCAGTCCGTGTTCACCTATTTGCCCACCCTGGGGGTGATAGTGCCTGACAACGATGATGTTGCCCCGTTCGGGACGGGAATAGCGATTGACGACGACACTGTCGGTGTTGTTTCCGCCTACCCCATTGACCACCCAGTTAGGGTTCAGGGTCGTCATCATGCTGCTGCCCTCTACGAAAGATACCAAGAAAATAATTGTGAAAACAATCATAGTTATGGAGAGTCCGACCGAGACACCGAAAAATCCGCCACTGGCAATATTTGCCAGGCGGTTTCCTATCGTCCCCTCGCGGAGATTTCGCCCTTCGTTAGCAACGCTGTGCTCTTGGGCGACGTATTCCCTGTTCCCCATGACCTGTTCAATCATATATGATAAGCACCCTTGCTGTCAAACCATGATATTATAAATACATGGAAGAAGATTTCGCCCAACGCGTTATAAAGAAACGCAAGAGCATTCGCGAGAACCGAAAGTTACGCGAACAGAAGATTTACACCCTGGGCGGTGAAATTTTTTCCGCCATTACGCATGGGATTACCGCCGCATTGGGGGTGGCCGCGTTGGTGCTGTTGATTGTATTTGCCAGCCGTTCCGATTACGGCGCACGTGCTGTTGTTTCGGTGACGATTTTCGGGGTGTTTGCGTTGGCGGGGTTTTTGGTTTCGACGATTTATCATTCGTTGGCGATTAACAAGGGCAAGCGGGTTTTTCGTGTCCTGGACCATTGTTCGATATATTTCATTATCGCGGGAACATATACGCCGTTTAGCTTGCTGGCCGTTGGTGGGTGGATTGGATGGGTGTTGTTTTCCATTGTATGGGGATTGGCCGTTATTGGTTGCGCATTAACGGCAATCGACCGCGAACGTTTCAAAAAGTTCGCATTCGCATGTTATCTGATTATGGGATGGATGGGTGTTGTTGCCGCCGTTCCGTTGATTTCAAACATTGGAATTGGGGCGTCGTTTTGGCTGCTGCTTGGCGGTGGTGTTGCGTATACCTTGGGCGCGATAGTTTACAAGCAACCGGGCAAGTACACCCACGGCATTTGGCATTTGTTTACAATGGCGGGGTTGGTTCTGCAATTCCTGTCCATTCTATTTCTTCTGGTTTAACGTATTCGATTATTCGCGGCTTTCCTTTATATGTACTCTTCCTTATGTATTTCGAGTCTATGTACGTTCCGTCACGATAACGGTCAAGATACGTCTTTGTTTCCCGAGCATTCTTTCCATGGCATATGACCTTTTCGGTAAAGAACAGTCCCGGAACATCGCCGACAAATTCGGTTACCATTGGTTTGATACGGGTTTCGACACGTGGTTTATATGTGAATTCCGATTGCGCACCAAAGATGCGAACCTGGGCCGTGTTTATTCGGCCTTTGTCGATCACACGGGCCTCTATGTACAACGGCGCGTTTGTCGTGTTTTTGAATTTGAAATCGGCGGCCGATGAAACCATCGCATCCCGGCCGAGGGGAACATAAGAAATTGCCAGACTGTGATTATGGCTCTCGACAATTTTTAACCCCGCCAACAAAACGGCATTGAACAGGGTCGTTGATGCCTGGCACACGCCTCCGCCCACGCCAGGTACGAATTCACCGTCGATTATTATCTTGGCTTCCTCGTATTCGCGTTGCCGTGTCCGCGGGCCGACAACGCGGTTGAATGATACGGTATCGCCCGGTTGTACAACCAGACCATCAAAAGATTCCAACGCCAATGTTATATTATTTTCACGCGGGGCGTTGTCCTCGAAATTCGTTGCGTATCCGCCGCGCAGAACGATGTCGCCCAGAACCTCTTTGACATCGCGGGGATGTACGTCAACGACATGGGCAATGACCCGATTTTCATCATTCAACAGGGCCGTTATAATATCGGCGCAAAGCCGTTCGGTGTCCAATCGTTGCCCCACCCGTTGATTGGTGACCCAGAATTTTTCCCGTTTATCCGGGTCAAAGTTTATCCGTCCGTCCGAGTGAGGAACAAAGACCTCTCTTTCCAGTTTGGCTATATCCGTCCATATATCTGGGAACCAGCGAAGTGCCTCCGCGGGCGATAGGGTTGGGTCGTATCCCTTGTCGCCGAAAATTCGTTTCGCGCGTTGATAGATGTCCTGGCCTTGGGTAAATTCGTATTTGTCCAGGGCGTTCCACCAACGGTGTTCGTCCCGTATAAAAAATTCGTGCCCAGCACGCGTTATAAGCGTCCCGAATTTTTTGGACATTAATGAATCCAAAACATCACACGGAAATATCTGCGATATTTCCTGGGTCATGACAAAGGGCTGGTACGACCCCATCAACAAAACGCCGCACAAACACACAAGGCACACCGCCGCTATCTTTTGTTTCACGACATTATTATGTTAAGATAAAGCCATGGAAATACATGCGGCCCCATTGGCGGGATATACCGACCATGCGTTCCGTCGGGTCTTGGCCCGATGCGGGGCGCGGATTTTGTATACGGAAATGGTGTCCGCCACCGCGATGTTTTACGGGTCGGACAAGACGATAAATTTACTGGGCCATGATCGCGGTGTGTACAACGTGGTTCAATTGTTTGGATCACGTCCCGAACATTTTGAATTCGCAATAAAGAGCGGACATTTAGATGCCTTTGACGAGATAAACATAAATATGGGCTGCCCCGCCCCAAAGATAATAAAAAACGGCGAAGGCAGTGCGTTGATGAAAAACCCCGAATTGGCCCGCCGCATAATTGAAACATGTGTCCGCGCAACGACAAAACCCATCAGTGTTAAAATGCGCCTGGGGTTCACCGAGCCAATCGCAACAGTAACAGAGTTCGCGAAAATGTGCGAAGAGGCGGGCGCACACAGGATAATAGTTCACGGCAGATACACCAGCCAAGGTTACAGCGGCATTGCCAATTGGAACAAAATAGCCGAGGTTGTGCGGTCGGTAAAAATCCCCGTCATCGCAAACGGCGATGTTGTTGATTTGGAATCGGCAAAAAAATGTCTGGACGCAACGGGTGCCGCGGGTTTGATGATTGGCCGCGCGCTAATGGGGGCACCATGGAAAATCGACCCGACGTTTACACCAACCCCCGAATTCATCCGCGACATTATTAAATTTCACATTGAAACTGCGATAGAACTAAACGCGTACTTTCCCGAAATGAAAAAGCATCTGTTGTTTTATTGCAATCACCTGTCCAATTCGCGCGATAAAAAGCTGTTAATCGCAAAGGCCGAAAATTTTGACGAGGCCCGAAAAATCATGGAAATTTAATAACCGCCAAGGAGTATAGGCCATCCGACTATTGTTTCGTGCGCCCTCTCGACAATTTGTAAATTAATACGTCGGCCGTCAGATGTTATAAAATCGCGGCCGCGGGTGTTGTGGGCGTATGTTATGTGACCCGCGTGTATTTGTTGCGTGGACACGACATGATGCCCCAAACGGTTCAGAATTTCGGATGCATTGGTTCGTGGCAACCGTATGCTCTCGCCATCTATGTGGTTGAACTTTGCGCGCAATGCCGCGGCGTTGTGTGATGATGTTATGTACACATGACCCAGGGCGATGTCTATGCGACGTTCGACAAGGGGACTGTTGACCAATTCCCTGCTATAAATACGGAACTCGCCATTGCCCAGGGTTTCCAACTGGGGATTGCCCATTGTTCCAAAATGCCAAACCAACAATGCCGCGCACCCCGCAACAAAGACAATAAATTTCGGTGCGTTGGTCATGTGTACATTATCGACCGCACCATGATATATTAGACCCATGCCGCAACAAAGAAAACGGGAAGACCCGGACGTACATAAACAAATTCATAATGGCCGCCGCGAAAAGCTGCGTGCCTCGTTTTTGAAATATGGATTAGAATCATTTAACCCGGTCCAGGTTTTGGAATACGCGTTGGGCCTGGCTATTCCCCGCATTGATACAAATCCAATTGCGCACGCATTGATAAACCGGTTCGGCAGTTTATCAGGAGTGCTAGAAGCCCACCCCGACAGATTACAGGAAATCGACGGCATAGGCGAGGTCAGCGCGATATTCATTTCGTTCCTGCGCCAATTTGCGAAATATGCGGCCGCATTGGAAAATCACCAGCACAAAATCAAATCCCCCGCCGAGGCAATCGAACACCTGCAATCCATTATGGGTATGGCATTGGAGGAAGAATTAGTTATCCTGTGCATGGACCGCAACGGTACATTATTGTTACAGGAACAAATTCGCGGAAACCAAAGTCGGGTCGAGGTTCACCTGCGCAACATTGTCGATGCAATCATGCGGGTAAAGAGTGCGTATGTAATATTGGCCCACAACCATATTGACGAATCGGTTAATCCGTCCGACGCGGATATACATTTCACGCGAACGTTGTTGGGAATATTGCGTCCATTGGAAATTATGGTCATGGACCATTTGATATTCGGAAAAGATGGAAAGGTATTCAGTTTCGCGGGCAAAGGATTATTGGGTGTATTGGAACGCGAACACCGTGCATTTATAAATTGCAAAGATTACGAAGAAATGATTAACGGTTGATAACTATTGTTGTTGTGTCCAGTGATTTTGGCCCGGCCGCCCCAACCCCAATTCATCGCGGGCATAATCCAAGATAAATTGCCATGTATCCATGTATTCTAATTCGTTTTGTATATTGCGTAATTGTTGTTCCAATCGTGCGTTTTCCATCGCCAATGCATCCGCCCGCGACAATCGCGTGTGGTTCATCGACATAATCAAAACCAAAACCAAGACCAACGTAAACAACAATGTCACGGCCCCGACAACGACGATTTGTAATCTCTTTTGTGCGATTGCGTCCATGTTCTATTTTACCTCGTTAAAATCAATTCCGAAACAAAATTTGCCAAAGTTTTCTTTTTCAGGGATAGGCAGGGTTCGCATCTTTTCCTCGAACCGCTTGCGGTTGAATTTTATGTTGACGCGGTAAATGTCCAGGTTGCTGTCTTCCTTACATATGTGGTGGTTCACATCAAAATATGTATAGAACGTTTTGTCGCCTTTGACGCAACCACTGCTGCCGTTACATACGTATGACTTACCACTCTCGTTTATAATTATTTTGCGGGTATGAATGTGTCCAAAAAAGACGATATCACAATTTTTCACGCCGAACAACCTGTCCAAATGCGCCTCGGTAAATTCATCATAATCATCACGCACAACGCCGTTTTCATCGTGGCTGTAATGTGTGAACAGGACATTAAACCCCTTGTAAGAAATTTTGTATTCGTGCGGCATAGATTTGATAAATCGCAAGTCGTCGTTGTCCAAACTCTTGTATATGTATTCCATGTGTTTGATACCGGCATATGTCATTGTGCTGACGCTGCTGTCGTAACGCACCATTCGTTGTTCATGATTGCCCGTAACACATTTAACCTTGTCTTTGTATTTGGACAGCAATTTCAAACACGCCGAGGAATCGGGGCCAAAGGTAATCGCATCCCCCAAAAAGTACGCTTGTTTAATCTTGCGGTTGCGGCGGATATGTTTCAATATGGCCTCCAGGGCCTCTAGGTTGCCGTGAACATCTCCAAATACTGCTATTGCCATCTACTCCCCCTCTTGGACATGTAATATATCACAGTTACGCAATATTGTTACAACATTTGCTCGCGCATCTTTTTCTTTTCTTTGTTGTCGATTTCGCGCTTGGCCTCCATTTCATCGAAAACATTTGCCTTGACGTGTTTGCGCATTTCCATCATGTCTTGTAATGTTATCTTTTCGCGTGGAACCTTTACCTTGGTCGCCTCGTATGACGAGATATACTCGGCAATAATTTCCTCGAAAGGCACGTCCAAGGTCGAGGCCATGACATGCCAATAAAACAACATCTCGCCCAAAATCTCGGCCATACGGCGTTGCCGCTCGGGGCTGTATGGACTTTCGCTGAAACCTACTGCACCGACTATTTCTGCGGCTTGGCCTGTGGATTTGCTCATCCCTATGCCTGCGTACGCCAATGCGTTACGTAATGTCATCCCTTCTTCCGTCAAAAATTCCCTGACCAGATTTTCCATTTGTTCCATACGTCAGTTTAGTATAAACAACGTCGCAATGGCAAGAGCAATTAAATAGATTGAAAAATACCACAACCGTATTCGGCGAACGATGCGCAACATGAACTTGATTGAAAACACCCCCGCAACCAAAGCAACAATAAATGCCAGCACCAACTGCAATCCATCCACCCCCATCGTTATGGGACCGTCCCCAGTGACCTCGAACAACAACGCCCCGATGATAATGGGAATGGACATGAGGAAGCTAAACTCCGCCGCCGCCTCTCGCCCCGAACCCGTCGCCATTGCGGTGGCGATGGTAAACCCCGAACGCGAAAACCCAGGAATTACCGCCAACCCCTGGGCCAATCCCGTTGCCGCGGCCGAACGCATTTTCACCTCGCCCTCGTTCCGTTTAATGAATGTCGTTGCAAACAAAACAATCGCGGTAATCATAAACGTGATTGGCAATATCGACGCGGTAAAAGTCCGTTCAATAAAATCGCGAAACAATAAAACAAACGTAACGGTAATAATGGTCGCCAACAACAATGCGTATACCTTTGGTTGTAATGGATTTTTCAACATTGCCCAAATTTTGCGCCAAAACACCAATAAAACGGCACATAATGTTGCGATATGCAAAACAATGTTAAACAGTAACAAGTCACCATCAAGACCAAATATATGTTGTGCCAGGATAAGGTGCCCGCTGCTGCTGACAGGCAGGAACTCTGTCAACCCCTGTACCAACCCCAAGATAATCGCAACGATGATTGTCATTTCCTAGTTATATGTAAATGGCGGGATACAAAATACACGGTCGTCATAAACACCGCCGTCATCAAAACGGCCAAGCCATACCACATCGGGGTGTTCGCGTATCGGTCGCGCAGGGTTATATTCGACAACTCCGCCCCCGTGAAATAATGACTTCTTTGCGGGGTTGTATACACGAAAACCATACCGACGTCGCGGGTTTCACATTCGACCATATTCAAAAACATATTTACCAAAATCGCCGCTTTGTTTGTTTCTGCCGTCAAAAAATCTGTAAAGGGGTTTTCGATATATGTCGTACGACTTATAAAAAAAGCCGTGCGTTCTATCTCCCTCGTGGTTTTCAAATCCGTATCCATGACCACGCGGATGTAATCCATACCCTCGGTTATGTCGCCGAACTCCTCACCCATGATAAAATTCGTGATTTTCAATCGCGCGGTCTTGTGCGCAACCGTTCTGTCAAAGTTCAATTGCACGACCTGGACAACCTCTGCGTTTGATTTACGTTGAACAATAATCTGGGCGCGCCCCCCAATCACGGGTTCGCCCGCGGCCGCCGAACACCCCGCAAACAAAAAAACGGCCACCCCAGCCATGCACACCGACACAATCGACATAGTTAATTTCTTCATTCCTTATATTACTATTCGCACTAGGAACCCTAATTGACTCTCCGCGCGATATAAGATAAAATAGGTAATGGAAAATTTTACACTGCCCCAAAACATAGACGCCCTTGTCCGTCGCCGCAATGAAATATTGAACGTATTGAATGCAAACAAATCAAAGCCGGGATTCAACCCAAACAACACGGTCGGATTGCCGGGCGAAGAAGTTCTCATCAACGAATTTTTTGAAATAGAGCGCGCACTGCGCGGCGAGCCAACATGGGGTTCCCTAACCGCAAACGCACAAAAACCAATAGAGCCATCCGTCCAAGCCGCCGCATCAAACATCTATCAATTCCCAACCGCCGAAAAGAGAAACTAGAACCCTGCCCCCTCGGCCTCTATCACCACACGCCGCATAATGTCAACGCACTCGATTGGCCATTCGCCGCGGGCTGTTTCGCCGCTGGTCATCACTGCGGTTGCGCCATCCCATACCGCGTTGGCGACATCCCCGACCTCTGCCCTTGTTGGGCGGGGTTTATATGTCATGGATTCCAACATCTCGGTCGCGACAATCACAAACCGCCCCGCCGCGTTACATTTTCGGATAATGTGTTTTTGCAGGGTGGGGATTTGTTCCAACGGATACGCAACACCCAAATCACCGCGCGCAACCATTATGCCGTCCGATATCGCAATAATTTCGTCCAGATTTTTAATCGACAACGAACTTTCAATCTTTGAAATAATTGGCGTATTTTTACCGATAAATTCGCGCATTTCGACGACTTCGCGTGCGTGGCTTACAAAACTGGCCGCCACCATATCCACCGTTTCCTCCGTACCCATTTTCAAATCCGCCTTATCCAACTCGGACAAAAACGGCATCTTGAAATCCACGTCGGGAATGTACAAACTTTTACGTTGGCCCAATTTCCCGCCAATCACAACGCGAGTTATGACATTCGTACCCTTTACATCCGTAACCACCAATTTCAACCGCGCATCATCGACCAAAATTTCCTGCCCCACCTTCATGCTCTGGGCAAAATTCGTCGGATACGGCACAGACACACAGGCACAGTTCCCAACACACTCATAATTAGAAAGCATCAATTCCTGGCCCGTGACCAATTCGACCTCGCCGCCCTTTAACGCGCCGATACGAATGTCTGGGCCCTTTGTGTCCAACATAATCTGAAAGTCCAATTTCTTCTTCGTCCGCACATCTTTTAATCGGCGAATTAAATCGCGATTTTGTTCGGTCGTGCCGTGGCTGCAATTAACACGCGCAACATTCATCCCCGTGCGCGCCAATTGCTCTATCCTCTCGGGCGACCAAGACGCAGGCCCAATCGTGCAAATTATCTTTGTTTTCATAACAATATGTTATCACCAAACTATGCCAACGTGAAAACAAAAAAGAGGTGCCAACCAGACAACCTCTATACTTTAGTGCGCAAGGGGGTTTGGGGGCACTCGCTTTGCCCCCAATCGTTTTTGGTTCTTTTGGCAACCCAAAAGAACAATACAGGAGTTACTCCGACTCTTTCTTTGCCAACGCAATACACAACCGTCTGTCATTCCCCTCGCCTACACTGTAGCTGCGAACACCCTCTATATCTTGCAATGCCGTGTGAATGATTGCACGGTCGCGTGGGTTCATCGGGTCCAACTTTATTGTGCGCCCACTCTCTAATACTTTTGCGGCCTTGCGCTCGGCCAACGCCTTTAATGTTTCCGCCCGACGCTCTTTGTAATTTTCGATGTTAACGAATACGCGGCGGCGATCTTCTTTGTGTGATTGACCAACGGCCTGGACAATTACCTGTAACGCATGCATGGCCTCGCCGCCCTTGCCGATTAATCGGCCAACGTCATCGCCGCTGATTTCTATTGTGAAACTTCGCTCGTCCTCGGTACATGTTACCCCGCATTCGGAACCCATGGCCGCCAACAATTCGGTCACAAATTTCACACATGCATCAACCTTTGCACTCTCGCCCGCGACAACTGGCTTTTGCTCTCTTTTCTCGATTGGCTTTCTTTCTTCTCTTTTTACTGGCTTTTCGGCCTGTTTCTCCGCTTGTACCTCTTTGACTGGTTCTGGCTTAACTTCCTTTTTTGGCTCTGGTTTTGGTTCTACCTTTGGCTCGGACTTCTTTACGCCCTCTTTCATCGTTATTTTTACCTTGGCCTTTTTGAACATTCCGCCGTTTGAAATGATTTCAAAATCTACCTCGTCATATGCGGCCCCTAACTGCTCCAACCCTAACTCAATCGCCTCGTCAATTGTCTTTGCTTGAATCTCTACCGATTTCGCCATACACCTCTATTCTCCTTTTGTTATATACCGACACAAATTATTTACTTTTGAAATACTTTGCGTGTGGGTTTATTATTGTCATGTCTGGGGCACTCTCTTTCTTTTTGGCCTCTTTACGTTTTAACATCTTGTCAATGATAACATTCAAACCAATCGCATAGACCGTGGAAATAATCGAAGACGCGATAATATAAATCGCCAACGCAGACGTCATCGTCATCGTAACCCCAATCATAACCAAAGGCATAATAATCTTCATCATCTTGCCCATTTGCGCGGGGTCGAATGATGGAACGTCTGGCTTCTTGGTACCGTCGTTTACGGCCTGGTTTTTTACGTTACGAATACCGTATCCGATTTCTGGCTCCTCATTTTCTTTTTTCGCGGTGATTGGTTTTGTTCGTGCCATTACTTTTGCACTGATAACCGCACCCGCGTATGTCGCACCACCGGCCAAGAGGATAAGCAACAGCCATCCATTCAACCGACGGTCGGTATCATCAATGTGCGAAAAGATTTCATTGTATTGCGCGCGCAAGGCATCCATCCCCGCCGCATCCAATCCATATGTCGCACGGTCGGAAACACCGCTTATGGCACTGCGGAATTGGTCGAAATCCAACACTCGCGCCGTCCATGGGGTGTCTGGCCGCCATACGTTCGTAACCCACAAAAACCCTACACGTGTTTCGGAATACTCGGCACGGATGGCCTCGGCGAATTCCTCGGTGTCGTGATACCCATCCCATTCTTGGTGAATAGCCTGCAGTCGCAAAAACTGGTTATTAACGTTATAGTTACTGATGACTCCCAATGCCTGGAACATACTTATGAACACCACGAAAATCATAACGATGTTCAAAATGGTAAAGAGGCAAAATCCGCCCATCGCGCCCGCACCATGCTTGCGATATAACTCCTGACGCTTTTGGTTCATGGTGACGGGGTCGTCCGCGTACTTGATACGGATTGCATCGTCCTCGGGTTTAATCTCGGCCATACGCAGGCTGTTTTGCTTTGTGAAATACTTTGTACCAAAATCAATAGGTATCAAAACGGTACGCAGCAACAGTGCAAACAATATAACGGCCAAACCGTAACTGCCTACCCCGCCATAAAGCCACCCCAAAACGTTATAAACCAAACGGGCAATCGCACCGCCCTGTTCGGGAAAAACAACTATGCTTTGCAACATTTCAAACATCTAACTTCTCCTAATCTCTAAACTCTACACTACCCACTTGCTGCCGCCGCGCAATTTCCACGGGACGGGGTCAAAGCCACGGTTGTTCCGACCAAAGGGGCGGCACCGCAATATTCGGCGCGTCGTCATCCACCATCCGACAAACGGGCCATGCCGCCGAATCGCAATCAATGCGTATTCGGAACATGTTGGTGTAAATGCACAACTCTTTGGCAATAATGGTCGAATAACGAACCTATAGAAGTATATAGGAAGACATGCCACGAATTCAATCATTTTTCGCATATTAAACCCGCTTTTTGCAACACGGCGACCATCGCCGCCTGGATTTCGGTTAAATGCTTTTTCTCGATACCCTCTTTGGCAACGAACACCAAACTGTGGTTCGGTGCAATTCGGTCGACCAACGGCCGTGCCGCCGCGCGCATCAAACGAATGGCACGATGCCGCACCACGGAATTACCAACCTTTTTGGACACGGAGAAACCGACCTTGATATTTTTCATCTTGGCCGAAACAAAGACAAGGGTCAGCAATTCACACCCCACGTGCCGACCCCTGCGATAGATATAGTTAAACGATTTGCGCTTCTTAAGGCGATATTGTTTAGACAGCATCTAAACCTCCCTTATGCAGAGAGTACTTTTCTTCCTCGCGCCCTACGACGCTTCAAAACGTTACGTCCGCCTTGGGTACGCATACGCGCACGAAAGCCGTGGACTTTTGACCGTTGACGCTTTTTTGGTTGATATGTTCTTTTCATGTTTTGTTACTCCCGAAATAATCCAAGTCCACTTATTATACAGACCCCAACCCATTTCGTCAAGTTGTTCATCCCGATGACAAATCATTTGCCATACTTTTTGTAAAAGTTCCTCATCTTCATTTCCAGTTGTTTGCTGCTAGAATTGTTTAACAATGTTGTTATGTTTCCATCGGCCCAATAAACCCATATAAAGTCTGGGTCAACAACAATCCTTTGGGATTCCAGACTGCGGAAATACCTAACACATTCGTTGCACATCCTCCTGGAAACCCCTATTGGCCTGTCGGTACGGCGCGACAACTCCCGCTCTGCGTGTGAACCATAAAAACGTCCATCCGTTCCACCGTCTCTGTAATTCGCTTTGACCAACCCCTTTTTCTCATCTTCCTTTATCTGTTCGTCCAAAACACCCTTAAACGTTGTTTGATTTGTTAATCCTGCGGCCCTTAACTCGTCAATCGCTTTTTGACGTTTGTAACCTGGGCCGACAATCTCGTCGCTATACCCGCTTGCCCCCGCCACACTAGATGTGTCTATGGTAATCGCCAAGGTCTTTTTGTCCATCTCGGAACCATATGCCCACTGCATTTCGTCGGCCATGTACTGGGCGAAAATTGCCACGATGATATCGTCTTTGACGGCCACGGGCAAATCCAGCTTCGACTCCGCACACTGTCGCTCCAAATTATCCACGATAATTTCTTTCAACTTTGCATTACCTTGAACGTATTCGACTATAAAGTCCTTTGGTTTGGAACCCTTTGGCTCTAAATTCAACAAACCAATAACTAATTCGCGTGGTATTGCTTCACTTATTTTATTTGTCATTCGTTAACTATAACATACCTGTTAACACTTCTTGGCGGTACAACTCCCCCACACTTTTTGATAAAATTGGGGTCTATGGATAACGCAGTAGTTTGGGATTATATTGAGGAATCCCACGGGGGACTTTCTGTACTGTTTTTGAAGCCGGGAATGCGGCCAAAGTTCCCCATGTCATGGACGGGAAAATTGATAGAGGGATTAAACGAAAACAACATCGCCGAACACATGGACCCGCACGGCCCATGTGCGGGGTACATAGATATAAATGCCAACTACAACCAAATGGCGCGCCGCGGTGCCGAAATTTCATGGATTGAAATCCTGGACCCCGAATTCCGGGGGCGGGGTTTCGGCCGTGACTTGACCCAAGTCGGGGCAATGCACATCGGCGGCTACGGTGTCGGACGGCTGGAACTCGAGGCCCACAACGGAACCGAGGGGTTCCACGAAAAAATGGGCTTTACAAGGGAAACCAGTCAAAAGGGCCTGCGTTCAAACATCATATCAATGGCAACCAACCTCCCCAACACCGAACTAAACGCCGCATGGACAAAATTCAAAATGAACCCCACACTTTCGCAAATTGCATCAGACCTAACCGCACGGAGAGAAATATCATGACAAAACCACCATTGCGAAAATTCCTGACACGAAAATCATTGATAACCATGACCCCACCAAACGGTGCGGGGAAAAACTCCCTAATGGTACACGAAATGGGCCAAGGCGTTGCAAACCAACTCAAAAGTTACAGCCTGCTTACTCACATCAACTTTCTCTTGGCATCTATATCCCACCTGCACAACGACCACACCTCAAATATAAAAGAGGTCGAGGCCCTCTGTCACGAGGCCGGTGTTCCAATGCTCTTCCTCGATTATTACAACCACAACGGCGGCCCATACGCCCAAGACAGCCACAAACTCTACCGCGGCCTCCAAGACCTGGGCATCCAACGCCCGAACATGATTACCCCGCGCGAAGGCGCAACGATGATGGGCCTTCGCAACATCGAAAACACTCGCCTGGTTCATGCCGAGGGTTTCCATTCGTTCGCCCTGGCGATGGAGGACGATACCAACGAACTCCAACGTATTACAACAATCTTGCCCGATAACTGTGATGTCAAGGGTTCCAAACGGTTTTTCAAAGGCGACCTTGCCGGGCCAATGTTAAAACAAAATTTCTTTGACGTAACGGGCGAGCGACAGCACCGCCGCAACTTCCACCTGTCCATCGACACGGTCAAAGGCTATAACGTGTACGAAGACGAAAAAGGCAAACACTGTGCATGGCACATGTACACCAACACCCAAGGCAGCAAAAACCACGACCTCTCCCAACAACTGATGGACAACGGCTTTGACATTTTCTATCGCCACATGTACAAGGGCTCTCGCCACCTGAACGAATTAAACAAACCAATAAAAAACCCCGAAAAATCGGGGCCTCAAATCGGCGAATCGGCCTAGGATATCCGCACAGGCAACACAAGGAACGTAAAATCCCCATCCTTTGCCGCGGTGATTATTGCGGGACTATGCTCGCCCGTCAATTGTAATTTGATAAAATCATTTTGAATGTTACGCAACGCATCAAACAAATACTTTGCATTAAACGCAATTGTAACATCCTTTCCCGTCAACGACGCCGCGACCTTTTCGTTAATGCGGCCAATTTCATTTGTACTTGAAACCGCAACCTGCTTGTCGCCAACTTTGATGGTAACCAAATTCACCCTGTCTGAACGCACCAACAACCCTGCCCGCTCTACCGCGTTTTCAAAATGGCTCTTTTCAACAACCGCGTCGGATGTAAACTCTTTTGGCATTATTTGCGCGTAATTGATAAATTCGCCGTCAATCAAACGCGTAGCCATAATTGTGTTACCGACGGAAATTTGCAAGAACTTGTTTTCAACAACAACGTTAACCTCGCCATTATCATCCGACAACAACTTCCGCACCTCGTCCAAACTTCGCGCGGGGACAATAATTTTGCCCGCGTCTTTGTAATTTGCAATCGACTTCTCTACCTTTGCCATACGGAACCCATCCAACGCAACACCCGTCAATGTATCCTTATATAACTCGAACAACACACCCTTTAATACTGGGCGGCTGTCATCCTGGCTGGTACAAATCGTGGTCTTTGAAATCAAATCACGCAAAGCCTCCGACTTAATCGAAAAATACGGCTCCTCGGTCAGGTTAATAATTGACGGATATTCATCCGCGGGCAAACATTGGAAATTACAAATATTGTCGGCATGTTTAATAACAACCGTCTGGCCGTCGCTGGTAATTGACAAACTGCTCTTGTCCAACTTTCGCACATATTCGGCGAACAAACGCCCTGGAACAATTACCGTCCCCTGTTGTTTAATATCCGCACGAATTGTCTTTTGTAAAAATATTTCCAAATCGGTCGCCGACAATGTCAACGTATCCTTTGTCGCCGTCAACTTAATCCCTTCCAAAACTGGGTTAATTGCCTTTGCATTCGCGGCTCGCGCCACCGTCGCAACCGCCTCTGCTAAATCCAATCCATCAACCGTTAACTTCATATACCCTCCGTCTTACAATACATTCAATTGGAGTATATCATCTACCCTAATCATCACGCAAGCCAATCAAATCCCGCATGACGAACTTATGTTCACCGAGGGCTACCTCGCATGCATAAAAGACGGCAACAGGCCGCCGAGAAAACCCCCTACTAAAACCAAGCCATCCTCTCCTCTTTAGTGCGCAAGGGGGTATGGGGGCACTCGCTTTGCCCCCATTTGCTTTTGGTTCTTTTGGCAACCCAAAAGAACAACCGCCTGTTAAGGCAAACCTCAGTGCCCCCTGCAAGACGGCCATACACATTTGTCAGTGAACTATTGATTTCCCAAAATTCACATGTATAATGTAACTAGATATGGATATCGAAAAAATTTGGCGTGGCGCGCAAAAAAAGATTCAAGACAGGGTTTCCGCCGTGTCCTTTGACCTGTGGATTGCCACCCTAACCCCCGAGGAATTCCGCGACGGCGAATTCGTCCTGGCCGCCACATCTTCAAACGCACGGGACCAGGCATACAAAGACATCCACTTTCCGCATATAGAGGCGGAAATCCGCGACGCCGCCCCCATCGTCGAAAAAATCGTCATCATAGACGCAATTGAAAAAGAACAACGGGATGCCGCGAAAAACCCCCCCCAGAAAAATTTGGAAAATGAAATAACCCCCCCCAGCTACAGCGCAGGCTTCATCGTCCCAAACCCCACCAAAACATTCGACACATTCATAGTCGGCAAATCAAACGAATACGTCGCCGCGGCGGCCGAGGCCGTCGCACGCGCCCCGGGTAAACGCATAAATCCACTATTTATCTATGGGAACAGCGGCCTTGGCAAAACCCACCTCCTTCACGCTATTGCCAACCACATCCGCAACGAACAGCCCCACCTTAAAATCGCTTTTGCCACATGTGACAAATTCACAACCGATTACGTTAACGCAATGCGGTTCAAATCCATTCCCGTCGCACAATTACGCGAAAACTATCGCAATGTGGACGTCCTCCTGCTGGACGATATCCACGACATCGAAAACCGCACGGGAACCCAAGAAGAATTCTTCAACACGTTCAACGACCTGTTTCAAAACGGCAAACAAATCATCCTGACATCCGACCGCCACGCGGACAAGTTTACAACGCTAGAGGAACGTATGCGCAGCCGCTTCAAATCTGGCCTTATCCAAGACATGACCGCCCCCGATGTCGAAATGCGTATGGCAATCCTGCAAAAAAAAGCCAGCCTCGAAAACTACCGCCTGGACACCGATGTCGTACAATACCTGGCGGAAAAGGCGTTCAAGCGAAACATGAACATCCGCGATATGGAAGGCATCCTGTTCAAGGTCATTTTTTACGCTGGTCTTAAAAACCGCGAAACGCCGACCATCCTCGACTGTCGCGAAGCTCTCCAAGAACAGGAAGAAGACGTAAAAAGCCAAACCACATCCGAAACCATCATCGATAACGTTTGCAAGTATTTTCACGTAAAAAAAGACGATTTAATATCAAAAAAGCGAAATCGCGAATTTGCCGAACCGCGCATGTTTGCAATCTACCTTATATCTGAATTCCTAAACATTCCCTTGGTAAACATCGGCCAACTGTTCGGCGGCCGCGACCACACAACAATCCTACACAGCCGCAACAAAATCACAAACCAACTTACAAAAGACACCCGAACCAAACGCATAGTCGAAGACCTAACAAAACTGGTAATAAACGACTAACCCCGCCTGATGTTCTTCCGACGGTAACACTACCTTGATTCTCTCAACACTCATGATAACAGATTGTCACAAACCATGTTAAAATCTCCTACATGCATATCAAGACCTTGACCGTAAAGAATTTCCGAAATCACGTCGCGACGCAAATCGACCTCGCCCCCACCGTGAATGTTTTGGTGGGCGATAACGCCCAGGGCAAGACGAATCTGCTCGAGAGCATCTTCCTCGCCTGTGTCGGACGTGGGTGGCGCGCTAACCGCGACCGCGACCTTATCCGCTTTGACACCGACATCGGCATTGTCCGCGCAATCGCAACAAAACGTTACGGCGACGTCACGGTCGAGATTAAAATACCGCGAAACGGCCGTAAAACCATCCTTATTAACGGAATTCCCGTACAAAAGATGGGCGAATTAATGGGCCAAATAAATTGCGTTTTCTTTTCCCCCGACGAACTCCGATTGGTAAAAGACGCCCCAGCCGACCGCCGACGATTCATGGACATAGACATCAGCCAAATTGACAAGTCATATTTCTATTCATTGCTGCGATATAACAAAATCTTGGCCCAACGTAATGCCCTCCTAAAATCATCCACAGAAGACATCTCACGCGGATTGGAAATTTGGGACCAACAACTGGCAAAGGACGCCGTGCAAATCATTGCCCGTCGCATCAAGTTCCTGGACGAGTTAAAGGCAGGTGTCACCACAACACACGGTTTCCTGACCAACGGCCGAGAAACCATTTCACTATCATACGAAGGCACAGCAATCATGGACGAAGAAGAATTCATCACTGCCCTTTCCGCCGCCCGCGAACGCGACATGCGCTTGCGCACAACCACCATAGGCCCCCATCGCGATGACATATGCATATGCATAGACAACAAAGACGTCCGCCAGTTCGCAAGTCAAGGACAACAGCGCACCGTGGCATTATCAATCAAATTGGCAGAATTAGACATTTTCGAGCATTTTACAGGCGAAAAACCGATACTTTTGTTGGATGATGTTTTTTCAGAACTTGATGATGCGCGCCAGACCAGATTGTTGCAAGCAATTCATAATTGCCAAACAGTCATCACTACCACAGGCTTTTGCGGGCTCTCTGACCCTAATATAAAAATATTCAATATTAAAAATGGCAGTCTATTCGTTTGACCAGATGGCTATATTTATGATACAGTATATTTATGTTCGCAGATATCGTCGTAGGGACGTTAATCCTTCTGTTCGCCATCATCGGTGCGCACACCGGATTATTGCGCGGGCTTATTAAATCCATACCCACATTCGCCATAGTTGTCGTGGCCATTATGCTGGCCGTTCCAATTGCTGGCCTTTTGGACGGTTGGTTTAATTGGGCCGAGGCATTGAGTGCCCTGTTCGAGGGCGAGGGCACCCTGGACACCTGGGCCCGCAATAATGGACGCAGTGTCCTCATCGTGTTAACCGCCGTTGGCCTATTCCTCCTTATGAAGCTTATACTTCTTTCTCTATCTCGTTTCATCAAACGCCTTACACAATCAAACCGAACCATAGGACGCGTTGACCGCATACTTGGATTTTTCTTTGGCTTGGGGCGCTTCTTGGTATACGCTTGCATCTTGGCGATGTTTCTATCCCTCTTTCCCGACCTTCAAGAAACTCTCCTCGAGGACAGCACTCTCGCCGCTTGGATATATGACCGTGCCGTTGACATCGCATCCTTGGTCATCCGCAACGTTAACGCTGGGTCATATCTACCTCTCCCATAACCGCACGTCTCGCACAACAAAAAAATGTTCCACGTGGAACATTTTTTTGTTTGCTGATTATTGAACACAGTCGACTATCCTTTTAGTTTTGCAATAAGTCTCTCCAACTCTCTCATCTCATAATATTCAATTACAATGCGGCCACTACGGTCTGTCCCTTGTATAGTGACCTTTGTACCCAGTGCCTGACCCAAATCCAAGGCCACACGCCGCATATCCGCCCCTTGCGGTTTTGGCCGCGACAACGATGGGGGAGTCAACCTTGTTTCTCTCGCACTTTGGATAATATCTTCAAGCTCACGGACGCTCAAGCGTCCTGACACAGAATCACGCGCCAGCTGCTTGCACTTTTCCGCATCCGAAACCGCCACAAGGCATTTAGCGTGTCCAGCCGACAATTGGCCATGCTCAACCAATGCCTGAACCTCTGATGGAAGGTTCAGCAGTCGCAGGGTGTTTGCAATTGAACTGCGACTCTTGCCCAAAACGGTCGCGACCTTTTCCTGTGTCAGCATGTGGTCGTCCATTAACTTCTTAATACCACGAGCCAAGTCCATATCGTTAAGGTCCTCGCGTTGCAGATTCTCAATAATCGCTATCTCGGCAATTTGACGATTGCTATAGTTGCGAACGATTGCCGGAATCTTTGCCAGGCCCGCCAACTTGGATGCACGCCAGCGTCGCTCGCCAGCAACAATCAGATACCTGGCCCCGACCTTGTTCACCAAGATAGGTTGAAAGACACCATTGACCACAATGCTGTCTGCCAGTTCCTGCAACTGTACTGGGTCAAAGTATTTCCGTGGCTGATTAATATTGTTGTCAATCAAGCTGATGTCTATCTCCTCGACGCCGTTCGCAATCTCCGCCTGGGCCAAAGACTTTTTCATCATTGGCGACTTTGGCGCCTCCTCATCAAACATTGAAATCAACGCCCCTAGTCCCGTACCTAATCCTTTTTGACTCATCAAACCTACCTCCCTAATATTGACACTTTATAGGCATATGCACAAACTGTCAATTGTTCCACGTGGAACAATTGACATAAGATTTGCTATAATAATTATAGATTTCCCAAAGACGGGTAGATATTCCCAAATCTGTCGTCATGTGCTAAACTCTTGCATGGCAAAAATTATTGCATTCACGAATCAAAAGGGCGGAGTAGGGAAGACCACCACCTGTGTCAACCTGTCAGCATATCTGGCCGAGATGGGCAAGAAGGTCCTCATCATTGACGTCGACCCCCAAGGAAACGCGACAATGGGTGTGTTAGGATTGGAAAGAAAAAAATCAGCAAGCATCGGTATATACGATGTACTGTGTGAAAACTGTCACATAGCCGACGCGGTATTGACCAGCCAAATCAAGGGCCTGGACATTATCCCCGCGACAGTTGACCTAGCCGGGGCAGAGGTTGAATTGGTACGCGTCCCAGGACGAGAAAAAATGCTGAAGAAATATTTGGATGCGGTGCGCGAAAGTTATGACTATGTATGCATTGACTGTCCGCCTTCGCTGGGTTTACTTACCCTGAATGCAATGACATCGGCCGATGCCCTTGTCATTCCTATACAATGTGAATTCTTTGCACTGGAAGGTGTTTCCCAACTTATTAATACATTGAAACTTATTCGCAACAGTGGCCTTAACTCTACGCTGGACATTGACGGAGTATTGTTGACCATGTATGACAAGCGAAGCAGCCTGACCGACCAAGTTGCAAACGAAATTTTGAAACACTTTGGCAGCAAGGTTTTCAAAACCAAAGTTCCACGCAACATACGGTTGGCCGAGGCCCCAAGTCACGGACAACCAATAAGCCTTTACGACCCGCGCTGTGCAGGGGCATTGGCATATCAATCGTTAGCAAAAGAATTCCTGCAAAGACAGCCAACGGCCACAAGTACAGCAACCTCGCAACCAATCATAGAAGAACAGGTCTTCGAGGCGGATGCACCAGAAGACGATACAACCACCGAATCATTTGGGGAAAGCCAGACTTCATGATACTTTAGCAGGGATACACGCATAAATAAAACAGAAGGGGAGGGTTCACAATGGAGCCAATGGAAATAGTCGCACTTGGACTTTTAGGACTATTCTTGCTTGCGGTCGCATTTGGACTGCTTTGGGGAACTATTCGCGGGTTCAAGCGTTCGCTTATCCGACTGGGTACGATTGTTGTCGCGGGGGTACTGGCATTGTTCCTGTCGCCCGTCGTCGCACGAATGTTGGTCGGCATTTCATTACCCATAGGGGAAGACGGAGAAAGTCAGACAATTGACGATACCATCAACAACATGCGCGATGACAACGAAGTCCTAGACAGCATGTTTACCAACTTTACGGGCATTTCTGATTTCGCATCGGCACTACCGGTCGCAATCATCAGCCTAGTTACCTTTATAATAATGTTCATTGCTCTGCGGTTCTTGACATGGATTGTATATGCAATATTGGCACGCGTATTTGCACCGCGCCGTGTTCGCGAGAGCCGCGGCCGCACCCGTAACGGAGCACAAAGAGTCCAGGCTACACGCATCCCGCCGCGTCGCGGATTAGGCGCATTGGTCGGGGTTGTCCAAGGCTTGGTAGTTTTCTTCTTTATCATGATTCCAATTAATGGACTGTTAAGCATCGTTGACGAGATCGACAGCTATGTCCCGCCCGAACAATACCGCACCGTCTCGGCGGCGTACCTGCGTGAAAATGTTTTCTTGAACGAAGACGTCAACAACATGGCTGGCGTATATGAATTGGTCGCCGACTTTAACGCGGACGTCAATGACTCCATCTATGGCACAATCATTCGCTTTACCGGAATACGTGCTTTGTCTGGACCTATGTTTGGATATCTGACCACCGTACGCATGCCAAACAGCGACAACATCTCTCTCCGCCGTGATGCGGTAGAGGCCATCAGCTTGCACCGCGACCTGTTGACAATCTTACGCTTCATGCCTGACGAGGTCGACCGCACAAACGGTAACGGGACATACGAGGATGAAGACGAACCATTCGGCGGGGCATTCGGGGAAATGTTAAAAGACCTGCCCGCAGAGTATTTTGGCCTTATGCGCTTTATGGTTCGCAAACTCTTTGACCTTGGGATGTTTGCATTAATAGCAGGGGAGATTGAAAACCTAGCCGACTTTATCGAGGATGCCGAACTACTGTATGACGAAGACGGTAACCCCGCCTTTGAATTCCTGCCATTGCGCGAATCCGAAGAAGACCCAGACGACCGTCCAGAAGGATGGGTAAACCCAAACGTTCGTTTCAATGCGGCCCTGATGAATGCTATACGCGAAATGGATGTTGCGTTCCTGCGTGACGACTTGATGCTTCCTTTGGTCAACATCCTGCAACTACTTTTTAACGAAACACGCACTCTGTCAGATGCACCCGATGCAGAACAATATAACCTGGCCAATGCATTCGGCGGGTTAATGGACCGCGAAGACACAGACACAGGACATGCCGCTGATGTATTGCGCCTGTTCACAACCGCACCCGCGGGACAAACCCCTGTGATGGAACAATTCTTGGAGGCCTTCTTCAGTCTGGGCCTCTTCACCAGAATCCTAACTGACGAGAACCCAGGAACCTCTGACCTTGTTCGACTGCCATTGCAACAAATACTGGGGATGCAGGGTAACGAACTCAACTTTGCATTGAAATGGGATAGTGTCCCATACGACATCAACCGAATAATGAACTTGGCTGTTGATGCATTCGTTGGTCTGGACATCCTGTTGGAATCCGACAACATCCTGGATGCATTGACCAGTAACGAATTCTATGACACCATTAACTCTATTGGACAAATCCTAAACATCTTGACCCGTGAAATCGGATTGAGCTCAAACTTCCGCTCTCTTATTGTCCGATTCATCGAAGACCAAGAGTTCGACTTTGACCTGGGAATCGGAACTGCGGGCGATGGAGAGGTTTCACCTGTCCAACAAATGATGAACGATATCGCCGACCGCCTGCGCCCAGACGGCCCTGGAATCGACTGGCCAGTCCAACTACGCACTCTGCGCGAGGTTGCCCGTATCGCAAACGAATTCGGAAACTTTGACGCCGACAATGACCTGGACCGTATTCTTGAACTCATCCTGGATTACGACTTGCTCATGACCTTTGCCGACGACCCTATTTTGGGGCCAATCGTTGTCGAACAACTGGAACGTATGCTGAACGACGAAGACATGCTGGGCGATGTTCTGGATGGTAACTTCAGCATCAACATGGACCCCGACCGTGCAAGAGACAGCCTAGAGGCCTTGGCCTTGCTCTCGGAAGGAATGCGCGACATCATCGAAATCGTTAACGACGAAGACGGTATCTATGGTGGAGACTTTATCGACAGCATCGAAAACGCCCGTGACATTTTTGAAACAATCATCAACATGGGCCCAGAAGGAGAAGAGAGCAGTCCAATCACAATCACAATCGAAGACCCAGACATGCGCACGGAAATCATTGCCGCGGTCGAATCCCTGTATGCCGATGACTACGGATATATCAGTGCCGACTACCAAGACACAATCGACGCTATACTCCTGCAAATCTTTGGCATAAACATGAATTAATAAAGGGCACCATGCAAATAATCGACGGACGGGCGATTGCCCAAAAATTACGGGAAAGAACAAGGGAGGACGTTGCCTCCCTTTCCGGTGTTATATGCTTTCACGCAATTCTAGTGGGTGATAATCCCGCCAGCAAAATTTACATAACAATGAAACAAAAAGCCTGTGCCGAGGTCGGTATAGACATGCACGTAACCCACATGCCCCAAGACACAACCCAAAAGACATTAAACAACCACCTTGCGAAATTATCGGCCGCCACTGGTGTACATGGGATATTGTTGCAATTACCTCTGCCAGACCACTTGGACGCACGGAACGCCATCGCACATATCAACCCGCTAAAGGACGTTGACGGATTGACAATTGAAAATTTCGGCCACCTGACAATAGAGGGACCGAAACTCTCGCCATGTACCGCGCTGGGCATTGTTCATATTCTGCACGCTATGAATATTGAAATCGCGGGTAAAGATATAACGGTAATCGGGCGCAGCAACATCGTGGGCAAGCCAACTGCACTTCTCCTGATGTCGCAAAACGCCACCGTCACGGTATGTCACAGCGGAACACGTGACCTTGGCAAACACACGGCCAACGCCGACATTATCATTGTTGCGGCGGGTTGCCCAGGGCTTTTAACACCCAACATGGTCAGGCACGGAGCCATCGTTATCGATGTCGGAATTAACCGTTTGCCAAACGGAAAGGTGGTAGGAGATGCTGATTTCGAGGGTTTACAGGGAAAAGTATCCATGATTACCCCCGTTCCAGGCGGTGTTGGGCCGCTTACTATTGCCTTTTTATTGGAAAATATAGTACAATCATATAGATTGCAACAGTAATCTTTGCATACAAATACAAAAGAAGGGGGCCACATGTACAACACAATCGCCGAACTTTTCGCCGACATTGCCTCGGCCATATCGCTTGATACACTTGCCATTATTGCATTGGCCATTATTGGCTCTGTGTTACTATTGCAAATTTTCTTTACTTTCTTTCGATTCAAAAAATTGGCTCGACAATGTGGATGTGATTTTGCCAAATCGCGCGCCCGTACGGTTCGACTTATAACATGGTCACTTGGATTGTTAACAATCGCTCTTTGTGCCATTGTCGGGTCAATGACTCTGGCCCCACTTATCGTTGCCGCAATTATTTTGATTAATCTATTGTTCATGTTCTTCCAACGTTGCTCTGACTGTATCGTGCAATTGCCAAAGCCAAAGAAAGAAAAAGAAGAACCCAAGGAAGAAAAACAAACTCCTGTTATCGAGCCAGTTATCACAAAAGAAAAGCCCCAGCCAAAACCAAAGCCAGAACAAAGGGCAGAGCCGAAACCCGAACCAAAGCCAACACAAAAACCCGAGCCAAAAAGGGCAGAACCAATCCCCGTAGCCATAACGGAACACAGGGAGCCAATCGTCCTGCCTGAACAAGAACGGGTAATCACCGCACCTAAACCAAAGTCAACGCCTACGCCCCGTCCACGCCTGCAAACTAAAGAGGCAAAGGCCACCGTATCCGAAAAACAAAAACCCGCGCCAAAACCAAAACCTGAAACAAAGCCAAAGGACGAAACCCCATCGGTTAAACCAATGTTTGAAAAAGTCACCGCGCTACCAGGAACCAAAGACAAACCCGACAGCGCACCCGCCCGTGTCGAGGCCGCACCAACAAAAAAGGTCGCTACAAAACCCGCACCCACACCACAACCAATACACGAAAAAATTGTGGTAGAAGATGCCAGTCAACTGCCACGCCACTACGGCGAGCCAACTGTACGTACATGGAGCCATGTCGAAGTCATCGAAAAACCCGCAACAACGATAACAACATCCTCCACATCGTCAAGTTCCTCGGCGGCCCTTTCCTCGGCATCGGTTGAACAGGTTCGTTCAATAGAAGCAAAAAGCCAAGTCGCAACAATCCATTCAACCAGCGAACTAAAGGCACAACGCGAATCACTAAAGGCACAATACACCGAACTGGAACAAAAACTGACCTCTATTCGTTCGGGAAAATTGGCCGCATTGGACCACGACAAATCACATGATGACAGCGGCACAAAAGCAACCGGCTTTTACACCGATGCGAACTCTTTTAACAAGACGGGTAGCGGATACCTGCACAAAGTTTCCCACAACCAAAAGTACAACGAAGCCGAGGTCAAAGAGGCCCTCGGCGGATTAAAACACGCCATGGACGAATTGCAAAGACAAATTGACGAACGTCAAGGATAGTTTTACTGGTATAATAAATTATGAAACTTTATAACACAATGTCGCGGCGCAAAGAGGACTTTGTCCCCATGGACGGCAAAACGGCCACCATCTATTCATGTGGCCCTACCGTATACGGTACCGCATCCATAGGCAATTTGCGCGCGTACATATTCACCGACATCTTGAAACGCGGATTATTGCTTGCGGGCTTTGGCATCAAAGATGTTATCAACACCACCGACGTAGGACACCTGCAATCTGATGCCGACGACGGCGAAGACAAGATAGAGGTCGCGGCCCGAAAAGCAAAACTTGACCCTGCCGCAATCGCCCAACAATATACGGATGAATTCCTGCGTGACTGTGATGCATTGAACATCCTGCGGCCAAAGAAATTGGTTCCCGCCACATCATGTGTGGACAAGATGATTGAACATATCGCGGGCCTGGAAAAATTGGGCTATACATACATCACCTCCGACGGGGTATATTTTGATTCGTCCAAATTTGAACGATACTGGGACATGCAAGGCAAGCCAAAAGAGGGTAAAGGCGACAAGGCTGGGGCTCGCATCGACATGGGCGAAAAACGCAACGCTCACGACTTCGCATTGTGGAAATTTACACCGCCAACCGCATTACAAAAATGGGATTCGCCTTGGGGCGTTGGATGTCCTGGGTGGCACATTGAATGTTCGGCAATCATCCGGAAACACTTGGGTGACACCATAGACATCCATACTGGCGGAATCGACCACATCCCAATCCACCACACAAACGAAATCGCACAATCCGAAGCCCTAACGGGAAAAACCTTTGCCCGATTTTGGATGCATAACGAATTTATGAAAGTCGACGGCACCAAAATGTCAAAATCCCTGGGAAACGTCTACACATTGCCGCAACTAGCCAAGCGCGGATTCACTCCCATGGCTTTTCGCTACTTTGTTCTGGGCGCACATTACCGAACGATATTAAACTTCACCTTCGAGGCTCTGGAAGGCGCACAAAACGCCTACAACAACTTGGTCAAAGAAGTTTTCAAACACTATCATGCCACAACCCACACCCCAGTCACAAACGACGATTTTGCAACAGCCATTTTGGATGACTTGAACACACCAAGAGCATTGGCCGCCATCTGGGAACTTTTAAGGGAAAAGCCAAACCGCGGTGTTTATGACTTGATTGTTAAATTCGACAAAACACTTGGACTGGGTCTGGAAGCCGCGGTTTCCGTAAAAATCATTGTCAACGAAATCCCCACATCGATAAAGGAGCTCGCCGAAAAAAGGTTTGCCGCCAAACAAAAAAAGGACTTTACCGCCGCCGACAAACTACGAGCAGAGGTTCAATCCATGGGCTACGAAATCTTGGATTCAAAAGACAGCTACGAAATAAAGAAAATTTAATTAAGCCATAACAGGTTCCATAGTCAAATTCACACCCAACTTTTTCCACACTAAACTTTCCTCGTCGGAAATCATGTATGTAAAGTGCGCATCCGTCCCGCGAAGCTCGCCCAACTGTTCCAACGCATGCGCCGACAGTTCATTAGTCAGGGCAGAGGACGACAAAATAATCAACACCTCACCCAATCGAAGATGAAACTTGCGCTCTCCTAATGTTTTTTGTTTCAACTCTATGGCTTTTTGCAAGATGTTATCCGACAGAATTTTAATCTTACTGTTCACACCCAAAAGCTTTTGCAAAGTTTTCAACAACAACTCGCTCGATACACTGGTCATGCCATTCTCGGCCGCCGATACGATTTCGCCTGTCTTCAGCTGGATTGCCGCACTGTTCCTATTGGTCTTTTCTTTCGCGGCCAGGGCGGGAACAACCACCGCACGGTCGGTTGGTCGCAAGCCCATTTTCTCCATAAGTATTGTTATCTTCTTTACCGCATCGGCATCAACCGAACCATTTTTGAAATAACACAGGGTTTCATAATACCGACGTATAACCTCGGCCTTGCTTGCCGCCTCGGCCGCCGCCATATCCTCGATGCAAAACCCAACCATGTTAACACCCATGTCGGTTGGGCTGTAATAAATATCCTCGCCATACATTTTGCGGAACATATGTTGCAACAATGGAAAGGCCTCTATATCTCTGTTATAATTCACGGCAACCACCCCATATTTGTCCAAATGATACCCGTCAATCATGTTCAGGTCATTGATGTTAATCGTGCTGGCCTCGTACGCAATATTAACGGGATGTGACAGGGGCAAATTCCAAACTGGCAACGTCTCAAATTTTGCATAACCAACCTTGTTACCGCGCTTAAGTTCATGATAGAGTTGCGACAACGCAACACGCATCTTACCGCTCTTTGCCCCGGGGCCGGTTGTTATAACAATCGGCTTTGTCGTTTCAATAAATGGGTCGGCACCATAGCCCGCCTCTGACAACACTAAATCAACATTTGCGGGATATCCATCAATGTGTTTGAACACATACGCTTTTATCCCCAAATTCTCTAACCGTCGCTTAAAAAGAAGGGCAGCAGGTTGCCCCTCGAACTTGTTGATAACGACTGAATTAACTTGGATGCCCACATCACGGAACATGTCCACTAAATGAATCACATACGATTCGTAACTTAAACCAACGTCGTGACGCTTCTTACCGCTCTCCACATCCTCGGCAAAGATTGAAACAATAACCTCAACCTTATCCTTGATGGATGCCAACATTTTTATCTTGGTGTCTGGTTGGAAACCTGGCATACACCGTGAAAAATGGTTGTCGTCGAATAATTTACCACCGAATTCTAAATACAGTTTTCCAAACTTTGACGCGCGCTCCATGATTTTTTCCGATTGGAGGCGTATGTATTTCTCGGTGTTAAAAGCCATGTCTCAACCTAGCAGATTTCAAATCGATTGGCAAGTCAAAAGGCCCCTCGAAAGTGACAAATTTCGACCATCCCAGAGGGGATTATGCTATCCCCAACCACTATTATTTGGTTGTGACTCTTCCTTATATATGGTATAATTGGGCCTATGGGTAAAAATGATACAATATCAAAAATTAACACCAATTACGGGTCGGACGAAATCCAAGTTCTCGAGGGTCTTGACCCCGTCCGAAAACGTCCTGGGATGTATATCGGGTCGACCGATGTACGTGGTCTTCACCACCTGATTGTCGAGATTGTGGACAACAGTGTCGACGAGGCACTCGCTGGCCACTGTACAGATATCGAGGTCGTCATCCAAAAAGACGGCAGCGTTTCCGTAACCGACAACGGCCGTGGTATTCCAACGGGAATGCACAAGACCGAGAAAAAATCGGCGGTCGAGGTCGTCTTGACCAAACTCCACGCTGGTGGAAAGTTCGGCGGCGGCGGGTACAAGGTCAGTGGCGGTTTGCACGGTGTTGGTCTGGGTGTTGTTAACGCGCTGTCCGAATGGCTGGATGTCATCGTATGGCAAGACGGCCGTGAATTCCGCCAAACATACAACCGCGGTATCCCACAACGCGCCCTGGCCGAGGTCGGCAAGACACCAAAGCGCGGAACACGCATTATATTCATGCCTGACTCTGAAATCTTTGACACGGTTGAATTTAACTATGACACCATGCGCTCTCGCCTGCGTGAGGTCGCGTTTCTTAACAAAGGCCTGCGCATAATTGCTCGTGACGAACGTCCGGGTCGCGAACGCAAAGACGAATTCATGTACAAAGGCGGTATCGTCGAATTCGTCAACCACCTTAACCGCAACAAAAACCTTATTATCCCAAACACAATTTATATTGACCAACCAGGTAAAAACAGCCACGTTGAAATCGCATTCGCATACAACGACGGCTACGCTGAAAACATCCACACATATGCAAACAACATTAACACCGAGGAAGGCGGGGTTCACCTCATCGGTTTCCGTAACGCCCTCGCAAAATGTATCAACGACTACGGCCGTAAAACTGGGCAACTAAAAACCGAAAACGACAAACTCTCTATTGATGACTGTCTCGAGGGTATTGTCGCAATCGTCAGCGTTAAATTAACCGACCCGCAATTCGAGGGACAAACAAAAACAAAACTCGGAAACACCTACATCCGTGCCGAGGTTGAAAAGGCCCTGACGACTGGCTTCGGTGAATTCCTCGAAGAAAACCCAAAAGAAACAAAGGAACTCGTCCTTAAATGTATCTCCGCCAAAAACGCGCGCGAGGCCGCACGTAATGCAAAAGACCTCTCTCGCCGTAAAACATCTTTTGAATCAACAACCCTGCCTGGGAAACTATCCGACTGTACCGAGAAAAAACCCGAGCTCTGTGAAATCTACGTGGTCGAGGGTGACAGTGCGGGGGGCAGTGCGAAACAAGGACGTGACCGACGCTTCCAAGCCATCCTTCCACTGCGTGGTAAAATTCTGAACGTTGAAAAGGCACGCCTTGCAAAAGTCTTGGAAAACGCCGAAATCAAAAACATGATTACCGCGTTCGGGTGCGGCATCCAAGAAGACTTCAACATGGACAAACTCCGCTACCACAAAATTATAATAATGACTGACGCGGACGTTGACGGCTCTCACATTCGCATACTGCTCCTTACATTCTTCTACCGCTTCATGAAACCATTGGTAGAAGGCGGACATGTCTACATCGCACAACCACCACTTTACAAGGTCACACGCGGCAAATCCGAAACCTATATCTACAGCGACGCGGAACTGGAGCAATACTTCAAAAAGAATTCAAAGAGCGGAACCACTCTGCAACGCTACAAGGGTCTGGGTGAAATGATGCCTAACCAATTGTGGGAAACAACCATGAACCCGGAAAACCGTACATTGTTACAGGTAACTATGGAAGACGCATTCATGGCGGACGAAATGTTCTCAACCCTTATGGGCGACAAGCCAGAACTCAGGCGTGAATTCATCAGCGAAAACGCGGCCAGCTATACAGACGTGGAGGTTTAATCAAATATGGATAACGAAAACATCATCGACGCAGGTATCCCAGACGCAGAAAACATCACCGACAAAACACGGGTGGTCAAGGTTCGTATCGAAAATGAACTTAAAAACTCCTTCATGTCATATGCCATGATGGTTAACGTTTCACGTGCCATCCCCGATGCGCGTGACGGGTTGAAACCTGTTCACCGCCGTATCTTGTACGCAATGCATGAACTGGGATTGGAACACACCAAACAATACAAAAAATCCGCTCGTATCGTGGGTGAAACCATGGGTAAATATCACCCCCACGGTGACAGCTCCATTTACGACGCCCTCGTTCGTATGGCCCAAGACTTCTCTATGCGTGTGCCTCTGGTCGATGGCCATGGGAACTTTGGTTCGATTGACGGCGACAACGCGGCGGCTATGCGTTATACCGAAGCCCGTCTAACCGCCATTTCTGGCGAACTCCTGCGCGAAATCGACAAGAACACCGTCGACTTCATGCCCAACTATGACGAAACCGAACAACAACCATCCGTCATGCCTGCACGTTTTCCAAACCTGCTTGTCAATGGTTCGGACGGTATTGCGGTTGGTATGGCAACAAACATTCCGCCGCACAACCTGTGCGAGGTCATCGACGGGGTAATTGCCCTCATCGACGACCCGGATGTTACGGTCGACCAACTCATCAAAATCATTCCTGCACCTGACTATCCAACTGGCGGCATCGTCATGGGACGCCAGGCCCTTCGCCATGCCTACAAAACTGGACGGGGCGGGGTCGTGGTTCGCGCCAAATGCGAAATCGAAGAAGTCCGCGGCCGAACACAAATCGTCGTCACCGAAATCCCGTTCCAGGTCAACAAGGCAAAACTTATCGAAGCCATCGCCTTACTGGTCAAGGAAAAGAAAATCGACGGCATCTCTGAAATCCAGGAACAATCCGACCGTCACGGTCTGCGTATAGTCATAACGATAAAGCGCGAGGCCCAAGCCCAAGTTGTCCTCAACAGTCTCTACAAACAAACCGCCCTACAAATGAGCAGCGGCATCATCTTCCTTGCCCTCGTCGGCAATGAGCCAAAATTCCTTAACCTAAAGGAAATGCTGTATCACTACCTTGAACACCAAAAAGAAGTCATCGTTCGCCGCACAAAATTCGACCTTGAAAAGGCCGAAGAACGCGCCCACATCTTGGAGGGGCTCACAATCGCCCTCGCAAACATTGACGAGGTCATTCGCATCATCAAGACAAGCGAAGACCGCGAAGCCGCGCGCGAAAACCTGATGAAAAAGTTCCTGCTCTCGGAACGCCAGGCAAACGCAATCCTCGACATGCGACTTGCACGCCTTGCCAAACTCGAGGTCGAAAAAATCCAAGCCGAGCTTAAACAACTCATGGAACTTATCGCCGAACTCAAATCCATCCTTGCATCCCCTCAAAAAGTCCTCGCCATTATTAAAAAAGAACTCAACGAAATCAAAGAAAAATACGGCGAAGAACGCAGAACAGAAATCAGTCACGACTTCGGCGAAATTGAAATCGGCGACCTCATCGACAAAGAAGACGTTGTCGTATCCATGTCGCACCAAGGCTATGTCAAACGCCTGCCATTGGCCGAATACCGTACGCAACGCCGCGGAGGGAAAGGGGTCATCACCCAATCGACCAAAGAAGAAGACTTCGTCGCTCAACTGTTCGTCACAAACACTCACCACGACCTCCTATTCTTCACCAACGTCGGAAAGGTCTACTGTATCAAAACATACGAGGTACCCGAGGCCGCCAAAAATACAAAAGGCCGCATGATAGTAAACCTCCTCCAACTGGGCGAGGGCGAACGCGTCACCTCATGTATCCCAATCGAAGATTACACAATGGGCCACCTCATGATGGCAACCGCACGCGGACTTATCAAAAAAACCGACATCGGCGAATTCAAACGCATCAACCGAAAAGGAAAGATAGCAATCGGGTTCAAGGACGAGGGCGACGAACTCATCAGCGTTCAAAAAACATCTGGCCGTGACGAAATCCTCATGGCATCATCAACAGGGAAATGTATCCGTTTCAGTGAAGAAGACGTACGTTCAATGGGCCGAACCGCCGCGGGTGTTAAATCAATCAAACTCGACAGCAACGGCGAAGACATCGTTGTCGACATGACCGTAATTCTCCCTGACCACGAAATCCTTACCGTTTCCGCAAACGGTTACGGAAAGCGCAGTGACGTCGAAGACTACCGCCTACAATCACGTGCGGGTAAAGGCATCAAGGCAGGTATCTTCAACGCAAAAACTGGGGCACTCGTCAACTTGAAACAAGTCCGCCCTGAACAAGACGTAATGCTCATCAGCGACAACGGAACAATCATCCGAACACGCGCACGGGAAATCTCCAAAATCTCCCGCGACACCCAAGGTGTGCGCATAATGAAACTAAAAGACACAACCAGCAAAGTTGTAAGTGTCGCCATAGCACAAGCAAGCGAGGAAAGCGAAAATGGCGAAGAAGGCACCGCCGAAGAATAGAATAATCTCCATCGTCGGTTTAACCGCATCGGGAAAGAGTTGGCTGGGAATACAACTGGCCAATCTTTTCAATGGTGAAATCATAAGCACAGACAGCCGCCAAGTCTATAAACGCTTGGATATCGGTTCGGCAAAAGTCACGGCCGAGGAACAATCCATGGCCCCGCACCACCTACTCGACATCGTTGAACCAATGGGAACTATGGACGTTTTCACATTCCAAAAATTGGCTTTCGATAAAATCGACGAAATCCATGCCCGCGGAAAAACCCCGATACTCGTGGGGGGCACAGGGCTCTACAGCCGCTCTATCATCGAAAACTATAACTTCGCGGACAAGGCAAATCCCACCCAAGGCGAACGTAAATATGACTTCCTGCAAATCGCCCTCCTCCCGCCACGCGAATGGCTGGAATCCACAATCGCCAAAAGAAACCAACTTCGCTACGAAATGGGAATGATAAATGAAACGCGGGAACTCCTCGCATCGGGCGTTGACCACAAATGGTTACGAAAACTCGGACTTGATTATCAATTAACAACCGAATACGTTATGGGTGAACTCACCCGCACCGAATTTGAATCATGGCATGTCATCCGAACAATGCAATATGCAAAACGCCAACGCACCTGGTTCAAACGCGAACGTGATACAATATTCCTAACCGACCCCGACCTGTTCAACAACCCGCAAAAATTACTAAACACCGCAAAGCAATTAACAGAGGAGTTTATAAAATGAACTATACTGAAGTACATAAAAAGTGGCAAAAATATTGGAACGAACACGACACCAATAAATTTGACCCAAAATCAAAGCGGCCCGCCTACTACCACTTGGATATGTTTCCATATCCATCTGCGGCAAATCTGCATATGGGACATTACTTTCACTATGCGCCCTCTGACACACACGCCCGCTTTATGCGCATGACGGGGCACAATGTCTTTCATCCAATGGGCTATGACTCGTTCGGTCTGCCATCCGAAAACCACGCATTAAAAACCAACACCCACCCTGGGCCAAACACCACTACCAACGTTGAACGTTTCACCCGACAATTAAACGAACTGGGCGGCATGTACGATTGGAATTACTCCCTGACAACTTCCGAACCCGACTACTACAAATGGACGCAATGGCTGTTTCTACAACTGCACAAACACGGCTTGGCCTATCAAAAAGAAGCCGCCGTTAACTGGTGTTCTGGCTGTCAAACGGTACTTGCAAACGAACAATCCCAAGATGGCAAATGCGAAAGATGTAACGCCGAGGTCGTCCGCATGAACAAAAACCAGTGGTTCTTCCGTATTACTGACTTTGCGGACGAACTCTTGACCGACTTGGATAAAATCGACTGGCCCGCCAAGACTCGGGCAATGCAAACTAACTGGATTGGAAAATCCGATGGCGCACGCATAACATTTGACGGCATCGACGTTTTCACAACACGCATAGACACGATAAACAGCGTCACTTTCCTCGTCCTCTCACCCGAACACCCCTTCGTGGACAAACTAACTACAAAGGAACAGTCCCGCGCCGTCGCCGAATACAAAAAAATGGCGGCAAAAAAATCTGAAATCGAACGAATGGAAAACCACGAAAAGACTGGGGTCTTTACCGGGCACTACGTAACAAACCCATACAACGGTGACCGCGTTCCGTTATGGGTTGCTGACTATGTCATATACGGCTATGGAACTGGCGCGGTAATGGGGGTTCCTGGATACGACGAACGCGACCGTGAATTCGCCGAAAAGTACAATATTCAAATATTGGAAAACGAATTTGTCCCCGTGGCGGCAACAATCAAAAAACTTGGCAAATCTGCTCGGACCGAAACCACCTACCGCCTGCGCGACTGGTCCATCGGGCGACAACGATACTGGGGTTCACCTATCCCAATCATCTATTGTGACAAATGCGGGGTGGTTCCCGTACCCGAACACCAACTACCTGTAATGTTACCGCACCTAGACGACTTCAAACCCCGCGGCGCACCACCTTTGGCAAACGACCCGAACTTTGTTAAAACAACCTGCCCAATATGCAAAATCCCCGCCAAACGTGAAACCGAAACAATGGACACATTCGTTTGTTCATCATGGTACTTTTTACGCTATCCAACGGTGGGTAATGACAAAATCGCATTCGACAAAACCACCGCCCGCCAAATTGACACCTACGTGGGCGGGGCCGAACACGCTTGCGGCCACCTGCTCCAGGCCCGCTTTATAACCAAATTCCTGCACAAACACGGCTACATCAACTTCAACGAACCTGCAAAAAAATTGGTACACCAAGGCATGATTCTCGCATCCGATGGCCAAAAGATGTCCAAATCAAAAGGCAACACAATTGCCCCTGACAATTACGTGGCGGAATTCGGCAGCGACATTTTACGCCTATACATGCTCTTCGGTTTTAATTATACGGACGGCGGGCCCTGGAGCGAAGGCACCCTAAAAACAATGCCGCGCTTTATTGAACGGGTAATCCGCGCCGTCGAACAAATTAACTGCGAAATGGAAACGGACCCAGAGGTTCAACACATCCGCGCAACAACAATCGCGGCCGTACGAACGGATATGCAAGATTTCAGCTTCAACACCGCCGTCGCTCGATGCATGGAGTTATTGAATGCTATATCCGCGGCAAAGGGCAAGAGCCGCGAATCCATCCGAGACCTAATTCTCTGCCTGGCTCCAATGATTCCGCACATCGCCGAGGAACTCTGGGATATGGCAAAACTTCCGCGAAAAACGGGGGAGTCCATCTTCAACATGGCATTCCCAACCGCCGACCCAAATCACCTGGAACGGGCCATGGTCGAATACGTTGTCCAGGTAAACAGTAAAAAGCGGGGAACCATAACCGTATCAAAAGACGCGACACAAAAGGATGTCGAGGCCGCCGCTCAAAAACTCCTTGACGGCACCACCCCTAAAAAGACCGTCTACGTACCTGGCCGCCTAATCAACTTCATTGTCTGATTGGAAATCTTTCTTGCGATACGTATATCCACTGTACACAATAAACGCGGACACACATGCAATCGTAACCCCAATAATCAACAACATCCCCAGCCAATTCTGAACATTCATACTTTGCGTTGCGCGCCCGCCGTCAAAGCCAATGATATCCAAACTCAATCCAATCACAAACATGATGAACGCGTTTGAAATCTTCATACAAAATGTCAAAAAGGCGGCCGACGTGGCCGTCTTGTCATTTCCCGTCTTCCGCCGTTCTATATCAATACAATCGGCAAACATGGACATAGGGATACTGTACATACACCCCGTACCCAATCCGCAAATAAATATGGTCATGGCAACCAACGGCAACACTGCTTCGGCTCGTACCGTGTTACGGGTGGCTAACACCAAACTAAACACAACCATCCCAACCAAAACCAAACAAAGGGCGGCCAACAACGCCTTTATCTTATCCGTACGACGGGCAATGTAAAACCACATCGGCTGGCCAAAGACTATTCCGATAACCATGCACATCATAATGATTGGAATTTGATACGTGGTAAACATAAATGTAAAGGTAAATATATGCAACCCCAGCGACGTAATAAATGCCCCCGCCGATAACGATATCGCATACCCCAAAATCAATCGCCCAACATTCTTCTGCCTAATCACCCCAAAAAAGTCATTGAATATACTCGTCTTCTTTTCCTCTGTTTCTTCTTGCCGTGTGTTTATGTGGCGATGTTTATACGTCCCAAAGAACACCGTCAACCCGCAAATTATACACAACGCCGATGTTACCATCGCAATGTGAATATATCCTCGTGAACTTTCACCAACATTGGCATATCGGTCGGGCGACAAAAACACAGCCATTAACAATGACGGCACCAATAAACTCGAAAAACTGAACACCGTCTTAAATGCCTGTATCGCCGTGCGGTCTTCATAATTCTGGGCCAAATCCAATCCCAATGCCTGGTACGGTGTTGAAAAGGTCGTGTTAAACGTTTCAATTACAAGCAATAGGAACAGCAACAATGCAAACTTCGCCCCCAATGGCAGGTCAGGGGATATCGACCAAATCATAATGTTAACAATGGCAACGGCAACACAGCCTACCAGGATAAACAAATGCCTCTTGCCGAAACGCCTGCTCTTCATCCTGTCTGACATGTACCCAACAATCGGGTCGGTTCCCCCATCCCAAATTGTCGATATGGCAATGGCCACACCCATCAATGTCCCGGGGATTCCCAATATCCCTGTACCAAAAAACATTAAAAAGGCACTGAACGCCTGACCCGTACTACCATACCCAAAGGCCCCAACTCCATATAAAATTTTTGTCTTGGTGGGGATTTTTGCGGCCATAACCATGAATATTAGTTGGCATACCCCTGTAATTCAAGTAAAATGAACTGATGTGGCTTTTGCCATTTTAATATAAGATACATTCAAATTAACATTTAACGGAGGACATCATAATGTCAAAGATTATAATTTCTTTCGACCGCACCGCGGACGTCAGTCCCGAATTGGTCGAAAAACACAACTTCAAAATCGCGGACATGGGCATCTATATCGGCGAGACTCTACATTCCGACCGCGACGTAACGGTTGATGATATCTACCGGGCCATGGACGTCGACAACATCGTCCCACGCACATCTGCGGGATTGGAAACCGACTACCGCACCATGTGGGAAGAAGCCACGGCCAACGGCGGCGAAATCATCCACTTTAACATCAGTGCCAAACTCTCGGCCAGCCACGGTAACGCCAAACGCGCGGCCGAGGGGTTGTCGGGCGTATACGTCATCGACAGTAAAACTCTCTCTTTTGGTATCGGCATGCTGGCGGTAAAGGCCGCCGAAATGCGGGATGCGGGAATGTCCGCCCCCGAAATCGTCGAAAAAATTTCGGCCATCCGTGATGTACTGGACGTCGGCTTTATCATCAATGACCTGAAATACCTGTACAAGGGCGGGCGTGTATCTGGCCTGAAACTCCTTGGTGCCAACCTGTTGAAAATCCGTCCATCGCTGGACTTGGACCCCGATGGCAAAATGGTTCCGGGACGCAAGTACAAAGGCAACTTTGCCATGGCCGTGCGCGAATATATCAAACACCGCATAGAGGGCAACCCAAACGCCGACAAGTCATTCGTAGCGGTCGTCAGCAGCCACATGGATGACCCATCCCTGCCACAAATGATGGCGGACGAACTCCGCGCGGCTGGGTTCGTGGATGTAATAATCCTGCCCGCTGGGCCTTCCATCACCGTCCATTGCGGCCGCAACACCATCGGTGCGGTAATCGCCAACCGTGCCGAATAAAAAAGTCACGCCCAGCGCACGTTTCACAATAATGGTGGCTCGTTCTCGCGGGTCACTTTTTTGTTTGTACGTTCTTCGCTTTTTGCTTATACTATGACTATACGTATGGGGATAATTCAATACGCACAAACGAAACAATATCGGATAATTCTGATTGTCATGGCATCTTTTGCTGGGCTTTTTATTTTGCTTGGAACTATCTTTGCCTTGGCAACTGGTGGCGTACGTGCAACGGGGATAGTAATCCATGCATCCAACATCGTCCAATCACATGGCAACACACACCTGATTGATGTATATTCTCGCCACACACCTATAACAATCCACACAAACCCGGCAAACCAAACATCTGACCCCGTCCGCATCGATGTTTACCAAGGCATAGCAATGGTCAGTATCACGCGCAGTGTCCGCACGGGCGAAACCGCATTCCTAACCTTGCTCGACAATCCCGCAACTGGGGTTCCGTTCTTTCACGGGGTACACGACCCCGACGACCGTATCATCATTCATGTTACGGCGGGCGGCCTGTTGGCCATCCTGCATATCCGAATACAACTATCTATGCACATGGTCGAATTTGATACCGTGCTACAACAACATGTGGCGGGAATTTGGCTGACTCCACAAAACCAGAGATTAAGCCTACATACCTATCAAATCAACCCCGCATCATATCGCATCAAATCAACATTCCGTATTTTTGGGGTAGAGCTCTTTAACACCGAAACTAACTTCAACATGTTCCGCGCAATAGACATGGAGGCATACGGCATGGGCACGGGAATAGAACTCTTTCGCCCGCATCCAATCGTCGGGCCGCACATCTATATCCCGCGAGAATTGCTGACGACCCAAGGCGGGCATCCTTTCGCTTTGGAGGTCGATTTTGCGGGGCGCACATTCAACCGATTTTTCAACATCTATATGGTCGCATAGTTCACAAAAGGGGCACTCATGATTTACTTGCTTGTTATTCCTATGGTAATTGCCTCGACCGCCGAGGCCCTGTTGTGGAAGAAAAATAAGCGCGGGCCGCTCGAGGCTGCGGGCGGTTCGGCCCTGTGGGGACTTGTCCTGTCGGCCGTTGTTTTTGCCGTTACCGTTTTCATCGGCCAAGACGTTTTCGCCAACATAACTTGGCAAAACATTGGATTGATTGTTGCGGTCAACGTTTTCACCATTATATGTGTCGGGTCATGGGTTATGGTTTTACGGAATATGCCGATTTCGATTGCCTCGCCAATTTCCCTTGTTCGTTTGGTTTTCCTGGTGTTCTTTTCTTGGCTGATATTTGGCGGAGACCTTTCCATTTGGCAAATATTGGTGGTCGGCTTGATATTTATTGTCTGTGCGATGTTGGGGTACTTTTCCGAACGCACACCCGCATCAACACCTGGGTTGGCACATAATGAACCGGACGCAAAACTAACCAATCGTGCCCACGATGTCGGCGGGGAACGGCGCGAACACATCGCCAAGACATTGGGCGTGACCGAGGGTTTAATGTGGAAACAAATCGGGGGCAACAGGGTAGACGAAACATCATTCCGCCGCGGCCTGACATTTATGGCCATATGGATTGTCAGTTTGATTGGTTTGGAAATGTGCGCCACCGCCGTAATCCGTTCGGATGTTTTGCCGACGACATACGTCATGCTACGCTTTGGGATTTTCTTCCTTATGGCTTTGTTCTTGCTTCTCTTATTCAAACGCCGCGAAACCGTGGATATCCTCCTTGATAAATATCTTATCGGTATCGGTATTCTTTGGGCGACGGCGTCAACCTTTTTCAACATCCTCCTTCAAACCATGAATGCGGGTATCGTTTCGGCAATCAACACGGCATCCGTTCCCTTGGTCATCCTGGGCGGGGTGATATTCTTCCGCGAAAAAATCCGCAACCTGTCCTACATCTTCATCTTCCTCATCCTGGCCCTGACCATCGGCCTATCCCTTTTAAGTGCCAGCTAAATGTCAGTAACCCTATTTACATCTATAAAACTCATGTTATCCTAAACTGCAAAGGCTAGGCTGCCTAGGCACTTCCATGTTTTGGATGATATAATTTGAAAATTTAATACTGCCTCCCGTGGGAGAACCCCCCCCAGTAAAAGACGCAAAAGTAATAACCCCCCCCATAAATTAAAATCCAAAACAATTGACTAAAATCCAAAATCGGCATATACTATGTCAACATCTGACTGGGAGTTTGTGTTCATGGAAAATACAATCACAAAGAGAGTTAATGGGGGGCGCGGGAGAAACTAGGCCTATGTCTTTTGCGGCATGGGTGATACCGTGACCCGCGAATGTTAATCGAAAAACGAAACATCTGGCGGAACACAAATACGTTAGATGTTTTTTAATCAAAAAGGAGTTTAATAAAATGAAAAAGGAATCAAAACAAATTTGTTTGCAAAGTTTGGACAAGCTGATTGCGCTTTCCAAAAATCGGGGTTTCATTTTCCCTGGTTCCGAAATATACGGCGGTTTGGCAAACACATGGGATTACGGCCCATTGGGTGTTGAGTTAAAAAACAACATCAAACGCGAGTGGTGGAAATATTTCGTTCAACAAAACCGTAACAGCGTAGGTATCGACGGCGGTATATTGATGAATCCATCGGTGTGGGTGGCATCCGGTCATGTGGGCGGCTTTTCCGACCCGTTGATGGATTGCAAGGCATGTAAAACACGGCACAGGGCAGACCACTTGGTCGGTACGGACGAGCTTTCAAACGCCGAGATGGAGGCGATGATTGCCAACAAAAAAATTAACTGTCCACATTGTGGCAAACATGATTGGACGGGCATACGTCAATTTAACCTGATGTTCAAAACCAATAGGGGGGTCGTGGAAGACAGCACCAGCACAGTATACCTGCGCCCCGAAACCGCGCAAAGCCAGTTTGTGAATTTTCAAAACCTGCAACGTGTTTCGCGAATGAAACTGCCCTTTGGTGTTGGTCAAATCGGTAAGGCTTTCCGCAACGAAATCACCCCGGGTAACTTTACATTCCGAACAATCGAATTTGACCAAATGGAGTATCAATATTTCTGTCACGCGGCCGAATCCATGGATGCATACGAAATGTTCAAAAAGCGCGCGATGGATTATTATGTCAACCGCTTGGGTTTGGACAAGGACAAGTTACGGTTCAAAGACCACGGCGCGGCATTGTCACATTATGCAAAGGCCGCCGTCGATGCCGAATTCCAATTCCCATTTGGTTTCGGTGAAATCGGCGGTACCCACCACCGCGGTACATATGACCTGGGCAATCACATGGAATGTTCAAAAAAATCGATGGAATACATCGACCCTACATCAAACGAAAAATATATCCCAACGGTTATAGAGAGCAGCCACGGTGCCGACCGTCTGGTCTTGGCGGTGTTGGCCAACGCATATGACGAAGAACAAATTACGGACGACGACACCCGCATCGTATTGCGAATTAAACCATTGATTGCACCGTACAAGGTCGCGGTTCTGCCGTTGCAAAAACGCGGCTTGACCGAAAAATCCGAGGAAATATTCGACATGTTGTCACAACAATTTATGACCACATACGATGACACGGCATCTATCGGTAAACGATACCGCCGTCAAGACGAAATCGGTACGCCATTTTGTGTCACCGTGGATTACGAAACGTTGGAAGACAACGCCGTCACAATCCGCGACCGCGATACAATGAAGCAGGAACGCGTCAAAATTTCCGAATTGGTTTCATATATCGCGGCCCGAATTATTTAATCCTCGGGATGAGGCAGGGGTTCCCATACTAGTTGGATTGGTAAACTTAAAATCGAATTGCGGTGCGTGTTTTGGTTTCCCACGGCACGCACGCGTAATTCATATGTTCCGTATTCCAATGACAGAGGCGGGATGCTGAACGATGATTGTGTGGTTGTACCCGCACGCACGCCGTCGACATATATGTCATATGCGCCCGCATGCAAAACCGCATCCCACGTTAATGTACGGTTCAATCCCGTCAAACGTAAGTTCAGTGGGGCCGATAATTGCGGCCTTTCGGGTGCGGGTTCATCATTATCAAAAACCCCCGTCAACAACAATATCCCCACCGCCACCATCGCCGACAGAGCCATCAAAACCAAAGTTCGTATCAATACTTGTTTTTTATCCATTGCATATCACCTTGTGTAATTCGTCTACACATTTTCCTACTTCACAATTTCCGACCTCTATGTCACATGCCGCGCGGATTTGCACGCTGTATTGGTCGTAATCGGCCAAACGTCTTTGCATGTCCTCATCGCTTCCTCCACGTGCCGCGATACGCCGTGCGATTTCTTCCTTTTCAACGTGCAGGTACACCGCCAACACATCCGCATCCCCGTATGTTTTTTTCAACGCATCAATCCCAACCCAATCACAATCCTTTAATGATATCAATCCGTCGGCGATGTTTTTGTCGATGATTTGTTTGCTCATCCCCCTATAATGGTCGTCGCGGCTCATTATTGTGTATTCAAATACCTCGCCCGATTTAATCTTTTCCTCGAACTGGGCCCGTGTTACGAATATGTACGGATTTCCCTGGGCCTCGCCATCCCGCATCTCGCGCGATGTCATGCTTATCATCTTGATATATTTGTTTGGATACCGTCGGATAAGCTCCCTTATGACCGTATCTTTTCCGGCACCGCTGGGGCCTTCTATCACAACTATTTTTGGTGTCTTTTTCATGCAAATATGTTAACATATTGTATGGAACAAACACAACAAAACGCGAACGAACAACACTTTGAAGAAAACATGACCGAACAAGAAGTCCAGGCACAAACCGCGCAAAATAAATGTCCGTCCTGTGGCGCGAACATGTCTTTTGATATTGAAACGGGCGGGTTGAAATGTCGGCACTGTAACACTACCAAGGCCTTTGACGATACCGAGCGTGTTCAACGTCGCCAAATCACGAACGAGATTTTAGGTACCCACAGTCAATGGCGCGAGGGCAAGGTCTTTCGTTGTTCAAACTGTGGCGCGCAAGAAGTTTTAACAGAACGCAGTTTGGCAACCAAATGTGCGTTCTGTGGCTCGGCCCAGGTTTTGGAATCGGACGAGCTACCTGGGATTCAACCCGACAGTGTCATCCCATTCCAAATCACCGAACAATCGGCCGTTGAACGTTTTCGCAAGTGGTTAAAATCACGATGGTTCACACCAAACGCGTTCAAACGTTACGACATCCGCGAGCAAATGAGCAAGCTCTATACCCCTTGTTGGTCTTTTTCGGCACGCACCGAAAACCAATACCAGGGAACGGTCGGCCGTACAATTACAACTTCGCATTCACGCAACGGTCGTGTGCAAACACAAACACGTATTCAATGGTTCCGTGTCCGCGGTCAAATTAACCACAACTATACGGATTATTTTATCCAGAGTGGTGATCGCATCGCATCGCGAAACTTTAACGCGTTGAAACCGTTCGACCTGCGCCAGGTCAAGGTATACCGCCAAGAGTTCCTGTCCGGTATCATTGCCGAACATTATACAAAAAACCTGGAACAATGTTTTAACGAATTTTCAAACTTTGTTAAACGCGATATGCGTACACGTATAATGCGAAAACACGGGGCAGACCATGTTCAACACCTGGACATACGTACCCGTTTCCACGACCGACGATTTAATTATATCCTCCTGCCTGTTTACATCAATAACTACCGTTACAAAGAAAAAACATATAACTTCTTTATCAACGGCGCAACGGGCAAGGTCGTTGGACGTTACCCACGTTCACGTGTAAAAATTGCATTATTGGTATTGGGTGGTTTGGCCGTACTTGGATTGGCAATTTGGGGATTGGCCGCATCTGGAATGATTGGCACACAATACGGGTTTTAATTAAACAAAAGGGAATACATGAATACATCAATCAATTCACTATACCGAAAATATCGGCCCGCAACATTTGACGATGTTGTTGCCCAAACACATATTGTAAAGACATTACAAAACCAAATAAAAAGCGGCAAGGTAAACCACGCATATTTATTCGTTGGAACACGAGGCACGGGCAAGACAACAATCGCGAAAATCTTTGCCCGCGAAATAAACGGGGGTGGCGGGGAACACGACATTTTTGAAATAGACGCGGCCAGTAACAACAGCGTCGACAACGTCCGCGAATTAATTGAAAAAATAAAATTTCCGCCCGTCACGGGAAAATACAAAGTCTACATAATTGACGAGGTTCACATGTTCTCGGGTTCCGCTTTTAACGCATTGTTAAAAACACTGGAAGAACCTCCCAGCCATGTGATATTTATACTCTGTACCACCGAGGCACATAAACTGCCACAAACAATCCTTTCACGTGTTTTGCGATTTGATTTTATGCCTTTTCCAACGGCTGATATCACCGCGCGATTGACACATATTTTCACAAAAGAATCCATCAAGGCCGAACCCACCGCCATCGAAATGATTGCAAAAATGGGACGCGGTTCAATGCGTGATTCATTATCAATTGCCGAGGCCGTCTCGGCATACACAAAAAATATCAAAACCCGTGATGTCGAAGATGTTCTGGGGACGGTTGGGGACGAAACATTGGGAACCCTGGCCTCGGCTATCTTAAAAAAAGACATCGATGGTATTACCAAAACATTGGAAACAATATTTTCCCGTTCGGTGAATGCCGTTGCATTGGTTTCACAATTTTTGGCCGTGCTGCGCGATATGTTTATCAAAACAAAAGACGTTAACGTCATGCGTGTTTACAAATCGTTTGCGGAAATCGAACTACTGGTAAAAACCGCCGCCGACCCCTCTGGTATGTTTTCTGGAACGGCATATCTTTCGGCTGTATAATCACCTAAACATATTCCTTATACTGAAACCCTTTTTCACCGTGTTCGTATATTTTATCGATGTCACCATACCGGATATTTCAAGGTTTCCTTCCTTTACCGATGCACTTTGAACAGACAAATTCGACCCGGTAATTACAATCATACAATTCTCCAGGGCGGCTACGACCTGGCCTGGTTCACTGCTCTTTATCTTTTTAATTCCCGTCAAGGTTAACAAACTTCTATTTGCCAGTGTTAAATCCATAAATATATCTATGTTCTATTTAGTAATATTGTTTTTCGTTTCCAAGTGTTTTATTTCAATAAAGCCATCATTTATCCGCGACTTGGTTTTTTCTGTGGTCATGCTTTGTGTATTACTTTCCCTAAAAATCAACACGTTATAAACACAAAAACATCGATAACTACTGACCTAAACACACTTATCCACATTTCCACACCACTTATTAATATTGTTATTATTTAATAACTCCTATATAATATCATCATGAGCGACGAAGATTACGACATAGTTAACCTAACGCCAAATATGAACGAGGTTTATTCTGGTCTTTTGTCACGGTTGAAAAGGGACAATAACATTAACCTCTATACCTTGCTTGACCAAACCGTTAAACCCTCTTTCACACATGATACAATCCTAATGTATACCAAGAGCGAGAGTGCATTTGAGACATTAAAAAAATACAAAGGCACGTTGACCGAGTTAATTGGCGATGAAACATTCAAAATAATACGAACGCGCGAATCACAAAAACACAATGAAAAAACCAAAAAAATAAGACAAATATTTGGGAACCACGTTACAATAATAACCGGAGGTAAGAAATGAAAAGAGGAATGATGGGCGGCGGCCAGAATATGCAACAAATGATGAAACAGGCCCAAGAAATGCAAAAACAAATGGAGCAAATGAAAGAGCAACTTGCGGAAACGTTAATTGAGTCAAGTGCAGGCGGCGGCATGGTATCGGTTGAAATGAGCGGGGCATACGAACTCCTAAACATTAAAATCAAACCCGAAGCCGTTGACCCAGACGACGTCGAGATGGTAGAAGACCTGGTCATCGCCGCCATTAACGAAGCCATATCCCAAGTAACAAAACTGCGCGAGGAGACATTACCATTGTGAATATACTTTTTCCATATATCGATAAAAAGCCTGAACACTATCTTTCAAAATACCCGCCGCGAAAAACAACCGCATTACGTATGGCCCCATCACCAACAGGGTATTTACACATAGGCAGCTTGGGCATGGCCCTGACCTGCCGCATGTTATCTAACCAATCCAAAGGTGTATTTTATTTACGTATCGAGGACACAGACCAAAAGCGCGAAGTAGTTGACGCAACCGAACGAATGGTCGCGGCGTTTAACCAATACGGTGTTCGGTTTGACGAGGGATATACCTTCGGCGGAAATTACGGCCCATATATCCAGAGCGAACGCACCGAAATATACCAAACCTTTGCAAAGAACTTGGTCGAACGCGGACGTGCATATCCATGTTTTTGTACATCGGCCGACCTAGAAAAAACACGCGAGATTCAAACAAAGAATAAAACAGACATCGGGTACCACGGTCAATACGCAACATGTCAAAATCTGACCGAGGCCCAAATAAAACAAAACATCACGGACGGCAAGCCCTTTGCAATTCGCTTGCGCCCTTCAACCCCTGCGGGAACACGAATAGGATGGAATGACCCCAGTCGCGGGCACATGGAATTGCCCGCAATCATTAACCACCCAATTATCCTGAAATCAAATGGCACCCCGCCGTATAACTTTGCCCATGTTATTGATGACGTGCTAATGCGCACATCTCATGTGGTACGGGGCGAAGAATGGCTACCATCCACCGCCGAACATATTGAAATCCACCGCGCCATGTTTGACACCGACCCAACGTGGGCATATGTCCACCCACCGGTTATATGTGTGGATGAAGACGGCCGTAAAAGGAAACTGTCCAAACGAAAAGACCGCCACGCATTGGCCGAAACATTCATCGAAAACGGCTATCCCAAATTGGCGTTGATTGATTATTTACTCACCCTTTATAACACCGACTATGAAATGTGGCGCATTGAAAATCCAACCGCACCGTATGCGGACTTTCCATTCCGTTTTGAAAAAATAGGCAAAAACAGTCCACTTTTCGATATAAACAAACTAAATCACATTTCGCGAAACATCATTGCCCGCAAAACAAAAGCCGAAATAAATGCCGAGGTCGACGAATACTTTGCTGGAAAAAATATTGAAACAACCAAAATAAAGGCAATCTTGGCGGTCGACCGTGAAACGGAAAAACCGCGAAAAGACATCGCATCATATTCGGAAATTTTAACCGAATACGATTACCTGTTCAACCGACCAAATGTAACCGTTGAAATCGACCCAACAAAGGGCATGACAATGAAACAAAAACGAATGTTGCTGACGGGGCGTGAAACGGGGCCGTCTCTGGATGCAATAATGGAAATCTTGGGGCCGAAAGAGGTTGCGGCCCGCCTTAAATAATATTCTTGATAATCCCATTTTCAATGACAAAGGACAGGTTTTGAACTTGTCCTTTTTTAACAATTGAAAAGACATTTTTATCGTCCATATAATTATTTAACAAAATCTCGAAATCGCCAAAAAACTGGGTCAACAATTTATCGGATATATCAAATCCTAACATCCTCTTCGCACTCTCGAATTCCTTGAATTGAACATGTTGTAAAAACATGATGGGGGGCGGGGCCTCGCGATAAATAACCCCCAAGTCATAATACTTCTCATCTTCGATAAACACCGACCTCTTGCCATCCGTTGCAATGTTTGGCGTGACCATTTTCATCTCCCCATATTTTGGGATTCGCTTAATCCGACACAAAAAAATCTTGTCTGTTATTTTCAACATCTTGGCCGTGTTCCAAATTTCATTGTTCACCAAAATATCCGAAAACCGCGGCCAATCAATCGCGGCTGGTGACTTTGTCAACAATACCTCGTTGTTCAAAACAACCTGCCCCTCGAATTCAAAAACAATGCGTACAACTTCCATATCTAAATAAAATGTGTTACCATTACGATGTATGACCAATGAGCGAAGCGAAAGAGTATTAATTAACTTTAATGTCCAAGGTTCTCCCGAAGGGAGGTTCTTATGACGAATAGAGATGTTGAACTTCTTAACCCGCTTGCCCTGGCACATATTGGCGATGCCTTTACATCCCTTTATCTACGTGAACAAATTATAAAAGAAGGTGTACGGGTGGACGCCATTCATAATCGTGAATCCTCATGCGCCCGTGCAACAGCCCAAAGCGAACGGTATAATGTTGTGTCAACCACTTTTGACAAAGTAGAGCAGGGTGTCGCGGGCCGCGCCCACAATGCGAAAATTAATACCAAGGCCAAAAACGCAACCATGGGACAATACCGTCGGGCAACGGCATTAGAGGCCGTGATTGGCTACAACTACCTGATTGGAAACATTGAACGGGCACGGGAATTGATAGGGGGTATCAAATGAACTATGAAGGAAAAAACGCAGTAGCCGAGGCAATGGATGCCCAAAACCCGCCCGAAAAAATCCTTATCGACAAACGCACAACCGATACGGCTTTTGTAAATAAAATTAAAACCAGCGGTATTATGTACCAATTCGTCGATCGCGCGGCATTGGACCGTGTTTCAAAAACACGCAATCACCAGGGATTCATCGCAATAACAAGTGAATTTGAATACACCGACATCGACGAAATAATAAAAAAAAGCGACGAACAAAATGCAATCATCCTGGTACTGGACGGTGTGGAAGACCCGCACAACTTGGGCAACATTATCCGCACGGCCGAGTGCATGGGCGTCGCGGGTATTATCATTCCGAAAAACCGCGCAACTGGCGTAACCGAAACAACGATAAGGGTTTCCGCGGGCGCAACAACACATATGCGTGTTGCGCGCGTAACAAACATTGGCCAAGCCATCGAAAAACTAAAGGAAAATCGTTTTTGGATTTTCGCGGCCGAGGCGGGCGGCTCATCCATAACTAAATCAAACTTGACGGGGCGCACCGCAATCGTCATGGGGGGCGAGGGTTCGGGGGTACGCACCCTGACAAAAAAACTCTCTGACGGGATTATATCAATACCGATGCACGGCAAATTAAACAGCCTTAATGTCGCATCCGCCACCGCAATGGTACTGTACGAGGTACGCCGACAAATAAAGGGGTAGGCCTATGGAACTCGAAAGCTATAAAAAGTTGGTCAACAACGTCGTGCGGCGGGCCCTGTTCTCTTTTTCAGTGCCAGGGTATGCCGAGGAAGACCTAATCCACGAAGGCTACCTTGCCCTCTACAAGGCGTTACAGACCTATGACGGGGCAAAAGGGGCCAAGTTGGAAACTTATGCCTCGCGGTGTATTCGCAACCGCCTGATTGACCTGGCACGCCGTGGCGGGGCAAAGTTAGAATCACCCAGTGAAGAGGTAGACGCGGCGGTAGGCGAGGAACTAGAGGCCGCCGTCGAACGCATTGAAATGTGGGCGCGGTTGGATGATGCATTGGCAACATGTACCGCGGTGGAACAATCCATCATGGGTATGTACATGCGCGGCTATGGGTACGCGGAAATCGTGGAAAAATTGGACACGGATAAAAAGAAAATCGACAACACAATCCAAAAAATCAAAAGGCTATTAACCGAATAAAACGCACAAACTAACCCGTGATTAAACGGACGGCAAAGCGTATTACGGGTGCCATAAAAAAACAATCATTTGTAACCGGCGCGATGACCTTGGCGGGTGCCGCCATTTTGTGTCGTTTGATTGGGATTGGCTTTCGCATCCCCTTGGTCAATATCGTTGGCAATTACGGCATGGGGTTGTACCAAATGGTATTCCCGCTGTATGCATTGCTATTGATTATCAGCAGTGCGGGCATCCCCGTCGCAATATCTAAAATGGTGGCACGGCACAGGGGCGACCTGCGTGCGGGGCGACGGATACTTCTAAACGCACTTGTACTGCTTGGGATTATTGGATTGATTTTATCGGTGCTGTTTTTTGTGTTTGCGAACCATATCGCCGCGTTACAGGGGAATTATAAAATCGGCCCCATATACATGGCAATCGCCCCCGCGGTATTCTTTGTATGCCTGATTGGTGCATTCCGCGGATATTTCCAAGGCCAACAAAACATGATTCCAACGGCGGTGTCCCAGGTCGTCGAACAAACGGTAAAGGTCGGGACGGGTTTGGCCCTTGCAATCCTGCTCTTGCCATATGGGATGGAGTGGGCGGTATTCGGCGCAATAATGGCGGTAACGGTCAGTGAAATTATCGGGTTCGTAACATTGCTAATCATCTACATCGTTCACAAAAGAAAGAATCCCGCACCGCAAACGCGCTCGGTCGCCAACGCTGAACCTCGCGCACCCGAACCCCACACAGGCAAGATACTATCCCTGGCCCTGATGTGGGAGATTACCAAAAAATCAATTCCAATAACCCTGATGGCTTCTATCTTTCCCCTGGTGCTGGTTTTCGACAGTATGATTGTCATCAACATGTTACAACGTGGTGGGCACAGCCACGCCGTCGCAACGCAACTGTACGGAATTTGCACGGGGACGGTACATACCCTGATAAACATGCCGGCGGTTCTGGGGATTGCTATCGGTACCGCGGTCGTGCCGATGACGGCGCGGTTACTAAAATCGGGGGACACGGCCGAGATGATGCAAAAGTTCCGATTGGCCGTGAAAATTATCTTTGTCATCGCGCTGTTCTTTGCCGCGTTTTACATGGTGTTCGGGCGGCAAATTATAACCTTGTTGTACGACCGTGCATTCCGCGACAACCCCGAACAATTGCGCATTGCCACGACCTTGTTGAAGATAGAAGCGGGGATGATACTGCTGATGGGCTTGTCCCAGGTCTTTACATCCCTGCAACAGGGGGCGGGGCGGGCGCGCTATCCCTTGATTGCAATGTCGGTGGGTGGCGCGGTCAAGATTGTTTTTGGATTGATTTTCATTCGGACGGCAATGGGGATTTACGCGGTGTCGATTGGGAATGCCCTGATGTTTTTTGTGGCGTTTTGTTTGAATCTGTGGTTTACACGGAGGTTTTTCAAACATGCAGGGGTTCGCAAAACGAAAATCAATAAAAAAATGCTAGGAAAATTATTGATACTTATGATACTTTACAGTAGCGGATTAATTGGTTTGATGTTGATGCTGCCCAATGGCAAGTTATGGATACTGTTGGGCGGTGCGATTGCATTCGGATTCTATGCGCTCCTACTTCTTTGTTTAAGAATCTTTGTAAATGTGAAACATCAAAGTGATGCCGCACAAAACTCAAAGTGAGGAGGGTATATGAAGAAAGCAGAGATAGTAGAGCAAATAGCAGAAAAGTTCCAAATGACCAAAAAGGAAACAAACGCAATCATTGACGAGTTCAGTATGATTCTGACCAACGCGTTAAAGCGGGGGGACGAGGTCGCATTGGACATCGGCAAGTTCCATGTAAAAAAACGGGCCGAACGTACGGGGGTTAACCCGGCAACCGGCGAAAAGATAAAGGTACCGGCAAAGGTCGTGCCAAATTTCAAACCGTCAAAAAAATTCAGGGAGAGTATAGTCGCCTAGTATGGACGAATGTAAGGTAATTGATTTCCCCGTCGCCAATGTTGACGAGGGATTGTCTGATACGGACCTTGTTAACTTGGTCATGGGGATGGTTTCATTATTACGGCGATATGCGGACGACACCCGCATGGCACGGTTGTTTACCTTGATGTCCGAGCAACTGTTAAAACGTCAATAACCCGCGCACCCGCGTCCATCAATACACGGGCACATTCGTTTAATGTCGCGCCGCTGGTTAATATATCGTCGACGATTAAAATTGTTTTGTCCGAAACACAATTGGGGGAAATAACCGAAAATGCGCCGCGTTGATTTTCGCGTCGTTCGTCATGGGTCATGTCGACTTGGGGCGTTGTGGTTTTGACCTTTTGCAAAACCATTATATTAACAACTGGCTTTGTGAAAATTGCATTGGCCAATAATTCGGCTTGGTTATATCCGCGGCTTTGCACGCGGTTTTTTGTTAATGGGACGGGGATTATGATATCGTAATCGGTGGTCAGGATATTTTTCATATGTGGGGCCAATGCCTCGGCTGCCAACCCCTCGTTATTGTATTTCAATTTCAACACCAAATCACTAATTGGCGGTTGGTAATTGAATGGGGCATATGAATTGCAAAAGAACGGTTTTTCATTCCCCAACACGGCCTTTGCCGATTTCACGGGGTCGGATGCAAATACGGCGTCCGTCATACACCCATCGCACAAATGGTCGTATCGCGAAACATTAATTTCGGCATCACATGCCAAACACCCAAAATTCGGAAATATGGCATTGAACAGTTTATTCATCACTTAATCCTACAAGGTAGTCAATAGAAACCCCAAAGAACTGGGCCAGTTTGAACAGGCTGTCGGCCTTTGGCATGCGTTGCGATAGTTCCCATTTTGATATTACGCCAGTACGTCTGTTTAGTGCTCGCGCAAGGTCGGCGGAGGTTAGTCCTTTTTCTTCTCGGAGTTCTTTGATGCGCTCCGCGAAAACCCGTAAGTCCATTTCATTCAGTATGTTCATATATCAAAGATGCATCCAGTGGGAGGTGAGGGTTCGAGAACCTCCCTTTGGAGGCTCGATAATGGCTTTTTTCCCTTGGGGGGGGTTTTCGGTTTTGTAATTTTCTTTGGGGGGGGGTTTCTCCCGTGGGAGGTAACTGTAAAGTATTCAGTTGTCAAATAGAAACATCCAAAACATGGATGGTGGGGCGAGGCGCGCCAGGTAAGTCTTTCTGTACGTCGAGGACTCCCTCATATCTGGCGGATATAACACATCTGATTTATCCGCAGACGAAAGAAAGAGCTTGCCTAGGCAGCCGACGCCTTTGCAGTTTATGGTAACATGAGTTTTTTGTATGTAAAGGGGGTCACTGACAATTTTGCGAAGCTTTCTCTAAACGCTCGTTGACACCCGCGAATTCTTGGGTTTGCGGCATTCGTTCGACGAAAATTATATCGGCAATTTTTTCCGCATCACGCATAGCCGCAAATAAATTATGCGCAACCGCATCCGCACGCCGCCCCAATGGTATAACCGTATACCCGCGATATTTCCACCGATTTTGCGTTCGGCACAAAACAACGATTTTCCCATCACCCACGGGCGGGCCAATGACAAGCGGCACGGACGGCGAATAATGTTTGAACCGCGTGCCTGGGCTTTGTTTCTTTTTCTCGGGGTCGGTGTTCAATGATACGGTCAATCCCGTTTTGGACAACATGCGTTCGCACACACCACCTTGGCGCAGGATTGTTATCTCGCCGTTGTCAATTCTGATGACCGTGCTCTCGATACCTACCGCCGTTTGTTTCCCCATAAATATCGCATCTACACGTCCATCCAAATCGGCGTGGACGTCGGTGTAACGGGTGGGACTGGGCCGCGTTGATGTGTTGGCACTGGGGGCGACCAATGGCACGCCACAGGCATCGATAAACCGCCGCGTCCATTTGCATGACGGAATGCGCACGGCAACCGTATTCTGCCCGCCCAATGCGGCCGCCGCAATTCGGTTATCATGTTTATCGCTGGGCACAAAGGGTCCAAAACCCCGACCCTGGGGGTCGTGGGTGGGGTTCGGGGCTTGCCCCGAGGTGAATACCCCTTTATCAACGACCAGGGTAATTGCGCGGGTGATTTTGGCAAGGACTTTGCGCTCGTCATTGGTTAGGTTTGGGAAATATTCCAACAGGTGCCGCAACGATGAAAAATGCACAATCAACGGATTCACCGACGGGCGGTTTTTCGCGGCAAAGATTTTCAACACCGCGTCATCGTTCGTTGCATCCGCGCCCAAACCGTAAACCGTTTCGGTTGGGAATGCAACCGTGCCTCCGTTACGGATAATTGCGGCCCCCGCGGGAATATCCCGCAACCCAAGAAGTTTTGTCATGATGGCAATTATAACACAATCATGTTGTATAATGGTATATATGAGCGAAGCGAATTACGGCGCGAGCAGAGAAAGGGCTAGAGGCATTGCCGCCGCAGGCACGCATGTGGTAAAAGCATATTTGGAACATTTATTGGGCGCGGAAAATGTCGCCGAAAATGTTCCAATGTCACAAAAGACCACTTTCAAAATTGGCGGCCCCGCACGGTTCTTTGTCACCGTTAAATCGCGAGATGTTTTGGTAAAGTTACTGTCGGCCCTGGATTACATTGAAACGGCATGGACAATTATTGGCGGCGGGGCAAATTTGTTGGTTAACGATGATGGCTTTGACGGTGTTGTAATTCGTATGGCGACGTCGGACATTGTTCAAAACGGCAATTTCGTATATGCCGATGCGGGCGTAAATTTGGCAAAGGTTTGTATGTTCGCGCGGAAAAATTCGCTCTCGGGGTTGGAATGGCTGGCGGGAATCCCCGGAACCATTGGCGGGGCGGTGTACATGAATGCGGGGGCATACGGCTCCGAGATGCAAACGGTCACCGTGTGCGTAGACGTATTGAAGCGCAGCGACGACGAATGGAAGATTGAAACAATAAACGCGGGCGAATTGGATTTCGGTTACAGACAGAGTATTTTCCAAGAACGCCGCGATTGGATAATCCTGGGGGCTTATATACATTTGGCCCACGGAGAGGAAGCGGCAATCGGCGAGCGCATGGACGAGATTATGACAAAACGCAGAAAGTCCCTGCCGACCCAGCCCAGCGGGGGCAGCACCTTTCGACGCCCGCGACCCGATTTTTATGTGGGTACGACCATCGACCGTTTGGGGATGAAAGGCAACAGCGTCGGTGGCGCAATGATAAGCGACCGACACGCGGGCTTTATCGTCAATACGGGTGGCGCAACATGTGCGGATGTAATGGAATTGGTCAAACAAATCAAGGACGCCGTCCGCGAAGACACAGGAGAGGAGTTGCACATGGAGTACGAGGTGCTATGACTCGTCATTATATATTGTTCGCGTTGCGAACGGTGCTATAGTGTGATATGGAAACCTTGGAAAGATATAACGAATTGTTGGTTGAGCGTAATAAAGTGGTGAATTTAACCGCCCATCGAACAATCGAGAGCAGTTGGGAAAATAATGTAGCAGACAGTTTATTGTTCATTGATGCGATGCCAAAGACGGGGCGGATGTTGGATTTGGGCTCGGGCGGGGGTTCGCCCGCAATACCGTTGAAAATTACCAACCCCGCGCTAGATGTGACAATGATTGACAGTGTGGGGAAAAAGGTTGATTTTTTGAACGAAACCGTTGCGGCGTTGGGATTGGATAATATTCGCGCAATTCACACACGTATAGAGGATTTTGCAAAAACCCACCGCGAAATGTTTGACGTTGTGACCGCGCGTGCGGTGGCGGCATTGCCGACTCTGGTGGAGTATGCTTTGCCATTATTGCGTGTTGGTGGAGTATTGATGGCGTACAAGGGAAGTAATTATTCCCAAGAGATAGAGTCGGCGAAAGAAGCGTTAAAAGTCCTGGGTGGGAATGTGCGAGAGGTTTTGGATAAAGACAACAGGGTGATGTTGGTTATCGAGAAAACAAAGTCCACCCCGCCAAAATATCCGCGGGGTAAGAATTTGCCACGCGTGGCACCGTTGTGATATTCTTGGGCAGATGGGGAACTTGGTTATTGTTTTAATTCCCGCCGTTGCGACTTTTATTTGGGCGGGGTATACCATTTTTGTGTTACAGCGACAGCGTAATGCGGATGTTGTGACTCTGCGGTCGCTTATCAAATATCAGGCCCATGCAATAGCAGGTAGTCACAGTCCCGAGGGGCGCATTTGGAATTTTGTAGATATATTGGGCAAACGGCGCAATACGATGACGGTGTTGTTTTACAAGTACCTGGTATCGCATAGTGATTTGACGAACATTATTGCACATATTTCGGTTGATGAATATAACAAAGCCGCCCGTATTTGCGGTCGGGCCGTTCGTACAATTTGGGGAATGGTGCCGGTGATATTTTTGCTCTGTGCGGGTGGAGTACTGTTTGCACATTTCGAGATGGAGAGATACGAGTTGATAACGGCCATGTGTGTGATGGGGTTCTTTGTCGCGTCTGTTGTTTTGTTATTTGTTTATTCCAGTTCGGTGCATAAATACAAGGCGGGGTTGTTGAATCAGTTGGCCAAGGATGCGGATGAATTTTTTGATGTTATTCCCGAGGAGAGGTATGAAAAGTTTGTTGAAATGGTCGGGAAGGTATTAGCTCCAAATAAATGGTTACAGAGCCGTATAAAACATGCGATAGAGAAAGATTTGTGAACAACGCCAAAAAGATATGTGATAAGTTACAAAGTGGAAAGTATAAAGAGAAAAGAAGAATGTTGTGAAAGTCCAATTAGGGATTTTGTAAATCATTGGAATTGGTTCGAGATTGTGATGATTGTCGCGGCCTTGGTTTTGCCGGTATCCGTTGGTGTTCCGACGGGTGCAGGTGCGATTGAAATCCTGGCCACGACATTTGGTGCGATTGCCGCCGTTTTGTTTGCAAAGGCGCGGATAGAGGCGTATATCGCGTATGTAGTTAGTTTGGTTCTTTATGCCATTGTTGCGTATACCGAGAGTGTTTACGGGGAAATCATTTTTGCCGTTTTTGTTATGTTGCCGATAACAATTTATGGAATTATGAATTGGGGCCGACACCGCCGCCATGATGACGCAAAGGGGAGCGTTGCATTGATAACGAATACCTCGGTTCGTGAATTTGGGTTGATAGTTGGTTCACAGGTTGTTATGGGGGTTGGGTATTTTTTCCTGTTACGATGGTTGGGCACCGAGTTCTTGGTCGTGTCCACCATAACCTTGGTCGTTGGCATTGTTGCAGAATATTTGGTTGCACGGCGTTCGCGATGGGCCCTGTATGCCCATATCGTAAAAGAGTTAGCCGCGATTACACTTTGGGCTTTTGTTATTGCCGAGGGTGGTACGAATGTTATTGTGATTATCCTTATTCCGATATTCTGTATAATCAATGACACATATGGCGCAATACAATGGCGCAGGTTGCAAAAGAGGCAGCAGGCAATTTCAGGAATGTGATATACTACAAATTGTTATGCAACAAAAATATCAAGATATAATTGCCGCGGTCACCCCAGAGTTAGAGCGTGTGTCGAAGCGGGACAATGTTGTTGGTTGGGTGAAGTTTTTTATGGTGTTGGGCCTGTTGGCTTTGTTTTACATGTTTTTGTCGTCGTATCTTTGGTATTTGGCGATTTTTGGTGCGGCGGTGATTGCCTTTGTTGTGGTGATTGTTGTTCATCAGGGAATAAGGCGGCGGGTGAATTATTATCAGACGGTTATCAATATTTGCAAGAAGCACATTGATAGGGTTGAGGGACGATGGTCACGTTTCACAGATACGGGGGCCGAATTCAAAAATCCAGAGCATCCATATTCGGCCGATTTGGATATTGTTGGGCCCGTGTCGTTGTTCCAGTTTTTGAACACCACCGATTCATGGCATGGGCGTGTGGCCTTTGCACGTGATTTGTTGGAGTCGGAGTATGACAATGTGGAATTGTTGCGTCGCCAGGAGGCCGTAGTTGAATTAGGTCAAGACGTCCGCGAGTCGGTGGACATGCAATATTACTTTTCAAAGATTGGTGTTAATCGCGAAATATATCAAATAGTTAAGGAATTGCAGACGGACAACAAGCCCTTTCCCAAGTTGGGTCGGGTTACACAATTTATATTGACGTGGATACCGTTTTTGACCCTGCCCACTTTGGTTGCAAATTTCGTGTGGCAACCGCCAGGGTTCTTGGTTATCTTTGGTTTGATAATGTTTGCGAAGTTGGGTATATGGGGATACAGTACCGCCAAGACGCGCGAGTATTTTGGCGGGTTGAATGGGATGGCGTTTTCATTGGGGGCGTATGCGAATGCCGTGACCGAGTTGGTTGGCCGCACATATACGTCAGAGAAGTTGAATGAGATTAAATCGAAGTTAGTCACAGCCGAGCGTGGTTTGGCCCAGTTGGATGGGGTCAGCAGCATGATAAGGGGCGGGGGATTTGTTATGAATATCCTTTTGTTGTGGAACTTTCGTTGTGCCTTTGCGTTGGGTCGTTGGAAAGAAAAGTATAAGACACAGGTTGCCGATTGGTTTAGGACGATGGGAGAGTTTGAATCGTTGTTGGCGTTATCGAACCTGGCCCATATTTGCGGGAACACAACTATGCCAAAGTTTGCGGCGGGGGAAGGGATTTTAGACACCGTTGAAATGGGGCATCCGTTGATTCCAAATGACAAGCGGGTTAATAATGATTTTCAGATGAACAATGAGATTAAGATAATTTCCGGTTCAAACATGTCGGGAAAAACTACCTTTTTACGTACAATTGGCGTGAATATTGTTTTGGCGCGTGCGGGGGCGCATGTTTGTGCGAAAGAGTTTACATTAACGCCGTTTAACGTGATGACGTCTATGCGTATTGCAGATGATTTGAATTCGGGGGTTTCGACCTTTTATGCCGAGTTAAAACGTATCAAGGGAATTATTGATTTTTCCAGCGGGCCGAGGCCATTGTTTTTGATTGATGAAATATTCCGTGGTACAAATAGTGTAGACCGTTTAGATGGGGCGCGTTCCGTTATTGCCGAGTTAGAGAAGTTGGGCGCGTCGGGGTTGGTTTCCACGCATGATTTAGAGTTGTGCGATTTGGCGAAGCTTAACAAGCGTATTCACAATCGCCATTTCTCGGAATATTATCGCGATAATAAAATCCATTTTGATTACAAATTAAAAGATGGCGTTAGCAAAACTACTAACGCCAAACATTTGATGGAATTGATTGGGATAAAGTGAGTTTATCCTTTTTGAACGTAGTTGGCGATTGCCGCGCGCATGGCGTTGCCGAGTGTGGTGTCCGAGACCATGACCTCTTGTTTGCCCGTAATTGTGACGGTGTATTTGTCGTCCGCAAAGAATGTTGTGATTACGGCTTTGTTTTGCAACAGTTTTTCGATTGCCTTTGAGTTTGTTAGCGCAGATGAATAGTCGGGTGCGGATTTTGAACAATCGCCAGGAACCTCGAGCGGTTCGTTTAGGCTGCCTTCTGTGTAGACTTTTTTGTATTTTTTGCGGTAAGCCTCGGCCATTTGGGCGTTGGGTACGTCCTTGCCACAGAAACGGCACTTGCGGTAGTTAGTGCTCTTTTGCAGTACGTGGGTTGGGGTAGTCCAGAAGTCTTTGCCGACACCCTCTTTTAATCCCATCCATGTTGCGATTACCTCGTCCAGTTCTTTGTTTTTTGCCATGACAATTTTCTCCCTTAATTAAATTGGATTTGGTGCGGTTGGCCGGACTCGAACCGGCACGGGGTTGCCCCCGAGAGATTTTAAGTCTCTTGTGTCTGCCATTTCACCACAACCGCGTAATTGTGACTCTCTATTCTATAATACTTTTGCGCGTGTTCGCAAGTGCTTGTTTACATAGAGTCCCAATCCGATGAGAGAGGCCATAAGTACCGTGCCCTTTAGTATGACACCCATTAGGTTTTCGACGTAGATGTTGTATACGACCCAACAGGTGAAATTGATTACCCCGCAGATGCGGTAGACCAAAACGTTTTTAAGACATATTCCGATTGTGAATGCGGCCGTGCCGAAAAACCCGAACCAAGACAAAAACCCCGTTGCGGTGAAATATGTAGCGACCGTCAGGGTGGCCAGCCAGAAAAACATTAAAATTAAATCAAGACGTGTAATGCGGTTGCGGTCGGTTTCGGGTCGCCGTTTGTTGATTTGTGTATTAATTCCGTCACGAATAATTGCGACGGCACACATTGCCAAGCCGACCCATGCGGCCAGAAAGCCGAAGCCCGCACCTTGGGCGATATTTGCACAGATAGCCATAATTAGGATTTTTTCGCGTTTTGTAATGAAATATGTGGCAAAAAAGAAACCATGCGCGATGATGGTTAGAATTTGGCTGATGATATATTCTGTGCTTTGCCAATCTCCCATGGTGGAAATTGTATCATGTTGCGGTACAATAATCCATGGTTATATGTTTGATTGGGCGCATGGGGGCGGGCAAAACGACGTTGGCGAAATTCCTTTGTCAGAATAAAGGATTTGTTCAAGTGGGCAGTGATATGTTGCGCGAGTATATTTCGACAAAGAACCCAGGGTGGGAGGAGATGGCGGATATTATGTCCAAGGGTGAGAATATATCGGATGAATTGTTCGAGGCGGCGTTGGCACATAAATTCAAGACCATTGCCGCGGGTGCAAACATTTTGTGGGACGGTGTTCACACGGCCAAGAGGGTTCGTATATTCGAGCGTTTTGCACCGATAGACCAAGCGTTTTATTTGGATGCGCCGCCAGAGATAACGGTCAAAAGGATAGAGGGCCGAGAAAGGTTTGACAGCACGCCCGCGGTAATGGAATACCGCAATAAATCCTTTGATGAAAATTTGCCCGAGATTTTAGACGAATTGGCTGGTTTAGTTACGCATGTCGATGCGACACATGGGATTGATGATATTAAGCTCTTGGTTTTGAACCAGTTGATTTGAGGATTACAACACCCGATACGGCAACGAATGCAATAGTTGCGATTGCGATTATACCCCAAACCCAGTGCAGGGCAGGGGGAATGTTTTCCAAGACCCCGTATTCGGTTCCAGCCGAGAGTGTTACATCAAGTGAAAATAGCGTAATAACAAACGCCAGAGTCAAAAAATATACGGCGGCGGTCAGGGCCAATAGGCGGGCTGTGTTTGTTTTTTCACGAACCATTCGTTGCTGTCCGTCGCCAAAGGAGACGGAATGGGCAACATTATTCTTGCGTACCACCATTTTCCCCCCCGTGTTTTTTGTGGTTGAGTGCGCGTTGCTGGAGCCTCTCCATCCATAGGCGCATTTCCTCGGCCTTGCGGCTTGGACATTGGTTGCGGGATAGTTTTGGCGGCGCGACCTCGGCAATTGTTGGGACGAGAACACTTGGTTCGGGTGCCCCAGGTTTTTGCTTTTTAGATAGGAATATAATGTGGATAATTATCAGGGCGAAGTTGAGGAACCAGATGCTCCAGGCATTTAAGAATATTCCGTAGACAACAAAAAGCAGGCACCCAAAACAGTTGATAACGCGAATCTTCCATTGGGTTTTCATTAAAAAGGACACCAAAACCAACAAAGATGCGGCAATGCCCAAAAATTCAATCGGGTCAAAAGTCATGCAATATTATAACATGGAAAGTGGTATAATGTATTGATGAGAAAAGCATTTGCGATTTGTGCGGTATTGATTTCTTTTTTTGTTTTGGGTGGTATGGCATATGCGCCAACACATGTTACAATGGGCAATATGGAAAATTATAATGCAACAATTCACCGCGGTGGGTTCTTTTACGAGAATGCGGTAATAACGACCCAGGCAGAGATGGAAATGTACATTCAAAAAATCATGGCGGAGTTTTTACGCGATGACGCAATTGTCCCAGACGGATATTGGCAGCAAATGGAGTCAATGGTTCGTGAATTTTACGGGGCGTTTAATGAGGAGTTTTTTACGAGTCAAAAGTTGGTAATTGCAATGGTTGACCAGGGCAGTGGTAATGTTAAGTACGCGGCCGAGAATTTGGCGGTTGAAGACGGTGTTGCGACCATAACGATTCGCCGAGATGCCCCAATGATTCAGACTATGGACTTTGTGACTTGGATTTTGTTGTTAGAGGTTCCGAATACATATACCATTTCCCAAACGGTAGTTAATCTGATATGATAGAGGCCTATGGCCACACGAAGAAAAAGTTTTTTACGCGAATATTCCCGTGATTGGCGGTGGTTTGAGTATGTCATGCTGGCCCTTGGAATTGTTGTGCCGATTGGGTTAGGTATAGTTGTCGGCAGTAGTGTGTTGGAAATATTGGCCTCGGTATTTTTTATTACGGGGTTTCTGCTGGTCGCGAAAACCAAGGTCGAGGGATTTTTCCTGGCTATTGTTGGTTATGTGTTGTATATAATTGTTTCTTTTCAAAAAGGTTTGTTTGGTGAGGTTATTGTCGTCGGGTTGATTAATATCCCTTTTGCCGTTATCGCCATTGTGTCTTGGTTGTCGGGGGATAAAAAGAAATCGGAGGAATTAGAAATTCAAAACATTCGTCCGCGGATGACGACCTTTTTAATCTTGTCACAGTTGGTGATGGGGGTTGGGTATTTTTTCATGTTACGTGCCTTTGGTACAGAGTTTTTGATTATATCCGTTTTAGCCATGGCCGCAAATGTGATGGGTGATTTTTTGGTTGCGCGTAAAAATATATTGGGGCCATATGCGTATGTTGCGTACGACATTTTGACCATGACATTGTGGATATTGGTGGTGATAAACGGCGCGACGAGTGCGGCGGTAATTATTGTTATGCACAGTTTGAGTTTGGTCAATGATTCGTATGGGGCGATTAATTGGACGAAAAAATTGCGAAAACAGAACAAAATACGGGCTAATTTGAACCAATACTCTGTTGTCGAATAAATTTATGTCTTTTTGATGCCGCGCGGATAATAAAGAAAAATCCCAATCCGCCGATAGTTGCGGTAATTGAACCGTTAACGACCCATGTTCTTTGCCGTGCCGCCGATGCCATTTCGTTGTATTGTTCCAGTGAGATTATCGTTCGTTCGCCGACACGCAAATATGTTAGGGCGATAGAGTTTTCCGCGCTGTCGGTAAACCTGACCTGGGATTGTAGAATGCGATAGGTGATAATATCGTCCGCCGCTAGTTCAGTTACATAATCCCAATTAATTTCCAGGCCCGCCAAAAATACAAGCGGGGCAGGGTGGTTGTCGGTGAATAGACGTGTTGGGTTTCGCTCGATTCGTTCAATCTGTGCGGTAAATTCCGCCGTGTTGTGGATAGTGGCATTTTCCAGAACGGCCAATTGGGCTTGCATAAAGCCCGCCGCCAATGCCCCGATACACATTAAAATTGTGCCAAGCCAAAAATATCCGCGACCGACACGTCGGGCGTTCATTTGTGTTGTTGGGTTAGCTGGTTGTTCCATTTTGGAGGCACCGGGCGGAATCGAACCGCCGAGTCGAGCTTTTGCAGAGCTCTGCCTTACCGCTTGGCCACGGTGCCGTACCTAATAATATACACACAAACGAATATACTTGTCAATTTGACATTTTTGTTTTTGAATAAAACCACAACTAATTGTGCTTTTGCGTAAAAATATATTTAATATTCACCAATATATTGTGATTTATGATTTGACATAAATCGCTATGGTTCTGTACATTAATACTATATATCCATACAAAAGAGAGGATAGTGTATTTTGGGGAACACAGCTATCAGCAGGCGCAGGCGAAAACTGGTCGTATTTGCGGCGATTTTTTGTGTCTGTATACTTTTACCGGCCGGATTGGTCCTGGCAAACTTGTCACCCTCCACCGCGCGTGTTGGGGACAATTTTGCGACCCAGGCACAGACGCAGTTTTTGGGTTTGGGGACAGAGAGGAGTCCGTTCCTGTTGAGTACGCGAGAACATTTTAATATGTTGGCAACATTGACCAACAGTGTTCCCGCGGCCGCGGTTCCCGACCAGAACCAGCATGTCCGTAACCGACACTTTCGCGTAACCAACGATATTGATTTCGGGGGTGCGAATAATCCATGGGTAACCCCGATAGGAATAAATGCGACCTTTCCGTTTTCCGGAAACTTTGATGGGGGCGGGTTCACGATATCTAACATATTCCTGATGGAGGAAACAACAGCGCGGACCAACTATGGTCTTTTTGGCTTTGTACAGAATGCGAACATCCGTAACCTGAACGTAAGTAACGTATCCTTTACAATTCGTAACGATGCCGCCGCCAGCCAAAATATCGGTTCGGTCGCGGGCCAGATTGGTAATAACACCCACTTGCACAATGTTCGTGTAATCGGCGGAAACATTATAGCCGCAGGTTCCGAGTCGGTCGGTGGTGTGGTTGGATTGGCAAATAACGCCTTGGGACAGGCAGCCCCAAACACAATGAACATGGTTCAAAGCGGTGTTCACGTAACGGGCCGAACATTGGTTGGTGGTGTTATTGGTCACGCGATTTCGACGGCCGTACATAATTCGTTCTCGGCAAATGGTTCGATTACGGTAACGGGTGAAACGGCGGTTGCGGGTGGTTTGATTGGACAATCCACATCGCAAAACAGTTCGGGCGATAACTGGTCACGACAGTTTGTTTCTTATAACTCGTTTTCTACCATTAACGTGCATGCAACATCTCCATCGTGGACGGGGCACAGTGTCATCGGTGGTTTGATTGGAAACATCGTAACGGGAACATCATGGGTTGTTAATTCGTATGCCAGCGGTAACTTGACCGTTGATGCGACAACGGGTATTATCCGTGCCGCAGGTTTGGTTGGTCACACCCAGGCCGCAACAGTTATTCGTAACAGTGCCGCCGTCAACGCAAACGTGGGACATGCCGCATCGACAGGTGCGCGTCACATTGCACGTTTGGCAACATTCGGGCCCGCCCCAGGTGCAAACAACAGAAACAACATTATTAACTCGCAGATGGGAAATAACCTGAACGCGGGTGCGCCATTTGCGGGGAACCAATGGGATGAAACCATAAATGGTAACCAAATGTTGGCCCGTACATCGTTCAACACGGCTGCGGCATGGACAAATGCAGGATTTAATTTTTCAACAATTTGGGCAATTGACCCAGGAATCAACGGCGGATTGCCATTTTTACGTGCAATGCAGGCAGGGGACAATGTCGCGTTCCGCGGTGACGGTACGGCCGCACGTCCGTTCTTGATTTCCAATATTACCGACTTGGTAAATTTCCGTAACGCAGTTAACAGCGGGAATCAGTTTGTAAATCAACATCTGCGCATGACGGCAAACATTACAATTAACGAGCCGACATGGGAGCCAATCGGTAACGCATCAACCACAGCCGCATTTGGCGGTAACTTTGATGGTGGTGGGTTCACCGTCAGCGGGATGGTAATTGAAAACCGCGCCGTAGCAGGCAACGGTTTCTTTGGTAACGTTGTTTCGGGTGCGGTAATTCGTAACCTGGCATTAAATGCACCAAGCGTAACGATTTCGGGCAACCATGCGGGTAATGCCGCCGTGGTTGGTAATGTTCATGGAACAACAATCCCAGTTGGCCAGCGTGCGGGTGCGAATGTTGTAATTGACAATGTACGCGTTATTAATGGGAATGTTCGTACAAATGGTACGTCCAATGGAATGATAGTGGGAACCGCATCCGGTCATAACTGGTTGGGTGGTGCGGTTACAATCCGTAACAGTACGGTAACAGGAAGCATCAGTGGTTTGGCCGATGTTGGCGGTATATTGGGTACAAGTAGCGGTGTAGTTATCGAAAACACATCGTTCAATGGAACAGTACACCGTGATTTGTTGGATGGACATATTGCAACTGCCCGCGGAACAAACATGGGTGGTATTTTGGGTAACAATAACTGGAACACCCGTATTGTGAATTCCTTTGCCCGTGGTTTGGTTTCCCAATGGGATGATTGGGATTTGCGTAACAGTGACCAAACAGCCCATGTTGGTGGTATGGTTGGTTTGAGTAGCAGTACATTGCAAATTATCAACAGTTATTTCCAAGGTGACCTGGAGGGACGAAGTCGTTCATCGGCACCCGCAAACGTTTCGGGTTTTGTGGGCAGAGATAACAGTTGGGCCGTAACAATTACAAATTCGTTTGTTGTAATCAACAATATCCGTATAGGTACAAATAACGTCGGGTGGCATGGACATTGGAATCCGATGTCAGTAAACGGTACGATTATACGTAATAACGTATTCTCGAACCCAATCGAGACGATGAATGTGACCCGTTATGTATTTAACCTGACGGCGGGGACATATGAAACCGACCCATGGTCGCAAAACCCATCATGGTGGGCGGTTCAAAATGCAAACCATGAACGTCCAATCGGACAATTCCAATCCGTTGGATTATTTAACCAATCGGTTGGAGCAGGCGGATTAGGATGGGATATGGCCGCGGTGTGGCAGGTTGTTGCGAACGAGAACGGGGGATTTCCGCGTTTGCGAACATCGTTGGATATTGCGGATTCTAACTTCCGCGGGAACGGTACGGAAACATTCCCTTTTATGATTAGTACGTTGGCACAGTTTGTTACGTTCCGTGACACAGTTAACCTTGGCACGACCTTTGCGGGCGTTCACTTCCGTTTGGAGACATCGTTGGATATTTCTGGCTTTGAGTGGATTCCAATTGGTATTACCGCGGCAATTCATTTTGGCGGAACATTTGATGGAAATAACCACACAATTAATGGTCTGACCATAACTACACGTGCGCTTGCGAACAATGGATTGTTTGGTTATACAATCAACGCGACATTGCGCAACCTGACATTGACAAACGTTGAAATTAATCGACCATCAACACACGCCAGCCACGGTGCATTGGTCGGATATGCCCAGGGTGCAAGTAACATTTACAATATTCGCGTCGAAGGCGGCCGTATTTTCAACCACGGTTCAAACCTGGGTGGGGTTATCGGAATGCTGGATAACGCGACAAATAATTCTTTTGTTGACCGTATTTCCGCCAACATAGACGTCATCGGTAACGGAACACATATTGGTGGTTTGATTGGTTATGCATCGTCGACCATTGGATTTGGTATTACAATAACCAACTCGTATTTCGAGGGAACCGTTCAGTCGTTCGGTTCGGCATCATCAAACACGGCCTTGGGCGGTTTGATTGGTTATGCCCGCGGAATTTATTTGGCCACGTCGTTTAACGCGGGGACAATTTTGTCCACAACCCCAGAAGGTGCGACAGGTGGCTTGATTGGTCGTTTGCACAGTAATGCATCCGCAATCCGTGACAGTTACAACGTCGGCCCAGTTACGGGAAATCCACGTTCATGGTCATGGACGGGTGGTGTCGGTGGTATCATTGGGAACACGCACACAGTTGTTACTCTTTTGATAGAGAATGTATTTAACGCGGGTGAGGTTCGTACTCTTTCCACCCTGGCCGTTGGTGGTATTATCGGTCAAACCGAATCCGATGCACGTATGGTCTTGCGCGGGGTGGTGTCCATCGGCCCAATCCGCACACAACACAACACGGCATCGTTCGCATGGTTTGTGAATGGGCACGCGTCTTCACCATTGTCCCTGCCAACCGCGCCCGCATCCGAAAACAACCTTTTTTACAGCGGTTTGTCAACACACATATCCACCCAAACAAATACGGTTTATCACACAGGAGCGGGGATAGAGTCAAGGAGTATGTTACAACTGCAGAGCTTGGCGACATATTCGGGAATAGGATGGAGAACGGATGTTTGGGGTATTAGCCCAGACTTTAATGACGGTTTCCCATACCTGATTGGGGTCAGCCCAACAGAAACGCGTGCACACAGCCGTGAAGAGCGAACAATCCAAATTGACACCCGTGAAGAATTTATGGAAATTCAACGCCAGGTCAACACTCAATTCAACAGCTTTGGCGGACGTGATATTAGCGTTAATCTTGACCTGGATTTCTCGGACATCCCAGAGTGGGTGCCAATCGGGAACAGTTTGGTTAACCGATTCATGGGTCGAATTGACTTTAACGACCATGTAATTACGGGCTTGCGTACGCACACAATGCATACACACCGTGGTTTGTTCGGATTCATTGGGAACGGTGCCGAAATAAGGAACTTGGAAATTTACAACCCAGAAATCCGTGGTTCGACAATAACAGGTATTTTGACATCGCAAATCAGCTATCAGGCATTGATTGAAAATGTTCACATAACAGGTGCGAATGCATCCGTTACAAACAACGGGGCACAAACAGGTAGCTTGGTCGGCGATATCGTTTCTGGTTTCGATGTACAGATACGTAACTCGTCGTCCACCGCAAATGTAACCGGAACGGGTAACATAGGTGGTATTGTTGGGCGCGCGACAGGTTTGGTTCCAACCGCGACACAACACAACCCAGGGGTACAATTCTTCCGTACCTTTGCAACGGGAAGGGTCCACAGTACAAGCAGCACAAACATCGGTGGCTTTATCGGACACATGCAGGTCAATGTTGCCATCCGCGAGAGTTACGCCGCGGGTAATGCCTTTTCGCCAAACAATAACAACGTTGGTGGGATGATTGGTTCCGCAACGGGAACAGACATTATCGTTGAAAACAGCTTTGCTTTGGGTGCCGCGAGTGGTTTTGACGGCATAGGTGGTTTCATTGGAAACTATGCGGTTGGATTGCGTTCACACATGCGCAATATCTATGCAATGGGAATGGTAGAGTTCAGCGGTACAACCAGCAGTGGTCGCGCCGCAGGTTTGATTGGACACACAAGTACCGCCGCCTTGAACTTTAGCGTGGAGAGCGGATTTGCCCTGAACCCGTCCGTCGCCAACCCAGTTGGTACAGGCCGTATCGGTCGTTTCGGTGTTGCATCCGAGGCCGGGACAATTCCATCGTTCGCATCTTTCCGTAATGCCGCCGTTCTTGACCGAATGGTTATCGGTCGTACGGATAACGCAGGCACATTGCATGGCGAGTCTGCATTTGCAATCGCGAATGGGGTAGAGCGTTTGACTATGGACCAATTCCGTACATGGAACACATGGCACACGCGTGGTTACAGTGATGCGATATGGGCTATTGCGTCAAATGTCAACGGCGGTATTCCAGTCCTGCGTCATGTACCATTTAATATCAGTGACCAGGGCGAAGGAGAGAGCCTTAATACCCTTTACATTAATAACTTCAATGACCTGGCAGACTTCCGAAGCCGTGTAAACAGCGGAAACAACTTCTTCGGTCAAACGGTCAGCCTCCAGGCGGACATCGACATGGCGGGTACGCCGAGCTGGATACCTATTGGTAACACGACCGCGAACTTCTTTGCGGGAACATTCGAGGGTAATGGTTTCTTTATCCGAAACTTCCATTTCAATTCCACCGCACACAATATGGGGTTCTTTGGATTTACACGTGGGGCGATGGTACGTAACTTGACGTTCACCGACGTTGATATCCACACAACGGGTAACAACATTGGTGTTGTGGTTGGAACATCCATTGCACAAATAACCATAGACACGGTTGCGATTATTAATGGTTCGATTTCCAATACAACGGGTAACAATGTTGGTGGTTTTGTTGGAGAGGCCCAAGCCACACAAAACAGCATAACCCACAGTTACCTGGACAACGTTGTAATTCGCGGTGGTGTCAATATCGGTGGTTTTGTCGGAACAACACCATCGGTAACGGTAACGAACAGCTATTTTGAGGGTGAAATTCACGGAACCCAGTGGGTTACATCAACCTCGGCCCGTATTGGTGGTATCGTTGGAACCTTGACACAGTTGGCGGGTTCCGAACAAACATTGATTAGAGATGTTGCCGTCAGCGCGGTCATGACCGACCATGCCCGTCACAATGCAATGGCTGGTGGGGTAATCGGTATGGTTACATCTACCGTGGGTGCCCGTATACAAAACGTTCTCTTGACCGTTAATATAGAGGTTAGTTCCATAACATCCTCGACATATTCTGTTGCGGGTGGTTTTGTTGGATGGATTAACGCAAATAACTCGGTAAGTATTACCAACAGTGTATTTGCACGGGGAAGTCTGTCGGCAACTAGTCAAACTGCAATCGCACCGCAAGTTCGTGCAATCTTTGCAACGTCTTCGACAGCTATTGCGATTTCACAGTTGGCAAACAACCGAATCAACGGCAACATCGCACATGGCCGTGCCGGTAACGTCAACGCGACATATCACGACTATGTCGGCGAAGGTACCGTTAGTGACACTTTCCACAATAACTTTACATTCTTTCAACAGGCAAGTACCTATACCCAAATTGGTTGGGATTTGACAAACACATGGGCGCATGACGAGGCAATTAACACAGGGTTGCCGTACCTGCGTAACCTTACCGCCGTTGCCGAATTGTTGTCGGCCGCCATTGCGGAAGGGGAGCGTTTCTTGGCCGACCATGCCCTGGATTACTCGACCCCTACACTTGCGTTCTTGCAATCCCAGGTTAACTGGGCCCGCAGTTTGATGGTCGCAACGGGCGGAAACTTGACCCGTGAAGAACTCTTTATCGCGGTTAACCGTATTAACGGTGCTATTGGCGGATTGCGCGCGGCAGATAACGGGTTAAGCGCGTTGGTGACATATGTTCGTGATGACTTGTTGCCGCATGCCGATTACTTTGTATCCTTTAACGCGGTTCTTCTCTTGTTGGGGAATGCCGAGGCAATGTTGCAAAACATTGACGCGGTAAATGGTAACAACCGTACAATGAACAGCCACGTTCAACAAATGCATGCACAATTAACCACCGCGGTTAATAACTTGCGTGTCAACATCAACCAAATCAATACATTGTTGGCTACCGCCGACGCATTACAACAACGCCACTACACAAGTGCAACATGGTTGTCTTTTGATATCGCGCGTTCAATGTTGCGCCAGGCTATTGCATCTAACGCATCGTCTTTGGACATTATCGCAGCGTACATTCAACTCCAAAACCAAATGAACAGTTTGGACATTTACTTTGGCCGTTTGCGTGTGTTGGAGGCTAGCTCCGCATTGATTATCCTTGGTGGCCCAGTAATTGACGGTTTCAATATTCCTGTTCCCGTTTGGAACGCTCACATTTTTGCACACGGTGATGCATGGGAAATGTTGAACCAACTTGACAATTACAACGCGGTTTTCACAACTGATGACCTGGACAGGGTAGAATTTGCACTTATAACCGCACGTAATAACTTGGTGCCAGAAGACCCACGTCTTCCACCTGCACGAACTGCATTAAGTGCTCTCATAGATGAAGCACGTGCATTAAGCAGCGCGGATTGGAGTACGGCTACCTGGAGTGCCCTGCAGACCGCCGTGGCAAATGCAATCAATGCCATTGCCGAGAGCGGTGACCCCCTCATTGATGTCGAACTTCGTCTTACCGCCTTGAATGCACGTAACTTACAATTGACGGCCGCTCTTAACAACATGGAAATGAATGTCTGGCCGTTGCAACGTGCAATAAACAATGCGGAACAACGTTTGGCAAATGCCCTCATCCCTGGGGCCGACCCAACCAACGACAATAACTTCTTCTATGCCGTTGGCGGTGTTTCCGCACTGCGCGCCGCCCTTACAACTGCGCGCGGGCATTTGAGCGACCCTGAACTGTCGAATGCAACCATGACGGCCCAAGCCGTGATTTTGGATGGACTTGTTGGCCCTGGTTCCACAACGTTGCAGGTCATTGCCGCGCCGTTGAACTCTTTCATCGCGACATTGAACACATTCACAAACCCACCACAGGACGAATTCTTTGCCCCTGAAACAGTTTCATTGTTGCGCCAGCAAATCACAGAAACCGAGGCTCGTCGTGATGCCATGATTGAAAACGACACGTTGAACGCCCCTGCTTTGGTTGCCGAATTCATCTTGTTGGAAATTGCTTTCAATGCACTTTCGGTTTCCCGTGCCCCACTCCAGGCAGAGATTTCCCGCGCTCTGCAAATACGTGAAGAACACGTAACCGCCGCATCATGGATTGCGTTCTCGGCGGTATTAGAAGATGCAATTCATGTCGACAACACCGAACGTTTCGATGTTCAACGTATTCTTGACACGACGGCCGCCCTGACATCTGCAATCAATGCGGTTGTACCAAACAGGGGAGCGTTGGAGGCCCTTTGGCGTGCAACGACCGAGCCAGTAATGTTGGTCAACACAACAAATGTTACGGTTTATGTTGCGGCGAACTTTGTTCCTGATACATGGGATATGTTCGTGGCACACAGAACCGCGGCAAACACGGCTTGGACATCCACAACAAACACCGTTTTCGCCGTTCAATTGGCATATGACAACTTGCGCCTTTCGCGCCAGGGATTGCGTCCGCAACGCGACACCCTGTACAACGAATTGGATGCCGTTCGTGGTCGAACGTTGGCTATTTACACACTAGAGAGCCGTACGCGAATGATAGTAGCAATGCAGGTTGCACAAGAAGTTCTTGACCACCAAAACCCAACAATCGTTGATGTTCTCTCGGCTCGTCACGAACTGGCTTTGGCGGTTACCGCATTGCAAATTAATGCGAACGAGTTGCTTGACCTGTTGGCAACTGTTGCCGGATTCAACCCGGAAAACTTTACATCGGCGACATGGAATGCCTTGATGACCGAGGTTAACGCGGCAAATGCATTCATAGCAAGTAACAGTACATCTGCGTCTGAATTGGCCGCCCGTATTGCTGCTCTTTCCGCGGCGATTGACAACCTGGAATTTGATGACGAGGCACTTCAGCGTTTGATTATACGCGCCACGGAAATCTTGGATTACTACTCGTCAAATTACACCACTGCATCTATGGAGACCCTCCAGGCCGTTCTTGACCAGGCAATTATAATCGCCGACAGCGGAACATTTGAACAAATTACAAGTGTTACTATGACTCTTGCAACTGCGGTTGCAAGCCGCGTATCCATAGTTGCCTTGAATGCGATTGACTCGGTTGCCCGTGTCTTTACGGTCGAGGACATCACAAACATGACCGCATGGAACACATTACAAACACACCTCGGCACCGTTGCCGCAATGCGTACAAATGGTACAAATGCCCAGGTAGCGGGACTTGTCACCGCAATTAACAACGCGGTTCGTAACTTGATTTCTGGTAACAACTTTACCGAGTTATCCTTTGCTGGAATAGACGGTTTTGGCGGTTACGAAAATGTATTGGCAGAAGAGCTTGACCAAATCATGGCGTTCGACCCTAACGAGGATGGAACATTGCCGGCCCCAAACCTGACCCTTATCCGTATTGCTATTGATGGTTTGGTTTCGACATACGAACTTTCACAAATCATGGTGGTTGCACTCTTCTTGAACCAAAACCACTTCACGGTAGACAGTTGGACATTGTTACAAGAAACAATCGTTGATTCGGAAATCGAGGCCCTGTTCGAGGCGGGTACAAACGCCCTTATCGCGGCACGTATCCAGTTGATACAAGATGCCTTGGATGGGTTAGAGTTCCGTACCGAGGCATTGGAAAGCCTGCTTTCATCCATGCCTGGCCCAACCGTTGCTAACCTGTATACTGTTAACTCGTTCAATGCCTTGATGGTCGCAATAGACGATGCAAACGACCTGTTGTACTATGGTGCGGCCGAATTCGCGCAAATCACGGCCATGATAACACGTGTTCAAAACGCATACAACGCATTGGTGTCCACTATGGTTGGGTTTACCAACTTGCGTGACCGTGTGAATGAATTGCGCGACACCCGTGATGCGGGCCAAGCCAACTGGACAATTGGTTCATGGCTGACATTTGTTTCCGCATTTGACGCGGCGGCCCAAGCAATCATTAACGCCGCAAACAACGATGCGGTTGCCGCGGCATTATCCGCATTGAATTCGGCAAATGCAGGCTTGGTTGAAAATATTTCCTTGGCCGACAAAACCGCCTTACAAAACCTGTATAACGAATGGGTAAACTTTGACCCATCACTGTTCATCTCTGGCGCGCCACAGTTGCAATCACAGTTGACCGTTGCGTTCGGGGTATTGAACAATGTTACGGCAACCCAAGACGACGTTGACTTTGCCTATGGTGCATTGCGTAATGCGGTTAATAACCTGGTTGCGGCTGCGGTCCCTCTCGAGGCTCCTGTTGCTGACCTTGATGTTAACGGCCGTCTGTTGACATGGAATGCGGTTGATGGTGCCGTCAGTTACATTGTCGTGATTAATGGCGATATCCACTATCCTGTGGATGGAACATCGCTTGACCTGTCCGACTTTGCCGATGGTTTCTGGACTTTCTTTGTCATTGCGGTTGGTGATGGCACAGATTACGCAAATTCCCTAGGCAGTAACATTGTCAGCGGAACTTTTATAACAATTCTTCCAAACCGTGACACACCAACAGGATTGACGTTTAACTTCCAAACAAGAATTCTGTCTTGGAACCCTGTCGCTGGTGCGGATAACGGCTTCTATGTCATTATTAATGGAATGGCATACATTGTTACGGGAACATCTTTTGACATCAACTTCTTGGTTGACGGCGATTACGAGGTTTGGATTGTAACACGCGGAAATGGTACAACTCACCTTGATTCGGCCCCATCTACCGCAATCAACATAACAATCGAAACAATCGAAACCCAAGAACTGGGCACCCCTGAACTAATTCTTACGGGCCGCGTCCTTTCGTGGAACCCAATCACGGGTGCAATCGGCTACATCGTGACAATAAACGGGGTAGAGATGGCGCAACAGGTAGGTACAACATTCAACCTGAATGCAATCCCTGCGGGCGAGGAATTTACCGTAACCGTTCGTGCAATCGGTGATGGATTCTTCTTTGAATATGAAGGTGAAGAGAGTGGCGAACTTGTCCACACGTTCCCGCTTCTTCCACGTCTTAACGCACCAACTGGCCTGTTTATGGACGGCCGTATCCTGCACTGGAGTCCTGTGACAGGTGCCCTTTCATACATTGTTTATGTAAACGGTGTGCCAAGACTGCCTACCTTGGGGACGAGTTTCAACTTCAGCGACCTATCAACGGGAGTATCATTTGACTTTGCCGTGGTTGCGGTCGGTGATGGTGTAACATACGACAACTCCAACAGCAGTTCGATCCTGGCATACACATTCCCAACCCCAACAATCCCAGAGCTAGGTGCCCCAACAAACCTGCATTTCGTTGGCCGTACCCTTCATTGGAATGTTGTGCCGGGTGCAATCGGATTCGTGGTTTACGTTGATGGTGTTGCCCGTGCCCAAACATTCATGAACGCAATTAACTTGGCGGATATTGCGGCGGGAACATTGTTCGAGGTCTTTGTTGTCGCAATCGGAAATGGTGTTACAGATGCAAACTCTGTTCCATCGGCAACACTTACACACATATTCCCTAACCCTGTGGTACCGCAATTGGCGGCTCCGTCAAACTTGACAATGACCGACAGAATGCTTTCATGGGATGCCGTAACAAATGCGGTTGGGTATATTGTATTTGTCAATGGCTTGGCTCGCCCAATGATAACGGGAACATCATTCAATTTTGCCGACCTTGAAATCAATGTATTGTATCAATTTACGGTGGTAGCTGTGGGTGACGGTGTGAACTTTGCCGACTCTCTTCCATCGGCACCTGTCTTTATCCACATATTCCCAGCACCTGTTCTGCCTCCATTGAATGCACCAACTGGTTTGGCAATGAATGGCCGCGTACTTTCATGGAATGCGGTAGACGGGGCAGCAGGTTACATAGTAATGGTCAACGGTGTCGCCCGTCCAATGGTTGTCGGAACATCATTCAACTTCGCCGACCTCGAGGTCAACACACTCTTCCAATTCGTGGTCATTGCAATTGGAAACGGAACAACAAACTCTGACTCGGTGATATCGGCGGCACTTCTGTACACATTTGCACCTCCAACTCTGCCGCGTCTTGACACGGTAACTGGCCTGGCAATGAGCGGCACGGAATTAACATGGAATGCCGTCAGCGGTGCAATCGGTTACATCGTATTTGTCAACGGTGCTCCACGCCCAATGGTAACGGGAACATCATTTAACTTTGCCGACCTTACATACGGTGTTCCGTTCGGATTCATGGTAATCGCGGTAGGCGCAACGGGAGAGTACGAGAATTCTCTTCCATCAGAGGTGTTTACTTATACATTCACCGCGCCGACCTTGCCGCAACTGGATGCCCCAAGCGGACTGACAATGGAAGGCACAACCCTGCGTTGGGATGTTGTGACTGGTGCAATCGGTTACATTGTCTTTATCAACGGCACACCAATGGCCATGACCGATGACAACTTCTTTGACATGGACCACTTGGCTCGTAATGTCCAACACTATTTTGTAATCGTGGCAATTGGCGACGGTACAACATACTCGAACTCGCCTGTCAGTTCACCTGTGTTCACATACACGTTTGTCCTTGTCCTGCCGCAACTCAATGCTCCGACTGGCCTTACGATGACTGACCGTGAACTGTCATGGACGGCCGTCAGCGGTGCAGTTGGTTACATCGTCTACGTGAACGGAGTTGCCCGTCCGATGGTAACAACAACGTACATATTGTTGAACGACCTGGATGTCGATATCCAACACACCTTCCGCGTTGTTGCAATCGCCGACGGAGTAACGGCCGAAGACTCTGACCAAAGTGCCGAATTCACCTATACATTCACGGATGAATACGTCCCCGCAATTCCATTGACACCTCCTACAATCTTGGGTGTTGAAAATGGTATCCTTTCATGGACACCAAATGCCAACGCGGTCGAGTTCATCGTTGAAATCAACGGAACACAACACATGGTAACGGGCAGCAATTTCAACATCTCTGCGATAATTGCTAACCCAGGAACATTTGAAATCCGCGTCCGTGCGGTTGGTGATGGGGTAAACTTCCTGACCAGTGACTGGAGCGCGACATTCACGCACAACGTCATTGTCACCGACCAATTGTCAACCCCAACAAACTTGGCAATTGATGCGGCAGGGGTACTGACATGGAACGTGGTATTGAACGCCGACTTCTATGTTGTGTTCATCGTATTAGAAGACGGGTCAGAAGAGTTCATCGTCACAAGAAATGTAAACAACATCGACCTGTCGAACCTGCCTGTTGGTGTGTACTATGTCTTTGTAATGGCAGCAAGCAACAATATCGAGTTTGAACAATCCGAGCTCTCATACCCAATAACATTCATCTCGCCAATACCACAAACCCTAACACCGCCAACAATCTTGGGTGTTGAAAATGGTATCCTTTCATGGACACCAAACACAAATGCGGTCGAATTCATCGTTGAAATCAACGGAACCCCGCATACGGTAACGGGTAATAACTTCAACGTTTCCACAATAATTGCTAACCCAGGAACATTTGATATTCGCATCCGTGCAATCGGTAACGGGGTACAGTTCCTGACCAGTAACTGGAGTTCAATCTTCACCCACACGGTAATAAGCATGACTCAACTGGCAACCCCAACAAACTTGGCTATCGATGGGGCGGGGGTACTGACATGGAACGTTGTTCCTAACGCCGACTTCTATGTGGTGTTTGTGGTAACCGATGACGGGTCAGAGGAATTTATTATCATCCGTAACGTGACTAACGTTAACTTGGCCAACTTGCCAGACGGCGTATACAATGTATTTGTAACGGCAAACAGCAACGACATCCAATTCTTGGAATCCAATCCATCATCGTCGATTATGCACACGGTAACGGGTTCCCCGGTAACCGAGCTAACTCAACTGGCAACCCCAACTGGCCTTGCTATCAACGGTACGGAATTGTCATGGAGTGCCGTTACAAACGCAACTGGATACCTGGTCATTGCCGAGGCTGTTGGCACATCCGACACAATCATATTCGCCGCATCGGGTGCTTCGATTGACTTGGATGGTCTCCTGGCCGATGGCGTATACAACCTGTTCGTCATGGCGATGGGTGACCTTCCATGGATTAATTCAGATATAAGCACCCAATACGCAACATTCGTTGTCTTGGGCGGCACGGGAACCGAACCAACCGCTCTTGCAAATCCAACGGGGTTGACAACCGCGGGAACAATGCTACTTTGGAATGCTCACGCCAACACAAACACATTCGCAATCTACATTGACAACGTGTTTGAAACGCTGGCTGTTGGTAACTTCTTTAACCTGGCACCACTTGACTTGGGTGCGGGCAGCCACACTATCCACATCCGTGCTGTCGCCGAAACTGGTCAATGGCTTGACAGTGGCCTTTCCGCTCCAACAACTTTCACGATAACCCAACTGCAACAACTGGCAACTCCAACTGGTCTTGCAATCAATGGTACGGTATTGTCATGGACGGCCGTTCCGAATGCATCGTCATACTTGGTCTTTGCGGAAATTGCGGGAACGGAAGACGCAATCATGTTTATGGCAACTGGCACGACATTCAACCTTAACGGATTGTTGTTGGATGGAACATACAACTTGTTCGTTATGGCGGTTGGTGACCTGCAAACATGGATGAATTCGGAACTCTCTACACAATATGTAACGTTCGTTGTCTTGGGTGGGGTAGGAACCGAACCAACTGCCCTCGCAAGTCCAACCGGCCTGTCTATTACTGGAAACATCCTTATATGGGACAACCATGCCAACACGAACACGTTTGCAATATACGTTGACGGCGATTTCGAGACATCTGTAACCGGGAACTTCTTCAATCTTGGAACACTCGGACTGGGAATGGGCGACCACATTATTACAATTCGTGCAATCGCCGAGACCGCACAATGGACAAACAGTAACCTTTCGGCCCCTGCAACATTCACCGTAACTGCAACACCGTTGGCTCCGCCTGCGAACATTTCTGTATCTGGTAATGTCATCTCTTGGGATGCGGTGACAAATGCAACATCTTACAATGTGGTAATAACCATGGGCGGGAATGTTGTCCACACCGCAACGGTAACGGCAACAAATGCTGAATTCACGTTCGCTCCTGGCGTAACCTATGTAATCTCGGTAACGGCCGCAACGACCAACGTCGACTTCACAAACTCTGCCGCCGCAACCTACACCCACACAGCCGCAACAATCACCCTAAACACGCCAACTAATTTAAGGCTAGAGGAAACTGTTCTTCACTGGGACGGTGACTCGCGCGCAACTGGGTTTGAAATTCGTCTGAACGGCCTTGCTGGTTCAATATTCGCGACAACCACCAACATTGATTTGGCAACAATCTTGCCAAATCTGGCTGGTACACACACAATTGAAATCCGCGCGACTGGCCCATTCGGATTCGACCCATCAGAATGGTCGGCTTCGGTAACAATCCAACGCGATGCCGAGGGCGGAATTGAAATAATACCAGAGGAAGAAGAACCAGAAACTGGCCTGATGGCGTTCATCCGCGAAAACTGGATGATAGTTGCTGGTGCTGGTCTTGCTCTGTTGTTGCTGCTCTTGATTATCATTATCTTGATTGTTCGTCGCGGTAAAAAGAACCCTGCGCTCGTAACAACCGCTGACGATGATGCGGAATTTAACAAGCTAAAAGCCCAGGTAAAAGACGCCCTCAACGCATCCTTCGTCGCGGTGTCCGAGGCCGACAACGCAATCAAAACTTCGGATGCATACCCACAAGATGTGACCAGCAAGCAAACGGCTGATGACGCGGTGGTAAAGGCAACTATGCAGGTTGGCGGAACGATAGAGGTCTTCACGAAATTCATGGCGGAAAAAGAAAAGCGCAAGGCCCAAGAGACCGCGGGCAAGAAAGGCAAAAAGGGCAAATAAAGGGTTAAGGAAAAAAGGGTAAAGGCAGGGCGAAATGATTTGCGAAATCGAGGCCGCAGCGGCTGAAAAAGAAAAGCTCAAAACCGATGCGGCCCGTGCCATTGCCACGGCCACTGAACTCATGTCCAAATGCGCCCGCGACGTAGCCGAATGTAAACGCGACCCATCATACCGCGCAATCGCTATGATGTCCCTGACTTCGGCGGGCGAGGCAATCAAAAAAGCAGTTAAATTAACGGAAGACTATCTGGAATCAAAAAAGAGGGAAGAGGACATCAAAAAAGAAAAAGACCTGGAAAAACAAATACAGGAAATGATTGACCGCCGCATGACCGAATATGTGGCGCAAATACCTGAACCTGTCCCGATGCCTGAAATCCCTGACCGTACGGCCGAGGACGAGGAAATCCGCCAATCAATCGCAACATTGGCTTCCGAACTTGAAACCTTGAAAACCCAAAAGGCCCAACGCCTCGACGAAATCACCGACTATGTTCAAAGATACCACGAGGACAAATTGGTCGGCGAAAATGCACTTCGGCACGAGTTATATATGGGGAAACAAGAACTTGCCGAACAAATCCAAGGGTTGAAAACGGAAAAGCAAGAAAAACTGGATACCGTTACCGACTTGGTTCACCGTCACCACGAAGACAAACTGGCTGGCGAAAACGCCCTCCGCCACGAGATATATCTCAAAAGTGCGGAAATCGAAAGACTAAAACAAGAAGTCACCGAGTCCCAACAAAAGGCCAACGCGGTCGAAACACAGTACAAACAACTGTCCGATGACCTTCTAACACAAATCCAAGAATTAAAGGTTCAAAAACAACAGAAGATAGAAGAAATCACCGATTATGTCAGGCGGTATCACGAAGACAAATTGGCCGGTGAAAACGCCATTCGTCACGAGATGTATCTGAAAAGAGAAGAGTTGCTGACACAAATCGAACAACTGAAATCCGAAATCATCGAACTGAAACAAAGGGAGATGGAGAGGGAAGTCATAGAAAGGGAAAAAGAGCGGGAACGAGAAAAAGAACCCGAACCCCCACCACCGCAACCAGAGCCACCGCCGCAACAACCACAACCAAAAATCAAAGAGGAGGAGACAATCAAAATGGACCAAGAATTCGTACAAAGGGCAAATCAAATCCAGGAACTGCCGCCAACCGTACAAACCGTGGTGCGCGAACAAATGGTCTCGCCATACATGGGAATGGGCACGGCGGGAATCGTCGCAAATGAACGTATCCAAAATCAATTGATTGCAACACAAATTGAATTGGCGCGCATTGCCGCAAAGGCCGATGTTAACATTCAAATGCAAATTGCCGCCGCCCACGCGCGGGGTAATTGTTGTCCACCTCAACAACAGGTGCAACAGCAACCTATCGTAATTCCACAACCTATGCCTATGCCTGCGCCGCAACCAATTGTGATACCTGGCCCTGCGGCCGCACCCCAGCCAATCATTATCCCTGGGCAATCACCCGCCCCGCAATCAACAATAGTAATGCCTGGACACCCGCCAATGATGCCCCAGCCAATGTATCCGCCATTGACACCACAACCGACGATTGTAATGCCTCCGCCAACGGTAATTGAACAACAGGCCCCGCAAATGGTACCCCAAATGATGGCCCCGCAACCCGCGCCGCAACCAATCGTGATAACCCAACCCGCGGCCCCTGCACCCGCCCCGACAACGGTGGTAATGCCCGCCCCAACGGTGATTGAGCAACCCGCGCCCCAGGTAATGGCTCCGCCACCTGCGCCAATCGTCATTGCACCGCCTGCTGCCCCTGTGGTTGTTGCCGCACCTGAAACAGCCCCTGCCCCTGCTCCCGTCGCGGCTCCTGCTCCTGCAATGGCTCCGCCGCCCCCACCTGCGCCCGTCGCCGCGGCCCCTGCGCCCGCTGGCGGTAACGCCAACGCTATGGCTGACCTGATGGCAAAATTAAGTGACATGGCCGCCAAAATGGACGAATAATCAAACATAAATGGAAGGAAGGCACCAAATGATAAAACTTGTAAAGGTCAAAAAAGTACACGTCAACAGCGGCGACCAACGTGTCACCGCCCTTCGCGGTATCAATCTAGAGCTTCCCTCGACTGGCTTCATCTCGCTGGTTGGTGAAAACGGCTCTGGGAAATCGACGCTCTTGAACATCCTGGGCGGACTGGATACGGTAACCTCTGGGAAAATGCTCATCGACGGTATGGACTTTGCCAAATTTCCGCAATCAAGACTGGACAACTGGCGGGGCCGAGAGGTCGCCTACGTCTTCCAAGAAAACCACCTCATACCCGACCTAACAACCTGTGACAACATTATCCTGGGCCAGGTCTTTGCGGGCGAAAAGCAATGCAACGACCGCGTGCAAGAGGCCCTCGAGATGGTTGGCATGACTGGATATGAAAACAGGTGTGTTAAAAACCTCTCTGGCGGTCAAAGACAACGTATTGAAATTGCTCGTGCCTTGGTTAAAAACCCAAAAATCATCCTGTTTGACGAACCTGGTTCTCACACCGACACCAAAACAAACACAGAAATTTTGCACCTGTTAAAAAAGATTTCTGCCGATATCCTCGTTGTTATTACTTCGCACGGCGATGAAAACCCACTTGGCCTGGCCGACAGGGTAATCGAATTCCGTGACGGCCAAATCGAACGAGACGTTCTAACCGGTGCCAAATCAAAAAAAGAAAAAGAAGAGGAAACCGAATCCCCAACCCACAACACCAAACGTGTTTCACATGCCACATTTACTTTGAAAACTGGTGTACGAAACATATACAAAAACATCTTCCGCTCCCTTATACCTGTTCTCATAACAACCTTAAGTCTCCTTATGTTCGTGGGGTTCACCAGTCTAAACGGCTTCAGCCGCACCGACACCCTTGCCTATATGGCGGGCGAGGCCGCGCGTTCATCAAACATATTCACAACAACCGCCCTTACTGACTCGGATATGGAATTTGTCAACACGCGTCTGGCAACCACGAATTTTGGGACTCTCACCGATGCCCGCGCATCTACTGGCTTCCAAATAATTGAACTCGAAAACCAAGGTCCAATCTTCAATGGCTTTGGACATCAAATTATATCTACTGCTCCCGACTTTTATACCGAAGGCGCATTTGGCGAAACTAACAACCGTGTCTTGGTCACCGACTTTTTGGTTGACCAAATAATTGCACGTAATATAAGTATCTTCAACACTGCTGGAATGCACTTTCCATCCGTTCCAACCGACCCTAACGATATCATCGACGGAACCCGCTACCTGCAAATCGGCGGACAATTCTTTGCCATAGGTGGCATGGTTGCAACCGACTTCCGAACGGCTACCGACATCACCCAACACACAATAGACAACGAATACATGGTTGTTTTCGCGGCCCAAGGTTTCATGGCGGAACACAACGTCTCTGACGACCGCAATGTGAACAATGTATTGGTGGGCAGCACCACTATAGGCGCATCCTTCCTAACCGACATCATCAACACAAATAACCCACGCCCAACAAATGCAATACGCTTTGGCGAGGTCGGTGTTCCAAACACCGCATACCAACTGCAACGCGGACAAATCTTTGTCTCCCGCGCAATCCACCTGAACATGGGTTTGCCTGCACCAACCGTCGACACGACAATAGACCTGACCATTAACGGGGTAACGCGCAGCTTCACGGTCGTCGGTGCCTATACCGCCAACCCTGAATTTGACAACCGCTTTATTATTGAAATGCACGCGGCTGACTTTGCCGAAATCCACCGCATGCGTCCATCTGGTATTGCTGTGGCCTCGGCGGGATTGACCATGGCACAATTGTCATCCATCATCTACGATATTGAGGGTAACACGGACCTACGTTTCCAAAGCATCCACTCGACCGAGGTCAACGACCTTGCCGACACACTCACAACTTTTGCCGACTTCCTATTCTGGTTCTCACTCTTTGCACTTGCCCTGTCTGGTGTAATTCTCTACAACTTCGTTAACTCCCTTCTGACATCAAAAAAGCGTGATATAGGAATTTTCAGGAGCCTAGGGGCCCGCAGCACAACTCTCTTCGGAATCTTCTTCACAACGGTCGCAATCCTTGTTACAACGATATTTGCCCTCACTGTTGTCGCTGGTCTAATTCTCATCCCAATCGTCAACGGGGTATTAATGTCTGGCTTGACAATCACCGCAACCGTTGCCACCCTCAACGCCACCTCGATTGTTTCGGCCCTCCTTGTCGTGGTTGGTATCGGTCTAATCGCCACAACCATCCCGGTCACCCTCTACACCCACCAAAGCCCAATGAAACAACTGCGTTAATACAAAAAAAGGAGGGGGCGACCCTCCTTTTTACTGCCTAATAAATCAACCCCTTGTAAATACCCAAAATGCTCCCGCCGTGCCAACCTCTCCGCTAACATCTAAAACCAAGGTATCATGGTCAATCCGCTCTCCCTTGATTGTGTTGGCGTCTTGCGTTCCAACCAAATAAATACTATCTCCGTTCGTGCTGTATGTGTACTCGGCTCGCATGGGGTTTCCCAAACGTTGTATCATCGTTTCGTACATAATTGAATTCTCTGTAAAGGTCAAAAACATGTCGTGAAAATCACCCATAGACGATAAAACCACATCCCGTGGAACTGTCTCCTCAACCACATCACCGTTCAAAACCATCATGTGCGAAAAATTCCACTTGCCAAATAACGGCATCGACGGGGCATCGTACATTGTCGCATCTGGTGAAACTCCTTCAATTTCCCGCGTGGCTCTGCGTGCAAATTTCCAAGGCATAGGCTTGCCCAACAAAATCAAAACCCCCAAGAAAAAAAGCATCAATCCCGTAGATGTAATCAAAAAGCCCAACAGACCAAACATGCTGTTCCCAAACCCGCCGCCAATAAACTCGGCCGTCCCATCACGCAACTGTCCCAAAATCATTACGCCCCAAAGGGTTAAAAACCCGCCAACCAAGAGGGCAGCAATCCCAATAACCCATCGTCCATGCCGTAACTTACCCATCTTTTCGTCCCCCAACGCTATTTATTAAATTGTAGCGTAATCCTCCAGATTAACCAAACCCATTCGTTCAATAAACCCATCAATCTCGTCTGTGGTGAATAATAATTTGCCCTCGAAAACCTCGCCCCATCTTTCGATATCCTTCTTCCGCCATCCTGCATACAAATCAATCAATCGCTGTTCCATAGACGTAACGTCAAATGTCACCCCATGTTTTTGTTTCAAGTAATCACTATGTGCAATCAACGTATACATATGGTCTTTGAAAAAAGAAACCAAATCAACACCCCGTATATATTCACGGGGCAGGAAAGTGTTATAATACTCCCAATCGGTAATCAAGTGCAAAAACCGTCCGCGGTTAATATCCGAATCCAATTTGTTGTGCCGCAAAAAATTCGGCAAACTTATCTTCTCGGAAAATCTTTTTAATATGTCCACTCGCTCGGAACGAATACCGTAATGGGTGTCTTCCTTGTCGGTCGGCTCGCAAACATCGGGCAACACATTCCCATCGATGAAATCTTGCTCGTTTTCAATCTCACCCTTGTGATTCGACAAATATCGCTTTGCAACCGCCAAATGTACAAAAATGCATGCCATATATGATATTGTAGCACGGCTTTCTGCTTGCGCCCAAACGCTGTTTTCTATATACTAATTGGTATGAACGCAAAAGAACTGAAAAAATATGACCTTATAATCCAAATTGGAAATGCCCTGCCCGAGGAATCTGGACTAGTCGGTCTTTTCACCGAACTCGCAAACAACGATTTCCAAACGGCCGTCGAGATGTGGGAATACAAAATGACCATGCACGTGACCGAGCTATCCCACATGGCAACGGCAAAAAACCTTGAATCTGCGGTTTGGGATGCCTTGGCAAACAAATCCGATGCCCGTCTAAAGCAACTTCTGGCCGACTCTGCGCCATTGCAAAAACTTATTTACACGAACTCCGCCACCGTTGCAACTGGGGCAAACCTTACATACCTTACCCAACTCATCTTGGCATCTAAAATTGAACCTGCATCTGAAATCCTTCGCCTCGTTGCTGCTAACAAAAATGTGGACTTCGGGGACAGCTTCAAAATAATCCTGGACGATGTATTCAAAACATACTGTCAAAAATCGGGCACCGCGGTGCCGTCATTAAATCGCAAACAAACGATGATGCTCCTCGAATTCGCCCTAAAAATAAAGGGTCCGAACAAAAACCTCCTCGTCCAACGTATCAAAGAACTGGGCTAACATCTGTGCAACATGGTATAATCCTGTTATGGAACAACTAAAGTTAAATAAAAAAAGAACATTCTTTATTGGTTTGGCATTCCTTGCAATCCTCATGCTTTGGCGTGTCCACCTTGTCCAAACCCCACTATTATTACGTTCGCTTCTAACATCCGAATTTGGCCCGCGCGAAGACAACTATCTCGGTGTCATCGGTATCATCATGGGCATCGACAACCTCTTGGCTATTCTTTTGTTACCGCTCTTTGGAATGTGGTCTGACCGCACTGTTAATCGTCTGGGCAAGCGCATGACCTTCATCCTTATCGGTGGGGCACTCTCCGTCATCTTCTTCCCGCTGATGGCTGTCATGTTCCTTCTTGGCTCGTTCTGGATGTTCGTCATAATGATTGGCCTCATGAAAATATCAATGAACCTTTGGCGCGGCCCGGCCGTTGCCCTTATGCCCGACATCACGCCAAAACCCCTACGTCCAAAGGCCAATGCCATCATCAATTTCGTGGGGTACATCGGTGCAATTGTCGGCTCGCTCTTTGTGATGATGTGGTCATTCGACCTGGACACCGATGCAACGTATCAATCATCCGCAACAATTCCTTTTTTCCTCACCGCAATCGCAATGGCAACGGTTATCGGAATCCTCCTCTGGAAATTCCGCGAGAACAAGGTTAATGCGGAAATGGCCGAACAAATGGAGGCGGGCGAAAACCTCTCGGAAACCCAGGAAAAGGTCGTTGCCGACCGTCCGCTATCCAAAAAGGACAAACTCAACTTGTGGATAGTCATGACCGCCGTCTTCCTCGCTTGGTTCGCGTTCAATGCAATCGATACGTTCGGGTCAAACTTTGAACAGGACAGGTTCGGAACCTCCGACTGGGGAATCCTCGGTGCCGTACTTGCACTCTCCGCAATGGCCTCGTTCCTGCCATGTATCAAACTGACCAAGCGAATTGGCCGCAAAAACTCCGTCCTAATTGGTCTTGCTATCGTAACCTTATCTTTGGTTATCGCGATGTTCATGTCATCGACTTGGCACCTCGTTCCCGTGTTCATGATGTCTGGCCTTGGTTGGGCACTGGTTAACATCTCGGCATTCCCAATCGTCGTTGAAATGGCCTCGCTGAAAAACATAGGCAAAATCACAGGCATCTACTACATCGCCACCCAATCTGCCCAATTTCTTACTTCGGTGGCGGCGGGATATCTCTTCGGCGCGCTCGGTTCATCGTGGATTGACTACTTCTGGCTCTACGGTATCGTCTTCATGATTGCGGCCTTCATTATGACCCTTTTCTTCAAACCACGCCGTGTTGACCTCGCATCAATCGAATCCACACCCGAACCAACTGCCGAAGTTGGCCCAACCCCAACTCCAACGCGCTCGGTCGCCAACGCTGAACCTCGCGCATCCAAACAATCACCCGCCCCCCAACCAACCGACGAAAAACTCGAACGCGCCAAAAAATCAATAATGCGCGACATAGCCGAACTGGAAAAGATAGCAGAGGAGGATTCCGATGAACAAACTAAACTGTCCTAACTGCGGCTACTCGCTCTCTGGAATTGGGGACGATATAAAAAACGCGGTGGATAAAGAGGTCGCGGTAAAAGAACGCGAATGGAAAAAACAACACCAAACGGACCTTGAACTTGCAACGGTTCGCGTTGAAAAAATGTTCTCGGAAAAACTAACGGCGGCCAACGAAAAATTGCGGGCATCGGATACAGAAAAAGAACTGGCAATAATCCGCGCAACCCAACCGCTCCATGAAGAGGTCGAACGGCTGAAAAGCTTCCGCGCCCGTCAATCAACAAAACTGGTTGGTGAATCACTCGAACAACATTGCGAAATTGAATTCAATAAACTTCGCCCAACCGCATTTCCACGGGTATATTTTGAAAAAGACAACGATGCCAAATCGGGAACAAAAGGCGACTACATCTACCGCGAATCGGACGAAAACGGAACGGAAATAATCTCGATAATGTTTGAAATGAAAAACGAGGAGGAAGGTTCCACGAACAAAAAACGCAACGAAGACTTCCTTGCAAAACTCGATAAAAACCGTAACGAGAAAAAATGCGAATACGCAATCCTCGTTTCCATGCTTGAATCTGATAATGAACTATATTCGGGAATAACCGACGTATCCTGGAAATTCCCAAAAATGTATGTAATTCGGCCCCAGCAATTCATTCCAATAATAACCCTCTTACGCAACGCGGCGATGAACTCCCTGCAAACCAAAAACGAACTGGCATTGGCCCGCAGCAAACACGTGGACGTCGCACGGTTCGAGGAAAAACTTGCCGAATTCAAAACTGGCTTTGACAAAAACGTAGACCTGGCCCAACGAAAATTCGCTGATGCAATTCGGGAAATAGACACTTCAATAAAACATCTTGAAAGTGTACGCGCGGCTCTGGTATCCTCTGGTAATAACTTGGGATACGCATCAGACAAGCTGGCCGCCCTGACAATAATGAAAAAACCAAAAGGAGAATAAAACAATGCTCGACATAAACCTAATCCGACAAAACCCTGACTGGGTGGCCGACCGACTGGCTAAACGTATGCCTCGGCCAAATTTCAAGCCTCTTCTCAAACTGGACGACGCACGGCGCAAACTCATGGCTGGCAACGAAACCGCCCGCGCCCAACGCAACATGGTCACCGCCGAAATCGCCCGCCTAAAAAAGAACAACCCGAACGATGCACAAATCCCCCAAATGATAGACGCGATGAAATCTCTCGGCGACCAAATCGCGGCCGCTGACAAAAAAATCGCCGCCGCGGATGCAAAGCAATTTGCTCTGCTCGCAACGTTCCCAAACATTCCGCTGACGGATGTTATCCCCGGCGGGAAAGAATCCAACGCCGAGGTCCGCAATTTCGGCGAACAACCAAAATTTGATTTCAAACCAAAAGACCACGTCGAACTCTGCACAAAACTCGGCCTCATCGACTACGAACGCGGAACGAAAATGTCTGGCTCTGGCCATTGGATTTACGTCGGCATGGGTGCCCGCCTCGAATGGGCCCTCTGGTCATATTTCATGGACTTCCACGTCCAAAATGGCTACACCATGATAATGCCACCGCACATTTTGAATTACGAGAGCGGTTACGCCGCGGGCCAATTCCCAAAATTCGACGAAGACGTATTCTTCGTAATGAAATCAAAACGGGGACGCGTCGCTGGCGGCCGCATGGAACAACAACGCTTCCTCATCCCAACATCCGAAACAGCCATCATAAACATGCACCGCGGCGAAACCCTCGCCGAAACTCAACTACCAATAAGGTACGCGGGATTTTCTCCATGTTACAGGGGAGAACCTGGTGGCTACGGCGCATCCGAACGGGGCACAATCCGCGGCCACCAATTCAATAAAATAGAAATGTTCATCTTCTGCACGCCTGAAGAATCCCAAACATTCCACGCCGAACTTGTCCGTAACGCGGAAAAACTGTGCGAGGGCCTCGGCCTCCACTACAAAACAATGCTCCTCGCCGCGGGAGATACGGGTGCCGCCATGGCAAAAACCTACGATGTCGAGGTCTTCATTCCATCCCTCGGTTACAAAGAATGCTCCTCCGTATCCAACGCCTGGGATTACCAGGCCCGCCGCGCCAACATCCGCGCCAAAATGTCAAAAATAGACTGTTCTGGCGAAACCTGCACCAAAACAACCACGACCGACTACATCCACACCCTCAACGCCTCTGGCCTCGCCACCTCCCGCCTAATCCCCGCAATCGTGGAACAATTCCAAAACCCCGACGGCTCCGTCAATATCCCAGAAGTTCTCCAAAAATACCTCAACGGAACAAAAATTTTACTGCCTGTATAAAACTCCCTCACTTGTCAATCATCCCACCAAGGGGAGGATATTATGACAACACATAACACACCATCACACACACGACGCGTCTCGCGACAAGAACGAATGAAAACACGGGCAATTTGGGCGTCCGCCCTCATTGTCATGTTGATGCTTACTGCGGCAATCACATTCACGCTCATCGCCGCGAACCCGGGGTCGCGTCCGCCTGGCGACACCGAAGACCCACCGGTCGGCGGTGGCAACATCGTCTTTGGACTGCCGGTCGCATCTAGTGCAACCTTCACAATTCTAAAAGACTTTGACAACGACCACCTGCAATACAATGCAACCCTGCGCCAATGGCGGGCCCACCGCGCAACAGTGGTCGGGGCGGCCGAAGGCACATCCGTTCTTGCAACTTATAACGGAACGGTACAAAGTGTCCGCAGCACCATCTACGGAACAACCGTAACAATCGACCACGGCAACGACCTCCGTACCGTGTTCAAATCGCTCGACCGCAACGTAACCGTGGCTCCTGGTGACCGCGTTCAAACGGGCGACAAAATCGGAACGGTAGGCACAACCTCAACCGTCGAATTTGTTAACACTCCACACGTTCGTCTCGAGGTCTACCAAAACGGCCGCCGCGTAGACCCAAACCAATTCATCGACTTCGGCAATAAATAAGCCAAGGCAACCTTGCACCCAATAACTAAAAGAGGCTTTTCCCAAATCGCCTCTTTTTAGTTGTATTTCCCCGAGAAGTGTAGTATATATAGAACATGGCAAGAAAAAGTAATAACGCATATCTCGGTCTCCCATGGATTGTCTGTGTAATCTTGGCAATCTTCCCACTCACAAACATCATCGGCGGAATTATCACCCGTCTCGAACGGCGCAAACTAATCCCCCTCATCCTCAACTGCATCCCATTCTTCTGGCCATTCTTCTGGCTCATCGACCTCATCTCCATGATTCTCAACCGCGACCTCGAATGGTTCGCCTAACAAAAACGTAAAAGGGGCTCACCGCCCCTTTTTTAATACTTTAATTTATTTATGCTTTATCTCAAGAATTTCTCCTGAACTAGATTATCGTACTCTCTTTCAATATGGGATATATCAAAATGCGGCTTTATGCGGTTAACGTCTGTGACTATTTGTTTCTTCTCAATCTTCGGATTGTTGCGTTTGTGAAATACATGAACGTACACAATAGTAGCAATCAGCTCCAGCTCTTTTGCTTGTTTAACCGCGAATGTTTCTGCAATTGTGGTAATTGCTTTTTCATATTTCTGCGCAAATGAAGTGTCTGCCTCTGATACGTTATCTCCAGGTTCATAATCTCTTCCGGAATATCCTTGCTCTTGCCAAGGCCTACAAGCTGTATATCCATAGAAAGTAGAGAAGTCTATGTCAGCGGCAACTTGAGCACAATAAGGGCCATATGTATAGATAGTGTAGTCGTAGTCAAGAGGAACATCAAAAACTTCTTGCAACAAATAAAGGCACTTCATGAGTGCAGTGGCGCCCATAATTTGTTTTCCTGCCAGCAATGTGATTGTCCCAAGTCTATCTTTTTGTTCTGCCATCTTATCTCCCTCTTATAATCTAATATAAAGTTACAGTTCAAATATACCAAACGAATTAACTTTGAATTCACCCATTATGATGGCAACAATTCTTTAAGGAAAACATGTGTTGTATTCTTGGGCTGGCTGAGTGCTTTAACAAGTTCGGATTGGAATTGTAGCTCATTACAGTTACCATCTTTATCACAAACAAGTGTCGCATTCATGCCGTTATACCAGGGTTTTTGTTTTCTGTCGTAATTGATACGTAAATTGTTCTCTCCGTATTTTGCTTTCAATTCGCTGACCATCTTTCCATTGTGATGCTCATCTGTAGAACCAAGCCATCGCCAGTGTTTCCTATTTCTGATTCGCAAACCATGTTCACCGCCGTGTTTTTTGAACAGAGCCTCAATATAAACATCATCATATTCAAGATATTTGTCTAGCTTGTCTGGCGGAGGGAAAAATCCTTTATTTTCTTTTGTGGCGAGAAGGATGGCTTTAATTGCCAACTCCAAGTGTTCGTTATACACGCATCTTATTTTGTGACGGTACACTTGCATAAACATTTGATATCTAGCTATAAGCAGGTTTTCGGCGGCATGGATTCCTTTCTTGTCTATAACTATTCTGGGGGAGCTACCCCATTTATTGGAAATGCGAAGGGAATTTATAAGGAGCCTATGGTCGTATATCCCATAGTTCACACCAATATGATAAGAATCGCGGAGCAAATAATCAGCACGGTCTGCATCCAGCTGCTCTGATGTTAATTGCGCGAACAATGGCAACAGCTCATCGGTGGGCAATGCACTTGTTCCATCAATTAAATAAACCACAGCATCTGTTGAAATGCTCCCGTATTCAGAGTTTTCAATTATTGACTTGAATCGTTCTCTGACTATGGCTACGCTGTACGCTTCGTGTTCGTAACGTTTGCCTGTTTTCTTGTTAATGGGCAAAAGGTCTTCACCTGCATGTGAAAATGGCGCGTGACCTATGTCATGGAGAAGGGCAGCAAGTCGTACGGTCTTTCTATAGTGTTTCTGTACGGCCTCATCGTTCAATCCACAATCCTCTAATATCAACGGGTCTGTATTCCGAATCACTGCATCAAACATATCCGACGCCATTTGCATTACACCAATCGAATGCTCAAATCGCGTATGCATTGCGCCAGGGTAGACCATATGTGTCAAGGCCAATTGTTTAATGCGTCTTAACCGTTGGAACTCTGGGCGGTTAATAATCTCTTGTTCCTGTTCGTCCAATGTGATGAATCCATATATGACATCTCTGATTCGTTTTTCTTTTGCCATAACAATATTCTACCAACCTTTATTAATGTGTGTCTACTGGTACATGAAAAGTTTTCTAAAAATAATCTATAAAATCTATTGACACACCTTTCTGCATATGATATATTGGGCCTGTTGTCGTCACTTTTTGTCGAGACAACAAAACGTTCTTTGAAAACTTAATATCAATGCACACGATGATACATCTTCGGATGTGTCGTCATGTAAAGTAATGTACAAGAGTATTTTTATTAAATTCTCTTGTCAATTTCTAAACAAACAGTAATTCAATAAACGCGAAATAACAACGATTGTTATGAGCAACAAAATTAAACTTTTTAATAAGAGTTTGATTCTGGCTCAGGACGAACGCTGGCGGCGTGCTTAATACATGCAAGTCGAACGAGATAGCAATATCTAGTGGCGGACGGGTGAGTAACACGTGAACAACCTGCCTTGTACTGGGGAATAACCATTGGAAACAATGGCTAATACCGCATATGCCCACAATGTCGCATGGCAAAGGGGGGAAAGATTTATCGGTACAAGAGGGGTTCGCGCACTATTAGCTTGTTGGTGGGGTAATGGCCTACCAAGGCGACGATAGTTAGCCGGCCTGAGAGGGTGATCGGCCACACCGGGACTGAGACACGGCCCGGA
>Ga0131853_10000176_pt1 | contig 110866 bp, 105 predicted proteins | sample TergutLab28metaG_FD_92764 | JGI IMG/M metagenome (GOLD analysis project Ga0131853, IMG submission 92764) | Labiotermes labralis P1 segment gut microbial communities from Petit-Saut dam, French Guiana - Lab288 P1 (version 2) (version 2) | ecosystem: Host-associated > Arthropoda: Insects >...
GCACTCTCAAAACATACGGCTTGTATTTTTTCTTTATTGCTTCTCACTTGGCTTTTATTTCCTTTTTAATAGGGGTTTTTATTTGCCATAAGGTAGGGATTTCTGATTGACAGTAACAGTTTCCGAAGAAGGTCTTGAAGTAAAATGGAACGGAAAAAGTATCGGCGACATTTTAAATTTAACCGTTGAAGAAGCGCGTGAATTTTTCAAAGAAATAAAATATATAAGCCATAAACTTAGTATCATGGACGCTTTAGGGCTTGGCTATATGACGCTTGGGCAAAGTTCAACCACTCTTTCCGGCGGTGAAGCACAGCGTGTAAAACTTGCGTGGGAACTCGCGAAAATAAAACGCGGCAGTCACAATTCATATATTTTAGACGAACCGACAACCGGTTTACACATCGCCGACATTGAAAAATTGCTTATAAGCATAAATAAACTTGTGGATTCGGGGCATACGGTTTTGGTAATCGAGCATAATTTGGACGTAATAAAATCTGCCGATTATGTAATTGACCTCGGGCCGGACGGTGGAGACGGCGGCGGCGAAATTGTCGCGCACGGTACACCCGAGGAAATCGCAAAATGCGAAAAATCTTTTACGGGACGTTTTCTCGCAAAGGAAGTTTTTAATGACAGCGTATGAATTAATGTGTGTGAAAAAATATTTTGAACTCTGCTTATCCGAATTAAAAATATGACATTTGCTGTTTATATGCCATATCCCAAAACAAATACTCAAACTCGACGCTGGAAATAAATATATCCTCTATTTTATTGCGTTGCTCGTCCGACATATTTGCGGTAAGTTCATCAAGTGCATCATAGAACCACTCGAATGAATCGGAAAATTCGTTACTTGCGTAATTCTCAATCCATGTCTTGTAGTAATTGCCGTCCAGCTTATCGGCATATTGCTCTTTCAATCTTTTGCCGTAATCCGCATACGTCCACGCACAAGGGAAAACGGCGGCGAGAACTTCAGCCAACCCGCCCGTCAACCCATAAGAAAGCATATTCGCCGTGTACGACCTGTTGTACAGGGAAGATTTAACAGATTCCACTTCCTGCGGCGTTATGCCAAAACCTTTCATGTATTCCCTATGCACATTCATTTCGCCCGAGAGAATGTAGTGCTGTGTTTTCGAGAATCCTGTCATATATTCCTCCGTGTCGGATTTAAGAACGGCGGTTGCGAAAACTTTTGCGTATTGCAACAGATAAAGATAATCTTGCAACAAATAGAATTTGAATTTCTCCTTATCCAACGTACCCTTTCCGAGTTCTTGGACAAAGGGGTGATTGTATCCGTCCTCCCAAACCTTTGTTGCTTTTGCTTTTAATCCTCTTGAAAATGACATGATTTTTTTGCCTCCTATTTTGGCAGTGGCGCGTTGCGAAAGTCTGTAATCACGCTATCTGCTATTCTTTTTATTTGCTCCCAATCGTCCGCCGACGATTTATCGTAAACGCCGTACACCATCATACCCGCGCTTTTCGCGCTTTTTATTGCCGCTATTATATCTTCAAACACAATGCACTCACATGGCGAAACACCTAGCTTTCTTGCCGTAAGAATAAAAATATCCGGGCGCGATTTTCCGCAACCGACCTCGATTGCGTCGCAAATTACATCAAACCAATCGTAAATTCCATGATTGCGGAGCGCGGGTTTGTAAAGTTCAGGGTTTAAACTTGTAGCGATGGCTAATTTTACGCCGCATTTTCGCAATTCCGTAAGGTATTCCTTCGCGTAAGTTTTCATTTGCACAGTGTTTTCGAAGGCAAACGCCGCCATGCTATTCCATTCTTGCATGATGCTCTCCGCACTGTCGGGCAAACCAAATCGTTTGATTGTGTAGACAGCAGCCTCGTGAAAAGTCATTGCAGAAATTTTGTCGGCAAAATCTTCAGGGGTAACAATCCCGCGTTTTTTAAGAAACGCAACGTCAATATCAAGCCACACACCCATTGAATCAAACAATGTGCCGTCAAGGTCAAAAATATACGCTTTTGTACTCATGTTGCATTAATGTATTTTTCAAAAATGCCTGTTCGCATTAGAACGGTCAACAAAACAAAAGCGATAGCCGCACCGGTAATCGAACTTGCCGTAAATGGTATAACAAAAGCAAATAATGCAACCTCCCGTCCCAAGATAAACGCGGCAACGGGATAGGCAATTAACGCACCCAACAGCCCCGTCCCTACCAACTCGGCGGCACAAGCGGGCAGTAAATTTCCGCGTACATATTTAGCCGCAAGCCCTGCCATCAAAGCACCTATCATACTTCCCGGAAAAGCCAGTAACGTACCCGTGCCTAACATATTTCGGATTGATGCTGTTGTAAATGCCATAATTGCAGCATAAACGGGGCCTAATAACACCCCACCGATAACATTTATCATATGCTGAACAGGAAAGGCACGAGCAATCCCCACAGGAATTGAAAAAGGCGATAAGGCAACCCCGACAGCCACTAACACCCCGGCTATTGTTAGTTTTTTTGCATGATTCATAAATATCCACCTTTAAACAAAGCTTTCAAATTCCGTGCCGCGCCTGTAATATCCTGCTCGGCAACAATGGCTGAAACCACCGCTATCCCGTCTATACCTGTATCCGTTAAATACGTCACATTATTTTTATTTATACCGCCAATAGCAACCATTGGTATTTTAACTGCTTCGCGTATGCGCCGAAGTTCGTTTATATCGGTTGGGTCTGCGTCTGTTTTTGTTCCGGTTGCGAACATAGCACCTACGCCAATATAATCCGCGCCCATCTCAGCCGCCGTTTTTGCTTCGGATAAATTATGTGCGGAAATACCTATAATCTTATTTTGTCCAATGATTCTGCGTGCCGCTTCATAGGGTAAATCATCTTGCCCGATATGCAACCCATCGGCATCTACAGCCAAGGCGATATCGGCGCGGTCGTTTATGATTAACGGCACACCCAAACGTGCGGTAATTTCACGCACACGCAAGGCAGTTTGAAAAAACTCACTCGACGACACGGTTTTTTCGCGAAGCTGTACAACCGTACAACCGCCCAAAATTGCTTGCTCAACACACTCTTCAATGGTATCGGCAGTCATGAGTTCTCTGTCGGTTACAAGGTAAAGCGTGTAATCAACTCCCGCTGAACATCTGTTTTTTGAATGTTCAGGTACATTAACTTGCTTCATGGAATTTTGCCCGCCTTTCGAATGTTTCAGCGTCCATTTTGCTAATAGCGTCATGGAGCACTACATGGAAACTACCGCCGCCAAGATGTCCCACTTTTTCATACGCAATTTCTCCCGCAGTGCCCATACAAACCATAGCGGCAACGGTGGCATATAGAGAATCCTCCGGCAAAGCTCCGCAAAATGAGCCTATCAGCGAAGAACACATACAGCCGGTACCTGTTAAGTTACCCAACATCTGATGCCCGTTTTCGATGTAAACAATTTTATTCCCGTCAGAAACTATGTCGGTCGCGCCACTTATGACAACGACGCAGTTTAATTTCTTTGCAAGCCCCTTTGCTATTTGCCCTGCATCATCGACATTTACCGTGTCGCTTTCTGATGCGTCAACGCCTTTTGTTTCCGCATCCAAACCCGCCATAAATTTAATTTCCGATATGTTTCCGCGAAGCACCGTTAATTTTACTTCGTCAATCAAACGCGCCACGGTATCATTGCGAAATTTAGACGCACCAACACCAACAGGGTCAAGGACAACGGGAATTCCCTTTGCGTTTGCCGATTTTCCCGCCGCAATCATAGATTGATTTTTGCGCTCGTTGAGCGTTCCAATATTCAGAACCACCGCGCTTGAAATAGCCGAAATGTCCGCCGCTTCTTCAATTGCATCCGCCATAACGGGCGAAGCACCTATTCCAAGTGTAACATTGGCGCAATCATTCACTGTAACGTAATTCGTAATATGATGAACCAGTGGTTTTTTTTCGCGCACTTGCTCCAATAAATTTCCGATTTTCATATTTATAGCCCCGCTTTCATATACAATTGATAAAAATGATGCGTGGGGCCGTTGCCCTTTCCAAGTTTCGGCGCGTGATTAATTGCCGCGTTTATATATTCCTTGGCTTTTTTGACAGCTTCATTAACCGAATACCCAAGCGCGAGATTTGACGCAATAGCCGACGAAAAAGTACAACCCGTGCCGTGAGTATGTTTCGTGTCAACGCGCGGGGCAGGATATTCAAAATAATTTTTACCGTCAAAAAGAATATCCACGGCATCGCCCTTTATGTGTCCACCTTTTACCACAACGGCACTACAACCCATAGCATGAATCAGCTTCGCCGCTTTCCGCATATCTTCGTGACTTTTTATTTCCGTGCCTATCATTTTTTCGGCTTCGGGGATATTTGGCGTTATTAAATCCGCCAACGGCACAACTTCGGATATTAACGTGCCAATCGCGGATTCTTCCATTAACGGGCTACCGTTTTTCGCATACATAACCGGGTCAACAACAATATTTTTTGGCTTTCGTTCGCGGAGTTTTTTTGCCACAGCCAGCATGGCTTCGCAGCAGGAAAGCATACCGATTTTAACCGCGTCCGGCGGAATATCATCAAATATATCATCAATTTGCTTCTCGATAATATCCGGGCTAATATCCTGATAATCCGTCACGCGAAAAGTATTCTCCGCCACGACCGACGTAATCACAGTCATTCCAAACACGCCATGCGCAGAAAATGTTTTAAGGTCTGCCTGTATTCCCGCGCCGCCGCTACAATCAGAGCCCGCAATAGATAGTGCTGTTTTCATTTTTCTATCCCCTCTTTTTTATATTAAAAATACCCTTACCATATATATCCGGCAAGGGTAAAATAATCGTCCCCAATTTGCTTCCTACGCCGGTATTAACCAACAGGTTCAAAGGGTCAGGTTTTACCTTCTCAACTCCAAAGAGTCCCCCTGCAAACAAGTAATATTCAATTGTTCGCCATTATAACGCAAGGTAAATAAAACGGCAAGTAAAATGAAACGGAAGTGTTATTATGCCGGCTTCTTCGTACACGCCGTTAATGCAATTATAAAAAATGCTGATATTGCCAATAGTATTTTTGACATGTAAACCTCCATCATAAAATTTATATTGAATCATACCATAAATTTCTAATATAATATTTACAAAAACGCAAGGAGAGATTTCTTTGTTCGGTGAAATGGAAATTGTTTTTTTAATATTAATCGCGACGACGGTGTGCTTCGCAATTCCAAAATTCCGCTCCGACTTGGTGGCGTTATGTTCGCTCTTGGCACTTTTTTTGACAGGAGTACTAACCGTGCCGCAGGCATTAGCCGGTTTTTCCAGTACGGTGGTAGTCATGCTGGCTGTATTATTTATCGTGGGTGAAGGAATTTCCCAAACAGGACTTGCGGGAAAAGCGGGTAATTTGCTTGTGAAATTAACCGGCAACAGCGAGTTTAAACTATTGCTTTTCGTGAAACTCACAGTGGCTTTTATCGGTTGTTTTATCAGCAACACGGGAACGGTGGCAATTCTAATGCCGGTAGTTGTCAGCCTTAGCATGAAAATGAACATTCACCCGGGGAAGTTGTTAATGCCGCTTGCATTTGGTGCAAGCATGGGCGGCGCGTTAACGCTTATTGGAACCGCGCCAAATTTGCTTGCAAGAGAAGTGTTGATTAATAACGATTTCCCGGGTTTATCGTTTTTTGATTTTACTCCCATAGGTCTAATTATTCTTTTTACAGGTATCGTTTATATGTGGTTTGTCGGGCGGAAATTGCTTAACAAGCCCTATGAAGAAAAATTAAAAATCGCAGACACGGTAAATGTATCCGAACTTCTGCGCCAGTATCGAATAGATGAAAATTTGCATTATGTACAAATTCCGAACAACCATGAGATTATCGGCAAAAAGCTGAAAGAATTAAGATGGCCCGGTCGGTTTAATGTAACTGTTTTAAAAATACGAAAAAAAGCCTCGGCAAAGGCACGTACCTTTTTGACCGGCGGCGGGTTTTCGCAAATATTAGCAGAGCCTTCCTACGCGTTAGAAGCGGAAGATATCTTACTGCTTTACGCCGACAACATTTCATTGCAAAAATTTTTAAAGGAAACAAAACTTGAAACAATCTCCCGCGATTTAGATGAAGGTTTGCATATCCAGGACGAAAATATCGCCGAGGTTATCTTGACTCCTCAATCAAATCTTATTAATCACTCGTTAAAAGATATTCACTTTCGTGATAAATTCGGGCTTACTGTTTTGTCTATAAAACGACGGTATCAAAGCGCGAAACTTCCATCAGGGCAGGACGAGCTACAATACGGCGACGCAATGTTGGTTTATGGTAAGTGGAAAGACATAGATATTTTAGCAAAGGAAAAAAGCGACCTTGTTGTAATTTGCCATGAAGCAACCGACCCAACAACAGCGTTCAATCCCGTTCGTGCTGTTTTAGCGGGCGCGGTTCTTTTGGCGATGATTGTTATGTTAGTTTTCGAATGGATTCCCGCGGTAATCACCGTAATTATCGCAGGGCTGTTCATGGTTCTGACGGGCAGTGTTCGAAGCACCGAGCAGGCTTATCGCGCGGTTAACTGGCAGATTGTAATTCTTATTGCCTGTATGCTGCCTATGGCAACAGCTTTAGAAAATACCGGCGGCGTTGCGTTTATAGCGGACAGTATCACTTCCGCACTTGGCGGCGCAGGCCCTATTGCAGTAATGGCAGGGCTTTATATTACGACTTCTCTTTTTGGTGTGTTTATCAGCAACACGGCTACGGCGGTTTTATTTTTGCCGGTAGCGATTTTAGCGGCAGGGGAAGTTGGCGTAAGTCCCCTACCCTTCGTTATGGCGGTAACATACGCCGCAAGTATGTCTTTTGCCACACCTGTATCAACCCCGCCAAATGCAATGGTGATGGTCGCGGGCAAGTATAATTTTCTTGACTATATGAAAGTCGGAATTCCGCTGCAAATTATTGTCGGGCTGGTAATAATTTTAGCGTTGCCGTTGTTTTTTCCGTTTTAGCGTGAAAATTATTCTCTCAAGCACCACTCTTCAACTTGTTCAAGCAGGCGCATTACGGGTTCGCCGAAAATTTGCGGGCTGTTCCAAATGGGAATGCTCCAATGCGTATCCCTATCAACACGAAATCCTATGCTTAAACGTGGTTCGAGTTGTTCTTCCGCAACCCATCGGTGGATATTTTGCATATGCGGGTTTGCCCGCAAATGCGCGGCTTTTCCACTGCGCTAATCGCAATCAAATCTAAAACAGTTCCCATTTGCGCTCTATCGGTAATTACTATGTTCTCCGTATCTGAATATATCCAACGCTCGCGCTCCTCGTCCCACGCGGAAAAATCAAACATCAAACTAATTGAATCCAAAGCTTCGGGCATTCTAAGTGCAGGGAATGGCGAAAGCACAACTCCTTCACCGTCCAAAAACGTGCTAAGACCCTTTTCTTCAATAAATGTACCCGGCAACGAATATTGCCGCGTCACGGCTTGACCATTTTGTAAAATATATTTAATGAATAAAGTTTCGCGCGTGTGAATAACTCCGTTTAATGTGCGGGTATATCTGTTGCCGCTGTTTAAATTCGGCACGTCTTGTAAATAACTTCTTCCGTTTAAGATGGTTTGGTGTACTTGCTGTGTTGCCGCGATAAATTCCGGGTCATTATTTGCCATCATCCGAAAATCCTCATTGGACAAGCCGCCGAAAAACCATCCGTTTGTTACATGAACTGCGGAAATATTTTCTTGCGGCGGAATGCGGTTCACATAAAAACCTATTCCATACTGTGTGAATATAAAAATGAAAAGATAAATTGCCGCAGCGGTTCCGAAAAAATACGGAAAATGTTTTATTTTATCCAAGATGTAAAAAGATTTTTCTGCAATCATCTGCGCGATAATATATCCGATTGCAAAACCAATTACAAATCCAACGTACATCATTAAAAAGCTTTCGCTCATTGAGTAAAAAAGCAAGCCGAGAATAAACATTGCCACGGCGGAAACCATGAAAACCAGCACATTTTTCACGGGAGCGAACATAACGGAATTACCCGTGTTTTCGGGTTTGCGGTTGCGGCTTACAAAGTATGCGCCTACAAAAATTGCCACCGCAAGAACGATGTAAATCATCGCGGGAATAAGCACGGCCTGCGTGTGATTAAACACATTTCTACGAATAAGAGTCCCCCAAACAAACGGCATAACACCTACAATCAGAAGCGCGATAATCCCATGCCCTGCCAACGAAAACGCCAGCCATGCAACGCCGAAATAAAACACCGTAGTTATAACCATTCGTAAAAATAAACTTGCGACCACCGGAAAAGAATTAATTACCGTGCTTTCGATACTGTTGCCCGGGAAAAGCCCTATGGGAATACCAAACATCTCCTTATAGTCCGCAATTGGAACATAGCCCGCACTGGGACGCACCGCAGAAACTTCACCGCGCATATGCTGCGAAGGGTCAAAAGAAAATTCCAGCGGAAACAAAAGCACAGCGCAAAAAATAATTACGGGAATAAGACTTAAAATAATCCCCGCAAATGTGTTCGTAATGAAAAGTTGATTTTTATTCAACGGAAAAGAATAAAAAACCGCAGCGGATCGCTTATTGAAGAAGCATCCAAATACACAAAACGCAGTTATAACAGGCGTAAGCAACATAATATATAACATCCACTCGTGTCTCATTGAAATAACATTCACAAGCTGCTGCATTGCCCACCAATCATCATGGCGGTCTGCACCCACAATATTCGCGTAAACAAACAGTAAATACATCAAAGCCGCCAACGCCGGTACCGCCCAAAATCTTTTTAATTGCTCGGTAAATAAGGCTTTATTAATCATTTGCGAGCCTCCTTCTCATACACGTAAATAAAAATTTCATCAAGCGACGCAGGCTGATGCTCAAATTCTTTATTATTTGCCATTTCGGATTTCAATTCGTCCAAGTCACGTTCCAGTAGCATTTGCCCGTCTTTAATAATGCCTACTGTGTCGCAAATGCCGTCCATTTCTTTTAAATTATGACTGGAAATAAGAACTGTCATTTTTCTGTCCGCAACGTCCTCTATAATCCATTGAAATATTTTTTTCCTAACAATCGGGTCAAGCCCGTCGATTGGCTCGTCAAGAAGAAGAACCTCCGGAATCGTAGAAAGCACCAACGCGAGTGCCGTTTGCTTTTGCATTCCTTTGGAAAACCGCCCAACGCGCCGTTTTAAACCCAGACCCATTAGTTCAATTAAATCAGAAAAGCGTTTTTCGTTCCAATTTTTGTACATTTTCGCATAAAATTTCCCAAGCATTTTTAAATTATATTGCGGGAAAAAATATAAATCATCGGAAATGTATCCCACGCGCGCCTTGATTTTTTCGTTGTCGTAAACTTCTGTTTCATCGATTAAAATTTTTCCGCCATCACCGCGAAACACTCCCGCCAAATGCTTTATAACGGTAGTTTTTCCCGCACCGTTCACCCCGACAAGCCCGTAAATACTCCCCTTGTTCACATACATACTAAATTTTTTCAACGCAGTGTAGCCGTCGAAATGCTTTGTTAAATTTTCAATTTTAATCATTTGGTTTCACTCCCCAATACGTTAATGAATACCTGAATTTCACCTTTACTTTCGCCTCGAAAAATTAACTCGCGAATAATCGCCGATAACTTTTCGTAAAGCAAGGCAATCTCTGCTGACGTTGCTTCTTCCGGTGGCGCGGCAATAAAACTACCCTGCCCAAGCACCGTGTAAAAATATTTTTGCCCTTCAAGCTCGCGATACGCTTTTTGAACCGTGTTCGGATTCACACCAAGCTCTTTCGCCATGTCGCGAATAGACGGCACTCGCGAATTCTCACACAAATCGCCGGAAATAATCAGCCGCTTAAAATTTTCCACAACCTGCTCGTAAATCGGTTTCCGATTTTTTAAATCTATACGGAACATTGCACACCTCCGTTTGTGTAAAATGCTTTAAGTGTATTATATGCATTAATACACTCCTGTCAATATAGCATTTGACAATTTATATGCACAATAGTTAAAATAAAAAAAATCGAAAGGGGCATATTTAAATGAAATATAAATTATTATTCTTATTATTAACGGCGTTAATTTTTGTTGCTTGCGGCGATACTAAAACAAATCAAAATAACGAGAACAACGAAGCCACTCCGGCTCCGACAGAAGAAGTACGTTTGGATATTCCCGAAGAAGCGGCGCGGCCTCAGCAGGCTATTACAATACCGGCACCACTGCCACCGGACGAGCGGCGCGATATGCCCGTAGAAATAAATTTGACAGAAGCTCCCGAACCTGACCCGTCTCCGTGGCGTAATGCGGAAGAAATGGTAGCGCAAATGCAGGTCGGATGGAACATAGGCAACTCACTTGACGCGCACCCGCACGGGAACATTCTGCGTTTCGACCAGCCGGTTTCCGCACACGAAACAATGTGGGGAAATGCCGTAACCACCCGCGAAAATATTGAAGCAATCCGCGACGCGGGCTTTGATGTTTTGCGTGTACCGGTAACATGGTATCCGCGCATGATTCTCGGTGATGATAACCATACAATCCGTCAAGACTGGATGGACCGCGTAATTGAAGTGGTAAATTGGGGCTTGGACGCGGGAATGTTTGTAATATTAAATACACACCATGAAGAATCAATTTTCGGCGTATGGGATGAAGATATGGAAGAATCTATTCGTGTGGTGACGCGCCTTTGGGAGCAAATCGGCTATGTTTTCCGCGACTATACACATATGTTAATTTTTGAAGGGATTAACGAGCCACGCACAATAGATAGTCCCGACGAATGGCGCGGCGGAACGCCCGAAGAACGCGCAAATGTTAATATTTTAAACCAAGTTTTTGTAGATACCGTCCGCGCAATCGGCGGAAACAACACAAACCGTATGCTGATGGTTCCAACCTATGCCGCCTCCTCGACAAGCCGCGCTATACAGGATTTTGTTCTACCGGAAGACCCGGCAAACACCGAAAATAAGTTAATTGTCTCCCTTCATATGTACGAGCCGTATAACTTCGCGTTAACACGTGATTATGCCACCGCGAGAACCCTTTGGTCGATTAACAATCCCGATGACACAGGTCCAATAATATGGGGGCTTGATCGTGCGTATAACACATTCGTATCACGAGGAATTCCTGTAATAATGGGTGAAATGGCAGCGTTAAACCGCGACAATACGGCTTCGCGCGTGGCATGGACAAATTTTTACGTATCCGAAGCTACCAACCGCGGAATTGTCTGTGTGTGGTGGGACAACGGACGCGTCGGCACCTCTCTCTCGCCCTCTGACGGCGACCATTTCGGAATTTTCAACAGACGCACCAACGAATTCTCATTCCCAGAAATTCTTGACGCTCTGTTAACCTCATCGTCAAAGGACTGAGTGCATGAGTACTATAAATATTTTTCTTGTTTTGGTTTCTGTGGCTGTCATTGTTTTTCTTGCAATAAAGTCAGGACAGCATAAAAGAAAACAAGATGAAATTAGACGCCGCTTTCTGGAAGAAGAGGAAGCGGCTAATTCTGTGCGCAAAAAAAATATTGACGTTGAGTTGTACTACACGGCGGACCTTAACGCATTGCCAAAAATTCCCGAAAATGACCCAAATCAAATAGAGCGATGCGCCGCCCGCACAATGATTCGCTTTTCCACTCCCATGACAAATTTAGAATTAAAAAAACGGTACGGGCCTGCGCAAATGGATATCATCGCACAGTATGAGGAAAATTTCAGCGAATATCTAAAAGCATTAACAAAATGGGCTGTTTCGCTTGCAGAAGAAGATTTTAATAAAAACCAAAAGGATGCACTTTCCATCCTGGAAACGGTAATATCTCTTGGCGGAGAATTTCGCGATGCATACAAGCTTTCGGCGGATATTTACGCCGCAAAGAATGACAAAAGCGGACTGGAAAACTTGCTGAACATCGCGACGGAAAATCATTTTAAAGACCCGTCCATCCGCCAGCAAATTTTAGACTACATTAACAAGAAGGAGCTGGAATGAGCAAGGCGGATAAAATTTTTTTGGAAAACTGCGCGCACATTTTGCAAAACGGCGTTTCCGACGAAAATCAACTAGTCCGCCCAAGATGGACGGACGGAACACCCGCGCACACTTTGCGCGTTTTCGGTATGGTTAACACATACGACCTTTCATCGGAATTCCCTGCGCTTACCCTTCGCCGTCTGTCCTTCAAAAACTGCATAGACGAAATTTTATGGATATGGCAAAAAAAATCCAATAATGTATGCGATTTAAAATCAAAAATATGGGATGCGTGGGCAGACGAAAACAACACAATAGGTAAAGCATATGGCTATCAACTGGGAATAAAACACCGTTATCCCGAAGGCGAATTCGATCAAGTTGACCGAATTTTATTCGACTTGCGCGAAAATCCCACTTCGCGCCGTATAATCGCAAATATGTACAATCACCAAGACCTTCACGAAATGAATTTGTATCCCTGCGCATACAGTTTAACTTTCAATGTGGTCGACGGAAAGCTTAACGCAATTCTAAACCAGCGTTCGCAGGATTTTCTTACGGCAAACAATTGGAACGTGTGCCAGTACGCGATTCTTTTGCATATGTTTGCGGCGGCAAGCTCTTTGCAAGCCGGAACGCTAATCCACGTAATCGCGGACGCACACATCTACGACCGCCATATCCCCATCGTAAAAGACCTTATGCAAAAAGAACCGCGACCCGCACCAATTCTAAAAATAAATCCCGAAACAAAAAATTTCTACGACTTCGCTCCCGATGATTTTTCATTGGAAAACTATAAACCGCATAAATTTGAAAATAAAATTCAGGTGGCGATTTGATTGGATATCTCCCTGCTAAAAAATTTCTTCTCCAAGTCAATTAAGGTTTCATTTTTCAATGTTCATTATTATATTGCTGCTTTTTTTATACCTAGCATTTTTTTATTTAACTTATATAATCGTAATCGTGTATTGAACCGTATTGAATTTTGTCACATACTTGCATTAGCAGGGCTGTTGACGGCAGTGAGTTTTGCACTGTTTTTACTGCTTAGATGGGTTGTGAAAAGTGTTGAAGGGGCTTTGTTTGTTGATTCTTTGTTTTGGGTTTGTTTTTGGCTGTTCGAAGCGAAACATACTGCAATCATGCAATACACGAATATCATTTCAAGCATGGGATATATGGTTATTATTGGATTAAGCTTGGTGCTTGTATCAATATGTTTTCGTCAAAATAAAAAACGGCTTGATGTGATTCGCCCATGTTTCCATACCATGGCAGTTGTCATTATAGTTATGTTTTTCATTAACGCCGTACCGGGAATTAACCACGCACGGGTTATTCGCGAAGGAAGAAGGAGCGCGATATATACAGACATTTCGGCATTGCCTTACATAAAATGGGGATTTAACGTGGATAATAACTTGCCGAACCCGGATATTTACTGGGTTCATTTAGACGGTATGTTAAGTTTCTCTTCCGTAGAAAAATTTTTTGGAAGATGTCAAAATCACTTTCGTGAAGAGTTTACACAACGTGGGTTTATTATGCATGAAGATGCTAGCCTTAAGGCCGGACAGACAGCCTCCGGATTAATTTCACTGCTATCCCCGGCATTATACGATGTTTATTTTGGGGATATAGTGGAATATGCGGCTTGCCGCATCAGGCAACCCGGAGTTTTAGGAGAATTGGGGATTTTCGAACTGCAACAATCAAGATCAACTCAAGACGGAATAGACATTTTGTCAGATTTAAAGCCATATAGCGAATTGTTTATAGCTTTTTTATCAGCAGGATATACGATAGAAATTCCCCTTTGGTTTAGACACGATATGGAGTTACTTTTAGCAGCAAAAAATTCAACCCCATTAACTTTTATAAATCGTTTCAGGAACAGTGATTTACCTGCATTGCTTACGTTGGCAACACCATTAAATCTAGCTGTGGAGCCGCGCTGGATAAGCGGAACACGTCAGTCATATACAATATCAAATAATCCCTCCGCTCGTCTTAGTTTTTTTGAGTTTAAATACACACATGGCGAAAAGTGGTATTATCCGGAATCTTCTCTTGCGCAGACGCTTCCTTCCGGATATCATTTATATATGGCCGCTCACGACTATTCCATTAATGCCGTAATCAATCTTATTGATTGTATACTCGAACAAAATCCCGATACCGTAATCATCCTACAGTCTGACCATGGTATGCACATTCCCGAAATACACTTACACCTGTTGGATCAAGGATACGTTACAGACCAAGTGATGGAACTTTTTTTCTCCGTTTTCAGTGCAGTCCGTATTCCATATCAATATGGAGGATTGGAAGAATCATTGGCTCCGTTAAATATTACCAGAGAACTTGTAAACCGTTATGTGGGAGAAAATTACATATTGTTATCAAATGAACTTTCTGCAAAACCATGACGCGGAATTTTTATCCATATTTGATTTGATATCTGTTATTTGCTGTAAGTTTGCTTTCGGTTATAATACTTTTAATTTTTGTTAGGAGGGTGAAGAGATGAATTTAATAGCGGCAGTTTCATCAAACTGGGGTATCGGTTACAAAAACCGGCTCCTTTTTCACATACACGAAGATTTACAGCGGTTCAAAGAACTCACAATAAACAAAACGGTTGTTATGGGACACAATACTTTCAAGTCCCTTCCTGGCGGAAAGCCTCTTTCAAACCGTGTAAACATTGTGCTTTCGCGCGAAAAAAACTTGCAAATTCCGGGCGTTACCATATGCGATTCTTTGTCCGCACTTGAAATTGTTCTGCAAAGCTACTCTCCCGAAAATATTTTTATTATCGGCGGGGAAAATATTTACACACAATTATTAAATCGCTGTAAACTCGCATATATTACTAAGGTAGACGCGAATCCCTCCGCGGACGTGTTTATGCCAAACATCGACAAGCTTCCCGATTGGAAGTTAATTGAGGAAATATTGCCGAAAAAACAATGCGAAATCGCATATAGATACAGCATTTATGCCAATGGTTTATTTTTTTACAAATGATTGTATGTAAATTTTATATAAAGTATTGACATTTTCCATTAAAAAACTTACAATCTGCATAGAGGTTTCAAAGGCTCGGGGGAGGATGTTCTTCACATATGGCGAAGAAAATGCAAATCGGCGATATGCTTGTTGCCGCAAATTATATTACTAAAACTCAACTTGAAGACTGCTTGAAAATCAGCAGAGAATCAAATAAGCGCGTAGGCGAAATAGCTGTTGAACAAGGCTACATTACCCAAGAAAATTTGTATCGTTTATTAGAGAACCAGCATAATGTGCAATATGTAGACTTATACACAGTGCAAGTATTCCCTGATGTTACCAAGCTTGTTCCCCCTGAAATGGCGCGCAGAAACACACTCGTTCCCGTAAAAATTGAAAACAATATCTTATACGTTGCGATGGAAAACCCTAAAGATTTTCGCGCATTACAGCAAGTACGAACGGTCGCCCACATGGATGTGCGCCCTATGCTTGCAAGTACACGCAGCATAGAAACTCATATTGAACGCGTGTACGGTAACCAGTACGTGCAGGCCGCTGTTACCGAATACGGCAAGGGCGGCGTAGAATCCGCTATGAAAGAAATCATAGACTCCAAGAGCGGTAACGTAGGCGATGGGCCAATTATCCAGCTCGTTAACGTACTATTGGAGCAAGCCGTATCCACGGGTACATCTGATATTCACATTGAACCGGGCGAAGTGGAAGTTCGCGTAAGGATGCGTGTGGACGGCGTTCTCTCCGTAGTATTAAACGCACCTATCGCAACCCACGCCGCAATGATTGCAAGAATAAAAATAATGTCTGACTTGAATATTGCCGAACGCCGCGTTCCACAGGACGGGCGTATTCAAATAAAAGTTCTTGGCCGTGACGTTGACCTTCGCGTTTCGATTGTATCAACGGTTCACGGCGAAAAAGCAGTACTTCGTCTCTTGGACAGAAGTTCTTTCTTCAAGCCCAAGGAAGTTTTGGGCTTCACCCCTGAAAACTTAGCAAAGTTTGAAAGTCTGCTAACCACCCCCCACGGTATTATACTTGCGGCGGGACCTACGGGTTCAGGTAAATCCACAACCCTGTACACAATGCTTGCGGACATAAACGATGTTCGCGACAATTTAATCACCATAGAAGACCCGGTGGAATACGTTCTTGACGGTCTCACCCAAATGCAAGTGAACTCCAAAGCCGGCGTAGATTTCGCCACAGGGTTGCGGGCAATTCTCCGCCAAGACCCCGACGTTATTTTAGTGGGAGAAATCCGTGACAAAGAAACGGTTGAGATTGCGGTTCGCGCCGCTATTACAGGTCACTTGGTTCTTTCGAGTATCCACACAAACGATGCCGTTTCAACTATCCTTCGTCTCATTGACATGGGTGTTCCCGACTACATGGTAGCAACTTCTGTTGTAGGTGTTATATCCCAGCGCCTTGTCCGCGTAATTTGTAAACAGTGTAAGGTTGAATACACTCCATCACAAAGCCAGCTTGAAGCGGCGCACATCACGCCTGAAGAAGCGGCAGAAATAAAATTCATGCGCGGGGAAGGTTGCATGGGTTGCGATTTAAAAGGCTACAAAGGTCGTCGGGCTGTTCATGAAATTTTAGTATTTGACAACACTTTAAGAAGTATGATTCACCAAAAAAAATCTTTTGAAGAAATGCGCAAGTACGCGGAATCAAACGGAATGCAATCCCTGAGAAACGCGGCGTTGACATTACTGAAAAACGGAATAACCACAGTAGACGAAATGATTGATATAGTTCACGGGACATAAATAAAATGGAAGGATGAGCGAGGGTGCCTAATTATTCTTATGTAGCGGTGAACGTAAACGGAAACGAAATCAAGGGCGAGCACGCGTCCCCCGACGAAAGAGGCGTAGCGGTCATGTTGCAACAACAGGGTTACTACCCCACCGTCATAAAAAAAGTCGGCGGTTTTAGTATTAACATTGGTACACCCACGCTTCCTATTAAAGTGGTTGCCCGGCTGAGTACACAAATATCCGCAATGCTTCGTTCCGGCGTACCCATTGTAAGAACCCTTGAAATCTTAGCAAGTGAATCAGAAAACAAGCAGATGAAAGCAGTTTTAGATGATGTAAATTCCTCCATACGCCAAGGAAGCAGTTTTTCAGAGGCGGTCAAGCCGCACGAGGAATCGTTTCCGGTATTATTTCACAGTATGGTTGAAGCGGGCGAAGCTAGCGGAACGTTGGATGCCTGCCTTGAACGCGCAGGAATTTCTTTTACTAGAACAGCAAAGCTTAACGCAAGAGTAAAAGGCGCGATGATATACCCCTCAATTATTTTAGTCGTTCTTATAGGTATGTTGATTGTAATGCTGACGGTTGTAGTTCCTCAGTTTGTTGTAATTTTCCAAGATGGCGGTGCGGATTTGCCTATCTTTACACAAATGCTTATGGCGGTAAGCGATTTTCTTGTAACGAATATGCTTGTCCTGCTTGCAATAGTCATAGCTGCTGTCGTTATGTTGGTTGTTTTTTTCAGAACAGATTACGGGCGTTATCGTTTGGATAGGTTTAAAACCCGGATACCTGTAATAAGTAAACTAACGAACAAAGTATATGCGGCACGGTTTACCCGTTCATTATCTTCTTTGGTTGCGGCGGGAGTTAATATGCCGGAAGCACTTGAGATTTCCTCGCGAACGGTACTTAACACTTATCTGAAAAAAGCATTGGAAGGTGTTGTTGACGATGTAAAACAAGGTACTCAGCTTTCAGCTGCTATTGAACGCATGGGCGAGATGCCCCAGTTGGTTGCAAGCGTAACAAAGATAGGAGAAGAATCCGGAGAATTGCAAGAAATGCTGTCACAGGTTGCCGAATATTACGACGATGAAGCTGATGTGGCAATTCAATCAATGCTTACCGCAATGGAACCGGCTCTGATTCTATTAATGGCAGCCATAGTAGTGCCCATTCTTTTTGGCGTACTGCAACCCATGTTTGACATGATGGATGTTGTAGCTAATATGTAATTTTTTGCAACTTTAACATGATTTCACTCGTTCAAGGACGGTTGAGATAGATTTAAACACAATGTTGTGAGAAGATTTGTCAAACGGCAAGGGAAGGCTTCTCACTTAAAACAACATAAAAAAAGGAGGATTCATCATGAACAAAAATCAAAAAGGTTTTACTTTAGTAGAGCTTATTGTTGTAATCGCAGTTTTAGCCCTTTTGGCTGTAGGCGCGGTTATTGCGTTTCAAGGCATACAAGCCAATGCGAGACGTGCTACACTAACCTCAGACGCAAATGCTCTTGCTAGTGCGCTAAACGCCGCAAACTCAACACTTGCTGCGCGTGGTGGGACGCTCTTAACCGCCGCTCCGGCAGCGGATGCTAACCATCGTATTACCATTACTGTTGCTGCGGCTGGCGGTTTGACGGCAGAAGTTTTCTTTGTGGATTTTGAAACTGCAAATCATGCTGCGCGAGCAACAGCAGCACTTACTTTCATTAACCCGCCTACTGGTGTAACAGGTGCAGCCGGAACCTTTGTTCTTAATACTACCGCAATACAAGGTTGGAATACGCAAGATACTCCTACTCTATAGTAATGGGAGATAACTTTCTTCTGCTTTAATTTTATTTATGTAAATTAAATTCACTTCACCTATGGGGCAAGGTATGGTTAATGCCTTCCCTGCGGCCTCTTGCCCCCATAGGTGTTGTAAGTTTAGAAAGAAATCTATTAAAGGGGGGAGGATTAGCATGGTCAAAACTCACAAAGGTTTTACATTGGTAGAGCTTATTGTTGTAATCGCGGTTCTAGCCATTTTAGCAATAGGTGCTATTTTTACTTTACAAGGCATACAAGCCAACGCAAGACGTTCCATACTAATTTCAGACACTACCGCTTTAGTAACAGCCGTGAACGCTGCAAATGCGACTGCTGCTACCCGTGGCGGAACTCTTTTTGAACCCGCCAACATTCCGTCTCCTGTGATAACGGGTAGCATGTATCGGATTACCCTTACTGTTGCAGCCGGAAACGGATTGGAAGCTGAAATTTTCAATGTAGATTTTGATACTGAAAAACATGCCACACGAGCTGTTTCTGCAATGACATTTATTCCACCTCCAACCGATGTAACAGGTGCACCCGGAAGTTTTATTGTTGCATCCGGACGGATAGCAACATGGGGTTCTTCACAAGATGATCCTGTAATACCTTAGTTAAACAAATAATTATTTTCTTCCCTAATAGTTTATTTATATATTATTAAAACCCTAGATAGCATCACAATCATTGAAGTGGAAATTAATATAAATCGTTATTTATTATCAAGAAGGGGTGATTTTATGAAAAAGTCTTTGAGAAAAAACGACGGATTCACGCTTGTTGAGATTATTGTTGTAATTTCAATTATAGCTATTTTATCTGTAATGTCTGTGGTCGCGTTTAACGGAGTTCAGGCTAACGCGCGGCGTTCCGCCCTTAGTTCGGATGCCAGTGCGCTTGCCGCAGCCATAAATCATTTTAATGCACAAACGAGAGGGGATACAAGGGTACAAAACAACGGCAACCTATTGGCGAGCCCTCTTTCTGTTACAGGAACAAATGTCCTTACCGGTACAACTATCACCACTTCCCCTGGTGCGCCGTTCTCCATCAGATTTGCAATTCCGCAGGATGGAGTACGTCCCCCTGAAGATATTGTTGTTACTTTTGAATCTGCCGACCACAGAACAAGGGCTATTAACTTTATTGATTACAATTTGGTTGGAACCGGTCGTCATGCTGTGGTTGCTACGTCTGACATACAGAATTGGAATACTGTCAGCACAACCAGGTAGTATACCCTTAGAAAGTACCGGGAGGTGTTTTTTATGATTCAAAATAATTTTGACGGAATAAAATATAAGCACCGCAAGGGGCTTACTTTAGTTGAGTTAATTATAGCGGTTACAGTGTTGGTTATTGGCATAGCCGGGATTTTAACTGTACATCATGTCGCTATAACCACCAGTACGCGCGCTCAGTCTTTGACTGTTGCAAGTATTGAGGCTCAGTTGATAATGGAAAGCTTGGTCGGTAGACCGTGGGGTAACGACCCACTTAGTGATGTGAATTTGATTGGCGGTTGCAACCTTTGGGGCGGTGCCGATTGGGGGGAACGCTTTCAGAGTAATGGCTTATGGGTACGGGTTTTGGAAACACCCCAACAAGGGACGCATCCTGATGCTGTATCAATCCGTGTTACGGTGTATATATACAACACGGAAGCCGGAGCAGAAGCCCATGAAATTGCTGATGTCAATGGTCTTCCCGACCCAAGAACTTGGATTTTCAGACATAGTAATATAATAAATGTCAAAGGAACAATCACATAGATTTTTTTATAAGGGGGGTACCTGCTTATGTGCCATCTTAAAAAAAAGAAAGGCTTTACCTTGGTTGAACTTATTATTGCCATTTCGGTTCTGTCTGTCATCGTAGGGATGACTACGGGGCTAATGATACGAATGGCAAATACTTCCGCAGAACAACGCAGACATCAAGCACTTCGCGAAGTTGAGGAACAAGCCCGTATGGCTTTACTTGGTATGGTAAGGGATACGCGGATGAGTTACGATGCTAACTGGGGGACACCGGGTGTTCTTGTACTAAACGCAATTCACGAAGGTGAAGAAATCGAAATCACTTATTTCTTGGATATGGGGGCGTACACAGGTGATGGATTCACTGCTCCTGCAGGAATGTCCATGAATGTTCTTAATCGTGAGATTGTATGTGTCTGTCACGTTGCTGTGGCTGACTGTCCAAGTTGGCCAAATGCCTTTGTACCTGCTGTTGTGAATGATGTAGAATTTAATGTACTACCGCCCGGGGGGCGCATAGGTATCAATATTGAATTGATTGCGCCGAGATTTCGCGACGAACCGAATCCGCTATCATCTAATAATAATTTCAGAACATTGTCTATTAATTCTGCAGTATCATTTGAACGTATACCTCCCCCATAGGGTTGCCTAGAAATACAAAAAAAGTTCAAACACTCCATTTACGAGAGGTGAACATATGTCAGCGGAACAAAGTGAAACAAAGAAAAGGACAGGCACAAAGGTCAAGCTTTCAAAGCCGAATCCAAAACAGAAACATGCGTTGCACCGTATTGAAATAAGCCCGTCGATTGTTAAAGTTTTAAGGGTGGATGCCAAAGGAAAGATTATCGGCAGCGGAATAGCACGCTTAGACGGTGACCCGATATGGGCAGATAAGACTTGGATTGACAGACTTTCACAAAAGATTAGAGATGCCGCGCGTAACGCGAAGATTCCCAAGGGTTCTAATATAGCGTGTTCTGTGGTGGCAAACGGGCCGCAAGTTATTGTACAACGGTTTGCTTGGCCGGAAATTAGTCACCAAGCCATGATTGAAAACGCGAAGTTTGAAATCGCTTCGTACTTACCCGGTGCGGCTTCCGGCTTTGTTATCAGTGCAGAGGTTCAGAAGCGCAATGAAGCCGTAGAAGACAAGATGCCCACTATGGATGTTTTTGTGGCGGCTATGCCAAACGATATGGCAGTCGCTATTTCCACTGCTGTTACGTGGGCAGGCTTTAGGGTTATAAACTTAGACGTAAGCGAGAATGTTCGCGCACGTTTGATTAAGCATTGTTGCGTGGCAGGCGGAAGCGTACCAAGTTCATACGGTGTTTTAGATTTAAGCAGTTCTTTACCGAATGTGACTTTGTACCTTGATGGATTTTTTTACAGTACTCAATACTTTTCAGCGATGCAACAATCTAGTTATCATGCACCTAATACTATTGATGAACTTGATTCATCGGGTAATTCCTTGGCATCAGTCGGCGAACATAATGTTGAGGCAATATTACGTGAAATCTCCTTTGTTGCGGATTTCATCAAATACCAGGAACGCGCTAATATTGAAGCAATTCTTGTTATAGGAAAAACACAGCCGGAGTTTACGGAAAGACTTGCTACGGGTTTAGATATTCCTGTTTTTGCCACAGAAGCTTGGTTACGCACGGGAATTGCGGGAACCGTAAAAGATGACCCCGGGTCTTATTTGGACACATATGCATCTGGTTTGCCTTCAGCGGTTATTGGTTCGCAACATATGCTGAATTTAAAAACGCCCCCCTTATTAAAAAATCCCAAAGCACGTATGACCGCTATAACAGCAAGTCTTTTGGGCGTGATATTATTAATGCTAGCTATAGGTATGCTTGTTCCTTTCATAAGGGAAAGAAGTATGCAAAGCAAATACCGTGCGCTGGATGTCGAAGAGAACAGAGTTAGAGCCTTTGTTCTCGCGTCTCCCACGGTAGAAATGGTTGAAACCTTAAGGCTTGATATAGATTTCATTGAAACCCGCGTTGACGGCATTGATGATTTCTATGAGGAATTTGCTCAAGCCGCCGTAATCGTCCCTGTCCTTTTAGAGGCCGGGTTTTCTAGTATAAATGAGATTACAGCCTATGAAGACAAAATTTTAGTGCGTGCATGGGCTGCTTATTACAGTCATGTTGCGGATTTACTTGAACACTTTAGGGAACATGATCTGTTTAGATCATCAGGTGTATCGGGTAGAGTTATAGAACATGGCACGACAGAATGGATTGATGGAACAGCGGAATTTACAGCTGAAATGATTATGGAAAGAAGGGCGGGTGCGATAATAAATGAATAAGACTGTTCAAATTTTTGTAATAATGGGTTCGCTTGCTGTGCTTATTGGTGCATTGTGGTATTGGCTATACCTTAGACCCCATATTGCCAAAATGGAAGACTGGCAAATACGAATTGACGAAAGGACAGAACAGCTTGCTACGGATGAGCGCGACGCTCAAAATAGAAGGGCTATATATGCACACATGACATCCTACTATCAAGAATTAAGTGTGCGGTGGGAAATTGCCGCCGCTGCCTTGCCCGATGTTTTTGACGATACAAAAGTTCTTAGGCATATACAAGAAGTAATTTATCCGCATACCGAAGAAATTCAATTGAGTTTTGGTCTTTCCGAACAACGAGAGGGAGACTTATTGTATTCCACCATTGTTAATTTGGAGTTTGAAACGTCTTATTGGCAGTTTTTGTCTATACTTCATAATCTTGTTCAGGGTGATTTGGGGAATAGGGTTGTGGTTTACAAATTAGAAGTGTCTCCGCTTGAAGTGCCTGAGTTTATCTCTATGCGCGATGAAATCGCGGGCGGACCTGCCGCAGGATATCTTCCCGAACACATACGACCTAATTTCATGCGTGGGGCAGAAATTAATCCCATCGGACTTCACACGCTTGATGTTACAATGCAGGTTGAATATCTCAGTATTGAACCTGGATTGCTTTCTGAAATTGATTTGCGTGCGGAATGGGAAAGACTTGAAGTTGAATATGAAGCGTTGTTGTATAGCAATTCCTAATCTTATTAATTAGGCAGGGGATAGCAAAATGACAGGCAATGTATTTGCAGAACGGATAATAAGATATCTGCGTAAAGCCGCCGAGCATAACGCTTCCGATATTTATGTAGTTGCGGGAAGGGCTGTTGCCATTAAAGTAAGCGGACGGCTTATTCCCGCCGACACCGATACGCTTTCGCCGGAAGATTCTTTAGCTTTGGTCAGCGAGATATACAAGCTTGCCAACCGTAAATTTGAAAAGTTTGAGGGTGGAGATGATGATTTCGCTATCGGACTTGAGGGAATCGGGCGTTTTCGTGTAAACGCTTATCTTCAGCGATTTTCTCATTCCGCCGTATTGCGGACTATTCCAAAAGAATTGCCCGACCCGAACAAGTTTAATATTCCGGAAGTTATTGTAAATCTTGCACATAATCAACGCGGCTTGATTTTGTTTACAGGAACAACGGGTAGCGGAAAAACTACTTCGCTTGCTTGTTTGGTAGACAGAATCAATACAACACGGGACAACCATATCGTTACGATTGAAGACCCGATTGAATTCAGGCATCCGCATAAGAAAAGTATAATAAGCCAGCGCGAGCTTGAAAATGATACAAAAAGCTATCTTGCTGCGTTACGTGCTGCGTTGCGTCAGGCTCCGGACGTTATTCTTGTGGGCGAAATGCGCGACCATGAGACTATTGCTGCTGCTGTTACCGCCGCAGAGACGGGGCATTTGGTTTTCTCGACTTTGCATACAATCGGTGCGGGCGCAACAATTGACCGTATTATCGATGTTTTTCCGCCGAACCAACAAAACCAAGTCCGCACACAGCTTGCAATAACATTATGCGCAATTGTGTCTCAGCAGTTAATTCCAACGATTGACGGGAAATTGCATCCGGCGTATGAAATTATGATATGTAACTCAGCCCTGCGAAACTTAATTCGCGAAGGCAAAACTTTCCAAATTGACAATGTACTGCAAACATCTGTTAATACGGGTATGCGAACGATGGATATGTCCTTGGCAGACCTTTTCCGTCGCAGATTAATCACGCGCGAAACAGCCCTAACATACTGCGTAAATTATCAAGATATGCATAACAGGCTTAGCGGAAGTTAATTTCAATTTCTTCTTCAACCCCCGGCAACGGCGGGTTGTTTTTTATTTCTTCGCGGTAGATGATATATTCGTCAATTATATCTTTTAGGATTGCCACGATGGGGATTGCAACGAGCATCCCCAAAACACCCCCGTATGCCATACCGATTGTCACGCTTATAATAACAAGAAGGGGACTTAGTGAAAACGAGCCTCCCATTAATTTTGGCTGTATAAAATTGCCGTCTAACTGCTGGAGTATGAACATAAAAATTGCCGCGACCGCCGCTGTGGGAATTCCTTGCGTGAAGGCGACTACTATAACCGCAAAAAGCGTCCCGAAAATTGAACCGAAGTATGGGATATAGTTTACAAACCCGAGGATTAGACCCAAAAGCAGCGCATGGGGCGAGCGAAACAGAAGCAGCAACAAAATCATAAGCGAGCCGAGAATAATGCCGTCTATGGTTTGCGTGTAAATGTACATATGGAAATTGTGATTAAGTTTTTGAGAATATTTTAAAACTGTGGTGTTCGTTTTAGTTGAAGTGAGCGCGGCGACTGCATTTTTCATAAATGATTTCAGATTGTCTTTTTCGATTAGAAAATAAATTGATGAAATAATTATAAGAATTGAGCTGAACAAAGCACGCGCTGTTGCGCCAAACCCCGCAATTATCGAGGTCGTTATTAAATCCGGGTCTATACTTCCAATAAAATCGGAAACCACAGCAAAAATAAGTTCTTCATTAATGTCCGGCAGGAACGGCAAATTCCATGAATCGACCGATTCAATCCAGCCCTTGAATGTTTCTTCATAGTTTTCAAGTTCTTCAACAAATGTCGCAACACTTCGCGAGACCGGCGGAACAACGAAATTAACCGCTAGTACAAGAAGCGCGATGATTATCACAAACAACGCAAGTACACTTAAACCTCGGCTTCTTGTTTGCAAAAAACGATTGTTTGCTTTGCCAAAAAGCCTTTGAATAGCACTGCATGGCAAGTTTAAAATATATGCAATTACCCCGCCAATAAAAAATGGCGTAACAACACCCCAAAAACGCTCGATATGTTCAGCAAAAAAACCAATTCCCGTAACTATGCGAAACGCTATTATTAGTAATACTCCAAGTAAAAAATATGGTCCTATCGAACGAAGTAAACGCGATTTGAAAATTTTTTGCATGGGACGACCCCTCCTTCACTATAAAATTCTACCATTGTATGTATGCCTTTACAAGATATTATCTTAGAGGTTAAAATGTAAAGAGAAGGAGTTGAAAAAAATATCGTCATTGGCTGTAAAAACAGAAATCATGGATACAAAAAAATATAACTATGCAGATTATTATAAAAGTATGGAAATTAAACTTACAAATATTTTTAAACCGGAAGAGGAAGAAGTGACAGCTTGAACAAACGAAAAAAAAATTCGGTAGCGCGAAAATTTATTTTTTCGTGTACTTTAACGCTTGTGGTGCTTTTGGGCATGATGCTTATTGGGGGCGGAGTTTATTCGGGCATTCAATCGCTTGTGCGACCGCCCGTTATTCCCGCGTATGTCGAAATACGACCGCATTCTCATATTGCGGGCCCCGACGGCTATTCCCGCGAAAACATCGGTATAATATTCCCACGTGAAGAAGACGTAACGATAATGGAAAGAAAGCCGTATTTTTACACATTTTTATTTTTCGGAATCGACAATAGCAACAATACAGACGTCATTATGGTTGGGGCTTTGGACACGGTAGAGAAGGAAGCGTATCTCGTAAGTGTTCCGCGTGATACCCGTATTAAAACAGAGCGTCGCTTGAAAAAACCGGTTTCTTCATATGCCGTCGGGCGTGCCAACGGCGGCGGGCATGAAGGCGGCATTGCGGAATTAACTTCGGATGTTAAAAGCCTGTTCGGGTTTGAGCCGGATTACTATGTACGAATAGATTATCGCGCATTTGAACGCGCAGTAGATTCCGTGGGCGGTGTTCGGGTGAATGTGGCGTTCCATATGCGCTACGACGACCCAATAGACAATCTTCATATTAATATCCCCGCCGGAGCTCAAATTTTAAACGGGAAACAAGCGATACAATTTGCGCGTTACCGCATGGGAAATCCCGGCTATCAGACAATCACAGACTATCAGCGCGTAGCAAATCAACAGCAAATTGTACGTGCCATGTTTAACGAGCTTATGACTCCCGCAACGATAGCCCGCATTCCCGAGCTAATCGGAATTTACCGTGACCACGTATACACAGACATGTCACACAGTGAAATGCTGTGGTTTGGCGGGCAGCTTACACATTTAAGAGAAACGACGCTTTCAACGTACACAATACCGACGCTTGGAACAAGCGGTTCTCCTAGTTGGTTCGAGCTTCCCGACCGCGACGGAATTCTTGAACTTGTGAACAGAACAATCAGCCCGTTTGTAGATGAAATTACGGCAGAGATGGTGAGCATAGCAGAATGAGTATAGTGCGAATAAAAGAACTTGTGGCAACGCTTAACGAAGCTAACCGTGCATATTATCAAGAGGACAGAGAAATAATTTCCAACCTTGAGTATGATAATTTGTACGACGAGCTTGTTCGTCTTGAAAAAGAAACCGGCGTGCGACTTGCGGGAAGCCCAACCCGCAAAGTTGGTTACGAGGTTGTAAGCAACTTAAAAAAATCACCGCATGATGTACCTATGCTTTCTTTGGACAAAACAAAAGAACCGGAAGCACTTTCCGCTTTTCTTGGAGAGTATAATGGATTGCTTTCATGGAAGCTTGACGGTCTTACAGTTGTTTTGAAATACGACGACGGTGAATTACAGCAGGCTTTAACGCGCGGAAACGGTTATATCGGCGAGGACATAACACATAATGCGCGTGTTTTTCGCAATGTGCCGCTAACTGTGCCGTACAAAGGAAAATTTGATTTGCGCGGCGAAGCTGTTATTTCCATTGCAGATTTTGAAGATATAAACGAACTTGAAGAGAATAAATATAAAAACCCAAGAAATTTATGTAGCGGGGCTGTCCGTCAGCTAAACAGTGAGACGGCGGCGAAACGGCGGGTTCTTTTTTTTGCGTTTTCATTGAAAACAGATGAAGTATTTGAGAAAAAATCAGAACAACTTGCGTGGCTTGACGCACAAGGTTTTGAAATTGCAGAATATGAAATTGTTACTGCGAAAAATGTGGCGCAAGCCGTGGCGAAATTCAAAGAAAAAATTACCGCCGCGTCCGTTATGTCGGACGGGCTTGTGCTTACTTATGACGATATCGCGTACAGCGAGTCGCTTGGGTCTACATCGAAATTTCCGCGTGACAGCGTGGCGTTTAAATGGGCTGATGAAATTGCGGAAACTACATTAATTAAAGTAGAATGGGGAACTTCACGAACGGGACTGATTAATCCCGTCGCGATTTTTGAACCCGTGGAAATTGAAGGGACGCAGGTGAGCCGCGCAAGCCTTCACAATGTGAGCATTTTACGCGGGCTTGGCTTGTGCGAGGGCGACAGAATCAGCGTATACAAGGCGAATATGATTATCCCGCAAGTTGCGGAGAATCTAAGCCGCAGCGACGCATACGAAAATATTTTAATCCCCTCGAATTGCCCTGTTTGCAACGGTGAAACGGAAATTCGTCAAAGCTCGCCGGACGACCCGGAAACCCTTTACTGCACAAATCCAAGCTGCGACGCACAGCAAGTTCGCGCACTTGCGCATTTTGTAAGCCGCGACGCGTTAAACATTGGCGGTTTGTCCGAGCAGACGCTGGAAAAATTAATCGGCGGCGGAATGATTACTGATTTTGGGGATTTATTCAGTCTTGCGAAATTTGAAAATGAAATCAAAAAGATGGAAGGTTTCGGGCAAAAATCTTATGATAATTTAATAAACAGCATTGAAACGGCAAAAGATGTTGAGCTTCCCAATTTCATTTACGCGTTGGGAATTCGCCATGTGGGGCTTGCGAACGCAAAACTTCTGTGTAAATTTTTCAAGCATGACGCGCAAGAAATCACTGAGGCTTGCAAAAATGAAAGCTACATGGAAACGCTTTCCGAAATAAAAGGTTTCGGAGAAGCAATTTCACACAGCTTGCATGTTTATTTTTCGCAGGAAAAGAATTTTAACCTTTTTTCGCGCACGTTAGAAATTTTACGAATCAAAACCCCCGCCGAATCCGCGGGCGAAAAACCGTTAGATGGTTTAACTTTTGTAATAACCGGTGACGTAACGCAATTCAAAAATCGCAAAGAATTACAAACGTACATCGAAAATGCGGGCGGACGCGTAACAAACAGCGTCACCGCGAAAACATCTTTTTTAATTAACAACGATGCGCATTCGTCTTCGTCAAAAAATAAAAAAGCCGCACAACTCGGCGTTCCTGTCATAACGGAAGCTGACTTATGCGATAAAATAGAATAGCCGCGCAATAGGGGCTTAGCCCTATTGAAAAGGAGGAAGTAAAATGATAAAAATTATTACAGACACAGCATCCGACATCACATTAAAACAGGCAAATCAAATGGATATCACTGTGCTTCCAATTTCAATTGCATTTGATGAAGGGCCGTACAATCAATTTGAAGACGAAGAATTTACGCAGTTTTACGAAAAACTTGAAAGTTCCGAAAAATCTCCCACAACTAGTTTAATTTCTCCGGGAGAATACTTAGATTTTTTTGAAAAGGCAAAAGAAAACGGTGACAGCGTTATCGTAATTCCAATTTCGTCAAAATTAAGCGGTTCTTTTCAGTCGGCGGAGCTTGCAAAAAACATGTCCGAGTATGACAACATTCACATAATTGACGCGCATCAAGTTGTAATCGGGCAGCGTTTGCTGGTGGAACACGCCGTTCGGCTACGCGACGAGAAAAAAAGCGTCGAAGAAATAGTCGCCGCTGTTACAGACGTAAGCAAGCGAATTCGTTTGTACGCAAAACTGGACACCTTGAAGTACTTGGTTAAAGGCGGACGAATCTCTAAAACAGCAGGATTCATGGGTACTACATTAAACATAAAACCCCTTGTAAGCCTGCAAAACGGTTCTGTCAGCGCGGTTGGAAAAGCAAGAGGTCGAGACGGTGCGAATAAAGCGTTACTTAAATTTATAAATAATGATTTTAACCCCGACCCAGCGTTTCCGTTTTGCTTTGGTTACACAAGTAGCAGAGAATTAATGGATGTTTTTGCAGACTTGGCAATAACCGAATTAAAATTATCATCTGTGAATATTTACCCGATAGGCGGTGTAATTGGAACGCATGTTGGACCAAGTGGTGTTGCGGCTGTTTGGGTGGAAAAATAATTAATAAATTAATATAAAGGGGGTTTTTTAGTTGAAACTAAAAACCAGAATTATCAGCGGGTTGTTTTGTATTTATATGCTGGCTGCTATCATCGGAGCTGTCAGTATTTTTACCAACCTGCGCTCTCAGTCCATGTCTATGCGGCTGAATGTACTTATTGACTTGGATTCTTCCGCAATGGATGTGCTGGAAGATATCCTTATTTGGCGTTATGAATTGGTGTCTGCGATTGTTTTTGACACAGCTTTTACAAACTCGCTTGACGCTTCACACAGCGCGTACGGCGCGTGGCGTGCAAGCACGAACCCCACTCGGATTCGCGATGCCGCGGGTAATCCCGATGCCGAAATAAACCGTCTAGCCGCACTTTTGGACGCATCAAATGAAAAAATGCACACAGAAACCCTGCGACTTATAGCGGCACAGCGTGAGGGTAGAATAAACACGGCTTTGTTAAGCCGCGACTTAGAACAAGTGGTTCTGCCGCTTACCGACGAATCCATTTCCCATTTACAAGCGTTAAGCGAACACTATCACGAGCTGGTATACGACCAGTACAAAGCGATTGAGCAATACCAAGCGAGCTCCATTAATATTATCATTGTAATTTGTGCTGTCGGGGCGGTATTATTCTTGATTTTCAGCTACATGACAGTAAACTCTGTAATTAAGCCTATTAAGCAGATTGCCGATGCCGCTTCCGAAGTTGCGGAAGGAAGAATGAATGTAAACCTTGCATACAACGTAGACGACGAAATAGGTTTTCTTACCCAAAATGTCCACAGCCTTGTGGGTGTAATAAGAAACATGGTTGACGACTTAACCCGGGCTTACAATGAATTTATAGTTGTCGGAAACGTGAACTACACAATAGATGAACGCGGCTATCAAAATTCATTCGGTGAAGCGATTGAACTTGTAAACAAACTTCTTTCGCAAACATCGAAGGACATTATGAATTTGGGAACGATTGTCGGAAAAGTAAGCGAAGGGGATTTCAATGTACACCTGGACACGAAAGGTTGGCCCGGCGACTGGGCTGCCTTGCCGGGAAGCGTGAACAGCCTTGCGGATAATTTACAGGCCATAAACACCGAAGTAAGCGGAATGATTGGCGCGGCGGCAGTCAAAGGCAATCTAAGCTTCCATATCAACGCAAATAAATATAACGGCGACTGGCGCGGAATTATGGCGGGGCTTAACCGCTTTACCGAAGCTGTGAACGCACCCATTGCGGAAATAAGAAAATCCATATCTGTTTTGAATTCGGGAAGCTTTAACCCGCCGCCTGTTACGGGGAATTATGCCGGCGATTTCCTTGCGATTAAAAACGATTTTAACGATTATGTACACGAGCTTCCCATATATATGAGGGAAATAAGCGACTGCCTTGGCGCGATTGCCGACGGCGACCTGACGCGTACCATTACTATGAACCTTGACGGCGATTACAGCCATATTAAACAATCGGTTAATAATATAGCCCAAAACCTGCACAAAACCATGTCTGAAATATCATCAGCAGCCGAACAGGTTTTATCAGGTTCAAGGCAAATTTCCACAAGCGCGATGGATTTGTCAAATGGTGCACAAGACCAAGCAAGCGCGGTTCAACAACTTAACGCCTCAATTGACATGATTAGCGAACAAACCAAGCAAAACGCGGAAAACGCCGTAGAAGCAAGCGGGCTTTCCAACAAATCCACAACCAACGCAAACGAAGGTAACGAAGCAATGAAACAAATGTTGGTTGCAATGACGCAAATTAAAGAAGCATCGGGCAACATTTCCAAAATTATAAAGGTCATTCAAGATATTGCTTTCCAAACCAACTTACTTGCGCTTAACGCCGCCGTAGAAGCCGCCCGCGCAGGCGAACACGGCAGAGGTTTCAGTGTGGTTGCGGAAGAAGTTCGCAGTCTTGCGGGGCGCAGTCAAAAAGCTGCGGTTGAAACAACAGAGCTTATCGAAGATTCCATCAATCGCGTTGAAGCAGGTTCCGGCATTGCGGAATCTACATCTGCATCTCTAGATACCATCGTAAAGAACGCCGGGGAAGTTTTGGAGATTATAAACAATATTTCTAAATCCTCCGGTGAACAAGCGGAAGCAATCGCACAGGTAAGCGACGGTCTTATGCAAATTTCAAGAGTGGTGCAAAACAACTCCGCCGTTTCGGAAGAAACCGCCGCCGCTTCACAAGAATTGGCTTCACAAGCGGAAATACTCCAACAATTGGTTAAATTTTTTAGGCTGTAAAGGAGAGGGCATAATGAAAAAAATATTTACTTTATTGATACTGCTGTTTGCTTTTGCCGGTTGTACAGACGATGCGTACAGAGAGCCTGTCGAAAGTACAAGGCAGAGCCGTGACTCAATAGCCGCGGCAAGCGCACGAACATTGGATGAATACTTGCGTACAAACACAAGCCCCGCCGCCGCTACGCAATTGGAAGAAGACGTTACTTTCCGAATAACCGACGACGGCACGATTATGTTTAATGTTCTGCACATGATGAGTGAAGAACACACTATGCATCAAGGACTTTTATTGTTCAAAGAGGAAGTCGAAACCCGCACAAACGGTGCGATTACCGTGGAAGTGCTGGCAAATTCCCCCGGCGATGCTACGCTTATTGAATTGGTTAACTCAAATCAGGCGGATGCCGCAGTTGTTACAATATTAGGTGCGTGGGGAACTATAAACGAACTGGCAAATTTTGAGTCATTGCCTTTTGTGTTCAGTAGCTACGAAGAGGCTTGGGCGGCTTATGAAGGCGAGTTGGGTGATTGGGTTACTCAAAATGTAATAGTACCCAGCGGAGCAATGGCTCTTGCGTATTGGACAAACGGCTTGCGTCATTTCACCAATAATGTAAGACCTATTCTTGTGCCGGAAGACATGGCGGGTTTGATAATGCGCAGTCCTCAAGCACCGACACACTTGGCAATGTACGAGGCATTCGGCGCGGCATCAATGTCAATGCCGTTCGGACAGTTGCGTGAAGCTTTGGCGGACGGTCGTGCGGAGGGACAAGATAACCCCATCGGACAAATTCACACAGGGCGGTTGTTTGAAGTACAGGATTATATGTCGATGAGTTATCATATGTACTCGACAATGCCGTTTATAGTTTCCGTGGAATTATGGAACTCATTAACAGAGGAACAGCAACAAATTCTTGTTGAAGCCGGAAGGCTTGCAGGTAGATACCAAGGTGAGCTTGCAGTAGAACTGGAAACACGCCAGCTTGAAGAAATTCTTGCATCAGGAACCCAAGTTGTAACGGTAGATACCGCACCATTTGCAAACGCAGTAGAACACATTTGGATAGACCATATCGAAAGATTCGGCAACGATTTTGTAACACTCGCAAGCCGTTATATCAGCGACACAAACTCACTTGCACACAGGTTTGCGGGGTAGGAACTAAAAATGTTTGATGTAAGGCTCTGTCTTTTTTAGATAGAGCCTTGCCTTAACAATAAATTCTTAGGTGTGGTAGATGTATGAATGAAGGCAAAAACAAACTTGTTGTTCGTTTCAACAGGATAAATATTTTGTTTATTGTACTTATTCTTACCATAACGATTTTTGTTTGCGGTACAATGATTTATAATTTGACAGATGAAGCCGCTAGAGATTATGTGCGTTTTTACACGCGGGATTCTGTGGACAGGCTTAATTCGCATTTGTATAAGGAAATTTCGTTGGTGCGACATATTTCACAGGCTCCCGAAATAATCGAATGGTTCGCTGATGAAGACAATCCGGAAAAAAAAGCCGCCGCTTTACAAATAATGATGCTTTTTTCCGAAATGCTGCAAATTGATGGCATGTATTTTGCGATTTCGGAATCGCTTAATGAGTTTGCGACAGACAGCGATACATATTTTGAGAATTTTGCGCCGATTGACACGCTTGACCCGCAGAATACTTACGACAGATGGTTTTTTGACGCGGCTTTTTCGGTGTTTGATTTTACATTGAACCTTGATAAGTGCAAGGTTACGGATACACGTCGTATTTGGATTAATCATAAAGTTATGCAAAACGGAAATACAGTTGGGATAGTGTGTTCGGCGTTGCAGTTTGATGAAATTTTTCATGGTTTATTCGGGGCATATAATGAAAGAAGCGTGCGCGGTTTTGTAATTGACCACAGGGGAATTATTCAAATGGACAGCACCATTCCCGAACCGCTACTTGGAACCGCCGAAAATCCCCTCGCAAGAAGCGAAGTGCATATTCTTTCCCTCAATTCCAACCCGAATTTTATTTCCACAATCAACAGACATCAACGAAACCCTGAAATATTTCAGGCGCAATTTACTGAGCCGGAAATTATCAGGCTTTCCGATAGTGATTATCAGTATCTTTCCATTGCGCCGCTTCCGGGTACAAACTGGCTTGTTGTTACGTTTTACAGTTCTGCCGCGATTTTTAATATAATGAATGTTCTGCCGCCAATTATCGCGCTTATTTTAGCGTTTATGGTTTACGCGCTGGCTAATTCGATGTTAATAAAACGTTTAGCACTTAAACCTTTAAATTTACTTACAAGAAGTGTTTCTCAATCCGTAAACGATATAAATAATATTTACGGCACAAACCGCGATGACGAAATAGGCAAGCTTGCGCGGGAGGTTAGGGAAACATGGGTTGAAATAAGACAGCGGGACATTCTTTTGCGGGCGGTAAACCAAGCGGCTACTTTATTACTTAACGACGAAGACACCGATTTTGAAAAAAGTTTATACGAAAGTATGGGCTTGATGGCAAAAGCGGTAAACGCTGACAGGGCTTATATATGGAAAAATTTTATTAAAGACGGCGAGTTGTATTCATCACAAATTTATGAATGGGTGGGTAAAGGGGTTCCGGTGCAGCCCGATGAATATACGCAAAATATTTTTTTACAAAAAAATATTCCCGACTGGGAGATTATTTTATCGCGCGGTGAGTGTGTTAATAATTTTTCACGGGAAATGATGCCCGAAACTTGCGAATTTTTATCCGCAACGAATGTTCTTTCTGTTTTTGTCGCGCCTATTTTTATGCAGGAAAAATTTTGGGGGTTTGTCGGGTTTGACAATTGCAAAGAAGAAATGATTATGAGCGAAAACGAAGCGGCGATTATACGTTCGGGGTGTTCGTTGATAAGCAACGCGTTTTTGCGTAACGATGTAATGCGTAACCTGCATGAAACCACCGTTAAATTAGCATCTGCAAACCGTTCCAAGTCGGAATTTTTAGCGAATATGAGCCATGAAATCCGCACACCTATGAATAGCATCATCGGTTTTTCCGAACTGGCTTTGGACGATAACATTTCTGTAAAAACTCATGATTATCTCTCCAATATTCTTCAAAATTCCGAATGGCTTTTGCAAATTATTAATGATATTTTAGATATTTCAAAAATAGAAGCGGGCAGAATGGAACTTGAAAGCATCCCGTTTGATTTACATGAAATTTTTGAATCATGCCGCATGACAATTGTTCCTAAAACCGTTGAGAAGGGCTTGCTTATATATTTTTACGCAGAACCGTCCGTTGGTAAAACGTTGTATGGTGACCCGACTAAACTTCGCCAAGCAATTTTAAATTTACTTTCCAACTCCGTAAAATTTACAAACAACGGAATGATAAAACTTCATTCTGCAATTAGAGAAACTACTGAAGATTCCGTTACCATGAGTTTTGAAGTAAAGGACAGCGGCATCGGCATGACCGCCGAGCAATTGCAAAAGATTTTTGAGCCGTTTACGCAAGCGGAAACAGGAATAACGCGAAAATACGGAGGCACAGGGCTTGGGCTTGCCATTTCAAAAAATATAATTGAAGCAATGGGCGGAAAGCTTTTAGCGGAAAGCACGCCCGGTGTCGGTAGCAAATTTAGTTTTGAACTTACTTTTTCCGCCGTAAATAAGGACGATGTATCCATAGAAAGAGTCATCTACGATGATATTGAAAAACCGTTCTTTGACGGAGAAATTCTTTTGTGCGAAGACAATGTTTTGAATCAGCAGGTTATTTGCGAACACCTTGCGAGGGTCGGAATCAAAACCGTAATAGCGGAAAACGGAAAAATCGGCGTTGATTTAATTACGGAACGAATATTAAAAAATGAAAAGCAATTCGATTTGGTTTTCATGGATATTCACATGCCTGTGATGGACGGCATCGAAGCCACTGAAAAAATTATTGAATTCAATATAAACATTCCCATAGTTGCTATCACCGCTAATATTATGAAAAACGATAAAAATATTTATGCTTCTTCAGGTATTAACGATTGTGTCGGCAAACCATTCACATCGCAGGAATTGTGGCGTTGCCTTATGAAATATTTCAAGCCTGTTGCACGTAAAGTAATTTTAAATGGGCAAAGCGATGAAGCATTGATACAAAACATTATTAATTATTTTGTGAAAAATAACAGTGATAAAATTAATGAAATAAACAATGCGTTAAATTCGGGAGACATAAAACTCGCGCACAGATTAGTCCACACTCTGAAAAGCAACGCCGGACAGTTAAATAAAACTTTATTGCAACTTTCCGCAGGTGAAGTGGAAGACCGTTTGAAGGATGGTGAAAATTTTGTACCCCCCAAGTTAATAAAAACGCTTGAAACGGAATTAAACGCTGCACTTACGGAGCTTGCACCTTTGGTAAGCAAAGCGACTTTTGAAACAGCGAATATTATAGATAACTACGCCGCAAATAAAATTTTGGACGAATTACATCCGCTTCTAAAAGAAAACAACTCCGATTGCCTTTCATTTATTGAAAAGCTCCGCGAAATACCCGGAAGCGATGAGTTAATTCAACAGATGGATAATTTTGATTTTGAACTTGCCGAAAAAACACTTACCGAGTTAAAGAAAAAATTGGGAGGGATTTTAACATGAAAATCAAACTGCTTTTTACGTTTTTAATTGCTTGTTTTATACTCAGCGGATGCGGTCAAAAAGAACCTGATATTGTTATAGGAGCAAAGGATTTTACAGAGCAATATATTTTAGGAAATATGCTGGTGCGCCTCATTGAAGAAAACACAGATTTTACTGCCGAACTGAAAGTTGATATGGCGTCCGATGTACTTTTCGCAAGTATACGAACAGGCGTTGTTGATTTGTATGTAGAATATACCGGTACTGTTTACGGCAGTTATCTAAGACATTCCGAAACACGACCCTCCGAAGAAGTTTATGATATTTCTGTAAACGAGCTTTGCGAAAGATACGGTTTACTAATGCTTAATTTGCTTGGCTTTAATAATACTTTCAGCCTGGCGGTAAGAAACGACACTGCAACAGAGAATAATCTCGTATCAATCTCGGATTTGGCGGAAATTTCGCACAATTTAATTTTTGGCGGCAGTGCCGAAATTTTATCGCGATTCGACGGTATTCCGAATTTGAAAAGGCTTTATAATATGAACTTTCTTGATGAACTCGCAATGGACGGAATTTACCGCTACGATGCAATTGCAAACGATGAAATTCAAGTAGTTGAAGCATTTTCCACAGACGGAATGCTTTTTGAGCATGAGCTTGTTGTTTTGGAAGACGATTTGGAATTCTTCCCGCCGTATTATGCCGCAATTATTATCCGCAGTGAAACATACGAACGTTTCCCCGGATTATCCGATATTCTTGACAAACTTACCGGCGTACTGACCGATGATGTTATGCGCAATCTAAATTATAGGGCAGATGTGCTTGGCAAATCACCCAGAGATATCGCGGAAGACTTTTTAAAGAGTAATAATTTCATACAGTGATAAAGTTTTTTAATTGCACAATAATATTTTTTGGAGTATCATAAAACATAATTTAAATTTGTAGGGGGTTCTTATGCCTATATTTACAGGTTGCGGAACAGCAATTGTAACGCCGTTTGACAAAACAGACGCATTTAATCAAGCCGAATACGAAAGATTAATTACTTTCCAAATTGAAAACGGCGCGGACGCAATTGTTTCGTGCGGAACAACAGGCGAAGCGTCAACGCTTTCTTTGGAGGAACACGTAGAGGTAGTTCGTTCGGCAGCTGAAACCGCAAAAAAAGTGGGGGAAAAGGCCGGGCGTAAAGTTCCGGTAATTGCAGGCGCGGGCGGAAACGACACGGCGGATTGCTGTTCACTGGGAAAAGCTTGCCGCCAAGCAGGCGCAGACGCTTTAATGTATGTAGCACCGTATTACAATAAGCCTTCGCAGCGCGGGCTGATTATGCATTATACGGAAATTGCTGCTAAGGTGGATTTGCCTATCGTTGTCTACAATATCCCGATACGTTCCGTGATTAATATTCAAGCGAAAACGATGGAGCAAATTTGCAAAATACCAAACATTGTCGCAATTAAAGAAGCAAGTGGCGATTTCGGGCAGGTAGCGGAAATTGCCGAGCGTTGTGGCGATAATATAGACATTTACAGCGGCAACGACGATTATATTCTGCCTATTTTGAGTCTTGGCGGAAAAGGTGTTATTTCAACAGTAGGAAATATCGCGCCGCGAACGGTGCATGATATGGTGGAAAAATTCCTTGCGGGCGATATTGCCGAAAGCCGTAAATTGCAATTAAGTGTTTTAGCGTTGATGCGAGTTCTTTTCGCCGATGTAAACCCCGTGCCTGTAAAAGCCGCGCTTGATTTAATGGGTTATGAAACAGGCGGATGTCGCTTGCCTCTCGCACCGATTGAAGATGATTTAAAAGAAAAACTAAAAGATGAAATGGAACGGTTTGGTCTTATATGAAATTAATTGTGTGCGGTTGCCGCGGCAGAATGGGAGAAGTTGTGTGCAGGCTTGTGGCGGAAAACCCGGACATGGAAGTTGTCGCGGGGGTTGATATTCCAGACGCGGAAGGATTCCCCTACCCCATTTTTCGTGGAATCAATGAATTTTCCGGCGAGGCAGATGCTATCATTGATTTTCTGCCGCCAACCGCCGTTGACGCAACTTTGGCAATTCTCGAATACAGCGTTTCGCGGCAAGTTCCGCTTGTGCTTTGCACAACGGGACTGCCGCCGGAAGTTGAAATCGCAATCGCAAAGGCCGCCGAAAAAGCGGCTATTTTGCGTTCCGGAAATATGTCGATGGGAATTAATCTTTTGTCCGCTCTGCTTAAACGCATTTCACCACTCTTACACGAGTCCGGCTTTGATATAGAAATAGTCGAAAAGCACCACAATAAAAAACTGGATTCGCCAAGCGGAACGGCACTTCTTCTTGCAGACGCAATCAACAGCGCGTTTGACGAAAAAATGCAATACGTTTACGACCGCAGTAAAATTCACGAAAAACGCAGTGCAAACGAAATAGGAATTCAAGCGATTCGCGGCGGCACAATTGTTGGCGAACACAGTGTTATTTTCGCAGGCCACAACGAAGTGATTGAATTCACACACTCCGCACAATCCCGCGAGGTTTTCGCCGTGGGTGCGCTTAAAGCCGCAGAATTTTTACGCGGCAAACCTCCCGGTCTTTACACCATGCAGGACTTGACAGACAATCTGTAAGGGGGATTTTAAATGTCTCAAATATCCAACCTGAAAAAGCTGGTTGTGACTGCCATGCTTATTTCCATCAGCGTAATTTTTCCTATGGCATTTCACATGATACCTTACGGCTTGGCAGGACGCTCCTTGTTACCTATGCACATTCCGGTTTTGCTGGCAGGTTTGATTTGCGGGCCTGTGTTTGGTCTTATTGCCGGAATAGTCAGCCCTATAATTGCTCATGTTTTCACAGGAATGCCGCCGCAGGGCGTTGTGCAGGGCATGGTAATTGAACTTGGGGTGTACGGGCTTATTTCCGGGCTTGTACTTAGATTTGTCCGCACAAACAGGGCTTCTTTTGATTTATATATCGCGCTTTTTGCGGCTATGATAGCGGGGCGTGTTGTTGCGGGCGCGGCACAGGCGTTGTTCCTGTTCGACGGCACCTACGCCATGCATATGTGGATTTCGGCGTATTTCGGTTACGCGCTTCCCGGAATTATAATTCAGCTTGCGTTTATACCAAGTGTTGTAATGGCACTTGAACGTGAACGGGTTATTCCATTCCGCTACCCGGTGAAAGCTTAGAAATGTATGTAATCGCCATAGATGGGCGAGCCGCCGCCGGTAAAACTACCTTAGCGTCGCGGCTTGCGTCTGAATTGAATGCGTCCATAATCCATATGGACGACTTTTTTTTGCCCGGCGGACTTCGCACGGCGGAACGCTTGGTAGAACCGGGCGGAAATATTCATTACGAACGATTCACGGAAGAAATTTTGCCGTACATAAAAAAAATTATTCCGTTTTCTTATAAAATTTTTGACTGCGCAAGAGCTGATTTTAACGGAATAAGAGAAGTTTCATCCGAGCCTGTTCGCATAGTCGAGGGTTCATACAGTTGCCACCCGATTTTTGGCGACTATGCAACCTTACGCATTTTTTGCGATATTTCCCCGGAAATGCAAATAGAACGAATAGAAAATCGCAACGGCAAAAACGTCGCAAAAATCTTCGCAGAAAAATGGATTCCTCTTGAAGAAAATTATTTCAAATTTTTTCGGGTCAAAGAAGCGGCGGATATTTTAAAGGTTGACGGAAAAATGAGGAATGACTATAATATCGTTTGCTAAGAACTATTCTTAGAAAATGGACAAGTAACTTTGACCGCGTTTAGCGGCATGAAAAAGAGGTGACATAATGAAAATGACTTATCAGCCGAAAAAAAGGCAACGCAGTAAAGAACATGGTTTCCGTAAGCGCATGAGTACATCCAACGGACGCAAAGTATTGCAAAGACGGCGCAAAAAAGGCAGGCGCGTTTTGAGTGCGTAAGAAGCCGCTTGCTTCATTAAAGAAACAGAGCGACTTCCGGCGTGTTTTTAAACACGGAAAAAGTGCGGCTATGCCGCTTTTTGTTGTGTACGCCGCCGCAAATGATTTGGGCTTTAGCAGGCTTGGACTTTCTGTCAGTAAAAAAATTGGCAATGCCGTTAAACGTAACCGCGTAAGACGATTGATTTGTGAAAGTTGCAGGATTATGGAAATTCCCCAAGGCTTTGATTTAGTTGTAATCGCCCGCGTACCCGCCGGGGAGCTTCCGCGTGAAGGCTCGTTTGTTAAAGTTGGCAGGACGCTTTCGCAATTATTCGGGCGGCTTGGTATTAGCAAATGAAATCTTTCTTATTAGCAGCATTAAAATTTTATAAACGGTTTATTTCCCCGGTTTTGGGGCAAAGGTGCAGGTTTTATCCGTCATGTTCGGAGTATATGCATGAGGCGGTTTCGCGTTACGGCGCGGCGCGTGGGTTTTGGCTTGGTGTAAAGCGGCTTGCGCGATGTCATCCTTTCAACAAGGGCGGGTACGACCCGGTTCCTTAGGAAATGTGAGGTTATTTTTTGTTTAGTGTGCCACGTTATGTTGAATCGCCGCCCGGGGCTATTATGGGGCCAATCGCGCAGATTTTTGGGGCTGTAATTAATTTTCTTTTTAATATCGTACATGCAATCGGTCCCGCAAATTCGCTGGGTATTGCCATTGTTTTAATGACGATTATTTTTCGTTTCCTGATAATGCCCTTAGGGTTAAAATCCCAAAAATCCATGATGAAAATGCGGGAATTGAAGCCCGAACTTGATAAAATTAAAGCCAAATACGGCAATTCCAAAGACCCCGAAATCGCGAGGAAAATGCAACAGGAACAAAGCGCGCTTTTAGCGAAACACGGAGCGAACCCTCTTTCGGGTTGTTTGCCCATGCTTATTCAGTTTCCGTTGTTTATCGGGCTGAATATTGTAATGCGCCAGGCGGCTTTGTATATCACAACATTGCGCGAAATGTATGTAGATTTGGCAAACGCGCTTTTAAGCATTCGCGGGCTTGTGGGATTGACAGATGATGTAACCGGCAGAGTAACCCCCGGAGTGCTTTGGAATCTTGCGGAAGGAAATATCAGAGACGATAACGGCAACAGGCTGTTTGAAGCAATTGTTAATCCACAGTGGATTGAAAATCGCACGGCTCTTGAAAATTTTCTTCTTGAAAAAGGTGTGCTTTACGACATTACCGCACAACAATTGCGTGAAGAAATTGCCGCGTTCGGAAGCGATGTTCTTTTTTACGGATTACCGGAACATTTAGCGCGTATAATAAACCGTTTCACTCCCGAAGAATGGCAGCATGTTTACAGTTATATTCCCGAAACGGATTTGCCGGCTATTCAAAACATGGTAACGGAAATTGCGCAAATTCAGAATTTTTTTGGTATTAGCATTGTAGAGCCAAGCGGTATGGCTTTACCCGGAATTATACTTCCGATTATGACAGGTATTTCTATGTTTATTTCTTCGTGGCTGATGCAACAAAGAACATATGACCCTAACGCCGACGAACGCACAGTTATGACACAAAAAATGATGCTTTTTGTTATGCCCGTAATGATGGCGGTTTTTACGGTAAATCTTGTGGCGGCAGTAGGTGTTTTCTGGATTACCGGGCAAATATTCCAAATAATTCAAGACATCGTTTTACTGAAAAAATCCGGTACGCCGATTCGTTTGCCTTTTACCAAGCAACCCCCGCAACCGGAAGTTGTTGATATTATTCCCGTGAAAAAGAGGAAGTAAAGGAGAATTCTAATGGAAAATTCAAAAAGCATAGAAAGATTTGCTAAAACCGTTGAGGAAGCCACGGCTGAAGCGTTAAAAATATTGAACGTAACCGAGGACGCAGTAAAAATAACCATTCTTGACGAGGGCGCAAAAGGTATTTTGGGAATCGGTTCACGCCCGGCAAAAGTACGCGTTGATTTAAAACCCGACCCCATTGAAGAGGTAAAAAGTTTTCTTCGCGAAGTCACACTTGCGATGGGGCTTACCGTAAACGTTGAAGCAAGCCAAAAAGAAAAACATCTTTATATAAACCTGACCGGCGAAAACATGGGAATTCTTATAGGAAAACGCGGACAAACCCTTGACGCGTTGCAATACATCACAAATCTTGCGGTAGGTCGTCACAGCGATTTGCAAATGGGCGTAGTAATAGATACCGAAAACTATCGCCGCCGCCGCCGAGATACACTTGAAGGCTTGGCGCGTACAATTTCCCGCAAAGTGCGTGACAAACGCCAAAGCGTAAAACTGGAACCGATGACACGTTTTGAGCGTCACGTAATTCACACAATTTTACAAAATGACAGATATGTAAAAACATTCAGCGAAGGAAACGAGCCTTACAGGCACGTGGTTATCGCGCCTAAGTGATTAAAAACAGCGATACCATAGCCGCGATAGCCACCGCTCCCGGAGTGGGGGCTGTTGGGATTGTCCGGGTTTCAGGGGATGACGCGATTGGGGTGATTGGGCGTGTTTTTCGTCCATTTCCCGGCGATATGATTTCGCATAAAATGTATTATGGAAAAATTTTTCGTGATGATGATTTTATAGATGAAGTAATGGTTTGTTATATGAAATCACCGCGCTCTTTTACCTGCGAGGATTGCATAGAAATTTACGGGCATGGCGGGATGTTTGTGCTTAGCGAAGTGCTTAGCACAGTGATTGAAAACGGGGCGCGTTTGGCGGAGCCGGGAGAGTTTACCAAACGCGCTTTTTTGAATGGGCGGCTAAATTTAGCACAGGCAGAAGCCGTTGCGGATTTAATTGGTGCGAAAACAGCAGCGGCGCGGCGAGCGGCTTTGCGACAACTTGGCGGCGGGCTTTCACACAGATTGAAGTTTTCGCGCGACAAGATTCTTTCGTGGCTTGCGCATATTGAGTTAAGCATTGATTATCCCGAACACGAGGAAGAAGCGCGAAACGCAAGCGAAATTTTAGGCGAAGCGGATGCGGTCATTAATGATTTACAAAAACTTGCGGAAACAGTAAACGTCGGAAAAATTATTCGCGAGGGAGTAAGAACCGCAATCGTCGGGCGGCCGAACGTAGGGAAATCTACGCTTCTGAATGCTATTTTGCATGAAAACCGCGCTATTGTTCACGAGACGGCAGGCACAACCCGCGATGTTCTAACAGAAGAAGTACGAGTGGCAGATGTTCCGCTGGTTATAATGGATACGGCAGGATTACGCGAAACAAACGACCCCATAGAGAAGATTGGCATAGAAAAAACCCATGAAGCCGCACTTGATGCGGAGCTTATTTTATATGTAGCCGACGCAACGGAGGGACTGACGGCGGAAGATTTTAACACGATAAAAAGTTTTTCTAAGAACAAAAATATTTTAATTTTAATGAACAAGTCGGATATAACGAGCGGACATGGGATACAAGGGGACGGTTCCTCTGTCTTGGAACTACACGAGACAGAGGAACTGCCCCCTTGTATCCCCATCTCTGCGAAAACAGGCGAGGGGCTTGAAGAGCTTTTTTCCCATATACGGGATTTATTTTTCGCGGGAAACATAGGCACAGGTGGCGAGACCGACATAATAACGCGGGAACGACACAGAATTTTGCTTGCGCAAGCCATAACGCATTTACAAAACGCAAAACGCGAACTACACGAAGGCATTCCCGAAGATTTGGTATCGGTATCCCTTCGCGCAACGTATATCGCACTTGGAGAAATACTAGGCGTAGAAATCGGCGACGATATTGTTGACAGAATTTTCGCCGAGTTCTGTGTAGGAAAGTAGTTCCTCCGAACATTTGCGGTAATTCGACTCAACAAAATTCAGTACAGATAATCTATATGATGTGAACAAATGATATGCGAACTTATATTAATGGAGGTATTTATGAGAGCATTTGCATATCAATCAAATTTTTTAGCCGGGAATCTCGCGCTTTCACTTGCGCCCGCACTAACTCCACAAGGAGTAGTAGAAAAGCCGAGTTTCTTTAAGGGGTTTGCGGCTCAGCCGAAAATTTTGACAAGGGGACTGTTGGTGCTTGCGGATATTTCTGCTACGCGTTATTCCAAGTACACGCCGGTTGCACTGCGCGACCCTATTTTATCGGCGCAGGGCAACAGACTTCGCGCAGAATGTTTTTCCGCGTGCAACAGCGTTTATGCGCGGCTGGATTTGTTGCAATCGGGCTTTGACGGGCAAATAGGTTTCGGCACAACAATTTATTTCCTCCGAGGTCTAAAATGAAAATCATTGTAATAGGCGGCGGTCACGCAGGTTGCGAGGCGGCATTGGCAGCGGCGCGGATTGGCGCGAAGGTAACACTTTTCGCGTTGTCGCTTGATTCGATTGCGCTAATGCCATGCAATCCGTGCATAGGCGGAAGTGCGAAGGGTCATCTTGTGCGCGAAATTGACGCGCTTGGCGGACAAATGGGAAAAGCTATCGACGCAACCTTTATACAAAGCCGTATGTTAAACACCGCAAAAGGTCCGGCGGTTTATTCATTGCGCGCTCAGGCCGATAAAAAGAATTACATGACATACATGAAGCAGATTCTTGAAAACGAACCGAATATTTCCTTGCGCGAAGGTGAAGTTGTAGAAATTTTAACAGCTAACAGCAAAGTTTCAGGCGTTAAAATAATCTCCGGAGAAATCGTAGAATGTGACGCGGTAATTGTCTGCACGGGAACGTATTTGAATGCGCGTTGTTTGTACGGCGAAACCATCACGCACACGGGGCCGGGCGGTTTGAAAAACGCCGTGGGGTTAAGTGAAAGCTTGAAAAAACTGGGGTTCAACTTGCAACGGTTTAAAACCGGCACACCCGCAAGAATTCACAGGCGAAGCATAGATTTTTCCAAAATGGCGGTTCAGCCGGGCGATGAAAAAATCGTTCCGTTTTCGTTTGAAACAGACCCCGCAAAAATAGCGCGGGAGCAAATTCCGTGCCATCTGACCTACACAACACCTGCAACGCATGATTTAATCCGAGAATCTTTGCACCGTTCCGCAATGTACAGCGGACTTATCGAAGCAACAGGCACACGCTACTGCCCTTCAATCGAAGATAAAATAGTGCGATTTGCAGATAAAGAGCGTCACCCTGTTTTCATCGAACCCGAGGGCATAAACACGCAGGAAATGTACGCTCAAGGATTGAGCAGCGCGTTGCCCGAGGACGTCCAAATTCAAGTTTATCGCTCTGTGCCGGGCTTGGAAAATTGCGAAATAATGCGTGTTGCATACGCAATTGAATACGACTGTATAGACGCAACACAGCTTACATTAAACCTTGAAGCCAAGCACATCGGCGGATTATTTTTCGCGGGGCAAATAAACGGCTCATCGGGATATGAAGAAGCCGCCGCACAAGGCTTAATCGCAGGAATTTCCGCCGCTTCCGAAAACGGCAAAGCAATCGAGTTGGGGCGAGCCGACGGTTACATCGGTGTTTTAATCGACGACCTTGTAACAAAGGGAACCCGCGAACCATATCGCATGATGACCTCCCGCGCCGAATACCGCCTGCTTCTTCGCCAAGACAACGCCGACCTTCGTCTCACACCAAAAGGTTACGCCGCAGGATTAATCCCCGAACAACGCCACTCACAATTTCAACAAAAAGCCGCCGCAATCCAAGCCGAAATTTTACGTCTGCAAAAAACTACCGTAACCCCCGACGAAGCAAACGAAATCCTAATGAACAAAAACAGCGCCCCATTAAAATCCGGCGCGAAGCTGGCAGATTTAATCAAAAGGCCTGAAATAAATTATAATGACTTTAATAACTTGGGGGCTTTACCCCCCGAAGTAGAAAGCCAACTTGACCTTTTTGTTTTGGAAGCGGTACAGGAACAAGTAGAAATCCAAATAAAATATGAAGGTTACATTAAAATACAACTTGAGCAAGCCGAAGCATTTCGCAAAATGGAGAAAAAATTAATTCCGCCCGACATCGAATATGAAAATATTCATGGTTTGCGTTTAGAGGCGCGGCAGAAACTTGCGGCTTTGCGGCCGGTTAATTTCGGACAAGCATCACGCGTAACGGGAATATCACCGGCGGATTTAAGTGTCTTGATGGTTTATGTGAAACAAAAAACGGGGTAGCGCATATAGTAAGGGGAAGGCAAAGTGTTTCCTCTGTACATATCCCGATTTATTAGGAGGAATCCCTTTGTCTTTTCCAGAATTTCGTATAAAAAGTAGATTTTCAAAGCCTGCGGTGTACAACGACGGAGGCGTAATTTTCATGGGATACAAACCGGAGCAACAGGTTATTTCGCGTTTTCTTGATGCGGTTATGACAAATCCGAATGACGCGTGGAAGTTTGTAAGCAAAGTATATTCTCCGGGGCTGGATTTAAACGAGCTTCGCGAAGTGCTTGGTGTATGTGAAAAAATAAGAGTTAGCAAAGCATTTTATATGAACGACACAAATAATCGCTTAACACGTTCAATTTATGTAGAAAACCCGGCATTAGATTTACGGCGGCTTTTACATTTGCGAATGGTAAAAGACGGCGGCGCATGGAAAATTTATGGTGTGGAGCAGGAAGAATGCAGAAAACAATCGTAGAAGCGTGGGCACGTGCAAACGGAATCGAAATAACTGAAGCACGGTTAAACGCGCTTGCAACGTATCAAAATCGTGTTCTTGAAGTAAACAAGCACATGAACCTAACACGAATAACCGATGAAGAAGATTTCGCCGTAAAGCACATAATAGATTCACTGACATTGCTTCCGTATATCAAGCCGAACGCAAGTCTCATAGATATAGGAACGGGCGCGGGTTTTCCCGGGCTTGTGCTTCGTATTATGAGGCAGGATTTAAAACTCACCTTACTTGATTCATTGCGCAAGCGGGTAAATTTTTTACAAGAAACGGCGGAAATACTGGGCGTGGCCGTTGAATGCATACACGCCCGCGCCGAAGACCATGCGAAAACCCACCGCGAAAGCTACGATATATGCACCGCCCGCGCCGTGGCAAGCATGGACAAGCTTGCGGAATACGCACTACCGCTAGTGAAAAAAGGTGGCATATTTCTCGCAATGAAAGGCCCCGAAATCTCAGAAGAACTGGATAAAGCAAAGCCTGCCATAAAAAAACACCGCGGGCAAATTGAAAAATTTGACATTGTTCAACTCACAGAAGGGTTGAATCATTCCATTATCGTAATCGGAAAAGTATGATAAAATGCGACCGATACTAATTAAAAAGGAAAGAGGAATGAACATGAAAAAAACTGCAAAAATTTTGATGGTGTTTGTGCTTTTCAGTTTAACTTTTATGACGATAAAAGTTAACGCGCTTGAACCACCGTTGCCGGACTCTATACCGGTGTCTAACAGAGCGGAATTGGATGCGATGCGCAACATATGCCGCATTACTAACAGAAACGGGAATTTCCACTTAGTCAACGACATTGACCTTTCCGATGGAGCCTGGACACCCATACAGGGTGCGGCCAGTGAGTTTGACGGTACATTTGACGGACAGGGATTTGTTATACGCAACCTATCGGTTACTCGTGGTAATTCTAATAATAATGCAGGCCTGTTTGCGCAAACAAGCAACAATACGGTTATAAAAAATCTTGGTTTGGAAAATGTTAATATTGACATAAAAGTAGACAGCGGGCCAACTGTATCAGTGGGCGCGATTGTCGGTTTAAACAATGGAACAATAACAAATTCTTTTGTGACAGGGACTGTTTCAGGTGATTCTACCGGAACAGATGCGTACGCAGGCGGTATTGCCGGCAGTAACAACGGCACAATAAGTGACAGTTTCAGTGATGCAGCCGTTATCGTTTCGTCACGCGGAAGTGCCTCTGCCGGCGGAATTGTAGGCGATAACAGCGGTTCAATCAGGAACAGTTACAACACAGGCTCTGTAAATGTAAGAAGAGGAATGGCTGTTGGGGGAGTAGTCGGCGTTAATCGTGACGCAGGCGTAATTCTCAATGCATTTTGGAATTCGGACAGTCTCCAGGAAAGAATCGGAAACCAAATTCCCCTTGAGCAAAAGCAAGGTATAGGTCAAGGCACAGGAGACACAACGGGTATTTCTACGACGCAAATGCAAGTCGCTTTCTATTTCACCGAATGGAATTTTGAAACCGTTTGGGAACACGTCACCGGTGTAAACAATGGCCTGCCCGTATTGCGCGTCTTTCGCAATGTACCCGCTCCGGTGCCTACGCCTACGCCTCGGCCTGTGTTGCCGCCTGCCGGAGAACACATAAATGTAGTCATAAACAACAAGGTTCATGTCTTTGATGTACCCCCGCAAATAATAAACGGACGTACTATGTTGCCCCTTCGTGCTATAGGCGAAGCTCTTGGTATGACTGTTAATTTTGACCCGGCAACAAACACCGCAATTCTAGCCACTCCGGTCGCAAACATCACCCATGTAATTCACAGCAACCAAATCAACGTAAACGGCACACTGCAAACCTTTGACGTAACTTCAACCATATACGAAGGCCGTACTTTGGTTCCCATACGAATGCTTGCCGAAGCCATAGATGCGGAAGTAGAATGGGATACCGCAACAAGAACGGCAATAATCACCTACTCCACAGAGTAATCATCAAAATACCCGCGGACCAAAATAACAGGCGTACCTTTATCGCCGCTTCCGCCGACCAAGTCGCAGAGACTGCCGACAAGGTCGGCGTAAACGCGCGGTGTTGTTCCTTCGCTATACGCATCGGGAGCGGCATTTTTTTCTTTTATCATCTTGGTTACGGCTTCGCGTTTTTCGTCACCACGAAGACTGCCAAAAACAGTATCAGCCGCCAGTTTCATTTTTATTTCCGTGGGCTTTTGCCCGAGACGTTCCGTATAACCGGGCGAAACTACGGGGTCTGCAAGCTCCCATATGCCGCAAACGGGGTCTTTAAACGCGCCGTCGCCGTAAACCATTACTTCGGGCGATATGCCTGTTTTTTCCCTAAAACCAGCCTGCACCGCGTTTACAAATTCTTGGGATTTATTCGGGAAAAGTTTTAGCGTGTCGTCAGTGGAAAGATTCGAGCCAAGTACGCCGTACAAAGAATTGAATCCGCTTCCGTTTACGCTTTCGCTTAAAATATCCGAAAGTGTGAAAACCTTTTCCGCACCCGCTTTTAAAAGCCTTTCGCGTGTTCTGTTGCGGTTATGGATTTCCGCCACAAGTACATTTTTTGTATACTTTAAGATATCGCGCGGGTCGTTTGAAAAATACACGCTAATATTTTCGTTCACGTTCTCGTAAATCTCCACATAGTCCATGCCGGTGAAAGTGTGTTTGTATTTGCCCGCAACAGCTTGAAATTCCTTCGCCGTAACCGATTTCCCCGCAAGTTTGTCGGTAATTTCGTCAAGCAAATCTATATCAATTATCGGGTTTCCGACTTCATCGTGAGGATAACTTAGCAATACATGAACCTTTTTTGCTCCAAGCGCGACACCTTTTAATATATTCAAAAAACGATTGCGCGACAAAATAGGGTATACAAGCCCAATCTCCGTGTCCCCGAATTTCGCACGGATATCGCTTGCGATATCTGAAATTTTGGCGAAATTACCTTCAGATTTCGCAACAATTGCTTCCGTTACGGCTATAATATCGTTTTTGTCAAGCTTTTTGCCATCCGAGTCAATTACCCTTAAAACATTTTCGATAATAATTTCAACCAAATCTTCACCCGGGCTAATTATCGGAAGCCGGATTCCTGATGCAATAGTGCCTGTTAAACGCATAATTTTCGCTCCTTGTTGTTTTGATTTAAGAAAGGTATTGACAAAGTGCATGATTACTTTATAATTTCATTTGCTTACGCTAACGTAGCTCAGGTGATAGAGCAATTGATTCGTAATCAATAGGTCGGGGGTTTGAGTCCCCCCGTTAGCTCTCGATTTAACAAGGCTTCCGATGTTTTAATGGAAGCCTTTTGTATTAATTTACTAAGTATTTGACTAAATTGTGTCTACTATTGTTAGTATCCGATTTTCTATTTTAGGGTCATATTTCGGCTCTGTCAACCAATGCATTTACAAAAATGATGCGCTAGGAAATTTTTATATTCATCGTAAACGGTTAATGTGTCGGTAAGTTCCAAGATATTGTCTCCTATGATTTCAATTGCTTTTTCATTGATGTTATCCGCAAGAATTTCAAGCATTAAACCTTTGCTGTCGGCAAAGGTTTTTATTTTATTAATATCATCATTTTCGGAGAGAATCATTTTCAATGCGGCGAGTTCAGCATCTGATAACTGCGAGAAAAACTGTGCCCAAACATCCCCAAGCTCAGGGACCGGTTGTTCCTTTAAACCGGAATTGTCCGCACATGCAACCCGGGGCAAAGGGGTTTCATCCTCAACAATAAGTTTTTCCGTAATGTCTTCCGCTTCTACGCGGATTCTTTCTAAATTTTTCCGGTCTATGTTTACAATGATACGATTTTTTTCTGTGAAAAATTCTGCAATAGATTTTTCAATTACGTTTTCTATTTCGCGAACGGTAACACCCATTCCGCCAAGTGCCGCGCTTGCTTTAAGCAAAGTTGACGGGTCGGCGGTTATTTTTGTTTTGAAATCTGCAACCGCTCGTACTTGGGCTTCGGTTTTTCTTATTATAAACGCCGCCAACTCTTTTTTATGTGCGTAGGGCGCGGTATGAAATGTCAGCCATTCATTGTTTTCGCATATAAAAATTTCCCCGCCGGGGAGTTCAATCTGCCTGTCTTTCTGACGCAACCACCGGTGAAATAATGCCCGCCGAAACGGAAACCACGGGATTTGTTGGTTGCCGGTGTGAACAAATAAATCTTTTACGCAGATACCCTTTTCCGCGCATAACGCCGCAAGTCCGCGACCGACGGCTTTAAAACAGTCATCCAAGAGTTTTGTGTTTTCCGCGCTTTCTGTGTAAAATTTTGATTTGCTTACATCGTAGGCGGAAATTTTATTCCACACGGAAACCTCTGCGTCTCCATCAAATAAAAACAAATCGCTATAAAATTCGCTCATATTATGTTCAGTAACGAATTCCGTAAAACTGTGCGGCAATTCGTAATAAACATGAAAATCCTTCAACCATTCGGGTAAATACTCATCAAGCACAAGGAATTTTTTTGAATACGCCCCTCGTAGCGCCCAAAGCCCCACCAAAGATTTAACGGGGCTTTCTTCGCCGATACACGCAAGAAGTTCATATATATACAAAAAAATATACGACAAACTCGTATCCAAAAATTCGCCGCGCCGTACCGCCGCCCGCCAAGTAAAATAAGTGCGCAGCCGCTCATAACCCATTCGCTGATAACACGGGCAGTGCATGGAAAATTCTGCAAAACTTTCGTAGTTGTCCGTGAAATTTTCCATGAACTTCGCCTGTTTATAGAAAAGACGCGCATCATTCCATGTGTATGGGTTGTCTGAAGCCATGCCCCGCATATCATAAAATTTTTGACGGACAGGGTCTGTCGCGCCGCCCACTATTTGTGCATTAGGCGAAACAGTTTTCCGCTCAGACGGAGCTTCGGATATTTCAATTTCCGCGAAAATGTCCATTTTTTTCACCTGTGTTACATTTTAGCACTGTTTTTCCCTGCTTACAAGAAACGTGATATAATACGCAAGGGTGAAAATAGTGAAAAACGGCAATGCGTACATTATGGTAGTTGTTGCGTCGTTGGCAGTGCTGACACTTGTTTTAGCGGTACTTACAATTACGGCAACAAGCAGAAATATTACGGCGAGTTACGAAAATTTTTTCGGACTTTACGACATTGCGGTTACGGGAAACGAGCAAATATTTTATTTTATGGAAGAAAAATTTTTTGAACAACGCACAGCAGCACTTGCGTTGTCAGAAGCAAACGGAACTACATTTGTTAATGAAATTACAAAACTTTTGCGTAACGAGCTTGATAATGCATTTGAGCTTATTTATTTTGAATATCATCGGCATGAGTGGGGACTTATTGTGGAATTCTCAGATTTGCCCGCAAGCGATTATACTTTAAGTGATGATTTCCGGGCGGTCACAACCGTTCGCGACAGACAGGGCGGCGGATTTTACATAGAAACAAGTATCCGTAAATATATAAACAATGTTGCGGGACATGAAACCGTGGTTCGTTCGCGTATAAATTTTCTTGACGATTATGCTGTTGAAATGGTAGAGTTGTTGAGAATCTAAGAATAGTTCTTAGGAGATAGAAAAATGCTTGCGCCTGATTATTATTATGAATCGGTTTTTAAAATTCCATATGACGAATTGTGGAAGAAGAATATACGCGGTTTGATTTTTGATATAGACAATACTTTAACGCGCTTCGATGAAAAACAACCGTCGGCAAAAGTAGTCGCGCTGTTAAACAGGCTTGAACGTATGGGCTTTCGAATTTGTCTGTGTACGAACAACACAAACAGGCGTCTTGGTCATTTTAGCGAAAATTTGAATTATCCCGGAATCGCGAACTCGATAAAACCGTTTACACGCGGGCTTCGTTACGCGATGAAAACAATGGGAACAAAACCGGCGCACACCGTCATTATCGGCGACCAGCTTCTTTCGGATATTTGGGCGGGAAAAAATGCGAAAATTACCACAATTTTAGTAAAACCCATTTCAGAAAAAGATTTTATTTTGGTAAAACTAAAAAGAGTTGTAGAGCGTTTAATTCTTAAAAAATATTTTGAAAGTTTAAAATGAAAAAAAACGGCGGACTCACGCTTCTTGAGTTAACCGTAACAATGGCTGTTTTAATGGTAGTTGTTGGCGTGGTTTTAATCGGAACGCGCGGGGATAATAACGACTATCGCGCACTTCACAACGCCGCTCTTGTGCTTCAATCAGATTTACGGTACGCGCAACGCAGAGCTGTTACGGAAGGTAGGCGAATAGGAATTCAATTTGACCCTGTAAACAATCGTTACAGCATTATAACCATCGAACCCGAATTTCAAACTTTCCGCATCGTTTCCTTTGCGGACGGAATTGAACTTATTCATACGACTCATCAAGGCGAAAGGGTTATGTATCAGCCCCGCGGAACCGGAAACCCCGGAACGGTAATTCTGCGAAATGGACAGCATTCGCAAAGGATTACAACAACTTTAAGCGGCGGACAAGTCAGGACTTATGAAATAATTTCCGAATAGACGGAGGTAAAAATGGAACTTGGAATGAGAAATTACATGGAGGATATTATTCGCAGTAAAATGCCGAGCGTTTTAAAAAATATGCCGGACATTTGCCGTTGCGAACGTTGCGAGATGGACAGGCTCGCATTCGCACTGAACAACAGTCCACCGAAATATGTTGTCACATCAAAAGGCAAACTTTATGCAAAATTAAATATTCTGCAAGGACAGTTTGAAGTGGATGTTATCCGCGCAATCACAGACGCGGCGGTGCGCGTAGACAAACAACCCCGCCACGATGAAGATGATTTCTAGGAGGATTATTTATGATTTCAGCAGGTGATTTTAAAAACGGACTTACAATTGAATTAGAAGGCGGCATTTTTATTATCACAGATTTTCAGCATGTAAAGCCGGGGAAGGGCGCGGCGTTTGTGCGTTCTACTTTGAAAAATTTGGAAACAGGCTCAACTGTTGAGCGCACTTTTCGCCCAAGTGAAAAAATGCCCCGCGCGCACATAGACCGCCGCGATTTACAATACTTATACAACGACGGCACGCTGTACTATTTCATGGACAACGAAACATTCGAGCAACTTGAAATAAACGCCGCCGATATCGGTGATTCACTCACCTTCGTAAAAGAAAACGATACGGTTCAGGTTCTCATGCACAACGGACGCATTTTCGGCATAGAGCCGCCGCTTTTTGTTGAACTCGAAATAACCGAAACCGAACCGGGCTTCAAAGGCGACACCGCGCAAGGTGCCACAAAACCCGCAACCGTAGAAACCGGCGCCATCGTTAAAGTTCCGCTTTTCGTCAGCACCGGCGAAAAAATTAAAATAGATACCCGCACGGGCGAATATTTAGGCCGCGCTTAATTTTCGCGAAATTTCCAGTATACAATTTCTCTCCGTGTTAATAATAGCATTGTAGCTTTTGATATATGCTACGAAACATGAACGAGGGGAGAAGATTAGTTGTGTCTAGGAATAGAAGTGCAGTTCCCGAAGCTAGAGCTGCTTTAGACGCTTTCAAATATGAAGTTGCAAGCGAAATAGGCGTGCCGCTTTCTAAAGGATACAATGGCGACCTCACATCTTACCAAAACGGTTCCGTTGGGGGCTACATGGTTAAAAAGATGATTGAAGCGCAAGAACGCCAAATGGCAGGTAAGTAACAAGACATAAAAAGGAAAGAAGGCGAGAGAAATCTCGCCTTCTTCCCTATAGTATGAGTTCTTTTAACGTGGTAATTAACCGCTCAACATCCCTGCGGTTTGTTGCGAAGATTATTTCGTTGCCGTCTATGCTTACGGCTAGGAAATTTGCATTGTGATTGTATAAGAGAATTTTTGTATCGGGGTTTTGAATTCGGTGGTGTGTGATTATAATTTCAGGGGGCTCGATTGGTATGCGGGGTTCAATTACGGCATCGGCGCGAAGACTTATTATTTGGATGAAAATTCGCCGAAAGGATTCGGAATCTACCGGGATTCCGTTAATTGTTGGTGAGATTTCGTAGGTTTCGCGAGTGTGATTCATTGTTAGCATGAAGATGTTTTCTGTGGTTTCGATTGTTACGTGTTCAACATCGGCAATTGGAACCAGCGCAAGGGAACGCTCTGTGATATCAAGGGCTTGTAAGCCTTTTAGGCTTTGTACGTGGTGTGCTTCGGTGATGAAAACATGCGGTCGGTCGGCAAGTTTTATATAAATAAATTCCTCTCCATCGCGGGTGAATGTATCGCCGAAAATAAAATGAATATCATTAAACACAAATTCAATCGCCGGATTTTCCAATCCGAATGGAGCCAAATCTTCGGGGTGAAGCTCCGCAAGTTCAAGCAGCTGCAACTGCGACATCGGGTGAATTACATATTCAATTAAACGCGAATGGCTTAAAGAAATTCCCGCAAGAGGTTCGTGCATAATTAATTGTTCGCCACCAACCTCTTGCATACCTTCAAGCGTGGGCGTGTCATTGCCTTCGCGTAGCCCCAAAACAAGCGGCATCGCGTCGCGTTCCGCAATCCTAATATAGATGGCATCGTGCGCACTGATTGGCGGAAGCGACATTTCCAGCATATCTCCAACTCCGAGCATTAATTTCTGCGCAACGGATTCGCAAATTAAATAAACTGCCGGGTCGTCGTCGAGTATAAAAAAATATCGCAGACGGTTTGCGGTTGCGCTTCCCAGCTTAAAAATGTGGCGACTTCCGTCGTGATAAACCGCTTCGGCAATCAAAAGCGGCGGGTCTAGCCCGAACTGCGAAAGCTCAAGCTCCTCCCTGTTTTCATGTGCAATCCACTGCGCAAAAAGCCACCACGAAGCGTGCGCCTTGTCACGCATACGCCGCTGCGAAAGAATATATCCGCGTGAATCGGAATACTCCCATTTATCCGGATACGCGGTTAAATATGTTCTGTTTCCTTCGTAGTAAAAAGAAATTTCCGCAACATCCGCTCGTTCGCGATTAACAAGACGAATAGACGGAATTGGATTAAAAGACGAACTTGGATTATTTTCCTTGAATAATTCCTGTGAGCGGCGAACTTCTGAAAAATAAAAACCTATCATTAGAAGGGCTACAGTCAAAGTTATGCCCAAGGTTAAAAGGTGTTGTGTCTTTTTGCTCATGTAACAATTTGACCCCTATCCAGCTTTTTCAACAACGCCGTAAGTGGAATAATTAGAGTTGCTGCCGCGAAATTTCCTATTGCGTGAATTACATCAAAGGGCAAGCCCGCAGCAATCCATGCGAGCATTCCTTGAAAGCTTAGCCGAAAAAAAAACGCGTGTGCAGGTGCGTACAGCGTACCAAAAGAAAGCCCGTGCAATGCGCATAAAACCATGTAAAGCGGAGCTTGTACTTTGAGTGGTAAATTTACTTTTCCGGCAATCATGAACGTAAACCAAAGCGGCAACCACACATATAAATACGGCATCCACCAAATAGAAAAACCCCAATATACGCCGTCGAGAAGGACGAAAACATAAATCGGGATTAACGCGCGGGTGCGGTATGTTATAGTAATCGACGCGATAAAAAGCCCTAAAACGTGTACGTTTGGAATCATCGCCATTAAAAGGCGCGACATAAACATAATCGCGCCAAGCATTGCAAAAATTGTTAAATCCCGAACCGACAGCTTACCTTGTAAAGACAAGCGCATATGCTGTCCCCTCTTCAATATAGGTTGAGTCAACGCCACTTGTCGCAAATTCGCCGTCTATATAAAACGCCCACCATGAACGGTCAGCGTTATAATCCGCTGTTACGCCGTTAACAGTTGTTACCATCAGCCCCATCGAAGATTCTTCACCCTCGATAAGCCCAAGCGACAACAACGCCGCGCCGACTGTGGTTTCATCGGTGCTTACGTTCCACACGATTAAGTTATTTTCATCGTCTGTAACCTCAAGTCGAAATGTGGTTTCGCCATGACCTGTTTCAAAGGTTACGATTGGTTCGACAGTTGCGTTGACATTATTGACATAGTCGTCGTAACCGCATCCGGCAAATACAATCAGTGTGAACGCGAGTAAAGTCAAAAAAATTTTCATCTTCACTACTCCTCTCTTGTATATTAGAAATACTGGTAGTAATCTGTTTTAATCATACCGTTAAAAAGCTTGCGCTTTGCGCGGGCATTTTTTTTGTACGCTGTTTCGAAAAATTCATCGGGGGTTATTACATACACATTCCATTTTGTCGGATTGAAAATGCGCCCAAGTTCGGCGTACAGGGCTTCGGCTTCTTTTATTTTACCCAAGCGTTCGCCGTAGGGCGGGTTGATTATCGCAATGCCCGTTTCACCGGGAAGAATTGTTTCTTTCACAGCACGGTTCTCGAAAATTATGCAGTCGTCAACGCCCGCAAGCTCAGCGTTTGCTTTTGCCAATTCCACTGCAGCAGGATCAATATCGGCGGCGTATATTACGGGTTCGGCGTCCGTCCGGATTTTTGAATACGCGGCGGCACGTTCGTCCTTCCATATTTTTTGCGGAATCCGCTGCCATTTTTCGCAAGCAAATTTACGCGCCAGTCCGGGCGCAATGTTTTTAGCCATTAACGCGGCTTCTATGGGCAAAGTTCCGCTTCCGCAACATGGGTCTAAAAACGGTTTTTTGCCGTTGTAACGCGAAATCTCTATTAACGCCGCTGCCATTGTTTCTTTCATTGGCGCGCGGGTTGCGCGGGCGCGGTAACCCCGTTTGTGCAGTCCGTTACCCGCGCCTGTTGTGTCAATCGTAAGCGTTACGACATCTTTCAAAATCGCGGCTTGAATTGTAAATTCCGCGCCCGTCTCTTTGAACCATTCGATTTTATATTTTTGCCGCAGTTTTTCCACAACGGCTTTTTTTACTATTGACTGAACGTCGGGAACGCTATATAAGCCCGAACGTACACTCTTGCCTGTAACGGTAAATTTTCCGTCGGCGGGAATCCATTCTTCCCACGGAAGGGCTTTTGTTTTTTCAAATAATTCGTCAAAAGTTGTGGCGGTGAATTCCCCCATTTTTAATAAAACCCTGTCGGCGGAACGCAACCACAAATTCGCACGGGCTATGCCTTCGTGCAAATTCTCCGACGTGAATTCGACCTTCGCGTCAAGACATTTTATATCGGAAAAATTTAACGCGGCAACTTCGCGCTTTACAACCGCCTCCAAACCGAACGCGGCTGTTGCAATTAAGCTTAACATTTTCATTTCCTCAAAACCTGTGCATTCATAGAATTAATACATTTGTTCAAGTCTTCGGTTTGACGGTTTAATTCTTCGCGTTTAAAGTTATAAACGGCTTGGGTTATTTTTTTATTTGTAAAGTCGGCAATTAGAACCGCGCCTAATTTTGTCAATTCAAATTGCCATGCTTGGCAGTATTTTCTTGCTTCATCGCGGCCTTTTTTAGCTTCCATGTTGTAACCTGCCACAGAGCGTGCCATAAATGTCTCTCCTTACCTGTTTCTCCATCCGGTTGGGTCATAAATTGCCCAAAAAGCCGGTTTTGGATTATAGAACCTGTCAAAATGGGCTGCGGCATCCGAGCCTCGCCAGCTTGTTGCGTCTTCGCGCCCCCAAATTGTTACGCGGTCTATATAATCGGCGAATTCTTCATACCACGTGAAAAGCTGCGCATACATTTCGGCTTGACGTTCGGCTTGTTCGACAGTCATTGTGAACGGCGCCGGAACTACATTGCCAAAATGAATATCCAATTCGGTAACATGAATTCTTGCGCCTGTTTGAACGAAACGCTCTATTGCGTCGCGTACATTATCAATGTTTGTGGCATGATTATAATGCGCCTGCATTCCTATTACTTCTATTAATAAACGCCCGTAATCCGGATGCTCCGGGTTGCCGTATGCCGGATTATTTTCCGCATCGTTATGCCAGCGTTCGTTTAATTCTTCCGTCATGTCCGCCATCGCGTTACGCTTGCGCGGTGCTTCTTCATTGAAATCGTTGTATATAAGAAACGCGGAAGGCGCGTAACGGCGCGCAAAAACGAATGCGTAATAAATATAATCGTATCCGCGTTCGCCCGCGTCAAAATCCGCGCCATTTGCAAACGCGTGATACCACGGCACATTATTACGCAGGGCGCGCTGCCATGTGTTCGGTTCGTAAATGGGGCTTCCTTCGGGCCTGTTAGTTACTATATTCGGGCCGCCGCCATCTGTGAATGCTTCGTTTACAACGTCCCACGCATGAACGCGCCCTTCAAAAGAGCCCGCGTATTGCTCGATAAACCAACGCAAATTTTCTTTTGCTTCTTCGCGCGTTAAAGGCGCGCCTGTTTGCGGGTTGTGATACAGCCACGGCGAAGATTGCGAATGCCACACAAGCGCGTGACCCACCATATAAAGCTCGTTTTCTTCCGCGAAATCAACGACGGCACGCGCGCCGTCAAGATTTAACGCGGCGGGACGCGAACGCTGATTAGGGCCGCCCGAAACCGAATCCACTTTCATAACGTTCTCAGCCGTAACCGCGTTATAGTGATGCAAAAACATTTCTATTACACCGCGCGGGTTTTCCCTGATTTGCTGAGGCTCAATTATATTTCCAACAATAAAATAATCCGCGTAACGCTCCGCAAGCGACGGCAAAGTCAAATCCCATTCCGGCGTAGATGGCCGCGGGGCATTAGGATCTGCCGTGGCGGTCATTACAAGTGCGGAACCTGCTTCAAAAAACGGTTCTTTTCTTCCGTCCTCGAAATTATATTTCGCAATCACTTCGCCGGAAAGCGAAACCGTAAAATTATCAATATAGAAAGTTGTGTTCGCATTTGCGTTTGGTCCGCTGACATGTTTTACTAATTCAAGGTTATCGGGAACGCCATCGAAAGTTAAATCCAATTCTCCCGTAAGCGTATGCCATTTCATTTCGGATTCAGTATTAAAAATTTCAGACACCACAACATGCTGCCATAAAGGCCCGCCCGTTTGCAATAAAAGCCTGACAGGGACATCGCTCTGCGTTACGGGAGTAAAAAGCTCAAAAGAAATTTCATATATATTCCCGCGCTGAAGCCCCAGCATCATAGCCGGAATCCCCACGCCGTCCCACTGTGTATTTCCCATTGTTTCAACTCTTAGCGAAATACTTCCCTCCGCCGGAACAAATTCCGGAATGGGGCGTGGGGTTGGCTCCGGCGGTTCGGGTGTTGCCGTCGGTTCGGGAACTTCCTGGTCGCCGCCAATGTCTTCAATTATCGCGGGTATTTCGGAATTTACATAAGAATCGTTTTCTTCTCCGCCATTGTTGCCTTTGTCACCGCAAGCAGCAACAAGCAAAAAAATAAACATCAACAAAACCAAAATTCGCCCGTCAAAAATTTTATTGCGCATAAAACTCTCCTCACAAGTTTATTTCCTAAGAATTTTTCTTAGGAATTATACACCATTTCGGAATCTTTGTCGCGTTCTTTACATCTTTTACTGCGCAAGAACTTTCCGCTTACGAATAAACAATTTTAAAATTTCCACCGCAACAACTTGGAAGAGCGCGAGTGATATCATAATAATCCAGTGAATTCCGCTGACCGGAACGATATTGAAAATGTCCATAAGCGGCGGGAATACTGCAACAAAAAACGTAAACAAAACTACGCCGATAACCGCGTAAAAAACACCTTTGTTGCTTAAAAAGCCCGCCGTGAAAATGGATTGTTGAGTTCTTGTGTTAAAAGTATCTATTGACGAAGCCCAACTTAAAACAATAAACGCCATTGTCGTTCCTACCGCGAAGTTTCCGCCGTTTTGTAATGCCTCCAAAGTCCACGCGCCGCACCACGGAACATATAAAATATCGCCGGGCGACGCAGGAATAATTTGCACATACGAGCCGATTAAAAACGCGCTAAGTGTAATAATTGAAAAAGTAATTGCGCGAACGGTAATAAATAACCCTACGTTATGCGCGAAAACGCCCGAATTTTTCGGAAGAGGTTTGCGTTTCATTACGCCGGGTTCGGGCATTTCAAACGCGAGAAAAAAGCCCGGTATTCCGTCGGAAATTACATTGATTAGCAGTATTTGCAACGCGGTAATCGTGGTAACGCCAAGCGTTAACATTCCGAAAAGCAACACGAAAATTTCCGCAAAATTCACACCCAAGAGAAACTGAATTGTTTTTCGGATATTATCATACGAAGTTCGCCCCTCGGAAATTGCATCAACGATTGTGGCAAAGTTATCGTCGGTGATAATCATGTCTGCCGCGTTTTTTGAAACTTCTGTACCGGTAATTCCCATTGCTGCGCCAACGTCGGCTGCTTTAAGTGCGGGCGCATCATTTACGCCGTCGCCCGTCATTGCGATAACTTCGTTGTGTTCTTGCCACGCGTGAACAATCCGCAATTTATCTTCGGGACTTACCCGCGCATAAACCGAAATTCCGCGCACTTGCGAAATTAAATCGCTTTCGCTCATTGCCGATAGTTCCGCGCCGGTTATGGCACGGTCGCCCTCTTCGTAAATTCCGATTTCTTTTGCGATTGCTTTCGCGGTGACAATATGGTCGCCCGTTATCATTACAGTTTTGATGCCGGCTTCTTTTGCGCGCGCAACAGCCGCCGCGCTTTCGGGACGGGGCGGGTCAATCATTCCAACCATGCCACGGAATTCCTGTTCGCATTCAAGGGCTTCTATGCTTAAATCCGTGGGTTTCGTATCGAATTTTTTTACGGAAATCGCAATAACACGCAACGCTTTTTCCGCGAAAGAATCGTGAATTTGTTTTGCTTTTTTGTGAAGTTCAGGATATTTTTTCCAATCTACAGGAATTCGGTCGAACGCGCCTTTTGTTACTGCGATATAACCTTCTTCAGTGCGGTGAACCGTCGTCATTCGCTTGCGTCCCGAATCAAACGGAAGCTCGTGTACGCGTGGATATTCGCGTTCCGCCAGAACGCGGTCAAGCCCGATTTGGTGCAACAAACGAATTATTGCAATTTCTGTGGGGTCGCCGATTGCGGTTTCTGTTTCGTAATTTTTGCCGTCGATGTTTTCATCGTGCGGAAAAATCGTTGCGTTACTGCACGAAGCTAAAAGTCCGACAAGTTTTTTTTGGTTGGAGTTGAATTCTTCTTTTGTGGAAATCGGTTCGTGGTCAACATGCCAAACCTGTTGAATTTTCATTTGATTAAGCGTAAGCGTTCCCGTTTTATCGGAACAAATTACGGAAGTGTTTCCGATTGTTTCGATTGCGGGAATTCGGCGAATAATCGCTTTTTTTGAAACAATATTAAAAACGCCGTACGAAAGAATCATCGTAACGATAATCGGCAAAGTTTCGGGAACGGCGGCAACCCCAAGCGCAACCGCAAGAAGCAGCATTTCAATCGCGTCATTTCCCCAAAGTAAAAAGCCTACGAGAAACATTACCAAACCGCTTAAAAGCGCGATTAATGAAATGCGTTTCGCAAGTTGCTGTAAGCGAATTTGCAGCGGCGTAAGCATTTTTTTTGTTGAATTTAACAAGCGCGCAATTTTTCCCATTTCTGTGTCCATTGCCGTTGCAACAACAACGGCAGTTGCGCGTCCGCTCGTTACCAAACATCCCGAATACACCATGTTAATTCTGTCGCCCAACGGAATCGTTTCGGAAATTTCTATGGTTGGATCTTTCTCTACGGGTTGACTTTCGCCCGTAAGCGCGGCTTCGTCAACCTGCAAAGAGCTTGCTTCGATTAACCGCGAATCCGCCGTGATAACATCGCCCGTATTTAATTCCACGATATCGCCCGGCACAAGTTGATTTGCTTCGATAATTTGTTTTTTTCCGTCACGAATTACCGTTGTTTTGAACGCGTTCATTTTTTTCAAGGCTTCGAGAGCTTTTTCCGCCTTACTTTCCTGATATAACCCTAAAACTACATTTATTATTACAATTGACAAAATTATTAAAACTTTTACCCAATCGGTCGCGCTTCCGTAACCACCGTCCTGCGAATTCAAAACTGCGGCAACGGACGCAATTATCGACGCAAATATCAATATCATCGTAGGAATTTCTAATAAATGATGTAAAATTTTTTGAAAAAGCGTTTCTTTTTTTTCCTCTTCAAATTCGTTAAGCCCGTATTTTTGAATTCGTGTAAGCACATCTGATTCACTTAAACCAAGTTTTGCGTTTGTTTTTAATGATTCAATTATGTCGTTTATGTTTTCTTTTACCCATCTCATAATTCCGCCTCCGTATATAAAAAAATCATACTGCCAGAAAACAGCATATACACTAATTACTCTACCATTTTTTGTAGGTGCTTGCAAATTTGGAAATGGAACTCATAACAAAGTCATGGAATACATTAATAAGAGTAAAAATGAAAAGTAAAGGGTTGATGGCATGGAAAGCAATAACACAAAAAGACCTGATTTCACAAGAGGAACCAAGAACAGGGATTGGTGGCCTAATCAACTGGATTTAACCGTGTTACATCAAAATTCCAATTTAAGCAATCCAATGACGGATGCTTTTAATTACAGGGAAGAATTTAAGACCCTTGACCTGCAAGCGGTAAAAAACGATATCTATGCCCTCATGAAAAATTCACAAGCATGGTGGCCCGCAGATTATGGTAATTATGGGCCATTTTTTATAAGGATGGCATGGCACAGTGCCGGAACATACCGCACAATGGACGGACGGGGCGGTGCGAGAGACGGTACACAAAGATTTCCTCCATTAAATAGTTGGCCGGATAATGTAAATTTAGATAAAGCCAGAAGATTGTTATGGCCTATCAAGAAAAAATACGGCAAAAAAATATCTTGGGCCGACCTTATGATATTAGCCGGCAACTGCGCCATTGAATCAATGGGATGTAAATTAATTGGATTCGCCGGCGGACGTGAAGATGTATGGGAGCCGCAAGAGGACATATATTGGGGGTCTGAATCAAAATGGCTGGACGGCGAAGACAGATATTCAAACGGAAGACAACTTGACAGCCCTTTGGCGGCAGTACAAATGGGTTTGATTTATGTAAACCCGGAAGGCCCGGACGGGCAGCCAATACCTGTTAAAGCCGCAATTGATGTCCGGGAAACATTTGCTCGTATGGCCATGAACGACGAGGAAACCGTTGCATTGATTGCAGGAGGTCATACATTTGGGAAGGCGCATGGCGCGGCACCGGCAACATATGTAGGCCCCGAACCGGAAGGCGCTCCCATCGAACAGCAGGGCTTAGGCTGGCTAAGCACTTTCGGCACGGGCAATGCCGGTGATACGATTGGAAGCGGAATAGAAGGTGCATGGAAACCAAACCCGACACAATGGGATATGGGTTATTTGAAAGTGATGCTCAAGTACGACTGGGAACTAACCAAAAGCCCTGCGGGCGCACACATTTGGCTAGCAAAAGATTGTGACGATGAAGATATGGTTGTGGACGCGCACGACCCTAATAAAAAACACCGTCCCATGATGACAACAGCCGATTTATCTATTAAATATGACCCTGTCTATGAGAAGATTGCGAGACATTATTATGCCAACCCGAAATTGTTTGCGGATGCGTTTACCAAAGCATGGTTTAAACTCACCCACAGGGATATGGGGCCTACTTCATTATATCTGGGAAATGATATACCCAAAAAAGAATTTTTATGGCAAGACATTATTCCAAAAAATGCAGGATATGTCCTGCATGACTGTGATATCAAGGAATTGAAAGCAATTATAGCAGCATCCGGTTTAACTGTTTCCCCGTTAATTAGTACCGCATGGGCAAGCGCAGCTACCTTTAGAGGTTCAGACCGGAGAGGCGGAGCCAATGGCTCCCGTATCAGGTTAGAACCACAGATTTCTTGGGAAGTAAATCAACCTGTGCAATTAAAAACTGTATTAAACATTTACGAGCAAATCCAGCATGAATTTTGTACAAAAAGAAAATATGTATCCATTGCGGATTTAATCGTTTTGGGCGGTGCCGTGGGTATTGAAATCGCAGCAAAAAATGCAGGTTTCAAAGTCAGCGTTCCGTTTGCGCAGGGAAGAATGGATGCTTCACAAGAGCAAACAGATATCCAATCCTTTAGTGTACTGGAACCGATTCATGACGGTTTCAGGAACTATTTACAGAGAAATTTTTCAACACTGCCGGAGGAACTGTTGATTGATAAAGCACAACTGCTAACCCTGACAGCACCGGAAATGACTGTGCTGCTTGGCGGTCTAAGAGTCTTAGGCAACAACTATGGCCATTCCATGCATGGAGTATTAACTGATTCGCCGGGAGCATTGACCAATGATTTCTTTATCAATCTTCTGGACATGGCTATCGAGTGGAAACCTACCAATGACGCAAATATGTTCATTGGCATCGACAGAAAGACCGGTAATCAAAAGTGGACGGCAACAAGGGTAGACTTGATTTTTGGCTCAAACTCGCAACTAAGAGCCATTGCAGAGGTTTACGCAAGTGATGATGCAAAGGACAAATTTGTGAATGATTTTATTACAGCATGGAATAAAGTTATGAATGCTGATAGGTTTGACCTACTGGGGTAACTCTTATGAAAATAAAAAATCTGTTATTGGTCGTTTTGGGCGTTGTTTCATTAATATTGGGTCTGGTAGGCATTATTTTGCCGGTATTGCCTACCACTCCCTTTGTTTTGCTATCAGCTGCTTGTTTTTCAACAAGCAACAAGAAACTCGACGATTGGCTACGTCGAAGCCGTATATTCGCCCCTTTCATTGAAAATTACCGCACAGGTCAAGGTATCAGCAGATTGCATAAAATCGGCAGTATAACCTTTCTTTGGACAGGTTTGATTATTTCTATGTTAATCACGAGAACAACTTTTATTTTTGCCACTTTGAGTATAGTAGGGATAGGTGTCACCGTTCATCTTTTGATGATTAAAACGAAAAAAAAGGACGCTTAAAAGTAAGCGTCAAGGACTAGATAATGGTGACGACATTCACCTTCTTTTATTTTCAGTTTTTTGATTTTTTAAGTAAAGCCGGAGTCACGTGCCTCCGGCGGGTTGCCGCAACGCGCATAAAAGGTGCATGCTTAGGTAGCGAAGCCGAGCTGGTACCGGAGCCCGGTGCGCTACCCCCTTATATTTGCGTACGGCGGGTAATACAGTTGCAACATTACTCAGAGGCTAAAGCGGAATCGGTGCGGTTCGTTTCAAGGCGCGAGGCCCCTTCCGAAGTTGGCAAAACCCGTACATGGCTTAAAACGTCTGTTTGATTGTTGCAAATACACAATACCTCTTTACGTGTAATTCGTCAACACTTATTTTTCACAAATGTAAGTTCAAAGAATTTTCTTAGAAGTTATACACCATTTCGGAATCTTTGCCGCATTCTTTCATAAATATAATTTCGGGGTGGTTTATATGCGCGAGTTCATGTTTCTAATTTTTGAATTAATGACAGTTGCCGTACTGCAAATGATTCTTGAAAATATTTTAAATGAAACATCTCAAAAGCGCGTGGTAAAGTTAATAAATATCGCGTGTATATTAATTAGCTATTTCCTCTTGCTCAGATATGTGTATAATCATTTCATAGTAGAAATAACTTCCATGGTTAATTTTTATTTTTGAAACACGAAAGGAAAATGCAAAATGGATTTTTACGAAAACTATGAATCGCTGGCAACAACAAATTTTAAGGGCGAGTTGGCGGAAATTTTAGCAACGCACACAAATCAAACCCCGGAAAAAGCATTAGCATCAATAGAAACGCCGCCGGATTCAACTATGGGGCATTTTGCGTTTCCGTGTTTTATGCTGGCGAAGGAATTAAAAAAAGCACCGCCCGCAATCGCGGCAGAAATTGCGGAAAAAATATCAAGCAACCGTCCCACTTGGATGGGACAGGCCGTAGCAACGGGTCCGTATGTAAATTTCTTTCTTGACCGTGCAGCGTTTGCCGACGCTGTCTTGCAAGAAGTAATGGCAATGGGTGTGGCATACGGCAGCGATGGCGACGGTCTTGGGCAAACTGTTCTTGTGGAGTATTCGTCACCGAACATCGCGAAGCATTTTCATATAGGGCATCTCGGCTCAACGATTATCGGAAAAACGCTGGATAATATCTACCGCTTCTTGGGATATGAAGTCACAAGCATAAACCACATCGGAGACTGGGGAACACAATTTGGAAAACTAATCACGGCGTATTTGAAATGGGGCAGCGAGGAAGAAATCACAAAAACCGAAATTGACGGCCTTGTAAAGCTTTACGTAAAATTCCACGAAGAAGCCGACAACGACCCGTCTTTAAATGATGAAGCCCGCGCTTGGGTAGTAAAAATGCAGAACGGCGATGAAGAAGGCTTGCGAATTTGGAAATGGTTCTGCGATTTAAGTATGAAAGAATATCAAAGAATCTATGACCGCCTAGATGTAAACTTTGATTTAACACGCGGCGAAAGCTATTACAACGGCAGGATGGAAGCAATAGCCGAGTCGCTTGAAAAAAAAGGTCTTCTGATAGAAAGCGAAGGCGCGAAAATAGTAAACCTTGAAGAATATAATATGCCGCCGTGTTTGATTTTGCGCTCCGACGGCGGCACACTGTACCCAACCCGCGACATCGCCGCAGCAATTGACCGATACGAAACATTTGAATTCATAAAATGCTTGTACGTAACGGGCAACGAGCAAAGCTTGCATTTCGCGCAGTGGATGAAAGTAGTCGAGTTAATGGGCTATCCGTGGGCTTCAGGTCTTGAGCATATCCCATACGGAATGTATCTTTTTGAAAGCGGAAAAATGTCAACACGCCGCGGTGAAGTTATAAAAATGGAAGACCTCTTAGAAGAGGCTGTTGCGAAAACTTTGGCAATAATAAACGAAAAAAATCCAAACCTCGCAAACAAAGAAACCGTAGCGGCACAAGTTGGCGTGGGTGCGTTAAAGTTCAACAAGCTTTACAATTCCCGCATAAAAGACACCATGTTTGACTGGGACAGAATGCTAAACTTTGAGGGCGAAACCGGCCCATATGTTCAATACACACACGCCCGTGCTTGCAGTGTTTTGAAAAAATCCCTACCCGACGACAGCCGAATGGATTTCGGTGCGCTGGGGCTTGCGTTAATCTCCGGCCCAACCTTCGATGCGTACTTGCTAACCGATGACGAAGCCTTTGACGTATTACGCCTAATCCACGACTTCCCCGAAAAAATAAAAGATGCCGCCGAAAAATACGAACCCTTTATAATAGCGCGTCAATTAGTCGCGCTTGCCCAAGCATACAACGCTTTCTATCATGAACACAAAGTCCTAACCGACGATGAACCAACACGCCGCGCCCGTCTTGCTCTAACCGCCGCGGTACGGCAAGTGTTAAAAACAGGGCTGGAATTATTGGGAATTTCCGCGCCTGTTGTAATGTAATTTAATGTAAACAAACATTAGCGATTTCTAATGTTTCGTTCATCGTTCGGTTTTCGTGGAATTCTTGATGAAGGAATTCTTTCTCGAAACGGCGGGCGAAGTTTAATGAATTTTTTTCTTCTTCCGATAATTCGTCTTCACCTATTACAGAGGCAAGGGCGCGAGTATCTTCCGCCTCGGCGTAGGCTGCGAATAATTTCGCAGCTATGCCGGGGTGTTCTTTTGTTGTGAAGTTTTCGCCTATGCCATCTTTCATCAAGCGGGATAGCGAAGGCAATACGTTAATCGGCGGGTAAATTCCTTTCTGATGCAATGCGCGTGACAAAACAATTTGCCCTTCGGTTATGTAGCCGGTAAGGTCGGGGATGGGGTGAGTTATGTCTTCGCCCGGCATTGTCAGGATTGGAATTTGCGTAATTGAACCTTTTTTTCCGCGACGGATTCCGGCGCGTTCGTAAATTGAAGCAAGGTCTGAGTACATATAACCGGGAAAACCTTTTCGCCCGGGAATTTCGCCACGCGCTGAAGATAATTCGCGCAGAGTTTCGGCGTAAGAGGTCATGTCCGTTAAAATTACCAGAACGTGATAATCTTTTTCGTACGCAAGATATTCCGCGGCGGTAAGAGCAAAACGCGGCGTTGCCACCCGTTCAGTCGGCGGGTCGTTTGCCATGTTAAGAAACATTACGGTGCGCTCGAACTGTCCGCTTTCGATAAACGAGCGGCGAAAAAATTCCGCCGTATCATGCTGAATTCCCATTGCGGCGAACACAACCGCAAATTTTTCGCCATCCACACTTGACTGTACGGCAATCTGCGCCGCAAGTTTATCATGCGGCAGGCCATCCATCGAAAAAATCGGCAGTTTTTGCCCCCGAATCAGCGTGATTAATCCATCTATTGCAGAAAAGCCCGTATGTACGGGGTTAACAAAAATGATACACTTCCAACTGAAATGCAAAACATCGGTGTTCGCGCTGATAAACTTTACGACAGCCGTGTTTGTCAGCTATCACAGTCTTGAAAAGTTTAGCCCCTTTCGCTCGACAGGGGAGCTATGACCCGGAAATGCGACACAGTTTTGTTATGGCAAATATTTTCCGAAGAAACATAAAGAGCGGTGATTATAGCTGTTGTAACAACTTTTCCAAATACTCTATACCTTTTTCATAATACCCCGCCGCCACAGAAAGGATAGGTGCAAGCTGTTCGCTCCGAGCCTCATCAATGCCCCACGGCGAATCCCAAGAAATCAATGGTTTCGCCTTCGCAAGTTCGTCAGCTTCCTTCTCGAAACTCGTTGCGGCATATTCAAGATTATCCCGAAAATCAGGAGCGTATTTATTTGCAAGTTCACGTAAATATTTTACGGCAGCTCTCCTTACGGACGAATAAGTGTCATAGCAATAGGAATCGGCAAGACTTCGTTCTTTTCCTGTTTTTGAATAATCCTCAGCCCATTTACGATAAAATTCGATTCCTTCATATTCAAAATCTTGCTGTCCCTCAGTCAGCGTTTTCCGTGCATGAGCTATCGCGTTTTTCAATGAATTGATTTCTGCTTCTCTTTCATTAAACTCCCCAATTTTTCTATTAACAAGAACCGCCCCAAATCCGTGTACACTACTGGTTTTAGCCCTATCCCATGACTCGCGGTGATAATCTTCGCGTCCCTTGTGTGTTCCCCTGCCGATAAACTGCTTGGTATCGTTGTCATAGCCGCAAACTACGTCCCATTCTTCTGTTGTAAAGGCGTGCCAGACAAGGGCAGGTTTTCCGTTGTCTATGTGTTTTTTTACGGCTTCTATCATTTCATTTGTTTTATCGCTGCCGTCTTCGCCAACGCATGGATACCCCTGTATTTCATAACCCCACATTTTGAAAAAATCCGCATACATATAATCGCTAACACAAGTGGGTCTGCTTGGGCATCCGCCCGCAATTTTAAATACCGAACCGGAAACCCCTAAAATATATTCGGGAGAATACTTTTCGCCCATTGCGGATAAAATTATTCTCACCCCTTCAAACAATGGGTCATAATAACGGTACTTATCAACATTTACTAAAATCATATCACTATCTCCTTTAATATGGGTTATTGTCAGCGTGAAATAAATACGGTCATATCGTTTTAACGGTGTTTTCTTCGCTAATGAAGGCGTAATGCCGTACAATCTCTTAAACGCTGTACCGAAAGCATCGGGAGATTCGTATTGGTATTTAAAAGCTATGTCGATTATTTTTGCGTCCGTTTTTAACAAGTCATCAGCCGCGCGCGAAAGCCTACGCCTGCGTATATATTCGGACACGCTTATTCCTGTCGCAAGAACAAAAAAGCGTTGGAACAACGAAACAGGGCATACCGTAATTTTTGCGATTTCATTATAATCAATATCTCCTGTTAGGTTTTTTTCGATATAGCCTATCGCTTGGTTTAAGTTTTCAACCCAATCCATGCGAACTCTCCCCTTTCGCGATGATTATAAATCGCTTTAATAAATAATACCCGTTAGAAGATGAACGGGTATTATAGGATTTTAATTTATTATATTATTATCGTACCGCGCAATACAATGGCAAAAAAGGATTACATAATAAAAATACTGTTACCAGTATATATCAACATACAGGGTGTTTTTAATAGTACGGTTCCACGCTAAAAATTATAATATTGATAACAAACATAGGTTGACATAACCAAGGAAGCTTGCGGCGATGTAACCGATGTTCATAATCGAATGCCGGTTATCCTCCGCGCAAATCAAATAGAGCAGTGGCTTAATGGAAAACTTTCGCCCGATAATATAGCAAATATAAATTTTAATGTTTCTGTAACGCCCTGTGAAAATGAGTGTATACAGTTGAGTTTGTAATAAGGACAATCTCAGGCCTCATACCCTTTAACAAGTATTTTCATTAAAGGGTGACCAGACTTGCGGAAGAAAAACGAGTACATATATGTTAGTGATGATGTCCCTACGTTTACACAAGAACAGTATGCCGCCTTCATATTTAATTACCAAAGAGCCATACTTCTCGCTTTGGTAGAACGGAAACTACTTACATATCCACAATTTGAAAAATGTGTAGAGGCATTAAAACATCTGAAAAAAAAATGATTATGGGGGTATCTTCATGACAAGATACGAACGGATGAATCAAGAAAGGGCATTGTTTGTAGAAACCAAGAAACGTATAGCAGCTTACTGCCGCGTATCAACTGACAAGCGTGACCAAGCCAACTCATTCGAGAGTCAACAGAGGTATTTCAAGGATTATATCGAAAGAGAGCCGGATTGGGAGCTGTTTGAGATTTACGCCGACAAAGGTATTACCGGCACAAACACCAAGAAGCGCATTGAATTCCAAAGCATGATTGCCGCCGCAATGTCCGGGAGCATTGATTTAATTGTTACAAAAGAAGTTTCACGTTTTGCAAGAAACACGTTAGACAGCATATATTACACCCGCGAATTAAAGAGACAGGGTGTATATGTAATCTTTCTGAATGATGGCATAGACACACGCCAACCGGATTCGGAGTTTCGCCTAACACTAATGTCCTCTATGGCACAAGATGAAAGTCGAAAAACATCAGAACGCGTAAAGTGGGGTCAAACACGGCGAATGGAGCAGGGCGTAGTTTTTGGCAAGAATTTACTGGGCTATGATGTTAAAGACGGCATTCTTTCCATAAATGAAGAAGGCGCAAAGATTGTAAGGCTGATATTCTCAAAGTATGTACATGAACGAAAAGGCACGCAAACGATATCCCGTGAACTTAGGGAGTCTGGGTACAAAACCATTACCGGAAACCCCAAATGGTCACGTCCCGCCGTTTGTAAGATTTTACGGAATGAAAAATACTGTGGTGACTTGGTTCAAAAAAAGACTTTCACCCCCGATTTCTTAACTCATGAAAAAAAGCGTAATAACGGAGAGGAAGAATTCATTATCATCAAAGACCACCACGAGCCAATTATAAGTCGTGAGTTGTTCGAGAATGCCAATCGAATATTAGATGAAAATTCCGAATCTCCCGAAGGTAAATCTAAGAGTTCAAAACGCTACGCATTCTCCGGGAAAATTGTATGCGGCAACTGTGATAATAAGTTTGGAGCGCGTTTTCAAAAAAGGACGAATGGCAGCCAATACAAATATTGGCGATGTTTGGAAGCAAACCAGAACGGAAAGCCTAAAATAGATGATGCAGGTAACGCAGTAGGTTGTTCCTCTAAAATCATACGCAATGAAGATGCTGAAAATATCATGGCTCTTGTCTTGAGTAGTTTGAAAGTAGACAAGCAGTCCATAATCAATAGCACGATGAAGGCAATACAATCTATTTCCAAGCAACAGGAAGGGCTTATATTTGATATAGCTAATGCGGTTAATGAAATAGTTGCCAATGAGGTTTTAGATGATACCTTTGTCCGAAATATCTTAGACCGCATAGTAATACATAGCAGCGATAACATCGAGGTGCATCTAAAGATGCTGCCCCACCATTGGCGATACGCTATATCAAAAGTGTGTCATTTACGTTAACCATCTATGTATGTAATTTCGCGGATAAATCCGTTCCACCGGGTTTAACGCCGCGCCGGATATTTCGCGTTTTTCTTCCGCGAAAACTTCTCCAAGACCATCACGCGGTCGCGCAAGCCCATCAAAAACCCGACCTAAAATTTCTTCAGAAAGCCGCATTTTCAAAAGCCGACCCGTAAACTTTACCTTTGTTTCATCCAGTGTAAGCCCGCGCGTTCCTTCAAACACAAGCACAACGGCGGTGTCGCCGTCAATTTGAATCACGCGCCCCGCGCGCGGTAATTCGTTCGGCACTTTCACAAAAACAATCTCGTCAAATACCGCGCCCGAAACATTTTTCAAAACTACCAAACTGCTTTTTATCTCGTGAAGACCTTCGTATTCTATGCAAATCACTCCTATCTGAAAAATCCGGTGTGTTATTTCTCAATCACTCTTTCAAGTAAAGTGACTTCGGGGTGAATAAAATCGCCTTCGATGATAATTGGTACGTTATCATCAACATGACGTTCCGCAATTGCTTTTAACGCCGGCGCGAATGCTTTACTTACATTAATTAACCAATTTTTGTTTCCTTCGATACCCAAATCCATCCAATTTTCTTTTTTTCCTTCAAACATTTCAGGAAACATTTCCTGCGTTGTCATGGCAAAAAATGCTTCCGAAATATCATCTAACTCTAAAACATTTACCCCGTAATGTTTAGAAATTTCATAAGCGAGCGTTGATTTTCCCGTGCCGGAAGGCCCGCCGATAATTAAAACCGTCCAATTACGCTCGTTATCGCTCATGCAATTTTCTCCTTTGAAAATATATTTTTCAAAGATTATAACATGATTACGTTCCGCAAAATGTTTTATATTTGCAATGGGTCGATTCGGGCGGTTGCGAATATTTTTCCGAATTTTCGGAAGGGTTGCACAAAGCCGCCAATAAATTATTCATTACGGAGAAATCCCCTTGTTCTGCGGCGGCAAGAGCTTCCTCTACATGATGATTCCGCGGAATAACAACCGGGGAAGGAAATGAATTTGTGAAATCCAATTTATTTTTTTCCAATGAAGATAAAAATTCTTCAATTGTAAAGATATCTTCCGGCTCGTTGCTCGTGATTCCCAGCTTGGCACGCATAACGCACAACCAATTTTCGTTATAACATTTCCAATAATTTTCAATTTCTTTTTCCGCCAACTCCACAGCTTTATTTTTATTTTCGTGAAGCAACGGCAATAACGCCGTTGCAAACCGTGATAAATTCCATGCGCCTATGCCGGGTTGATTTTTATATGCGTAACGCCCCTCGGTGTCGATTGAACTGAAAACGGTATTTGGGTCGTAAATGTCCATAAACGCGCACGGTCCAAAGTCAATTGTTTCGCCGGAAATTGCCATGTTGTCGGTGTTCATTACGCCGTGGATGAAGCCTACGCTCTGCCATTTCGCAATCAACGACGCTTGGCGTTCGCAGGCTTTCCTCAGAAATGAAACATATTTATTTTCTTCATTTTCAATTTCGGGAAAATGCCGCTGAATGCTGTAATCGGCGAGTGTGCGAACGTCTTCTGTTGTTCCGAAAGTGGAAATATAATCGAAAGTTCCCACGCGAATGTGGCTTGACGCAACCCGCGTTAAGACCGCGCCTTGTAAAATTTTTTCGCGGATAACTTTTTTCCCGGTAAGAACAACCGCTAACGAGCGCGTAGTTGGAATACCGAGATTAAACATCGCTTCACTGATGATGTACTCGCGCAGCATAGGCAGTAAAGCCGCGTAACCGTCGCCGCAGCGGGAAAAAGGCGTTCGTCCGGAGCCTTTTAATTGAATATCAAATCTTTTGCCGTCGGGTGTGATTTGTTCACCAAGTAAAACGGCGCGGCCGTCGCCAAGCATTGTAAAATGCCCGAATTGATGCCCCGCATATGCCTGAGAAATCGGCTTCGCACCGGGCGGCAATTTTGCGCCCGAAAGTATTTCTGCAAAATTTTCTTCGTAATTTAACCCTAAATCTTTTGCAAGACTTTCATTAAAAATAACCATTTTCGGATCGGGCGCAGTCTCCGGCTTTTGCTCACGGAAAAAAATTTCGGGAAGTTCAGAATAAGTGTGTTCAAGATTCCAGCTCATTTTAGGCTCATTCCTTTCATTAACATAGAATTAGCCTTACCAATTACGCCGTGAGTATTCCTAAACAGATTACACTTTTCTAAATATATGCTATTCTACGTTTGTTTTATTTTACAGACAGGGTGTGAATATGCATGTGTGAACATTTCGGAAAATGCGGCGGCTGTACTTATTTAGATATTTCATATGAAGAGGAGCTTTCGCGCAAAAAGATTTTTTTAACGGAAACACTTGGCGAGTACGCGAAATTTTTCAATGTTTTGCATCCCGCGCCGAGCTGTGAAGGGTATCGAAATAAAATGGAATTCGCATTTGGCGACGAAGGTAAAGACGGACAACTCACGCTTGGAATTCGCAAAAAGCGCACCTTCTATGAAGTGGCGACCCCAACCGACTGCGTTTTAATTCACGATGATTTTAAAATAATTGTGCAATGTGTAATAAGTTTTTTTCGTGAAAATGGTGAAACATTTTTTCACAGAAAGCGGCACACGGGTTCTTTGCGGCACTTGGTTTTGCGGCGCGGAGAATTTACGGGTGAAATTCTTGTACTTCTTTCCGCATCATCAAATTTGCAAACGCCGCTTAATTTATTTGCAGAAAAACTTCTCTCGCTCCCACTTGACGGAAAAATCACCGGAATTCTGCACGCAGAAAACGATGGCGTTGCAGACGCAGTTAAAAACGAAAATATTCAACTTTTACACGGACGCGATTTCTACTACGAAAAAATATGCGGGTTAAAATTTAAAGTTTCCGCGTTTTCTTTTTTTCAAACAAATTCACGCGCGGCAGAAATTTTATATGGAGTTGTACGTGAATTTGCAGATACGGGCGCAACCGCATTAGATATGTATTGCGGTACCGGAACTATCGCGCAGATTATTTCTCCCGATTTTCAAGCGGTTATCGGTGTTGAACTTATCGAAGAAGCAATCATGGCAGCACGGGAAAACGCATCGCAAAATAATCTCACAAACTGCGAATTCCATGCAGGTGACGCATTCGCAATTTTAGAAAAACTCCCCCAAAGTCTTTCTTCCGATGTCATTATCGTAGACCCGCCGCGTGACGGTCTTCACCCGAAAGCACTTGCGAAAATCTCCGCGCTTAACGCGCCGCGAATAATTTATGTAGCCTGCAAACCGAAATCACTTGTTCGCGATTTACCCACACTTATTGATGCGGGTTACGCGCTTGAAAAAATTGAAGCAGTGGATATGTTTCCGCGCACCCCGCATGTGGAGGCAATTGTTTTATTACAACGGGCAGTCGGTTTTATTTGATAAAATTAACTTGTATAATAATTATCATCCCTTCATACTCTAACATAGGGTGATAAAATGGGTATAAATTGTGAAAAGATAATTGGACTACACTATAAAACCACATCTGACAGAAAGAATAAACGGAGCGGCAGCAAAAAGCATCGCGATGTATCCGGCAATAATAATACACAGAATAGCTAACTGATGATTAAGGCGCGGGGCTTTGCTTCGCGCTTTTGTCTTGTATCCCGGATTCAAAACAATTGTATAACATTTTTTTTATTACACATCCTATATAAGAGAGGATGTGATTAATATGAATAATAGGCATCGAAACAATTTAATTGAACAAGTCATAGAAGAATATTCAAATTTTATCGCAAGCAAGCATCAGCAACATTTCCATAATACTACAACCGGAATTACACCTGAAGCATACTACACTACATTGCAAAATGCCGTGATTACAGAAATTAATAATGGTAAATTCGACAGTTGTCGCTCAGGCAGGGAAATTGTTAATAAAATTGCTGCTGATAAATCATTGCTTCCGAATTGGTAGTAACCTTCTCTTAAGAGGTGAGTCAAATGTCTTATGTAAATCCCAAACTAAGATATCAATTTGAATCTTTGTCTATCCATTTAAAGAATTGTATTCTTAATAGAAATGTACGAATCGATTCCATTCATGACCTTATGGCTGTTTTAAGTGACATTATTGTTGAGGAATCAAGGGGCGGCGAGTAACCGCCCTTTTGCTATGAATGTGAATCAATAACATATAAGAATAAACATCCTGATTATAGGTATACTAAACGAGTGTGTCAGCTGGATTAACCTGGCGGATTCTATCATAGCTGAAAGTATCAGGGACGCATGGTATATAGATTTAGTACGATAAAGATGGGAATAATAATCATACTTTCGCGCAATACTATTCTCCAAGAACAAGTTTTTATCTAAAAAGGATGATTGACATTGAAAAAAATAACATTAAATATAGCCGATAATATTGATGATAATGATGCAAAAAAAATAGCATCTTCACTTAATGATTTATCGGGTGTGGTGGCAGCAGATGTGGTAGCGAGTGAGTCAGTAGCCTATGCTTATGCCGGGGATCAGTTGGATCCTTTTACCGCTTCAAATGCGGTTAGAGAGATAGGCTATAACGCGCATGTATTGAATAATGATTACATTACTGACGTGAAAGATTACAAGAAAGATATGTTCCCTCATGCTGCGCCGGTTAAAACTATATTATCTGAAAAGATAAACAAGTAAACTATCAAGGAGTCCGCAATGAACCATCCGGAAAATTCAATCCAAGATAATGTAAACGTAATCATTCATGGCTTTGGTGGAACCACCAATGAAATTACGTACTTGCAAGAATATCTGGATAAACAGGGCATTAATACACATACGATAGTGTTAGCAGGTCATGGAGGTACCAAAAGAGATTTGCACAAAACATCTCATATGGACTGGATAAAGTCAGCAGAGACAGAAATATCTAAGCTAAGGGATGAGTATAGTAAAATCAACTTAATTGGATTTTCTATGGGTGGGCTTATCAGTGCTAATCTGTCTGCCTTATTCAAAATTGATAAGATTGTATTTATCAACACACCTATTTATTTATGGAATCTGAAAATAAGCGCAAAGAATATTATAACCGACTTACGAAGCGGTGGCATGGAATATATCTCGTTCTTCCGGGATAGCGTCTCAAAGGTAAGCCCGAAGTCCGGTATTGATTTTTTAAGATTCCTTAGAAAAGCTAAAAGAGTTATCAAAAGCGTACAAAGCAAATGTATTATCCTTCAGTGTACAGAGGATGAAACCGTTCATTACAGAAGCGCAAAGTACTTAAAAGATAAATTAGGTGAAAAGGCTCTGCTGCGATACTACAAAGGCGGTTGCCATAATGTGTTTTTAAATGCAACAGATATAAGGGATTCTTTCTGCGATGATATATACCACTTTCTCATTTAAAAAAATGTACCCACATAAAAGTGAGTACATTTTTTCATATTTATCTGAAGTAGACTAGCTATTACTACAATACAAAACCATAACAGCTAGTCTGCCATTTCGTCTGCATTGCCGTCCATTTAGCCTGACACCTCCGATAATTTCAAGTGCTAAGTAATCTAGCACAGTAATAGTATTATCTTTTTCTAAGAAATAATACTGGCAATAATAGGTTAGGATCTACTCATTGCCTTGAAAGACCTTTTTTCTTTTTTTCCATTTTTTCTTCGTATAAAATGCTGTCTGCACTGAGCATTGCGGCTTCAAAGCATTCTTTTGTCAAGTCGTCCAGGATAACGCTGCCTATGCTGCCGGCAACAAGATATGGGTGCAATTTTTTTGCATTGTATTCATCTAATTTATCTCGGATTCTTTGTACCACAAGTTTGCCGTTTTCAACAGATTTTACGGTGGAGAATACGGTAAACTCGTCACCGCCGAGTCTTCCAATTATGTCTTCCTCGCGTAAAACACTACGCAAAACTTGTGCGAACGCTGTAATCGCAACGTCGCCTTCTTGGTGCCCGTAAGTGTCGTTTATTGCTTTTAATCCGTCCATGTCCATAAACATTAAAAACGGCAACACGCTTTGACTTCTGCGCAAATGCTGCATTCTGGAATACACAAACTGGAAGAACCCGCGTCTGTTAAACAAACCGGTAAGCTCATCGGTCACAGACAGCGTTTGAATAGTAGAAAGAAGCTCTGCACCTTTAATTGCGGCTGCTACGCTAACACGTAAACTTTCATACGAATCCAACGGAATATGACGCTCAAATGGCAGTAAAATAACCCCTACTTCTTCATCCTCGAAGGCAAGCGGAACGAAAAACATAGTGCGTCTGTAATAATCAAAATCGAAATGCTCAAATGTAGCATAATCGGAGAAAAGAATAGGATTCCAGCTATTATGCTTCACGTTAAACTTTTTGTCGCCGTCAAAACCAAGCAGTGTTTCAATTATACGGTTGGCATTCGTATCCGCGCTTTTAACCGGATTGCGGTAAACGCCGATTAACACCGTACTCAGCGATTGGCCCGGCAGCGATGAAAATAATCTATCAATCACAGCATCCATGTTAAACGTAAGAACCAAGCCGGTTGTTATTCGGCTCATGTAATTTCGCATACCGTCGTGCGCAACTTTTTGGTTCTTTTCTTCCTTATGAATAATATCGTGAACAAACGCCGTTGCGGAAAGTATTGTAGAAATAGCAGATTGCGCACTCTCTCTTTCATCATTGTGACGCATATCCATGTTGATGATGTTTTGCGCTTTCTGCCACACAGATAAGTCTCTATAAATATGATTGTATTTTGCCAAAGTTTCGTAGAATTTCAATAAAGACTTTTCCGGGCTGTATTCTTCTTCAATGCAACCACATGACTGGCGGTTTACAAAAACCGGTGGTACATATTTTATTTCTTCCACAGTTTCGCCTGAAACAATTCTAAGCAACATTTCCGCGCCTGTTTTCCCGATTTCAAAAAAATCCTGACGCGCTGTACTTAGCGACGGAATAAACGTAGCTGAAACAACGTCGTCGTCAAAACCTGTAACCGCAACATCGGCGGGAACTAAAATATCTCTGTTTCTTAGCCCGGTCAAGACACCCATTGCCATTTGGTCATTGCAAGCAACAATCGCGTCTACGGTAAGCCCGCGCACATCATAAAGCTCATCTGCAGCCTTTAATCCGCTTTCCCATATAAAAACACCCGGAAATATATAGTTTTCATCAACGTCTATTCCGTTATCCTCTAATGCTTTTTTGTAGCCGGAAAGTCTTTCTTCCGCTTCAGGATGACCGTCCGGCCCTTTCACAAAAGCAATTTTCTTTTTTCCGTGCGTTTTTATTAAATGTTCAACAGCGTTGTAAATTCCGTTAAAACCGTCCGCCAAAACACTAGGAATCCCCGGCATCGAATACGAAACAGATACCTTCGGAAGCTCATTGGGAAGTGTTGCCATATGTTCGCTGAACTTCTCAAGACCTACGTTTTGCGCCAAAAACCCGGACATTAAAATAACACCGTCTAAAATCTTGCTTGTTGAAATGGTATTGAAGCAAGTCTCAAGGAACGATGTAACACTGTTATCTTCGCTTTGATATGTTCCGATATACGCCGTCAAGTGGATATCATTCTCGTTGGCGAAATCCACTATTCCGCGCCAAATATCATGTTGATTGGTATTGTCCATGGTAGAAAACATTACGCCAAAATGGAGCCTTTTCTTTTTTTGCGCCCCGTTTTCCATATCCCACGCTCCTAAAAAATTATAAAATGGAGATAGAGGTTTTTATACAATATCTCCAAAATTTTTCCATCATAAAACCAACCCAAAACGTCGGAGTGGATTTAATCTCCGCTAATGATAACTTGATTTACCGAATAAATCAACAGTCAGTGAAGAAAAAATTCAATGAGGTATAAAAAAATAAGCCTGCGACCGGGTAAAAAAACTGACCGCAGGCTTTTCTTTTAGTTATTTCTTCCCCGCAGCCATTTCCAAAATTTGATTGCTGCGCTTGATAAAACTTGTCATTTGCTCGGTGGGGAGGGGTTTATGGCTTAGCATCGCAAGGTCAAAGAGGTGGCGGGCGATTAAATCCACATCCGACTTGCGGTCGTCGCTTGTTGCTATTTCAATAAGCGTTTGAACCAGGGAATGATTTCGGTTAAGCACAAGGGTAAGGTCTTCCTCGAACATATTCGGTATATTTGCGCCGCCAAACATTTTTGACATCTCCTGCATACGGCGCGATTGCTCGGAAAGCAACATCACAGAGGAAATATCGGCAGATTTTAACTGCTCTACACTCACTTTTAATTTATCGTTCGCCAGAATTTCGCGGAACTTCGCTTCCAGTCCCTCAGGTTGGACAGATTCTTCGGCATTTTCCGCGCCATCCTTTAATGCGCTTGTGATATCAGAATCTATGCGGGTGAATTTTACTTCCGGTTCGTACATTTCCAAATAGCTCACAAAGGGCGTGTCAAGGTTTGTTGTCAAAAGAACCGCCGCAAGCCCCTGCTCTTTGAACATTTGAATGTATTGAGATTGCAATTGCTCGTTGGTTACGTAATGTACGGTTTTTTTAACAGGTGTTGCGTTTTCGCTTTCGGCGGGTGCGGGTTCGTCCCCGCTTTCCGCAGTGAATTCCTCAAGCGTTTGATATTTACCGTCTGTTGTTTTGTACAAAACACTTTTTTTGATTTTATCGTAAAGCTCACGCTCTTTTATACAGCCGTACTTGATAAACGGCGCAATATCGTCCCAATAACCATTGTACGCGTCGCGGTCTTTCTTAAACAAACCATTTAATTTATCCGCAACTTTTCGGGAAATATATCCGGACATTTTCTTTACGGTTGCGTCATTTTGCAAGAAGCTTCGCGACACATTAAGCGGGAGGTCGGGGCAGTCCATAACGCCTTTCAGCAACAAGAGATATTCGGGAATTACTTCTTTTATATTGTCCGCCACAAAAACCTGATTGTTAAACAGCTTAACTTGCCCTTCGATATATTCCAAATCGTGCTTCATTTTCGGGAAATATAAAATACCTTTGAGCCTGAACGGATAATCCATGTTCAGATGAATCCAGAAAAGCGGCTCGTTGAAATCGGTGAAAACCTTACTGTAAAATGCTTTGTATTCTTCGTCGGTGCATTCGCTTGCGGGTTTCAGCCACAACGGAGAGGTATCGTTAATGGGTTTGGGAGGCTCAGGGGCTTCTTCCGATTTTTCAGCGTCCACGACTTCGTTTTCTTCCGCCGTTTTCACCTCGTCAACATAAATTGCAACAGGAACAAAGCCGCAATATTTCGTTAAAATTGCGCGAAGCTTCCACACATCCAAAAATTCTTCGCCGCTTTCGCCGATAAACAGCGTAATTGTTGTGCCGCGTGTGTTTTTTTCGCTCGCGCCCATTTCGTATTCTATGCCGCCGTTGCACTCCCAGCGCGCCGCTTCCGTGCCCTCTTTATACGAAAGACTGTCGATTTGAACCTTGTCGCTAACCATGAATGCCGAATAAAATCCCAGCCCGAAATGCCCGATAATTTCGCCGGTGGCATCGGTTTTTTCCTTATACTTTTCCATAAACGCGTTCGCACCGGAAAACGCTATCTGATTAATATACTCGCGAATTTCATCCGCCGTCATGCCTATTCCGTTATCATCGAAAATAAGCTGCTTGTTTTCTTTGTCTACCCAAACTTTAATAAAAAATTCTTCGCCCTCGGGAATCTTTGCTTCTCCGAAATCCGAAAGCTTCTTTAATTTTGTAATCGCGTCCGCGCCGTTTGAAACTAATTCGCGCACAAAAATATCCATATCTGAATACAGCCACCGTTTTATTATCGGCAAAATATTCTCGCTATGGATTGACAGATTACCTTTTTCCATTTATGTCACTCCTTAGTGTATTTTTTTCAAATGGATTATAGAATAAATCAAAAAATATCGCAAGGTGTTTACCTCACGAAAGCCTGTTTTTAAAGTCCTCGTACCCAAAACGGCGCACAATTTGCACTTTACCGTTTGTGCGGCGAATTGCGATTGACGGTAGATTTATGCCGTTAAAGGTTGTATTTTTTACCATCGAGTAAATTGCCATGTCTTCGAAGATTATTTTTTTGCCCGGCGCAAGCGGGTTTTTGAAAGAGTATTCACCTATGAAGTCGCCGGCTAAACAGGTTGGGCCGCCAAGCTTATATGTGTGGGGAAATTCGTTCGGTTTGCCCGCGTTGGTTATTTGAGGGCGGTATGGCATTTCCAAAACGTCGGGCATATGACAGGCGGCAGATGTATCAAGAATTGCAATTTTACCGTTGTTGTCGATGACATCAAGAACCGTACATATTAAAAAACCCGCGTTAAGCGCGACGGCTTCGCCCGGTTCCAAATAAATTTCTATTTCGTATTTTTGTTTGAAATTTTTTATTATTGAAATAAGTTTTTCAATATCGTAATCTTTGCGGGTTATGTGATGCCCTCCTCCCATGTTAAGCCATGAAATCTTTTTGAAACAGCGCGCGAATTTTTTTTCCGCCGCTTCCAACGTGGCTTCAAGTGCGTCGGAATTTTGCTGACACAGCGCGTGAAAATGGATTCCGTTTAATACATCGCTTTTCTCGAATTCATCAAAGCAGAAATTTTCTTGCGTCACACCAAGCCTTGAACCGGGAGCACATGGGTCGTAGATTCCACCGCCTTGCGTGGAAAGCTCCGGATTTATGCGAATGCCGAAACTTTTACCGCTTTTTTCTGCGCGTTCCTTAAACCTGTCCCATTGCGTAAACGAATTAAAAATAATATATTCGCATAACGGCAACACCGCATTGAACTCCTCATCTGAATAAGCTGCGGAAAAAACATGATTTTCTTTTCCCATGTATTCGTTGGCAAGCAAGGCTTCGTGCAAGCCGCTTGCGGTGGCTCCGTCCAAATATTCTCCGACTAACGGGTACAACAAAAACATCGAAAACGCTTTCTGCGCAAGTAAAATTTTGCAACCGGATTCATTTGCAACTTCACGAAGCGTTTTTAAATTTTCGGTTAATAACCTCTCGTCCACGATGTAACAGGGGCTTGGTAAAGCTTCCATATAATATACACATCCTTTTCTTAAATTTAATATAACATAAAGAAGTAAAAATATCTCTTGACGGATATATATTAAGAGAGTATATTATTGGAAACATTTTCATGAAACGGTTTTCGGCAATAAGTAAAATTTACTATTAAGTGTTTTCTCCCGGAAGCCGATAATGTTATTAGAAACAGAAAACATCATGAGCGCGAAACATATAGGGGTACTAAGCTACTGTATCTTTCGCGGTCATGGTGACCAAATATAACAGGGGAACACCCTATCTTCAAGGAGGAAGAAAAATGTCAAACATGGTAGTAAGGACAAACATTTTCTCACTTAACGCGCACAGAAATATGAAAAATGTTGGGCTTCAACAAAAAACAGCTTCCAACAGACTTTCCAGTGGCTACCGCATCAACAGCGCAGCCGACGACGCAGCAGGTTTAGCAATTTCTGAAAATATGCGCGCACAAATCCGCGGTCTTGACCAAGCATCAAGAAACGCACAAGACGGTCAAGCAATGCTTCTTACAACAGAAGGCGGCCTGGAAGAAATTGGTAACATGATGCAACGTGTACGTGAGCTTATGGTTCAAGCTCCCAACGACACAAACACCCAAGGTCAAAGAAACCTTATCGCCCAAGAACTTAACCAACTTGGTCGTGAAGTTGTCAGTATGCAAAATCGTGTTGAATTTAACACCAACCGCGTACTTGCAATGGGGCCTGTCATGAAAACCTCTGTAATTGACGCCACAGGAAGATTGGCTATTGATGCCAATAATACACGCGTTATGGCAGCAACGCTTAATGAAATGCTGAACAGAACCATTGCGGCAAGGGACTTGGTCAGCGAAGTTAACATGGGAGATACAACTTCTCCGGATGCCGTGACACAGGCTCTTTCCCGTGCGAATATCGCTTTCGGTACGGTTCAAAATGATTTCGGAACCTTAATAGCTAATGGTAGCACCAACGTTGCTACTACCGCCCCAACTATTGCAACAGCCGCAACATGGGCAACGAACGCTGCAACAACACTGAATAACTTGAATACCAGAATTGCTAACATTACTACTGCTTTGGCAAACTTGAATACAACTCAAGGTCAAAACATGAGAAATACGTTTAATACCGAGTTCAGTAACGCACGGCAATTTGTGAACGCCAACTCATCGGGTCAAAACATCGCGTTTTACCAAGTCGGAGCGAATGCTTCCCAAGGTATCTCTTTCGACTTTGAAACCGTATCGCGCGCTGTTTCAGCTGCGGGTTACACGATGCAAATGATGGGTTCCGCTATGGAAGCACCCGGTGCCGGCAGCGGTATTGGTAATGGTACACGTATTTCACACTATATAAGTTATCTTGACGCTTCCATAAACGACATCAGCAAAGTACGCGCTAACTTGGGTGCGGTTCAAAACAGAATGGACTTCACCATGCGTAGCTTGGATATTTCCAGCGAAAACCTGCAAGATTCCGAAAGCCGCGTAAGAAACGCAGACGTTGCACGAGAAATGATGCGCTTCACCATGTCAAACGTGTTGCAACAAGCCGCTGTTTCCATGCTTTCACAAGCAAATCAAATGCCACAAAACTTATTGCAGCTTCTTCGCTAAAATCTTACGAAGTTTTATACAATGCAATAATAAAGGTGAGAGGGACTGCCTTAGTGCAGTCCCTCACATCTATTTTTATGAGAAAATATTTGGCAATAAATAAAGGAGAGTTTCCTTATGGGAAATGCAAAAGTATTCTTGGCAGACAGTGTAATAGACTTTGCGTGTACCATGGGCGATTGCGAGGATAACTGTTGCCGAAACACTACTTGGAATATTAGTGTGGATGCCGATACATATGAGAAGTACATAAACATAGGCAGCGAGATAGGCCGCCATATCGTAGACTGCATCGAAGGAAGTACGGAAATTGGGTACAAGTTTAAGGAATTTGAGCACGGTCACTGTCCATTGCTTACGGATGAAGGGCTGTGTTATATCCACAAAAACTTAGGTGCGGAATACCTTTGCACAACCTGCACAACATATCCGCGTATATGGGAAACGCTAAATGGGAAATATGAATATTGGCTCTCTTTGTCCTGTCCGGACGTGGTAAGATGCGCCTTATACCGCAAGAAAAAAATCACATATACAGAACTCCCTTTTGAAATGGACATGCCGGTTTCGCCCGCAGAAAGCCACGAAGCCGAAAAACATAAAGTAAGACAGTTTCTTATAGAAATCGTGCAGCACCGTAAATTCTCAATCAAGGAAAAGTTAGTATATATTGGTTTGTTTATGCGCAGTGTAAGCAAGGTTTCCCTAATCGATAATTTTGAAAAATCCGTAAACGAGATAATTCGCCAATACCGAAGTCAAATGAAAATGAAGGGTTTTTTAGACAAGCTTATTACAGACATGGGAACGATGCATTCAGACAATCGAACAAATTTTTTCAAGATGTTGGCATCGGTGGCATCCGCTTCCGCCATTCCTCCAAAAAAAATTCCGGACGGCATAAAAAATTCAGAATTTTATAAACTTATGGCTGGGTTCTACAAAGATATAGAAGACGAAACAGCGGAAAAATATTTGGTTGATGCCTTTGACAGGCTTATAGTACCATATGTAAACGCTAACAGATATGTTTTTGAAAATTATTTGGCATATTCCTTGGTATCCACTAAATTTTTACACAAGTCAGAAAATTTTGCCGAAGCTTTTTCCGGTTTTACGGGCGAATTTTTGACTATGCTCGTTTTTACAGCGGGAATGTTTCACAAAAATAAATATTTAACCAATGACGAAATGGTCGCCGGCATTTATTTGTTCCATCGCAGGGTAAGCCACAATGCAACCCTGCGCGAATCATTGGCAAAAGCATTCTCAAACGACATTTTAAACCTTATGCTTGGCGCATTGGGCGGGATAAATTAAAAACGGAAAAGATAGGTGTATTATGCTTCTTTCAATAGGAATGATAGTCAAGAATGAAGAAAAAAAGTACCTGTTTGAATGCTTAAACAGCATACAGCCCATTTTGGAAGAAGTGGACAGCGAGTTAATTATTTTCGACACGGGTTCTACAGACGATACAATTGAAATAGCACGGGGGTACACTTCCGAGGTTTATGAAATAGAGTGGCGTGATGATTTTTCGTGGGCGCGAAACCATACTTTAGAGAAAGCGACCGGAGAATGGTTTATGTATGTTGATGCCGATGAAATTTTTACCGATGTTTCGGATATTATCTCGTTTTTTAACGGCGGCGAATATAAAAAATTCAAAAGCGCGAGCTACCGCTGGCGCAATGTTATCACAGATACAACATTTAACTACTCCCGCCCAATCAGACTTTTTAAAATGGAGAAAGATATACGGTTTGTGGGAAGGATCCACGAAGCAATTCAGCATAAACAACCTTTAAAATATCTTGAAAGCATTGCGGACCATTACGGCTATTACTCTCAGGGCTTGCAGGGGCAGAAAAATTCCGCGCAAAAGCACGAGAGGAATGTGAAGCTGCTGCTGCAAACGCATAATGAAAACCCCAAAGACGCGAGGACAATTCACGCGCTTGCCAATACCTATCTTGCCGCGGGGGACAAGATAAAATTCAAAGAGTATTTGGATTTGGGCATGGAAGTGACAAATAGTGATGTGAATAACATTATGTATCATGTTTTTACCGATTTGCTTGTAACATATTACAATGAAGTAAACGATAACGGCAATTTAATAAAAACAGCTGAAGAATACATCAAACACAATAAAATAAACCAATGTATTTTACCTGTGTACTATTATTATACCTTAGGGTTGATATCAGCAGGCAGAAAAAAAGAGGCGGCGGAATCCGCATTTAAAACACTGGAGTATTTTGATTTAAACAAACAAGGGAAGCTTGATTCCGAAGTAGGTTTATACACGGTTTTTCCGTCGGAGCTCACGGATAATCGTGCCGAGTGCGTTAAGATGCTTGCCGTTACAAATGCGTTGTGCCATGAATTTGAAGCGGCGTTTAAATGGGTGGCGGAGTATGAAAACGAAACGGGCGAAAGAATTGACACCTTAATAATAGACGCGTATGTTGGGCATTGCATAGAAAACAAAGACGCGGCAGGCTTGCCGTTGTTGTACGGCTTCGCGCTTAAATACGGCGCGGGTTCCGAAATGTACGATAACATAATTTCCATATTGGAAAAACATATCTCTGCCGAAGCTAAACCTCATGTGGCGGAAGCAATGGTTAACGAGCCGTCACTTACCAAAGAGGAAGACGATTATATGCGTTTACAGCGTTTGCGTGCCACAGGAAACACTACAGAGTATAAGTCTCATCTTGATTATTTTTTAAAAACAAACAAACCATTCAACAACTTTTATAGCGATGTAATTTTCTTTGCCATGAAATGGAACAAAGATTTTTCCGGTTTTATTGAGAATGTATTTATAAGCGACTCTGCTAAATTCATCGAAAGTATATTTCTTACCAACCACGGCTTTGCAGACATATTGTTAAGGTTTTTTGAAACGGAAAACCGATTTAACAAAAACCAAGCAATAAAAAGCGCACGAATAATCTCAAGCCTGTGTATGCACACTTTTATGAAAATAAGTGGAAACAATAATGCGGACAACGTTCGCAAAGTAGCATTGCATGAATTGGCAATGCGTTCCGGCCACAGATACCTAAGCATGGTATACAAACCGGATGTATATTGTGAAAGTGAGATAGTATCAGTCTCCGAAACAGAAGCGTATATTTTTTTCGCCGGAGAAGCTTTCATCTGCAAAGACAGTGGAGATATACTGGGCTATGTACGCGGCTTGCGTAAAGCATTGCAGTTTAACCCGGGCATGAACCGTATAATTCAGCTTTGCATGGAAAGCCTGCAATATTAACGGGGTGATGAAGAATGAAAAAAAGAATAAATATAATGACCTCATGCGACGGCAACCTAGTGAAATATATTCTGCCGCAGTTGACTTCAATAAATAAAAACCTGAGTGACTACGATATACATTTTTATTTGGCACACAGCCGAATTTTTCCGAAAGAAGTACAAGCGTTAAAGTTATTTGCGCAGGAAAAAACAAGCATTACCTTTCACGAAGTAAAGGTAACAAAAAATATACCGTTTTATGAAAGCCTTGTAACCGGCGGCGGCGGGCAATGGCCTCAAGAAGCGTATTTTACACTAAGGGTACAGGACTATATTCCAGATGATGTTGACAGGATAATGTATATAGACGCAGGTGATGTAATAATAAACGGGGATATTGCACCGTATTATTTTGGCGACTTTGAAGGGAAGTCATTAATAGCTTCTCAAATGAATTTTAAAATAAATCCGTCTACCAATGAACGGGAACTTTACACAAAAAACGATGTTTTAACAGTTGCTGCCTGTACGCTGTTTAACTCCGGCTCGTATATAATTAACATGGAAAAACTCCGAAAAGAAGGCTGTACGGTCAACGAATATGTAAAATTACGTGATACATTATTAAAAAACTCAAAAAACGGCCAACCGGCATACTTCGGCGACCAAGGGTTCTTATCCGCCGTCTTTGCGGGAGACATTAATTTTTTCGGATATCCGCAGTACAAGGATTCAAAATATATGCCGTATAATTTCAGAACATCTTATTGGGGGATGTTCGACGGAGAGCCTGATTATGAACCGGTAGTTTTGCACTATGCGATTATGTCCAAACCTTGGGTTGTGCGTTTTACCGAAAAAGATATAAATGCGGTTATTGACAAACCGGATTTTGTTGCCAAGCGGCTTACCGTACCGATACCGACCATAGCGTGTATGACACCGCAGCATTTAAGGCTTGGCGAAGTATGGTGGAAATACGCAAAGGAAACCCCCATATACGAGGAAGCAAACACAAGGGCGACAATCACCGCAGAAAGCTGGGTGAAACACTACTTACCTCTATGCGCCAGATATGTAGATGTATGCAATCAGATTGCACAGATTGAAAGAAATTAATTTTCCCGGTGACAAAGTATGAAAAAAAGAATAAATATAATGACATCCTGCGACGACAACCTTGCTAAATATATTCTGCCGCAGCTTGTTGCCATAGACAAAAATTTACGTGAGTACGATGTGCATTTTTTTCTTGCACACAGCCGGGTCTTTCCGAAGAATATTAAACTGTTAAAAAATTTCGCAAAGGAAAAAACAAGCATTACTTTTCACGAGGCAAAGGTGTCAAAGAACATTTCATTTTATGAAAGTTTGGTAAGCGATGGCGGGCCTTGGCCCAGAGAAGCATATTTTACCTTAAGGTTACAGGATTATATCCCGGACGACGTAGACAGGATAATGTATATAGATGCAGGGGATGTCATTATAAACGGTGATATTGCACCGTATTATTTCGGTGGCTTTGAAGGAAAATCCATAATAGCGTCTATGCATGATTTCAAGTTAAATCCGGCTACCGATGAATATGAATTATATAATAAAGATGATTTAATGCATATTTCAAAACACGGTTTATTATTTAATTCCGGCTCTTATGTGATAAACATGGACAAATTCCGAAAAGCCGGTTACTCGGTTTCAGATTATTTTAGACTTCGTGATGCTTTGATTGAAAACAAAAAAACCGGTAAACTCGCTTATTTTGGCGACCAGGGTTTTTTAGCCGCCGCATTTGTTGAGGATGTTAAATTTTTCGGTTACCCGCAATATAAAGGCTCTCCGCATTATATGCCATATAATTTTTGTTCTTTTTATTACGAGATGAACAAAAGTGAACCGGATTATAAGCCTGTGGTTCTGCATCTTACAAGTCCTGTAAAGCCTTGGGTTGTGCGTTTTTCAGATGAGACAATAAGCATGGTTATTGATAAGCCGGATTTTGTGCAAAAACGTTTATGGGTAGTCGATTCTTGGGCCATCTCTACAATTACAGGCTTGATTCCGCAACATTTAAAGCTGTGTGAAATTTGGTGGAAATACGCGGAAGAAACCCCGATATACGAAGAAACAGATATAAAAGCACGAATCACCGCCGACACATGGATAAAGCATTATTTACCATTATGCACACAGTTTGTTGATACCTGTCATCAACTGGCTAAACTGAAAAATTTGGAGAACTAGCAAGGTGTGAGCGCATGAAAAAAAGAATAAACTTAATGACTTCCTGTGATGATAACCTTGCTAAGTATATTCTGCCACAGCTTGTTGCCATAGATAAAAATTTACACGAGTACGATGTGCATTTTTTTCTTGCGCACAGCCGCATCTTTCCGAAGAATATTCAAATGTTGAAAAATTTCGCAAATGGAAAAACAGGCATTACATTTCACGAAGTAAAGGTGACAAAAAATATCTCGTTTTATGAAAGCTTGGCAAGTTTAGGCGGACCGTGGCCGAGAGAGGCGTATTTTACCCTGCGGTCACAGGATTACTTGCCCTGTGACATAGACAGAATTATGTATATAGATGCCGGCGACGTGATAATACATGGTAATATCGCGCCGTATTATTTTGATGACTTTGAGGGAAAGTCCTTAATTGTAACCCCATCGCGATACAAAATAAATCCCGTGACCAATGAGCGGGAGCTTTTTACAAAAGATGATATGTTTTTGGTGTCCAAGAAAGGTACACCGTTTGGCTCGGGCTCGTTTGTAATGAACATGGGTAAAATCCGAAACGAGGGCAGTACGGTTAACGATTATGTACACTTGCGCGAAGCGCTTAAGAAAGAAAGGAAACCCGGTGAGTTTGCATTTTTTGGCGACCAAGGTTTTTTGGCGGCAGCCTTTGTAGGGGATGTTAAATATTTTGGCTATCCGGAACATAAAGATCACCCATGTTATACGCCGTATGACTATACAATGAGTTATTCGATACAGTTTGAAGGTGAGCCGGACTATGAACCTGTGGTTCTTCATTACATGATTCCGACCAAGCCTTGGGTTGCTCGTTTTTCAGAAGATGACAAAAAAAATATAGATATCTTGGATTTTGGTGTGATTGACCTAAGCATACCTATAATCAGCAAAGCCGATTTCACCCCCCAAGCCTTAAAATTAGCGGAGGTATGGTGGGAATACGCAAAGGAAACTCCCATATACGAAGAAACAAAAACAAGAGCAGCTATCACCGCCGCTACATGGGTAAAGCATTATTTACCCATGTGCGCGCAATATGTCAAAGCCCTTCATCAAGTTGAAAAACTAAAAAATCCCAACAAGGCGTGAGCGTGTGAAAAAAAGAATAAATATAATGACTTCCTGCGATGATAACCTTGCTAAATATATTCTGCCGCAGCTTGTTGCCATAGACAAAAATTTGCACGAGTACGATGTGCATTTTTTTCTTGCACACAGCCGTATTTTTCCGAAAAATATTCAAATGTTGAAAAATTTCGCAAATGAAAGAACAAGTATTACTTTTCACGAGACAAAAGTGACAAAGAATATTTCGTTTTATGAAAGTTTGGTAAGCAATGGCGGTATGTGGCCGCGTGAAGCGTACTTCACCTTAAGGGTGCAAGACCATATCCCCAACGATGTAGACAGAATAATGTATATAGACGCGGGGGACGTCATTATTAACGGGGATATTGCACCGTATTATTTTGGTGATTTTGAGGGAAAATCCATAATTGCTACCCCTTATATTGGATTTAAAGAAAACCCGGTGACAAAAGAGTTGGAATTGCACACAAAAGACGATATGCTGAAAGTTGCAAAGAGTGATTCACTGTTTAACTCCGGCTGTTATGTAATAAACGTGGATAAATTTAGAAAAGAGGGCTACACACTTGACGATTATACACGATTGTGTGGAATATTGGTGGCAAACACGCAATTAGGGGAATATTCATATTTTGGTGACCAGGGCTTTTTGTCTGCCGCGTTTTGTGGCGATATAAAATTTTTCGGATACCCGAAACACAAAGATCCTTCGTACATGCCCTATAATTTTACGTCATTTTATTGGCATCAATTCATAGAGCGCTCGGATTACAAGCCTGTGGTTCTGCACTACGCGACTATGGTAAAACCATGGGGTTTACGTTTTTCTGATGAAGTGATAAACATGGTTTTTGACAAACCGGATTTTATGGCAAAGCATCCTGTCGCGGCCAAAGATGCCGCAACCATACCAATAACGTGTTTGCACCCAAAAACTTTAAGGCTTAATGAAATTTGGTGGAAGTACGCAAACGAAACACAGATATACGATGAAGCGAATACCCGGGCAAGAATCACCGCCGAAAGTTGGATGAAGCATTACTTGCCGCTGTGCGCACAACATATTGAAGTTTGCCATAACGGAGGAATTTATGATGAATGAAGCTGAAATAACAGCAATACACACATTTATTGAGTATGGTCTTTTTAATATAGCATTGGATTTATTGACCATGCACGGGCAAAACAACTCAAAAGACCCTGCACTTCCGCCTTTGTTTGTCCTGCTTCAAGAGCGGATTTCCTTTGCCCAAGCCGCGGAAAGTGAAGCGGTTGACCCGGGTTTTTATGAATTGATGGAGCGCATCGCCAACCGCTCCGAGGATGAAATATTTACTATGATTTTGAATAATTTTGTGGATGCTTCCGATGAAATCAAGACAGGGCTGATTATATATTGCACAAGTTTTCAATCGCTTAATTGTTGGGGGAGACTTGACCCTGCAAACAGTGATTATCACGACTTTCGCCTTCGCGCAAGCATGGTTAAAAATCATTACGATGATTTGATGTGGCTGCATGAAAGGCTTGCAGATGCCCGCAGCAAAAACGTGCTGTATGCGGTGCTTGCCAATTGGATTGACTTGGACTGTACCACATTTGAAAAATACAGGGAGCGTGTGTATCCCGAATATTATGACCCTTCTGTTTTTAAAAAAAATTTTGACGAGGTGTTTTTAGACCTTGGTGCGCTTGGCAGCAGTTCGATGCACTTTATTTGTTCAAACATGGGCAGGTATAAGCGCATTTATTGCTACGATATAACACCCTCGACTGTCGATGAATTGAAGTGTATCTATAAAAATGCAGAAAATGTAATAATTAATCAAAAAGCGGCATGGAGTAGCTCCGGAACAATGTATCTGAAAGAGTTTCCGAGAGGCGAGGCGGGAAATCAAGTGGCAAAAAACGGCGAAATTGCCGTGGAAACCGTGATGATAGACGATGATATTTCCGAACCCATAACCTTTATTAAAATGGATATAGAAGGCGCGGAAAAAGAAGCCCTGCGCGGCTGTACACGGCAGATACGGGAAAACCGCCCAAAACTCGCTATCTGCACATACCACGGATACGAGGATATTTACGCCGTCCCGCGTTTGATTGATGAAATCGCACCGGGATATACCTTTTATATGCGTTACCACGGCACACGTAACTGTATCGCAACGGAGTTTTCTTTGCTGGCCGTGTAATTTAATTTTACCGATTAAACAGATAAAAACCAAAAGAACCCCCTATGCCGTATTTGAATAGGATAAAAAAACGGCAAGGGGGGTTTTTTATGAAAATCGGATTGGCACTTTCAGGCGGGGGGATTCGGGCGGCGATTTTTCATTTAGGAGTGTTGGAATATTTGGCAGAGACGGGGCTATACGGAAAGATTACCAGTATTTCGTCGGTTTCGGGGGCAAGCATTTGCATTGGGCTTATTTTTGCGGCAAATAAAAATAAATGGCCGACGGCGGTGGAATTTCAAAAAAATATTCAGCCGCTGGTTCGCCGTTTAATTATTGGGGAAAATATTCAACGCGCCGCTCTTGTTCGTTTGCCATTTTCGCCGCTAAAATGGCGGCATCGAGTGGAAATGCTTGCCGATATGCTTGAAAAAAAATGGGGGATAACGGGAGATTTGCAAGACTTGCCGTCGTTTCCGTTTTGGGAAATAAATTGCACTACTTTTGAAACGGGCAATAGGTTTCGTTTTCGCAGAGATTACATGGGTGACCAAAAAATCGGATATGTGCAGAATCCGAATTTACCGATTTCGCATATGATTGCAGCATCGGCGGCATTTCCTGTTTTGATAGGCCCGTATGTACTTAAAACCGCCGGGCTGCGCTTTACGAAAGATAAAAAAGGCAAACTGCCCGAAGACGAGGTTTTGGATGAATACACCCTTTGGGACGGCGGCGTTTACGATAATCTTGGGCTTGATGCGTTGCATAAAATTGGCACGGGTCTTGACCGGGAAATAAATTTTGCGATTGTAAGCAACGCAGGCGCGGCAATCGGGGAGCAAGGGCGTAGCAGACCCGTACAAAATTTACGGAGACTTTTGGATATTGCAACATCGCAATCGGATGCACTCCGCACACGCGATTTTATTTCTTCCATTGTACACAATCAAAAAGGGTTGTATCTGAAAATCGGACACAACCCGGAAAATGAATTTGCGCGAAATTATCCGACAACTTTAAATTCACCATCGGAGAATGATTTCCGCATAATTTTTAATAATGGTTACGAAACCATGAAACAGGCGTTTACACGTTAAACCGAATTAAAAGCACGTCGCCGTCTTTTACTATATATTCTTTGCCTTCCACGCGCACTTGTCCTTTTTCTTTTGCGGCGGCGTAGGTTCCTGCCGAGATTAGGTCGTCGTAGGCAACGACTTCGGCGCGAATGAAACCGCGTTCAAGGTCGCTGTGAATTTTTCCGGCGGCTTGCGGGGCTTTCGAGTTGCGCCGGATTGTCCATGCGCGTACTTCTTTCGGGCCTGCGGTTAAAAAGCTTATTAATCCTAAAAGTTCGTATCCGGCGGATATTAAACGGGCAAGGCCGTTTTCGCTTATTCCCATATCCGCAAGGAACATTTCTTTTTCTTCCGCGTCGAGGGTTGCGATTTCGGCTTCGAGTTTTGCGCATGAAATAAAAAGTCGTGTGTTTTCCGATTCCGCGAATTCTTCAAGTGCTTTTAACGCGGCATTGCCCGCGCCGTTTTCGATATCGCTTTCGGAAATATTCGCGGCGTACAACATCGGTTTTTGTGTAATTAATGTGAAACTTTCTACGAGTTTTAAATCGTCCTCGTCATCCCAAACAAGGGAACGTGCGGGTTGTCCCTCTTCTAGCGTCTCTTTTATTTTTGTAAGGATTTCTTCCTCACGTTTGAAGGATTTATCGGTTCTTGCGGTTTTTTGAACCTTAGCAAGCCGCCGTTCAAGCATTTCAAGGTCTGCGAAAATTAATTCAAGATTTACTGTTTCGATATCGCGAACGGGGTCGATGGTTTCATGTACATGCGTGACGTTTTCATCTTCGAAGCAACGCACAACATGGACAAGCGCGTCCACTTCGCGTATGTGTGAAAGAAACTGATTCCCCAATCCTTCGCCCTGAGACGCGCCTTTTACAAGCCCTGCGATGTCAACCATTTCAATTGCGGCGGGTACCACAGACTTAGCATTGTAAATTTCATTAAGTTTTCCCAATCGCTCATCGGGGACGGGAACGCGTCCAACGTTTGGGCTTACTGTGCTGAACGGATAATTTGATGCTTCCGCACCTGTTTGCATAATTGCGTTGTATAATGTACTTTTTCCCGCGTTCGGCAGGCCTACTATTCCTAATTTCATTTTAAATTTCCTCTCCGGTACAATTTTTCAACGAGAATTATAGCATGAAAAAACTTTTTTTGTTACAATACAATTACAAATTTTGGGGAGGTAGCCATGCCGGATTTATTTATAATTATTTGTGCCGGATTGTTTGGGCTTTGCTTTGGTTCGTTTGCGAATGTTGTAATTTATCGTTTGCCAAAGAATCTTTCCATTATAACTCCGCCGTCGGCTTGCCCTTTTTGCGAAAAACGTTTAAATCTTTTAGAACTGATTCCCGTTTTAAGTCAGCTTTTTTTGCTTGGAAAATGCCGCGAATGTAAAACAAAAATAAGTCTGCGGTATCCTTTGGTAGAGCTTCTTTGCGGGCTGCTTTTCGCGGCGATGGCGCATTACTCCCCTACCCTTTCCGTTTTGCCGCTTTCGGTTTTCGCGTTTGTGCTTCTTGTGATTTCTTTTATAGACGCGGACACACAGGAAATTCCCGACGGGCTTGTGATAATCGGTGTGATTGCGGGAATAATTTATGTTGCCGGCGGGCATTTTTTCCCCGAGCTTTTCCCCTGCCCTCCACTTTGGCATAACGCGCTGATTGGCGTTATTGCAGGTGCCGCGCCGCTTTTAATCATCGACAGAATTACGCTTCTCGTTTTGAAAAAAGACGGATTCGGTTACGGCGATGTAAAACTTATGGCGATGGTTGGATTGTTCATCGGCTGGCGAATGATGCTTCCAGCATATCTTTTCGCGCTTTTTTCCGCTACGTTTTTCATTATATATTTAATGATAACAGGGAAAACAAAACGCGGTGCGTATATAGCATTCGGGCCGTTTCTTTGCGCCGGAACGCTTTTCGCACTTTGGTTTGGCGAGTATGTGTTTGCTTTGTATGATTGGTATATAGCTTCATTAGCTATTTAAACGTAATAAAAAAAGCGGAATTGTTATTTGAAATTCGGAACGGGAAGCTATGTAATTAAAAAAAACAATTGTTTTTACAGTCCCAATATGTGGTTGCGGCAATTATGGTCGTATATGCTATAATTAAAGCATAAAATAAATTACAGTGCTAAATGTGACGGCAAATGAAATGATAAAAAGCGGTTTACTCGCAAGATGGTTGGAATGTTATGAATATAAATACAAACATACCGGCAATTAATGCGCACAGAAATCTTACGAATATCGGAACGCGACAAGCGACAGCATCACGGCGGCTTTCAAGCGGCTTCCGTATAAATTCCGCCGCGGACGATGCCGCAGGGCTTGCTGTTTCCGAAAAAATGCGCGCGCAAATCAGAGGGCTTGACCAATCGCTCCGTAACGCACAAGACGGGATTGCTTTAATTCGCACTGCCGAAGGCGGAATTGCAAGCATAAACGAAATGATTATTCGTATGCGCGAACTTGTTGTACAAGCCGCAAACGATACATCTTTTCATCCGGGCAAAATAATTATTATTGACGATGAAGAAATACAACATCATTCCAACAGAGATATGATTCAATGGGAAATAAATCAACTCATTGAAGAAATTGACGCGCTTTCTAAGAGAGTGCAATTCAACACGCGGAATTTATTAAGCGGAGATTTCGCAAAGAAACCACCGGTCGAAATATACCGCCCGATTATTTTGCCAACGTCTCAACAACTTGCACACAGCGTTATGGCAACGCTTGACCCCGCGCCTGTTTCTCCGTTTAACATTCCGCCTGTGCCTACAATTATTATTGATTCATCCAATTTCCGCCCGAATGCCGTATGCCCCAGCGGGACGTGGAGTGCAAGCGCGGGTGTGCTTACAATTCATAACAGTAACGAAATAATTGAAATCAGAGATACGGATTTATTCGAGTATGGTTTTGAGATTGACCGCATTGTAGTAGCATCGGGTGCAGCCGCAAACATTATTTTAAATAACGTGAACATTAACACAAGCACAGGCGCGGCATTAGATATGCGCGAAGCAACTGTGAATTTGTGGCTTGCGCACGGCAGCACCAGTAATATGGAAACCACTCACAAAGACCGCGCCGGAATTGAAACAACGGGCGGCAGTCTAACAATAAACGGCACAGGCACACTTTACGCATACGCCACTTGTACTGAGAATGATGGTGACGATAGCGGCGCGGGGATTGGCGGCGGACTGAACGGAGACAGCGGGAATATTACTATACACGGGGGAAATATCACTGCGCGCAGCCGCGGTAATGGTGCGGGCATTGGCGGCGGTTCTTATGGAAGCGGCGGCAATATCACAATAACCGGAGGGAATATAACTGCTGTGGGCGGCGACGACGGCGCGGGTATTGGCGGCGGTTCTTACGGAAACGGCGGTAATATAACGATAACCGGAGGAAATATAAGTGCCGAAAGCAGCTTTGACGGCGCGGGTATTGGCGGCGGTTTTTACGGAAACGGCGGTAATATAACGATAACCGGAGGAATTATTACTGCATACGGTAGCGCTTTTGGTGCGGGAATTGGCGGCGGAGAACACGGTGACGGCGGTGATATCACAATAACCGGAGGGAATATAACTGTTCACAATAGCCACAGTAACAATTTTGGTGCGGGTATTGGCGGCGGTTTTCTCGGATACGGCGGTAATATTAAAATAAGCGGCGGAAATATATTTACCGAAAGCATCCAAGGCGCGGGAATCGGTGGCGGCATGGGTGGAAACGGCGGAATAATAAATATTTCAGGCGGAATTGTTATGGCAACAAGTGACAGTGCGGCGGCTGTTGGCGGTGGGCAGGATATTGCCGATTGGCTTATTCCGCCCGGCTTGGGTGCGATTTTAACAATTTCCGGTGGCGTACTTGAACTTCTTCACCCTCACGACTGGATTGGCGGCGGTGACGAACAAGACCCTGTATCGGGCGGTCGTCACGGCATGACAACATACATCAACGGAAATTTATCATTTCTCGGCAATGCGCCCAAAATTCTCGCCGGCGTTTTTAACAGCATCGGCAATACGCTTTCTTCATATAAAATTCTTCTTGACACAAATTTACCGCCGCATCAACCCGTGTCGTTTTTGCTGTATACAAGCGGCGACTACAGAAGATTTGATGTAATAACCGACAGCAACGGCGAAGTTTTTGTATGGCTTACCGAACCGCCTACAGACCCGCCGATAATTATTGCCCCGGACAATAACGATAACAATAACAACGCTCGTGTTCCCAGACCCACGCCGCAAACGCCGGGCGATGGTTTGTGGATTCAAACCGGCGCGAACGCAAATCAAGGCTTGCGTTTGTACATTGAAGCAACGGATGCTTTAACGTTGGGGCTTATTGATGTTGCGGGAAATCCCGTAATCAGCGTTCTTCATGAATCCGGCGTTAATATTTCGCCATTGCTGCAAATTTTAGACGATGCACTTACACACACAAATATAGTTCGCGCAAATTTGGGTGCTGTGCAAAACCGTTTGGAATTTACTTCGGAAAGTGTTTTAATTTCTTCCGAAAATTTAAACGAAGCCGAATCACGCATCCGCAACGCAGATATGGCGCGCGAAATGATGTTCCTTTCCGGAATAAAAGTTTTACAGCAAGCGGCTGTTTCCATGCTTGCGCAAGCTAATCAACTTACAAATTCCGTATTACAACTGCTACAGGATATTTGAAAAATATTTAACGTAAAAAAGCGGCTACGCCGCTTTTTTATTTTTTTACGGTTTTTGATTAATTCTCAATCAGTACCGCTCTCACGGGCGAGCCGTCCGAGTCTTTCATGTTAAGCGGAAACGCCGAAAGAGTATACTCTCCTGTATTTACATTGGATAAATCCAAACCTTCCAGCGGAATTATTTCTTTTTCCAGTAAAATCAAATGAACATCCAACGGGTGTTCCATGCTTCCGACACTTTGACTCTCTACACCGATTAATTTTACATGGGAATTTGCGATTAAAACAGCCGCGCTTTCCGTTAACTCATTTTGACCTTTGAAAAGCAAGCGTTTATGGCAATTTTTTAAAATGTCAGCTATTTCAGCATCACCGATAGTTCCTTCAAATTCCACGACTGTACATTTTCCGTAAAATGTAGATAAGTCTAATTCATGAATCGCTTTCCCATTTGAAATAAAATGATTCGGGGCATCAATGTGTGTTCCGTTGTGAACGCTCATTGAAATATTTGTTAAATTAAATTTATCGTGCTCCACGGAAGCAACCCGTTCGTACATAGGCAATTTGTCGCCGGGATACACCCGGCAAGAAAATAATTCTTGTGTGATATCAATAATTTTCATTTTACTCAACCTCCAAATCCACTTCCATAACCTCTGTGCCCGCGATACCCATGCCCGCCATAACCGCCGAGTCCACTTCCGCCATAACCGCCGTAACCCCTGTATCCCCTAAAATGTCTGCGGTGGCTGTGGGCTACGCCATAATGATAATCATCTAGTTCATCTAACGAACATAAATATTCATCGTTATCTAAACTATGCAATTTTTCATACGCCATAACACCGCGTATCAGCAGAACAAGAAAACATATAGGCGCGGCAAGCAAAAACAAACCAAAGCCTTCAATCCATTCCATCAAATTGTTAGTCACTGAGTAATATACAACATATATATAAAACACCGCTGTATCAAAGCCAAAGAAAGATAACGCAGCCGGCATTAGAACACGCCGCTTTTGCGACAGGAAATATAATGCTACATACGCGCCTGTCAATATAACGGCAAACACATCCCCGACAATTTCCGGCACCCAAAGGTATGTCAACCACATAATGCTTGGGGCTGTCCAAAATATCGGTTCCTCATGACCAAAAAACATAAAGAACAAATTTATAAGAGCCACGCCAATAATAAGTAACAAGCCAAATCTTGCGTTTTCAAATTTGCGAACATCTTCCCGCATTGGTGGAATTATAATTGAGCTTGTGTTTAACGAATTCGTTGCTATACCCTGGGCGTTTGGTTGAAACGGCTGTCTTTCGGTGTATGTTTCGATTTCAATTCCACTGTCTTTATAGCTTTCAATTATCGGCAGTAAATCATTGCGCGTTTCACCATTTGTCCAAACCATTACACTGTTGATGCTTGCTTGTTTCATATATTCCGCATTGGGCATATCTTCAAAGTCTAAGCTCCAACGATTGTCGTACACTTCCGAGTTTTCAAGAAGAACCATGTCGCGGTTATAATCCAACAAAAACGCAGGCGGGGCATCATGCCTGATTGTTGATTTCCGCATATACCCTGCCCCCTCTTTTAGTGCATCAACAATTGGGGTATTGTCAATTGCTTGGAGTAAAGAACCGATTTTTTCTTCATGTACGCCGTTGTACAGCGGCACCGGCCTGAACCCCTGTTCAGCCAGCGCAATCCCGCTTTCCACGCCGGATGCACCGGGCAAGTCTACAATAATTGCCGTGGTTTGATTGTTTAACTGGGCAATCTCTAACGGAAGGGGCGGCATTCTAAAAGTTCCGTCGCCAATTAAATATCCTTGAATGTTTGTAAACAATGCCGGTTTTGCAAATTTTGTCCAGCGTTCCTGCCACGGCGGTGCCCATATTTCAAACAAATCCCGTCCGTTCATTATGCACCCCTTACTAAAATTGGAATCTCGCTTGCGTCTTCATCAATTTTTGGCGAACTGCTTACCCTTGCATAACACCCGGAAAATTCGCCGTCTGTTACAAACATACCCACATTTACATGAAGCCCGTCTAGCGGTACACTTTCAAACATCTTTTGTGCGACCCATTGAGTCGGGTTTTCATGTGCGGCTTTGCGAATTTCGTTTTCTTCTTGTGATGACATTGTTCCGGGTATATTAATGCCCTCACCTACCCTGCCAAACGCAGGTTTCAGAATCCAACCGTTATGGTCGGTTAAAGTACTTGCGCATTTTGTTTCGGGAAGCAGTTTCTTCCATGTTGCAACGTCCACGCCCAACCTGTCCCATACCAGCGGTAATCGCTTAGATTGCGTTAAAAGCGCGATTGGGTGGTTGCACGACGGTGTTTCGGAATTTACAAAGCTTAACCAATCAACGCCTTTTGTAAATTCCATCCACTCTACGGGGAAGTATCTGATTATTCCGCCTATATCAAGAGCCTTGTTGTTTTGCCATTTTATATTCTCCGGCGATGCATACATGGAGTTGTATCCAAAAGTTTCAAGCAAGTCGCCAAGGTAGTGCAGTATTTGATAATCTTCCACAGTGTGAGTATCATGCAGGTATGCGATTATACAACTTTTCGGGAAAATTTGCGATACTTTTTTTGCAAATACTTCGCCAAAACAACCGCACTTACCATACCCGGGGAAATAGACCTGCGCCAATTCCGGCAAAATAGATGCTTCGGGATACCCTGCAGGAACGTCGCTGTTTACTTCCGAAATTCGCCAGCCGTCTGTTGTCGGGTGAAAGTCGAAACGCATGAAGCGTATATGTGCTTTCGGTTTACAATTGCACAGGGCGTAGGTCATTTCTTGTGAAATTCCCGTTTCAAGAACAAGCCCCGGATTTTTTTGCAATGCACATTCCATTGCAATTGTTTCGTTATACAGCGCGACAGCGTCTTTAATTAAAGATGAGATTTCGTTTGGCTCAAATAATAGAACCTTATCGCTTATTGTGCTTTGTTCCCCCGCTTGTAAGTCCCATTTGTATCCATCGAACATTACGTTCATGCGGTATTGCGGGTAATGCTCTTCGGGAATGCTTTTTATTTTCATCTATTTACCTCATTATATTATGTACTTTAACTTCGCGCCCTTTTATCACAATGTACCATATATGGCGCATTTCTTCAATCTCTATTGCAAGGAAGACGCGGATTTGTTGCATAAACCGGATGAATAAACATGTATTGACAAGATACTCATTGCGTGATATCATGGATTCGCAACAGTCGAACAGACGTTTTATGCTATGTACGGGTTTTGCCAATTTCGGAAGGGGCTTCGCGCCCTGAAACGAACCGCACCGCTTCCGCTCTAACCTCTGCATTATGTTGCAACTGCTTTACCCGCCGCACCACATAAAAGGGGGTAGCGCACCGGGCTCCGGTACCGGCTCGGCTTTGCTACCCACGCATGCACCTTTAATGTGCGTTGCGGCACCCGCCGGGGGCACGTGACCTCGGCTTTACTTAAAAATTAAAAACCGCAAATAAAAGTAGATGAATGCAACGACAAGCATCGCCAGCGCATTCGTCGCGCTTCGTGTGCACACCCCGTTGTCAAGGCACCGGAAAGACACACAATTCCGCCTGCTCTTGAGGTTCGTTAATTTCCATCTTATCAAGTGCATTTTCACTGTGTTTTGATGTATCCTCCACAGGATATGAACCTATCAACTCCACAGTCGTAGTAAACAGTTCCTCAAACATTGAAAAATCCCCGGCACTCCATGCTGCAATGTTATTTTCATTTTGCAAATCTACGGCAACTGTTTCGGTAAATTTTAGCATATCACGGACGTTGATTTCTGTCCCAGGCCCTAATTCTTCGGCAGTAAGTCCTGATGAATCATTGTTTTCGTGTGCGAGAATAGGCAATGTTAGCCTAAAACGATTGCTACCCTGTGCCCAGTACAAATTGCGTGTGGATTCGTAAAATAAATACTTTCCATCAATAAAATCTTTTTCCGTAAAACCGAATTGTCCCATAATGCCATTAAGTGGAGAATTATCCCCCCATGACTCCAAATCTTCATATGTCCAACGAGTAACCATAAGCTCAAAATACTGATGATTGCGGAATGCATCGCTCCACGTTTCCCAAGTAACTTCTTCCGCAATAGGAATATACCAAATAGTTATGAATGTTTTATGAACCCTGATTTCGGCAATATGAAATTCCTCCGGAACGTTTGCAAGCAGATGAATTGTATCAAGTGATGCGAAATCTATATATTCCGTTATAATTTCGGTTTTTAAATCCGGGGAGATTCTGCCTTCTCTTGCTGCAGCATAATCATATAAAAACTCGTCAAGCGAAGTAAACCATAAGCGATTTATTCGCGGGTCAGAAGAATACCTTCGCACTTGTGACGTATCATCCGTATGATATGAAGCCATAGATTCCTCAGTCGCGGCATTTTCGGGTTCATATTCCATACACCCTGTTATTGATAGTAGTGCAAAAAGCATGGCGAGCATTGTTAAAAATCGTTTTAGCATAATACATAGCCTCCTAAAAAAAGGGGGAAGCCGAGTACACACAAACCCGAAAGGAATGTTTCTACCCGGCTTCTATGCCTTATTCAAATTCCGTAGTTGTGATTATTTCGTATTGCAACATTTCCTCAATCATTGTAAAATCCCCGGCGCTCCATGCTGCAATGTTATTTTCATTTTGTAAATCTACGGCAACTGTTTTTGCAAATTTTAGCATATCACGGACGCTCATTTCTGTCACAATCCCTAATTCTTCGGCAGTAAGCCCTGATGAATCATTGTTTTCGTGTGTGAGAATAGGCAATCTTAGCATAAAACGATTACTGCCCTGCATCCAGGACAATTTGCGTGTGCGTTCGCAAAATAAATACTTTCCATCAATTAAATCATTTTCCGTAGAACCGGTTTGCCGCATAATGCCATCCATAGGAGAATTGTCCTCCCATGACTCTAAATCTTCATTTGTCAAACGAATAACCAGAAGCTCAAAATATTGATGATTGGAGAACGCATTACTCCACGTTTCCCAAGTAACTTCTTCAGCAATAGGAATGTACCAAATACTTATTGCTGTTTCATGAACATGGATTGCGGCAATATGAAATTCCTCCGGAATGTTTGCAAGCAGATGAATTGTATCAAGTGATACAAAATCTATATTTCTCATTATTGCCGCAGTGTTCAAATCCGAAGAATCTCTGCCTTCGCGTGCCGAAACATAAACATCTAAAAACTCGTCAAGCGAAGCAAAGCTTAAATGATTTATTCGCGAGGAAGAATATATAGGTTCACTATATTGAGAGACATCCTCTGCATGGCTTGAAGTCACCGGTTCTGTATTTGATGTGCTTTCGGATCTGTATTGTATGCACCCTGTTATTGTTGATACCGTAAAAAGCATTGCGAACATTGTTAAAAATCGTTTTAGCATAATATATAGCCTCCTAAAATTATATTATCCTGCAATCAGGCGGGTCACATTATGGGTGATTATTTAGCACCGAAAGATGCTATGTCTTTTAAGCAAGTATCGCACCATTCATCGAAGCTAAGTCCATTCATCACGCAAGCTTCACCGGGCCTGCATCTATCATCGCGTGCGCCAAGCAGATGTGATATTTCATGCGCAGTAAATACAAGATGCTTCGTAAAATCATACGTAAGCGATACAATCATATCATTGCCCCCATGAACTGCCAATCCAGCCACTTCAAAATGAGGCGGGTTTGCATTTGAGTCGAACCGGCATATCCGGTAGTTAACAAACCTAAAGGTATTTGTATTGCTCTCGGAAAATAGACCCATTAAATGCCCTGCCGACCTGTGGTGGGGGCGGGTATGGCAATTTGAGCCATTTTGATTTAATAGTCCTCCACATCTTCGGGGGTCACAGATTGCATTATTTTCGGGAACAGAGCAACCGTCAATCATATTAAGGTCATTTGACAAGTTAATAGATTGTCGGATTAAATTTACATTTAAATTATTCCTGAATCCGGGCTTTATATAGTCCAAAACATTTATTGCTCTGCTAACGTTCGCTTCACCCCCGTCAGGATTTACAAAAATTCTGTAGCTCATATTTAAAAGGGGAATAGGAGTAGGCGTTGGTCTTGGGGTGGGAGTAGGAATGGGCGTTGGAGCAGGTCCAAGAGTTACCCTATGCCCCACTAACGCCCTTGCGATAAGTACAACGTCAGCTACATCTATCCGCCCATCCATATTAACATCAGCAGCCCGTTTGTTGATTCTATTACAATTACCAAGCCTACAAGGGTTGAGCAGATATTGCGCAAGAGCCGTCGCGTCATCACTTGTAATGCGGCCATCCCCATTAATATCACCCCATAGAATTCCACCCATAGAATATCCCTCACCTCCCGACTCTATAGCTAACAAAACGCCGGAAAACACTAGCGTAACTGTCAGCGCAAAGACAAGGAAATTCTTAGTCATTTTCATTTCAAAACCTCCTACTTTTGTATATTCGCGTCACAATTAATGCGTGATTCGCACAGTGTGCAGTCAATATACACCAAGATGATGCATTTGCAAAGGTTTTGTTTGCTTTTATCTTGACGCTAACACATTTAATAGTGTATAAATAAGAAAAATTATATAGACAGTTCGAGACCATCCTGTCGTAAAACAAAACTACGGATTGCAAATGCCTTTGGCATTTCTGTTTTGTTGTGCCTCGTGCTGTTTATGCAGGAGGTATTTTTTATGAAATCTTCACCGCTTTTAATGTACTTATCCGTGATGTTTGTTGCCGTGTTGGTAATTTCCAATGTGATAGCAAACCACATGATTCAGCTTGGGCCGTTTTCGGTTGACGCGGGAACACTTACGTTTCCCGTAACTTATATTTTATCCGACGTTATATCGGAAGTGTATGGATATAAGTGGTCGCGGCGAATCGCTTGGACGGCATTGGGACTTAACGCCGCGTTTGCGCTTCTGATTATTCTTATAGTGCGACTGCCACAACCGGAATGGTATGACGGAATTTATTTCGCAAACGCGCTTTCAAATTCATGGCGGATAGTAATTGCATCGCTTCTTGCGTTTTGTATCGGCGACCTTGTGGACGACAGAATCTTTCGTTATTTCCGCGAAAAAAATCGTGTGAAGTATGAAGGAAAAGAAAATATGCGCGGTTTTGCGTTTCGCGCACTTATTTCGTCGTTAGCGGGGCATATTATTGATTCAAATATTTTTGTATTCATAGCTTTTGCGCCCGTTGTTTTCCTTGCAGACACCGGAATTCCCTGGTACGCATTGCCCGGAATGATTCTTGTAAATATTTTATTAAAATGGGGATATGAATGGGCGGTTATTCCAATCACCTACCGCGTTACAAAATGGGTCGGCACGAAAGAAGATAATTTTGCAGATAAATAATTTTTGCGGTATAATGTCCCAAATTCATTTGGGAGGTGTCTGCAATGGCTTTTTATTACGAAAAAGAGTCGCGCACATTCAACGAGTATTTGTTGGTTCCGGGGTATTCTTCCATCGAGTGCGTCTCGAAAAATGTGTCTCTGAAAGTGCCACTTGTTAAACACTTACGCGGCGAAAATCCTAAGCTAGAATTAAATGTTCCGCTGGTTTCGGCAATAATGCAATCGGTATCTGACGACAAGATGGCGATTGCGCTTGCGCGAGAAGGCGGAATTTCTTTTATCTTCGTGTCGCAGTCCGTAGAGAGTCAGGCGGCAATGGTGCGCCGCGCGAAAAATTATAAGGCGGGTTTTGTGCAAAGTTCGTTGAATGTACACCCGAATCAAACCCTTGCAGACATTTTAAAATTAAAAGATGAAACGGGTTACACAACCGTTGCGGTTACGGAAGACGGCACAACCGGCGGAAAATTTGTGGGACTTATAACAAGCAAGGATTACCGTGTAACCCGAATGTCGCCCGATACTCCCGTTTCCGAATTTATGATGCCTCTTGAAAAATTAATTACTGCGTGGGAAGGCACAACTTTAAGCCAATGCAATGATATTATTTGGGACAACAAATTAAACGTGCTGCCCATTACCGACCACGAAGGACGGCTTGCGTCGTTTGTTTTCCGCAAGGATTACGACAGCCACAAAGAAAACAAACTAAGTCTTTTTGATGATAGCAAGAGGTACTTGGTAGGCGCGGGTGTAAATACTCACGATTACGAACAGCGCATTCCCGCGCTTGTTGAAGCGGGCGCGGATGTTCTTTGCATAGATTCTTCCGAAGGTTTTTCCGAATGGCAAAAGCGTGTACTGTCTTTCGTTCGCGAAAAATACGGCGACACGGTAAAAATAGGTGCGGGCAATGTTGTATGCCGCGAAGGTTTCCGATTCCTTGCTGAAAGCGGCGCGGATTTCGTGAAGGTAGGTATAGGCGGCGGCGCGATTTGTATTACCCGCGAAGCCAAAGGAATAGGGCGTGGACAAGCAACGTCGATAATGGAAGTTGCTGCCGCACGCAATGAATATTTCAACGAGACAGGAATTTACGTGCCAATCTGCTCTGACGGCGGTATTGTTCACGATTATCATATTACGCTCGCGCTTGCGATGGGCGCGGATTTTTGTATGCAGGGCCGCTACTTCGCCCGCTTCGACGAAAGCCCCACAAAGCGCGTAAACATCGGCGGTAACTATATGAAGGAATACTGGGGCGAAGGAACCGAGCGCGCCAGAAACTGGCAACGCTACGAGGGCGGTGGTGCTTTACCGTTCGAGGAAGGCGTTGACGCATATGTACCCTACGCCGGAAGTCTGCGCGACAACTTAAATATAACTTTAAGTAAAATAAAAGCCGCAATGTGCAACTGTGGTGCTTTAACCATTGCGGAATTCCAAGCAAAATCCCGCCTAACCCGCGTTTCACCGTCCAGCATAATCGAGGGCGGAGCGCACGATGTTTACTTGAAAGACAGCGGCATAACGTCGCGGGCATGACAACCGATATTTTTTATATGCAAGAAGCCCTGGCGGAAGCGCGCCGGGGCTTTGACATGGGCGAAGTGCCAATCGGCTGTGTGATTGTGTATGACGGGCAAATTATCGGACGTGCCGCAAACGAACGCGCCACCCGCAAAAATGTACTTTTTCACGCGGAAATTACGGCAATCAATCAAGCCTGCGAAGCTCTCGGAGACTGGCGGCTTGAGGGTTGCCGTTTGTATGTAACGCTCGAGCCTTGCCCCATGTGTGCCGGCGCGATTGTTCAGGCGCGTATTCCTGTTGTAATTTTCGGCGCGAAAAGCCCCAAAGCCGGTTGCGCCGGTTCCATTTTAAATCTTTTAAACGAGCCGCGGTTCAATCATCGCGCCGAAATAATTTCCGGCGTATGCGAAGATGAATGCGCGGCTTTAATGTCAGAGTTCATGCGGACACTTCGCACGGCAAATAAATCCTGATAATATACATAAACATCATACTCAAAGAATCGGTACAGCACCGCAAAAATATATATATTTTGACATAATATCTTCTTGAAGATATGTCGAATACAACATATTTGAGTTTAATACCGGTTTCACCGGAAACATTATAGAAAAATGGAGGTTATTCTTCATTTTTTTCACCCCTGTCCTGCCTTTTCTAGGGGCCACCTCCCTTGCGTACATGAACTTCGATTAGGTTTCCGTCTCCGTCAAAACCCCAAGTAACACCTACTCTTATTACATCAATAAATAATAAATTATGCCAAGAGCGGTAATGCCCAATGCCCGCAGACACTGACATTTCCCCAATTACAGGAAAACGGGGTTCTACACCCGGCGGTGGAGGTCTTGCCGTTGTTTGACGATAAAACCCCCTTTCGTAATCAACAGAAGGTCTACTCCAGTCATCTCTGCTTTCAATAACCTTAATAACATCCTCTATATTTGTTCCCAATGGCGTGATTCTTAAGATATAATTCCTTACCATATCTAAGGGCCTCCGTTTAGGGGTTATTAACATAGGCATAAATGTAACCAATGTTATAAAAATTAACAGAGACAATACAATCACAATAAATTTCCTCCATGTTTTCATATCATGTCACCCTCCAAAAAAGCTAGCTGGAACAGGATTATTCCAACCATGAGCTGTTTGTGATAAACCTCCGGGATGAAGATTTGTATAGTGAAGCAAACCGGA